>JAESGS010000044.1_pt1 | contig 308373 bp, 303 predicted proteins | sample 9269761 | NCBI WGS metagenome assembly JAESGS01 (sample SAMN15741799, study PRJNA653493) | algae metagenome | isolation source: Cyanosarcina radialis HA8281-LM2 and co-occurring heterotrophs from damp... | place: USA: Makauwahi cave, Hawaii | collected 2011-01-06 | reverse complement strand
CCTCACCTACATGATGGAGGATCCGCGCAACATCACGGCCTCGACGCATCTGCTGTTCATCGCAAAGAACATCGAGCGGATCGGCGACCATGCGACGAACGTCGCCGAGATGGTCCACTATCTGGTGCGCGGCACCCAGCTAGGCGCGGCGCGGCCGAAAGGCGATGCCACGAGCTTCGCGGTGGTGCGTCCCGGTCCGGAGGGCAACGGGTAAGCCATGAAGCCTCGTGTTCTGATCGTGGAGGACGAGCCGGCGCTGGTCGAGATGCTGCGCTACAACCTCGAGAAGGAAGGGTTCGAGGTCGCCTCGGCGCATGACGGCGAGGAGGGCCTTGCCATGATCGGCGAGGCAAAGCCGGATCTGGTGCTGCTCGACTGGATGATGCCAAACGTGTCGGGGCTGGAGGTCTGCCGGCAGCTCCGCCGCGGCCAGGACACGCGCAACCTGCCGGTGATCATGCTGACCGCCAAGGGCGAGGAGGTCGACCGCGTCCGGGCGCTGGACGGCGGCGCCGACGACTACGTGACCAAGCCGTTCAGCCCCGGCGAGCTGGTCGCGCGCATGCGCGCCCTGCTGCGCCGCGCGCAGCCCGCCGCGCATGAAGACATCCTGACCTATGCGGGCCTGGTGATGGACCTCACCTCGCATCGCGTCACCCGCGACGGCCGCCCGTGCCATCTCGGGCCGACCGAGTATCGGCTGCTGCGCTTCCTGATGGAGCATCCGGGCCGGGTCTACAGCCGCGAGCAGCTCCTCGATGCGGTGTGGGGCCGCGACATCTATGTCGAGCTGCGCACCGTCGACGTGCATATCCGCCGGCTGCGCAAGGCGATCAACGGCCCCGACGAGGAAGACCTGATCCGCACCGTCCGTTCGGCCGGCTACGCGCTGGACGAACTCGCCCAGTAACCGCGCCGCCTTGGCGGACGCCCGCGGTTGGCGTACCCTGCTGTCATAAAAATGAAACAATGCAGCGGGAGGCGCCCATGGCGACGGACGATCATGCTTTTGCGCGCGACGACGACGACCAGGACATCGGCGTCAATCCGCGTGTGACTGAGACGCTCACCGACGTGATCGATATGCGCCTGTCGCGGCGCGAGGCCCTCAAGGGCCTCACGGCCGCGGGCGCCTTCGGCCTGTTCGGCGGCGCCGGCCTCGCCCATCCGGCGGCGGCAGAGTCCCGCTCCTCGCTCACGTTCCAGGAAATCCAGCACGCGCTCGAAACCGGGCACAAGGTGGCGCCCGGCTACGAGGTCCAGGTGCTGGTCCGCTGGGGCGACAAGGTGACGGCCGACGCGCCCGCCTTCGACGTCGCGAACCAGAGCGCCGCCGCGCAGCTCAGGCAGTTCGGTTACGACAACGATTTCCTGGCCTTCATGCCGCTGCCCTACGGCTCGAGCAGTTCGACGCGCGGGCTGCTGTGTTCGAACCACGAGCGCACGAGTCCCGGCCTGATGTGGCCCGGCCTTGGTGAGAGCGCGACCGACAGGATGAACCAGGCGCAGGCCGAGGTGGAGATGGCAAGCCAGGGCCATGCGGTGGTCGAGATCCGCCAGCGCGACGGGAAATGGGAGGTGGTCCTCGACAGCCCCTACAACCGCCGCTTCACGCCGTTCAATGCCGGGATGCGGGTCGGCGGGCCGGCCGCCGGCCATGCGCGCATGAAGACGACCGCCGACCCGGCCGGCGGCTGGGTGATCGGCACGATGAACAACTGCGCCGGCGGCAAGACACCGTGGGGCACGGTGCTGACCGGCGAGGAGAACATCCACAGCTATTTCCTCGGCGACGCCGACAAGTCGCGCGAGGCGCGCGGCTATAAGCGTTACGGCATCTCCGGCAAGCCGCGCTACGCCTGGGGCAAGTGGCATGACCGCTTCAATCTCGACAAGGAGCCCAACGAGCCGAACCGTTTCGGCTGGGTGGTGGAGATCGATCCCTACGATCCGACCGCGCCCGCGGTGAAGCGCACGGCGCTGGGCCGCTTCAAGCACGAGGGGGCGACCACGGCGATCAGCCATGACGGCCGTGTCGCGGTCTATTCGGGCGACGACGAGCGCTTCGAGTACGTCTACAAATTCGTGACCCGCGACAGGTTCAACCCGGACGACCGCGCGGCGAACCGCGACCTGCTCGACAACGGCACGCTCTATGCGGCCCGCTTCGACGGCGACGGCACGATGACGTGGTTGCCGCTGGTCCATGGGCAGGGGCCTCTCACGGCCGCGAATGGTTTTGAAAGCCAGGCCGATGTCGTGATCGAGGCGCGCCGCGCCGCCGACCTGGTCGGCGCCACGCCGATGGACCGGCCCGAGGATATCGAGCCCAATCCGCATACCGGCCGCGTCTATGTCGTGCTGACCTACAACGAACGGCGCAAGCCCGCACAGGACGCCAATGCCCGCGAGCGCGCCAATCCCGCCAATCCGCGCGCCGGCAATAAATTCGGCCAGATCATCGAGATCATCCCGCCGCTGGTGGACGGCAAGCCCGACCAGACCGCGCTGCAATGCCGGTGGGAATTCTTCCTGCTCGGCGGCGATCCCGCCAATCCGGCGCACGAGGCGCGCTATCTCGGGCCCGTCTCGTCCAACGGCTGGGTCGCCTGTCCCGACAACGTCGCCTTCGACCCGCAGGGCCGCTGCTGGATCTCCACCGACGGCCAGGACGACGCGGCGGGCTTCTCCGACAGCCTCTATGCGGCCGATACGCGCGGCCCCGGCCGCGGCATCACGCGGCTGTTCTTCAATGCGCCGCGCGGCGCGGAGGTGTGCGGCCCGGAATTCACGCCAGACGGCCGGACGCTTTTCGTCGCCGTGCAGCACCCGGCCGAGGAGAAGGGCTCGACTTTCGAGAAGCCATCGACCCGCTGGCCTGATTTCCAGGACGGCATGCCGCCACGCCCGTCGGTGCTCGCGATCACCAGGACGGATGGTGGTGTGGTCGGCGGCTAGACGAGGAGGATGCGGGTCGCGGCGACGACGGCCATGGCGCCGGCGGCGCTGATGAACTCGTTCGATGTGGCGCGCATCAGCACCACCGCCGTCAGGAGGCCGAGCCATTCCGGCGGCCCGCCATTGACCGCGACCGGCCCGAGGATCGCGCCGACCAGCGCCACCGGAATGGCGCTGAGGCAGGCCTCGACGCGCTTCGTGATGGACACGTAGCGCATCAGGAAGTATCCGCCGAACCGGCACGCGCACGAGACGAGCCCGAGCAGCAGGATCGCGGTGGCGACGTCAGGCCGGATCGGCATGCCGCAGGACTCCGACGATGCTTCCGGCCAATGCGCCGGCCAGGATGTACCAGGGGCCGGCGACCAGCCGTTCGACGACAATCGCGGTCGCGATGCCGGCGATCAGCGGCAGGGCGTCGCCGGGCCGGCGCACGAAGGCCACGGCCATGGTCGCGAAGAAGGCCGGCAGGATGAAATCGACGCCGATCCGCGCGGGATCGCCCAGCACCTGGCCGAAGGCGTGGCCGGCGGCGGTCGATGCGGCCCACACCGCCCACATGGCGAGCCCGCTGCTGAGCAGGAAGGCGGCGTCGGGTCGTCCCTCGGCATACTCGCGCAGGCCGAGCGCCCAATTGCCATCACCCATGAAGAACAGCGACGCATAGGACTGGTGCGGCGGCAGCCCGGCCAGCCACGGGCGCAGGGCGGCGCCGAGCAGGAGGTACCGCACGTTCATCGCCAGCGCCGTCAGGCACAGGGCAACGATCGGTATCGGATCGGCCCAGGCTTGCAGCGTGGCCATCTGCGCGCCACCCGCATAGACCCAGCCGCTGAACAGGACGGCCTCGGCGCCGGAGAACCCGGCGGCGGCGGCCATGACGCCGAAAGCGATGCCGTACATCGCCACGCCCGGCACCAGGGTGAGTGCCGCCACGGCGCCGACGCGGAAGCCGTGCAGCGTGAAGGGTGGAGCGGGGCGTGCGGAGCGCATGGACAGAGAAGTCGCCTTGTGACGCGAGCAAGGCTGCCTTATACCTGTAACCATCGTCAACCGGTTTGATGGTTACAACGGTGCAGAGCCGGCCTTCCACGTTGTCATACCGGGACGCGCCGCCGAAATTCATCGCCGGGGCGCGCTGCCTCGATTTCATCAACACGGTCGAGTGGCGCGGCGATCCCGGCGCGCGGGGCGAACGTCTCGGCAGCTACGCAGAGTTCATCGTCTGGGCCGAAGCGGCAGGCTATGTCGATGCCGGCGAGGCGCGTCGCCTGCGCGCGCTGTCGGCGCGCAGCCCCGCGCGCGCGGCGGCCGTCCTGCGCGAGGCGATCCGCTTCCGCGAAGCGCTGGCGCGGCTGCTGGACTCGCGCGGCCTCGAGCCATTCAACCGGATCCTGGAAGGCCTGCCGCTCGCGTTCCGGCTCGAGCGGACTGACGGCGCGTTGCGGCGCGTGCCGGTCGAATCGGGCGATGCGCTGCGCCGGCCTCTCGACCGGATCGTCGCCGACGCCGTCGAGCTTGTGACGTCCGCCCGGCTGCGCGCGGTCAGCCATTGCGGCAACGCGCGCTGCGGCTGGTTCTTCATCGACGAATCGCGCAACCGGTCGCGGCGCTGGTGCGACATGGCCGCCTGCGGCAACAGCGCCAAGGTCCGCGCGCATCGCGCCAGGCTGCGCAGGGGACACCGACCGTCATAGGCGTTTCCTTTCAGGCGTCCGGCAACCGTCATCGCTCCTTCATCCCGTTGTCACGGACGCGGGCTAGAACGGCGGTCTTACCGTCAAAGGGGGAGATGCGATGGAGCGGGAGCGCGGGACACCGGGCCGGGCGAAGATCGATTCGAGCGAGGACATCGGCGTCAACACATCGGCGGAGCGTTCCATCGCCGATATCGTCCAGGCGCGCCTGTCGCGCCGTGCGGCACTCAAGGGGCTGTTCGCCGGCGCGGCCGCGGCGGCCTTCGCCGATCCGCTGGCGGCGCTCGCGAATGGCGCATCGACGCTCTCCTTCAAGGAGATCAACCACGGCATCGACCAGACCCACCATGTCGCCGACGGCTACGACGTGCAGGTGCTGTTGCGCTGGGGCGACAAGGTGGTCGCCGACGCGCCGCTGTTCGACATCGGCAATCCGACCGCCGCCGCGCAGGAGAAGGCGTTCGGCTACAACAACGATTTCGTCGCCTATCTGCCGATGCCGTGGGGCTCGCGCACGTCCGACCATGGCCTGCTGGCGGTCAACCACGAATACACGATCGCCAATCTCATGTTCCCGGGACTGGGCGCGTCGCGCGATGCCAACCTGAAGGTCACCAAGGCGCAGGCGGAAATCGAGATCGCGGCGCACGGCATGAGCGTGGTGGAGATCCGCAAGAACGGCAGCCAGTGGCAGGTCGCGGAGAGCAGTCGGCTCAACCGCCGCATCACGGGCACGACGCCGATGGACGTGTCAGGCCCGGCCGCCGGCCACGACAAGCTCAAGACATCGACCGATGCGACCGGCCGGCGCGTAGTGGGCATGGTCAACAACTGCGCCGCTGGGCTGACGCCGTGGGGCACGGTGCTGACCTGCGAGGAGAACTTCAATGGCTATTTCGGCGGCGATCCCGAAAAGACCCGGGACGCGGCGATGCACAAGCGCTACGGCGTGACGAAGGATAGCTGGTACGGCTGGTACAAGCATTTCGACCGCTTCGATGTCGAGAAGGAGCCGAACGAGCCGCATCGCTTCGGCTGGGTCGTCGAGGTCGATCCCTACGATCCCGGCGCCGTTCCGGTGAAGCGCACGGCGCTCGGCCGCTTCAAGCACGAGGGCGCCACGGCGGTCGTCAATCCCGACGGGCGTGTGGTCGTGTATTCCGGCGACGACGAGCGCGGCGAGTACGTCTACAAGTTCGTGACGCGCGGCCGCTTCAATCCCAACGACCGCGCGGCGAATCGCGGCCTGCTCGACGACGGCACGCTGTATGTCGCGCAGTTCAGCGACGACGGCGCGGTCCGGTGGTTGCCGCTGGTCTTCGGCGAGGGGCCGCTGACGGCGGCGAACGGCTTCAACAGCCAGGCCGATGTCCTGATCTATGCGCGCAAGGCGGGCGACCTGCTCAAGGCGACGCCGATGGACCGGCCGGAGGATGTCGAGACGAATCCCGTCACCGGGCGCACCTACGTGATCCTCACCAACAACAACCGCCGCGCCGCGGACAAGACGGACAAGGCGAACCCGCGCGCCAACAACCTCCACGGCCATATCCTCGAGATCATCCCACCCGACGGCCAGGGTGCGGCGGCGGACCATGCCGCGACCGAGGCGACGTGGGAGGTCTTCCTGCTGGCCGGCCGGCCCGGCGCCGATGGCGGGCTGTACCATTCGGCGACCAGCGAGAATGGCTGGCTGTCCTGCCCGGACAATTGCGCGTTCGACAGCAAGGGGCGCATCTGGATCGCCACCGACGGCGCGCCGAGCGCCGCCAAGGTCGCGGACGCGCTTTACGGGGCGGACACGACCGGCCCCGGCCGCGCGCTGCCGCGTCAGTTCTTCCGCGCGCCGACCGGCGCGGAAGTGTGCGCGCCGTATTTCACGCCCGACGACAGCTCGTTGTTCATCACCGTGCAGCATCCGGGCGAGGATAAGGATTCGGTCTTCGAATCCCCGTCGACGCGTTGGCCCGACTTCAAGGACGGCGTGCCGCCACGCCCGGCGGTCGTGGTCGTCACGAAAAAGGGCGGCGGCCCGATCGGCGCCTAGCTTTGCGCAGTGCCGGCACGGCGTACGCGCCGTGTCGGCCGCTCAGGATCCGGCGGCGAGCAGCTTCATGCTGTTGACGATCTGCATCGCGGTGCTGCGCGACTCCCAGAACAGCCCCGCGAACTCGAAGGTGAAGAGGAAGGCGGTCGCGTAGAACGGACCGGGCCGACGCGCTTCGAACCGGCAGACCGGCTCGACGATCCAGTCCGGCAAACGCCGGAAGACCAGCGTCGCGGCGATGCCGAGGACGGCGCCGCCGATGATGTCGCTCGCATAGTGCAGCCCCAGATAGATGCGCGGCAGGCAGATCGCGACCAGTGTCCATGCGAGCGCGAACGCGCCCAGGCGGCGGCTGACGAGCCAGACGCCCGTGGCCAGCGCGAAGAACAGGGCGGCGTGATCGCTCGGGAAGGAGCTCCATGAGCTCATGGCCTCGATTCCGTCCGGCGTCAGCCCGAACGGCGCGACGAAATCGGATGCAGCATTCATCGGCCGCCCGCGCGGCGGGAGGAAGTTCTGCATCACGCGCGATGCCACGGTGGCGAAGAGCCCGGCCAGGATCGTCTTGATCATCAGCGGCCGATGAACGGGCCGGTTCTCGTCGCGGCTGAACCAGATCCACGCGATCAGCGCCATCAGCACCCCGCCCTTGAAGAGGTCGAGGCGATGCACATGCATGACCAAGCGGTCCACAGCTTCGCTTTGGCGGGCCAGGTCGGCGACGAAGTCGACGACGGCGGCGTCCATCTGGCTGACGAGGTCCGCGATCACGCGTGCAGTATCGGATCGGTCGACATGTCACAAACGCTACAAGCGGAGGTTTGGGCCGTCTATCAGCGGTTGAGCCAGACGCGGCGCTTTGGTGTTAGCCCGGTTGTAACTCGAGCTGGCACGAGGCGCGCACGATGGCCTCGCTCTCGGGGATGTCGTCGATCGTGAAGCCGAGGCCGCGCATGAACTCCGTCATCGGCACGTTCTCGCGGAGGATGTCGCCGTAGAGGAAGCCGACGTCCCGCGTGCGCGCATAGTCGACCAGCCGCTTCATGAGATGGCGGCCGATGCCGTGGCCCTTCAGGTCGCTGCGCACGACGACCGCGAACTCCGCGCGCTGGCGCCCGGGATAGATCACCAGCCGGCTGACGCCGACGATGTCCTTGTCGGCGTGCCGCTGCATCACGAAGGCCATCTCGCGGTCGTAGTCGATATGGGTGAGGTTGAACGCCATGTCGTCGGGCAGGCGCTTCATCGGCGCGAAGAAGCGCATGCGGATGTCTTCGGGCGACATCTTCGCGAAGCCCGCGTGGAACGCGGCCTGGTCTTCCGGCTTGACCGGGCGCACGGTCGCCGGGCCGACGCCCGGCAGGTCGACCGTCTCCTCGAGGCCGTCCGGATAGGGAAAGTCGGTCATTCCCTTCCCTTGTTCGCGGCCGCCTGGCTGCGGCCCGCGTTCTGCCTAGTGGAGCAATACCGGCCCAGCGGATCAAGCGTCCGCTGCGCCGGCAGGCGCGGCGGTGCCGTCCGGTCAGGCCGCGAGGGCGCGGTCGGGCGGCAGCAGGTCGAGGGCGAGTGCTTCGGCGACGGCCGGATGCGTGATGCGGCCCTTGTGCACGTTGAGGCCGTTGAGCAGGTGACGGTCCGCCGCCATCGCCGCCTTCGGTCCCTTGTCCGCCAGCGCCAGGACGAAGGGCAGAGTCGCGTTGTTGAGGGCGAAGGTGGATGTGCGCGCGACGGCGCCGGGCATGTTGGCGACGCAGTAGTGCACGACGCCGTCGACGACGTAGGTCGGGTCGTCATGCGTCGTCGCCTTGCTCGTCTCGAAGCAGCCGCCCTGGTCGATCGAGATGTCGACCACCACGGAGCCGCGCCGCATGCGCCGGATCATGTCGCGCGTCACGAGCTTGGGCGCCGCGGCGCCCGGCACCAGCACCGCACCGATGACGAGGTCGGCCTCCTGTACGTGCTTCTCGATCGCATCGCGCGTCGAGAACACTGTGTGCAGGCGCGAGCCGAACTGCAGGTCGAGGTCGTAGAGCCGCGGCAGCGACTTGTCGATGACGATGACATGCGCCTCCAGCCCCATCGCCATGCGCGCCGCATTGGTGCCCGACACGCCGCCGCCGAGGATGACGACCTTCGCCGCGCTCACGCCGGGGACGCCGCCGAGCAGCACGCCCATGCCGCCCTGGCGCTTCTCGAGGCAATGCGCGCCGACCTGGATCGACATGCGGCCCGCGACCTCGCTCATCGGCGAGAGCAGCGGCAGGCCGCCGCGGTCGTTGGTCACGGTCTCGTAGGCGATGGCGGTGGCGCCCGACTTCATCAGGCCCTTGGCCTGTGCCGGATCGGGAGCGAGGTGCAGGTACGTGAACAGCGTGTGGCGCTCGGTCAGCTTCTCGATCTCGACCGCCTGCGGCTCCTTGACCTTGACGATCATGTCGGCGCCGGCGAACACCTCGGCGGCGCTGCCGACGATCGTGGCGCCCGCGGCCTTGTAGTCGCTGTCATCGAAGCCGATGCCGTAGCCGGCATTCGTCTCGACGACCACGCTGTGGCCGTGATGGACCAGTTCGCGCACGCTGCCGGGCACGAGGCCGACGCGGTTCTCGTTGCTCTTGATTTCCTTGGGGATGCCGACGCGCATATCCGTCTCCCTGTCCCGCTGTCCTTACCTCAAACTCATACTCCCGTTGGCGCGCCGGGTCATTGCCAAGTAAGGCGTAGCCCGGCTAGGTTGACGCAGAAATCCTGCGTTGAAAGATAGTTTTGCGATGGAAACAAGCGCCACGACCCTCGATCGCGTCGACCTCCGGCTGCTCCGCTGCCTGCTGGACGACGGACGCCTCAGCCAGGTGGAGCTGTCGGCGAAGGTGGGGCTGTCGCCGACCGCCTGCGCGCGGCGGCTCCAGAGCCTGATGGACAGCGGCGTCATCCGCCGCTTCCGCGCCGAACTCGACCGGGCACGGCTCGGCTTCGGCGGCCTGGTCATCGTGCGGATCACGCTGGAGCGGCAGAGCGAGGACTGCCTGCGCGCCTTCGAGAAGGCGGTCGCGCGCTGCCCGTCGGTCCAGTCCTGCTATCTGATGTCCGGCGCGGCCGACTACCAGGTCTCCGTCGTCGCACGCGATATCGCGGACTACGAGCGGGTGCACAACACGCAGCTTTCGCGCCTGCCGCATGTCGCGCGCATCGAGTCGAGCTTCGCCCTGCGCGAGGTGATCAACCGCGAAGTCCCGCCGGAGATCCTGGCGGGGGCGGGGTGAGCAGCAGATGGTTTTCGTAGGGGCGAATTTTAACCCGCCCCTACGCAATCGGGATCACGGCACTCAGTCGTCCACGGCCATCGCCGGCCGCGCGATCGGCATGCGGAGCGGGAATTTCCGCATCAGCCATAGCACCATCAGGATGCCGGGGATGGCGGCGGCGGTGGTGAGGGCGAAGAAGCTGACCCAGTCGAGCTGATCGGACAGCCAGCCGCCCGAGGCCGACAGGGTCGTGCGGCCGACCGTCGCCAGCGAGGAGAGCAGGGCATATTGCGTCGCCGTGAAGGCGACGTTGCACAGGCTGGACAGGTAGGCGACGAACGCCGCGGAGCCCATGCCGCCGGTGAAATTCTCGATGCCGATGGTCACCGTCAGCATCGCCACGTCGTGGCCGACGACGCTCTGGACGGCGTACATGAGGTTCGAGATCGCCTGCAGGATGCCGCAGGCGAGCAGGGCCTGGTACATGCCGAAGCGGTAGACCGCGAGGCCGCCGACGGCAAGGCCCGCGAGTGTCGCGGCCACGCCGAACACCTTGCTGATGCTGGCGACCTCCAGCTTGCTGAAGCCCATCGCGACGTAGAACGGGTTCGCCATGACGCCGGCGAGCGCGTCGCCGAACTTGTAGAGCACGACGAAGACGAGGATCGCGACCCAGCCCGGCCGCGTCATGAAATCGGCGAAGGGGGCGATGACGGCGCGCTGGATCCAGGCGAGCACGCGCTCCGCCGCGGTGTCGCCCGGCATCGGCGCCAGCGCGGCCGCCGAGCCCTCGGGCTCGCGCGTGAGCAGAACCGTCAGCATGCCGACACCCATCAGCGCCGCCATCGTGGCGAATGCCGCGGTCCAGCCGACGAACTCGGCGAGGAAAAGGGCGCCGGCCGAGCTTGCGATCATGCCGAAGCGGTAGCCCCACTGCGTGGCGGCGGCGCCCGCACCCTGCTCCTCGGGCTTGAGCAGCTCGATGCGATAGGCGTCGATGACGATGTCCTGGCTTGCCGACAGGAAGGCGACGATCACGGCGCACAGCGCCACGAGGCCGGGATCGGTGCGCGGATCGGTCAGGCCGAGCGCCAGGATGGCGATCGCCAGCAGAATCTGCAGGGTCAGCGCCCAGCCGCGGCGGCGTCCGAAGGCGCGCGTGATCCACGGCAGCGGCAGCCGGTCGATGAACGGCGACCACACGAACTTGAAGCTGTACGAGATGCCGATCAGCGCGAACAGGCCGATCGAGGTGCGCGAGATGCCGGTTTCCGCCAGCCAGAAGGAGAGCGTACCGAAAGTCAGGGGCAGCGGCAGGCCGCTCGAAAAGCCCATGAACAGCACGGCGAGCATTCGCGGCTCGCGGTAGACGCGCAGGGAATCAAGCCAGGTGCTCATGTGTCGGCCACGCCAGAGTATAGAGACGGGCCGATTCTAGCACAGGGTATGGTTAAGACCGGTTTAACCGTACCGACGGCAAAGGTTCAAGTCAGGCGGCGGCCGTCGGCGAAGACCTGCGACCACTGCAGGACGCGCACCGACTGCCGTAGCCCGGTCGGCCAGAACGGATCCTCCCGGACGAGTCCTGCCGCGGCCTGCTCCGAGTCGGCTTCCACCAGCCACAATCCGCCGGCGCCACTGCCGTCGGCCGCATCGCGCAGCGGTCCGGCGGCGCGGATGCGGTCGCGGTTCCGCTCGAGGAAATCAAGATGGGCCGGCATCAGGCGTGCGCGGGCATCGCCATGCGCGGGATTGTCGGTGAACAGAATGACGTACAGCATGAGGCACCTCGCCGATTGCGGTGGCCCAGCGATAGCCGCCTGCGGCTTGCAAATAAATCATCGTGACTGCCGCACCGATCTGCAAAAATGCAGGGCATGGAATGGAGCGACCTGCGCCATGTGCTCGCCGTCGCGCGTGCCGGCACGCTCGCGGCGGCCGCGCGAAGACTGCGTGTGAACCAGACCACGGTGTCGCGCCGGATCGCCGCGGCGGAGCGCGCCCTCGGCGCGCGCCTGTTCGAGCGCAGCGACGGCACGCTCCGTCCCACTCGGGCTGGCGAGGCCGCCGTGAACCGCGCGGCGCAGGTGGAACTGGAGGTCGAGGCGCTGGAGCGCCGCGTCACTGGCACGGATGCTGCGCCGGCGGGGACCGTCCGGCTGACGTCGGTGCCGATCCTTGTGAACCGGCTGCTGGTTCCCGCGCTGCCGAAGCTCTATGCCGCGCACCCGCGGCTGCGGATCGAGCTGATCGCCGACCAGCGCAACCTGCATCTGACGCGGCGCGAGGCGGACATCGCGTTGCGCCTGGCGCGACCCGAATCGGGCACGGCGCTGGCGCGGCGGATCGGCCGGCTCGACTACGCGGTCTACGGGCCGCGCCGGCGCGCGGTCGATGCGCTGCCCTGGATCACCTACGAGGAAGGCCTCGGCCATCTGCCGCAGGCGCGCTGGATCCAGGCGGCGGCGGGCAGGGATGCCGCGGTGTCGCTGCGGGTCAACGACGCGGAGACGATCCTGCAGGCGGTGCGCGCCGGCCTCGGCAAATCGATGTTGCCATGTTTCGTCGGTGACGATGCGAAGGGCCTCGCGCGGATCGGCAACGCCGCGCCCGTGCTGTCGCGCGAGGTTTGGCTGCTGGTGCATCGCGATCTGCGTTCGCAGGCGCGCATCGCCGCAACAATCGACTGGCTGCGTGGATTGATGCCGGCCCGCTAGTTCTGCGCGCGCACGATCTGTTCGAACGTAGCGAGGTCGGTGGCGTTGACGTCGGACACCGCCCAGAAGCGCATCGTGCCGTCCGTCCATTGCCGGATGTTGTAGCCATTGAGGCTCGCCGGTGCCTGTATCGGCGCGCCGCCGCCGGCCGGCCAGATGAACAGATTGATGACGTGCTGGCTGCGGCGATACACGAGGGCCGCGACCGGCCGGCGGTCGAGATAGTCGAGCCGGCCGCCGATCAGCTGGAAGCCCTGCGCAGTGAAGTCGTTGACCGGCGGCGCCACATCGATGCGCCCGTTGAACCACGGCTTGACCGTGTGCCGGTCCGACGAGGCGACATCGGTCAGATGGTCGGCCATCAGCGAGCGGACATGACTGGCGACGACTTCCTCCGCCAGCGGCCGCGCGTCGTCGCGGCCGTCGCGGGCCAGGAACCACGTCGTGCCGGACGAGAGGCCCATGGCCAGCAGGATGCTCGCGGCGAAGGCGAGCTGGCGCCATGGCGGCGTCTTTCGCCGGGCGGGCGTGGCGTCGATCGCCGCACCGATCCGCGCCGCGAGGCCGGCGGGTGCCGTGTGCCGCGTCGCGTTGTGCCGGATCGCCGCCTGCAGCGCGCGCTGTCCACCATAGAGCTGCCGGCAGCCCGGGCATGCGGCGACATGGCGGTCGACTTCGGCCGCGGTTGCCTGGCCGACCTCGCGGTCGATCACGCGATGCACCAGGTCGGTGGCCGCCCTACAATCCATGGGCCGCATCCTTGCGCTGGAGACGCTGCGCCTCGCGCTGCAGCAGCGTGCGGGCGCGGGACAGACGCGACATCACCGTCCCGATCGGGATGGCGGCGATTTCGGCGATCTCGCGGTAGGAGCAATCCTCGATCTCGCGCAGCACGACGACCTCGCGGAACTCGGCCGGCAACGCCGCGATCAGGTCGTTGACGGTGCGCCTGTCGGCATCGCGCAGCAGCTCCGCGTCGGGGGCGTCGCCGTCATTGGCCGGAAACGCGGGGAGAGTGTCATCCGCCGGCAACACGAGCTCGCGCGGCCGGTTCGTCTCCAGCCAGGTGAAGCAGGTGCGGCGCACGATCGCGAGCAGCCACGCGCGCGCGTTCTCGCCGCGGTAGCTGTCGAAATAGGTATAGGCGCGCAGACAGGATTCCTGCACCACGTCCTCGGCATCGTGCTCGCTGCGCGTCAGCCAGCGCGCAAGGTTGTAGGCCGCATCGAGATGCGGTAGCGCGAGCCGCTCGAATTGTCTGGCTCTGGCGGAATCGCCCAAGCGGCGCTCCCGATCTGGGGCCTCAAGGGATAATAGACCGCCGGAAGCAGCGATCTATTCCCCCGGCCCGAGAAATATTGCCGGAATAGCGCGTGGCTCCGGCCGGTCTAATTCGTCGCGTCACACACAAGGAGGCGACGATGGACGGGTTCGACCGCAGGGACTTTCTGAAACTGGCCGGGCTTGGCGGTGTCGCGTTCGCATCGGGGCTCGGCATCGTCGAGGCGAACGCCGCGAGCCAGGACTTTTTTTTCGTCCAGATGACGGACACGCATTGGGGTTTCAAGAACCCGGCCATAAACCCGGAGGCGGACCACACGCTGCACAAGGCGGTCGACGCGGTGAACGCGCTGGCGCGGCAGCCCGATTTCATCATGTTCTCCGGCGACTTGACGCACACGACCGAAGACCCGCAGGAGCGCCGCCGGCGCCTTGCCGAGTTCCGCACGATCGTCTCGGCGCTGCGCGTCAAGGACGTGCGTTTCATGCCGGGCGAACATGACGCCGCCCTCGATCGCGGCGCCGCCTATCAGGAATTCTTCGGCGCGCTTCACTACACATTCGACCACAAGGGCGTGCATTTCATCGCACTCGACAACACGTCGGACCCGGGAGCAAGCCTCGGCAAGGCGCAGCTCGACTGGCTGGCTCAGGATCTCGGGCAGCGCGACCGCGACCAGCCGGTCGTCGTCTTCGCGCACCGGCCGCTGTTCGACCTGGTGCCGGAATGGGATTGGGCGACCCGGGACGGCGCTGCCGCGATGGAGCTGTTGATGCCGTTCCGCAAGGTGACGGTGTTCTACGGCCACATCCACCAGCAGCACAGCCACATGACCGCGCATATCGCGCACCACGCCGGCATGTCGCTGATCTTCCCGCTGATTCCACCCCGCTCGGCGGAAAAGCGTGCGCAGGTACCGTGGGACGCGGCGGCGCCCTACCGCGGGCTTGGCTTCCGCAACGTCGAGGCGCGACCCGACGCGGGCGTGGCCCTGACCGAATACGAGCTGAAGGCCTGACCCGTGCCTGGAGATCGCATTCTCGTGGCCGTCGTCCTGGCGGCGAGCGCGGCGGTGGGGCTCGCCGTCGCCTCGCTCGCCGCGGCGGACGAGCGCGTCGTGCACATCACGGCGCGGCGGTTCGAGTTCGAGCCGTCGCGCATCACGCTCAAACGCGGCGAGGCGGTGCGGCTCGATCTCGAATCGGCCGACCGTCTGCACGGCTTCAGCGTTCCCGGCCTTGGCATCCGCACTGAAATACCGCCCGGTCAGGTGGTCAGCATCCGCCTCACGTCCACCGTCGCCGGAAGCTTCGCCTTCATCTGCGATTCCTTTTGCGGCGTTGGCCATGACGACATGGACGGACGGATCATCGTGACGGAGTAACCGCCGCGCTTGGAACGGTGTCGCGTGGCCGGCGTTGTGCCTCTGATTCCCTGAAACCAGCGGAGACGAGGATGGCCACTGACCTGAGCGGCAAGAAAGTCGCGATTGTCGCAACCGACGGATTCGAGCAGAGCGAATTGTTCAAACCCCTGCAGGCGCTGCGCGACGAGGGCGCCCACGTGGATATCGTCTCGCCCAAGGCCGGATCGATCCAGGGGATGCAGCATCATGAGAAGGGCGAGCAGGCGAACGTCGACAAGACGATCGACCAAGTGTCGGCCGGCGATTACGACGCACTGGTGCTGCCGGGCGGCGTCATCAACCCCGACCAGCTCCGCACCGACGAGCGCGTGGTGAAGTTCATCAAGGGCTTCTTCGACGCGAAGAAGCCGGTCGCCGCGATCTGCCACGGGCCGTGGACTCTGGTCGAGGCCGATGTCGTGCGCGGCCGCAAGATGACGTCGTGGCCGTCGCTGAAGACCGATCTCAAGAACGCCGGCGCCAACTGGGTCGACCAGGAGGTGGTGGTGGACAAGGGGCTGGTGACCAGCCGCAAGCCGGCCGACCTGCCCGCCTTCTGCCGCAAGATGATCGAGGAGATCGCGGAAGGGAAACACGCCCGCGCCAAGGCCGAAGCGACGGCGTAAAGCGAACCTCTTCCGGAGGGAGAGGCTCACGCCCTAATCCCCTCTCCCATCGGGAGAGGGAGGGGCCCGCGCGCGAAGCGCGTGGGAAGGTGAGGGGCGGTCTATCCGCCCGGCCAGTCTTACAGACACTTGCGTCGCGGAGAGATTGCCCCTCACCTACTCGCTGCGCTCGCACCCTCTCCCTGCGGGAGAGGGTGACTTGCATGCCCCAAATCTGTGTACGCGAAATCCGGGGTGGGTTATCGAAGCACAGGTTTGGAGGCTTCTCGGTCCGAAGAATCGCAGCACGAGGTCCCCGTCGCCATCATCGGCGGCGGGCCGGTCGGAATGATGCTGGCGCTGTTCCTCGACCGGCACGGCGTGCGCTCGGTCGTGTTCAACACCGAGCCGGACGCACGCTTTCATCCGAAGGGCAGCACCCACAATGCGCGCACGATGGAGCACTACCGGCGGCTCGGCTTCGCGCCGGTGGTGCGCGGCCTCGGCCTGCCGCCCGATCATCCGACGGACGTCGCCTATTTCACGCGGCTGAACGGCTGGGAGCTGGCTCGGCTGCGCATGCCGTCCGCAGCGGAGAAGGCGGCGGCAGTCGTGGCAGCACCACGGGTGGACCAGGTGCCGGAGCCGATCCATCGCGCCAACCAGATGTATGTCGAGCGGGCGATGCTGGAGCGGGTGCGGGCGCGCCCCAACATCACCCTGCGCTATGGCTGGCAGGTAACGCGGCTCGAGGCCGGCGAGGCCAGCGTCGCACTGCGGGCGGAGCCGATGGCCGGTGGCGCGGCGGAGACATGGCGCACCGCCTATGCGGTCGGCTGCGACGGCGGGCGCAGCTTCGTGCGGCGCAGCCTGGGCATCGCGTATGGCGGTGCCGCATCGCTCGGCGAGGAGCTGTTCGGCGGCCGCATGGTTTCCGTCCATCTGCGGGCGCCGACGCTCTATCCGCAATTCCTCAAGGGCCGGCGCGCCTTCCAGTACTGGGTGTTCAATCCGGAGCTGCGCACGGCGATGGTGACGCTCGATGGCGGCGGCGAATTCCTGCTGTGGAGCCGTGCCGCTGACGAGAACGTCGCCGCCGATGTCGCGCGGGTGATGCGCGGCTGCACGGGCACCGACGTGCCGTTCGAGATCCTGGCGCTCAATCCGTGGAATTCGGGCGTGGCGCTCGTCGCCGATCGCTTCGGCGCCGGCCGTGTGCTGCTGGCGGGCGATGCGGTGCATCTGTTCACGCCGACCGGCGGCTTCGGCATGAACACCGGCATCGACGATGCCGCGAATCTCGCCTGGAAGCTGGCAGCAATGGTGCAGGGCTGGGGCGGGCCGCACCTGCTCGACTCCTACGAGGCAGAGCGCCGGCCGATCGCGATCCGCAACACCAATGCGGCGCGGGCCCTGGCCAGGAATGTCGGCGATGTGCCGCTGCCGCCGGAAATGGAAGAAGCGTCGGCCGGCGGCGAGGCCGCGCGGCGCCGCGTCGGCGACGTCCTGTCGACCTTCGGCGAGGAATTCGCCTCGATCGGCGTGCAGCTCGGCGCGCGCTACGACGGCTCGCCGATCGTCGCCGCGGACGGCGCGCCGCCCCGCGACAGCCTGACCGAGTATGTGCCGAGCAGCGTTCCCGGCGGCCGTGCACCGCATCTGTGGCTGAACAGCGGTCGCGGACCAGGCGACTCCCTGTTCGACCGGCTCGGCATCGGCTTCACGTTGTTGCGGCTTGGCCCCAAGGCGCCCGATTGTGCCGCGATTCGGGAGGCCGCGAAGAAAGGCAACGTGCCGCTGGCCGTACTCGACGTGCCCGACCCCGCGGCGCGCGATCTCTATGCCGGCGATCTCTGCCTGATACGCCCCGATCAGCACGTCGCGTGGCGCGGTGACGCGGAGCCGGGCGATACGCAGGCGGTCATGGGCCGCCTCGTTGGACGTCAGCTTTGATCCCTCTCCCATAAGGAGAGAGGCGCTCGCCTTCGTTTCAAATGGCTTCAATACGACAGATTGAAGGCGCGTTTGCGCAGGCTGTCGCCTATCCGTTGCAGCCGCCGCTGCAGGTGAAGGACGAGCGGCTGGCCGCGATGGCGGTCGCGGCCGCGCGCACCGATCCGCGATTCGAAATCCGACCGCTGCCGCACCAGGAAGGGGCGCACGACATACGGAAGAATGCCGTTCTCCCAGTATCGATCGATGGTGTGATCGATCGGCATGAAGATGTGGCGCCCGTAGTCGAGCATGCGTGCGGCGCCCTCGCGGCGGATCAGATAGGCGCCGGCCCCCAGCACATGCGTCCGCAGCCGGTAGAGGCCGGCGCCACCGGACAGCTCCGCAACACGCGTGCCGACGAACTCCGGCGAGGGCGGCGTGCGGATGCGCTCGCGCTGCGACTCGAGGCGGACGATGAGCCAGTCGGGGCCTGCGCCCGCAACAAGGTCCTGTACCACCGCTGGCAGCGCGGGGCTGATCTCCAGGTCGTCCTCGAGGATCAGTGCCGTGTCGATCCGCTCGCGCAGGATCCGCTCGTAGAGACGGTAATGGCTGAGATAGCAGCCGATCTCGGCATCCATCATCGCCACGCCATAGACGCGCAAAGCGCGATTGTGGTCGTAGGCGGCGCGCTCGGCGTGCGAAAGGGCGCGGCCGTCGACGGCCGCGATGAACTCGGCATCCATGCCGAGCTGCGCCAGCAGTTGCGTCATGTGCTGTCGCCGCACCAGGTCGGTCGGCAGGTTGACTACAAAAGTCGGCAAAGAACGCAACGCGGACGCGTTGCTCATGACGGAAACGGCACTCGGCCCCCCGGCCGGAGGAGGGGCGGACCCCTCCCCGGTGTTCAGGCATACTTAGCGCATCCGGCGGTAGCTGTCAGCCGCAACCTGAAAGAGCCATCGCGCGGCCTTTCTGGCGGCGGTCCTGGCGCTCCATGCAGGCCCTGTCGCGCAGAGGCCCGAGCCGTTCAGCTTGCGAGGGCGTCGGCGACCACCCGGCCGAACGCGCCTGTGCCGAGTGTCCCCCCGAGATCCGCCGTGCGCGTCCCGGGGTCGGCGAGAACGCGATCGATCGTGGTGTTGAGGGCTTTTCCCGCGCTCGCGAGTTTCGGCAGGTTACGGCGCTCGCCCAGCCATTCCAGCAGCATCGCCGCGGACAGGATCAGCGACGTGGGATTGGCCTTGTCCTGGCCGGCGATGTCGGGGGCCGAGCCATGCTGTGCCTGAGCGGCGCACAGCGAGTCGCCGGCATTGATCGAGCCGGCGAGGCCGAGGCTGCCGGACAGCTCCGAAGCCAGGTCGGACAGGATATCGGCATAGAAGTTCGTCGTGCAGATCACGTCGAAACGCGCCGGGTCGCGCACCAGAAGCGCCGCCGTGGCGTCGACGATCGTCTCGTCCAGGGCCACGTCGGGGAACTCCGTCGCCACCTTGCGCACCTGCTGCAGGAACAGGCCGTCGGTCAGGATGAAGTTGTTGGCCTTGTGCACGGCCGTCACCTTGCGGCGCCGCTGGCGCGCGAGCTCGAAGGACCGCCGTGCGATGCGCTCGCAGGCGCCCGCCGTGATCTTGCGCAGCGACAGCGCGACGTCGGGCGTCGGCATGAACTCTCCTGATCCCGCGACCATGTTGCGGTCGGGGTAGAAGCCTTCGGTGCACTCGCGCATGATCACCAGGTCCATGTCGCCGCGTCCGCGGCCGAGACCTGGGCGCGTGCGCGCTGGACGCACGTTGGCGTAGAGATCGAGCTTCACGCGGAACGCCGCCGAGACGTTGACGCCGCCCTTGTCGCGCGGCGGATAGTCGAGGTGCGAGATCGGGCCGAGGATGATCCCGTCGGCCTTGCGTGCCCGGTCCAGCACGGCGTCGGGACAGGTGGTGCCGGTCGCCTTGAGGGCCTTGAACCCGATATCGGCGTATTCGAACGACAGGCCGAGATCGAAGCGGCGGTTCGCCACGTCGAGAACGGCGATCGTGGCCGCGGTGATTTCCTCGCCGATGCCGTCGCCGGGAAGCACAAGAATCTTCATGGTGTCCGCGAATGTTGTCGAAGGGAGTGTCGGGGATTCAAGATCGTCAGAACAGGAGACGGACCGGAAACAGGACCAGGTCCGGGACCAGGATCAGGAGAAGGATCAGCGCCGTCGTCAGAAAGACATAGGGCAGCGCTATGACGGCGAGCCGTTCGAACGGGATGCCCGTCACGCGAACGAGGACGTAGAGAACCATCCCGACCGGCGGCGTCAGCAGGCCGAGCGTCAACGTCATCGTCATGATGATGCCGAAAAAGATCGGGTCGATCTCGTACTGCTCGGCGATCGGCAGGAGAATCGGCGTCAGGATGATGATCGCCGGCGTCTGCGCCATGAAGCAGCCGACGATGAGCCAGAAGACCATCAGCAACAGGAGCAGGACGGTCGGATTGTCGGTCAGCTCGGTCAGCATCGCCGCGAGTTCCATGGGAACCTGCGCGCGGATCATGATGTCGCCGAACGCCGAGGTGAAAGCGATGATCAGCATGATCACGCCGGTGTCGACCATCGTGCCCCGGACTTCGCGCGCCAGGTCCCTCAGATTGAACTCGCGATAGACGAACAGGCCCAGAATGACGGCATAGAGTGCCGCGACCGCGGCCGCTTCGGTCGGCGTGAAGATGCCGAAATAGATGCCGCCCATGATGATGCCGGGCGTGGCTATGGCAAGCGCGGCGCGCTTGAAACTGGCCCAGATCTCGCGGAACCCCGCGAAAGGGCCGCTGGGAAAGTTGTGCTTGTGCGCCTTGTAGCTGACATAGGCCATGTCCGCCGCGGCCATGAGAATTCCGGGGATGATGGCCGCGACGAAAAGCTGGGCCACCGACTGCTCGGCCTGCACCGCATAGGCGACAAGCGCGATGCTCGGCGGAATGATCGGGCCCAGCAGTGCCGACGCCGCCGTCACGCCGGCGCTGAAATCCCGTGGGTATCCCTGGCTCGTCATCGCCTTCATTTCGATGGCGCCGAGGCCGGCAGCATCGGCGGTCGCCGAGCCGGACATGCCTGCGAACATCATGCTCGCCAGCACGTTGGCGTGGCCGACGCCGCCTTTCAGCGGCCGCACCACGACGCTCACGAACCCGAAGAGACGCTCGGTGATGCCGCCGGTGTTCATGAGGCGCCCGGCCAGAAGGAAGAACGGGATCGACAGCAGGAGGAAATTGTCGATCTTGTCGAGGCTGACCCGCGCGAGCATGGCCGCGACGCGCGGGTCGGCCATGCCGTCGAAGATCAGGCCGCCACCTATCGCCGAGATCAGGCCCGCGCCGAAGCCGACCGGCATGCCGAGCATGATGAGCGCGACGAGCCCGACGACGAGCAGGCCATAGACGATCATCGCAGGTCCCCGTCGAGGGACGTTCCACCGGCCGGAAGAGCGGCAGCGGGGCCGCCGCGCAGCACGCGCAGCTGGACGACCAGGTCGATCGCCACGTAGAGAATCATCAGCATGACCGCGATCAGTTCACCCAGGTACAGATGCCCCTGGGTGACCCCTTCGAGCATCGTCAGCTCCGCGGTCCACATGCGCTCGGCCATCAGCAGGGCGCCGCGCGCGAGCAGCGCCAGAAACGCCAGGATCGCCACATCGAAGGCGATGAGCAGGAGTGCACGCGCGCGCGGCGCGAGCTTCACCAGCAGGAAGTCGACGACGATGTGGTCCTTGTCGCGGACCGCGACGGCCATGGCGAAGTAGGTGATCATGACGAAGGTGGCGCGGGCCAGCTCCTCCGTCCATGTCGCCGGGATGTGGAGGAAATAGCGGAACAGCACCTGGCCGAGCGTCGCGACGGCCATGACCGCGAAGCCGCCGATAAGAACGATGTCCAGCGTATGCCGCAGCGCGCGCAGCAGGTGATTTTCAGTGGGTGCGGCCAATGAAATGACCCCCGCCAGGGCGGGGCCGGACCACTTTCGCGGTCCCGCCGCGCCTAAGGCGTCCTAGTTTGCGTACTTGGCGATCTCGTCGAGCAGGCCGGGCTTGCAGCGCTCGCCCGCGAACTGGCGCACGATCGGCTCCGCGATCTTTTGGAAGGCGGCGACGTCAGGCTTCACGACCTTGGTGCGTCCCGTCTTCTCGATCTTGCCCAGCAGATCGTCCTCTTCCTCCGCGACCGCCTTGTTCAGCCACGCCATGGCGTCCGCAAGTGTCGTGTCGAAGATCTTCCTGTGTTCCGGCTTCAGCGAATCGATGAACTGCTTGTTGGCCGAGAAGACGTTGTAGCTCTGCACGTGGCCCGTCAGGTTGATGAACTTCTGGACCTCGTAGAGCTTGTTGCCCCAGATCGTCGACGTCGGGTTCTCCTGCGCATCGAAGACGCCCTGTTGCAGGCCGCCATAGAGTTCCGAAATGGGAAGAACGCCGGGAAGCGCGCCGTAGGCCTTGAAGATGTCCTCGCGCAGCTTGTTGGTGACCCGCACCTTGACGCCCTTCAGATCCTCGGGCTTCGCAATGGGCTTGTTGGCGGTGAGATGACGCGCGCCACGGGCGGCCACGGCCACGATCGTGATGTTGTAATCCTTCTCCAGGGCCTGGCTGACTTCCTTGCCGAGGGGGCCGTTCCACACGCGCAGGCCATGAGCCTCGTCCTTGTAGATGAACTCGGCCTCCAGGCACTGGTACTGCTTGACGAGGTGGTGCGCCACGACCGGGCCGGCCACGTGGATCTGGATCTCGTTGTTCGAGAGCTGCTGCAGGAGCTGGTTGTCCCCGCCGAGCGCCCCGCCCGGGATGAAGGTCATCTCCAGTTCGCCCTTCGAGGCTTCGCGCATGGCCTTCTGCCAGCGGACTGTCGCCTGGGAGCTGAAATCGCGCACGCCGTTCGTCGTCGCGAAGGTGAACTTCACGGTTTGCGCGTGGGCTCCGGTGCCCGTCAAAAGCACGAGTGCCGCGACCGACACTATCTTGTTCAGCGCCATTTGCATCCCTCCCGAGGTCTTCTCGTTTTAAAAACCGCTGATCTTAATTTTCGTATACGTAAATCTGGAGCTTTGCAACTCCAGTGATGACCGGGAAGGCGCCGTTTAGGGCTTGCAACGATGGCCCAAGCTCGGATAATGCCTTATCTACTTTTGGTTCGCCGTCGAAAGGGCGCTTTAGCGTATACGTAATAAGGCCGGAACGAACCGGTTCGTTGTGCAGGGATCGACCATGGCTTCAGAGGCAAAGGACGGAGCGAGCGCCATCGTCCGCGAAAGGCGGTCGATGGTCGAAGAGGCGTACGCGGCTCTCAAGCAGCGCATCATCCGCAACGACCTGCCGCCGGGTTACCAGGCGCTCGAGGAAGAGCTGGCCCTGCAACTCGGCATGAGCCGCACGCCGGTGCGCGAGGCGCTGATCCGCCTGGAGCACGAGGGCTTCGTCGAGGTGATCCCGCGGCGAGGCATGCGCGTGAAGCCGATCGTGGCGCGCGATATCCGTGAGATCAGCGAGGTCCTCGCATGGCTGGAAGCCGCCGCGGCGGAACGGCTGGCGCAGCGGCGCCCGAGCCCGGCGGAGATGGCTCTGCTCGACGAGGCCATCGCCGGCATGGACAAGGCGCTGGAAGGCGACGACATGAATGCGTGGGCCGAGGCGGACTACAACTTCCACCGGCTTCTCATCGAGCTGTGCGGCAACCGGCACCTGATCGAGGTCGCGCGGCTTTTCCTCGACAAGGCGAACCGCTTCCGGCTGCTGACAACGCCGGTGCGCGAGAAGCCCGTCTACTCTAACGTCAACCACGCCGCGGTGGTGGAGGCGATTCGGCGCGGCGACGCGCAGACGGCGCTGGACATCCATCGCGCACACAAGCTTCGGTGGAACCGGGAGTTCAACGACATCCTCGGCCGCCTGGGCATCGAGGACAATTAGCTGAGGGGGAAGGTCTTGAAGGTTCGGGTCGCACTAATTCACGCAGTCGTCGTCGCGATGCAGCCGATCCATGAGGCGTTCCGGCAGAGCTGGCCCGAGGCCGAGCTCGCGAACGTTCTCGATGATTCACTGAGTCCCGATCGCGAGAAGGACGCCGACCTCACGCCGGCCATGTTCGCGCGCATCGACTCGCTCGCGAAATATGCCATCGGAAACGGCGCGCGCGGCGTCCTGTTCACCTGCTCGGCATTCGGCGAGGCGATCGAGGCAACCGCCGGGGCGGCGAAAGTGCCCGTGCTCAAGCCGAATGAAGCGATGTTCGATGAGGCGCTGACCGCCGGCCGCCGCATCGGCATGCTCGCAACCTTCGCGCCGAGCGTCGCCTCGATGGAGGAAGAGTTCCGGCAGATGGCGCGGCAGAAGCACGTCGAGGCGACAATCGAAAGCTATTGCGTGCCCGGCGCCATGGCCGCCTTGCGCGCCGGCGACGGCGCGCGGCACGACGCCCTGATCGCAGAGGCGGCGCCGCGGCTGCGCCATTGCGACGCCATTCTGCTTGCCCACTTCTCTACCGCGCGGGCGCAGGGCGCGGTATCGGCGGTCGTCGACCGTCCCATCCTGACGGCACCAGGCGCGGCGGTCGCGAAGCTCAGGACCGTGCTGTCGCGCGTCGCCGCCTGACCGCACGGGCGACACCATCGCGGCGAAACGACGATGACAGCGTCAACGGCCTTGCGTGTCGGCCTGATCGGGGCCGGCATGATCAGTCTTTACCACCTGATCGCATGGTCGCGCCTTGGTTCCGCCCGCGTCGTCGCGATCTGCGATCGCGACCGCGCGCGTGCGGAGGCGCGGGCGCGGGAGTTCAACATCCCGACCGTGTACACGGATGCGGCGGAGATGATCGCGCGTGAGCCGCTCGATGCCGTGGATATCGCCTCGCCTCGCGAACGCCATGCCGAACACGTCCGGCTCGCCGCCGCGCGCGGCTTGCCGGCGCTTTGCCAGAAGCCGCTTGCTCCGACATATGACGAAGCGGAGCGGCTGGCCGCCGAGGTCGAGGGCAAGTGCCGGCTCATGGTGCACGAGAACTGGCGCTTCCGGCCGTTCTACCGGCGCGCCCGGCAATGGATCGACGAGGGGCGGGTCGGCGCGATCAGATCGGCCGCGATGACCGTGCGGGGCTCGGGCTTCGTCGCCGGGCCCGACGGCAAGTTTCCCGCCCTGGAGCGAAGCCCCTACATGCGCGACTTGGCGCGTCTTGCGGTCAGCGAGTCGTTGATCCACCACATCGACGTCCTGCGCTGGCTCGCCGGCCCGCTTCGGGTCCTCGCGGCGCGCATCGGCCGCGCGTGTCCGGCAATCAGGGGCGAAGATCGCGCCGCGATCATGATGGCGGGTCCGGACGACGTTCCCGTTTTCGTTCACGGCGACACGGCGGCGCCCGGCTATCCGCCGCGCGCGGTCGAACGGTTGGAGCTGATCGGCACGCGTGCCACGATCATCTTCGAGGACGTGCGCCTATCGCTCGCCGGCGCGCGGCCGGAGAACGAGATGTTCGACCTGGCAGAATGCTATCAGGCGAGTTTCGATGACTGCATCCGGCACTTCGTCGAATGCCTGCGCTCGGGCGCGGCGTTCGAGACGAACCCGCGCGATAATCTCGAGACGTTGCGCCTCGTCGAGGATACCTATCGGCTTGCCGGACCGATCGCCGGTCCCGACGGGCGGCGCGAGCCGGGTGCTGCATAACCGCAGCTTCGTTCGCACTGGCCCGGCAGGAGAAAGACCTTGTGACGGCGCTCGGCTCGTTTTCCCAGAATCCGCACCCGCGACCGCCTGGCTTTCCCGTCCCGCGCGGGGCCTGCGATACGCACGCCCATGTCCTTGGTCCGGCGGCGCTCTATCCTTATGCCGCCGCCCGCCAGTACACGCCGCCGGACGCGCCCCTGGCGTCGTACGAGGACATGCTGCGCGTGCTTGGCTTCGATCGCGCCGTTCTCGTTCAGCCGAGCGTCTACGGCACGGACAATCGCCGGCTTCTGGACGCAATGAACGCCGCAACGCTGGAGATGCGGGGGATCGTCGTCTTGCCGGAGAGCGTCACGGATCACGAGCTCGATGCGATGCATCGCGTCGGCGTGCGCGGCATCCGCGCCAATCTCGTTCGCGGTGGCCGCAGCGACCTCGATCGCGCCGCGCGGCTTGCCGCTCGCATCGCACGGCTTGGATGGCATCTCCAGATCCTCGCCGATGTCTCGGCCGTCGCCGATCTCGACCAATTCGTCCGCGCCCTGCCGGTCGACACGGTCTTCGATCACATGGGCCACATGCCGGCTGGCAAGGGAATCGACCACCCGGCATTCCGGGCGCTGATCCGGCTGCTCGCGAGCGGCCGCTGCTGGGTCAAGCTCTCCGGCAGCTATCGCATCACGCACGAGACGCAACCGCCCTATGGCGACGTCACGCCGATTGCGAAGGCGCTGATCCAGGTGGCGCCGGAGCGGGTCGTCTGGGGAAGCGATTGGCCGTATACCGGGATCAGGAGTCCGATGCCGGATGACGGGAGCCTGCTCGATATGCTCGCCGCGTGGGCGCCGGATGCCGCCGAGCGTACCGACATACTCGTGCGGAACCCGGCCCGACTTTATGGGTTCGTTTAGTCCCGCCGTGTCGTGCCGGGAGCGCTGATCGGCATGCCCGCGGGCGAACGCCCGCTTCCGATCCCTTGCAAACGTCGGTGATTCACGGAACAAAAGCGCGATGAGCGCGAAGTACGATGTCATCGGCATCAACTATGCGGCACTTCGCAAGCCGGATGCGCGGATCGCCCGGATCATCGAGGGCGCGCTTGGGTCAGCGCAGACCGTTTTGAATGTCGGTGCCGGGACCGGTTCCTACGAACCGACCGATCGATCCGTGATCGCCGTCGAGCCGTCGCGCGAGATGATCCGGAAGCGCGGTCCGGCCGCGGCCGCGGCGGTTCAGGCTTCCGCCGTCGATCTGCCATTCGATGACAGCTGTTTCGACGCCGCCATGGCGATCCTGACCCTTCACCATTGGCCCGACAAGGAAGCAGGCTTGCGCGAGATGCGCCGCGTGACACGCGGCCGGATCGTCCTGCTGACGTTCGATCCGTCGCACCGGCCGTGGCTGACCGACTATCTTCCAGAACTCGCGGCACTGGATGAGGGGCAGATGCCGGCCATGTCCTGTTACGCGCGATGGCTGGGCTCCGTAGAGATCGCGCCGGTTCCGGTGCCGCATGATTGCAGCGATGGGTTCCTGTATGCCTATTGGCGCCGGCCCGCGGCCTATCTCGATGCCCGTATCCGATCCGGCAGCTCGTCCTTCTGGGCCCTCGGCACCGCCGCCGAAACAGGATTGCAGACCCTGCGGCGGGACCTTGATTCAGGTGCGTGGGCACGCCGCTACGCCGACCTGCTCACCCTCGATGACTATGACGCGGGGTACCGGCTCGTCGTCGCGGGCTGATCCGCGAACGAGCGTCAGCCCGCCTCTGCTTCGGCGGCCTTCTCGGCGCGCTTGCGGGCGTTGGAGTCGAGCAGCTTCTTGCGCAGGCGGATCGACTTCGGCGTCACCTCGACCATCTCGTCGTCGCCGATATAGGCGATCGCCTGCTCCAGGCTGAAGATGCGCGGCGGCGTCAGTCGCACCGCCTCGTCCTTCGACGTGGTGCGGATGTTGGTGAGCTGCTTGGCCTTGAGCGGGTTGACCTCGAGGTCGTTGTCGCGGCTGTGCTCGCCGATGATCATGCCGGCATAAACCTTGACGCCGGGATTGACCATGATGATGCCGCGCTCCTCTAGGTTCCACAGCGCGTAGGCGACCGCGTCGCCCTCGCTGGTGGAGATCAGCACGCCGTTGCGCCGCCCCTCGATCGGGCCCTTGTAGGGCGCGTAGCCGTGGAACAGCCGGTTCATGATGCCGGTGCCGCGCGTGTCGGTCAGGAACTCGCCGTGATAGCCGATCAGGCCGCGCGTCGGCATGCGCATGGTGATGCGTGTCTTGCCGCCGCCCGACGGCCGCATATCGGCGATCTCGCCACGGCGCTGGCCGAGCTTCTCGACGACCACGCCCGTGTAGGCGTCGTCGACGTCGATCTGGACTTCCTCGATCGGCTCGAGCCGCTGGCCCGTCGCCGCGTCGCTCTTGAACAGCACGCGCGGGCGACCGACCGAGAGCTCGAAGCCTTCGCGCCGCATCGTCTCGATCAGCACGCCGAGCTGGAGCTCGCCGCGGCCGGCGACTTCGTAGGAATCGCTGCCGTCGGTCTCGCGCACCCGGATCGCGACATTGCCCTCCGCTTCGCGGAACAGGCGGTCGCGGATCATGCGGGTCGTGACCTTGCTGCCCTCGCGGCCGGCAAGCGGCGAATCGTTGACTGAGAAGGTCATGGCCAGGGTCGGCGGATCGACCGCCAGCGACGGGATCGGCGTCTCGACCGAGACGTCGCAGATCGTATCGGCGACGGTGGTCTTGGTCAGGCCGGCGATGGCGATGATGTCGCCCGCTTCGGCCTCGTCGATCGGCACGCGCTCGATGCCGCGGAAGGCGAGCAGCTTGGTCAGGCGCCCGTCCTCGAGCACCTTGCCGTCGCGCGACAGCGATTTGACGGCCATGTTGATCTTGGCGCGGCCGCTGTAAATGCGGCCGGTGAGGATGCGGCCCAGATAGGAATCGTATTCGAGCGTCGTGCCGAGCATGGTGAACGGCGCGTCCGCCTCGACCGTCGGCGCCGGCACGTGGCTGACGATCAGGTCGAACAGCGGTGTCAGGTCTTCGCGCGGCGCCTCGAGCGAGGTCGCGGCCCAGCCGTCGCGGCCCGAGGCAAACAGGGTGGGGAAGTCGAGCTGGTCGTCATTGGCACCCAGCGCCGCGAACAGGTCGAAGATCTCGTTGTGCACGTCATGCGCGCGGGCGTCGGCACGGTCGACCTTGTTGATGACGACGATCGGGCGCAGGCCGCGGGCGAGCGCCTTGGACGTCACGAATTTGGTCTGCGGCAGGGGGCCCTCGGCGGCGTCGCACAGCACGACCACGCCGTCGACCATCGACATGATGCGCTCGACCTCGCCGCCGAAATCGGCGTGGCCCGGCGTGTCGACGATGTTGAGGCGGGTCCCCTTCCACTCGACCGAGGTGCATTTGGCCAGGATGGTGATCCCGCGCTCGCGCTCCAAGTCGTTGGAATCCATGACACATTCCGCGACCTGCTGGTTCTCGCGGAAGGTCCCGGACTGCCGCAGCAGGGCGTCCACCAGCGTGGTCTTGCCATGGTCGACGTGGGCGATGATGGCGATGTTGCGCAGTGTCATGGCGGGCCAAATAGTTGGTTATGCTTAATAAACAATGACCGGGCCGGGGAAGGTCCCCCGGCCCGGTCTTTGCTGCGCTGCATATATAGGCGATTTCGGGCGACTGCGAAAGGTCGAAGGCGCAATTCGTGATGGGGCGGACTGCGCAACTCCCGCGTGGTGTTTGTCGTGCCTTAACGATAAGCAGAGGGAGGAGTCGATGCGTGGCCGTTTCGTCCCGGCCCTGTTCGGGGCCGCCGTCCTGCCTTTCATAGTGAACCCCGCCATGTCCCAGATCGCGATCACCGCCAACGACGCCAAGGTCGAGCTTGTCAATGGCGTCCCGAAGGTCGTCCCGAACCCGGTGCCGGACACCGTCACCATCATTGACATCAAGGCGTCGCCACCCCGGGTGATCGGCGAGGTGCAGGCACCGACCAGCGTGGTGGGGCCGCCTGTTTCGGTGGCGATCACCCCCGATGAAAGCCTGGCGCTGGTCACCGCGGCGATGAAGAACGAGGGCGACAAGCAGGTGCCCGACAACAAGCTGTCGGTGATCGACCTCAAAGCGTCGCCGCCGGCGGTGATCGCGACCCTGGAAACCGGCGCCTCGCCGGCCGGCCTCTCGATCAACCGCAAGGGCGACCTCGCCCTCGTCGCCAACCGTTCGGAAGGCACCGTCTCCGTCTTCAGGATCGCGGGCAAGACCGTGACCCCGGCCGGCAAGGTTGCGGTCGCCGACGCGAAATCCGGCGTCAGCCATGTCGCCTTCACGCCCGGCGGCAGCATGGCGCTGGTCACGCGCGACGGCGACTTCAAGATCTCGGTGCTGGCGATCGACAGCGACAAGGTCGAGTACACCAAGCGCGACCTGCACGCGGGCCTGCGGCCCTACGGGATCGACGTGTCCTCGCGCGGCGACATCGCGGTCGTGGCCAATATCGGGCTCGGCGGCGGCGATGCCGACACGATCAGCGTGATCGACGTGCAGGCCAAGCCGCCGCGCGTGGTCGACACCGTGACGGTCGGCCAGACCCCCGAGGGCATCATCCTGTCGCCGGACGGAAGCCTGTGCGCGGTGGTCATCGTCAACGGCTCCAACAAGCCCAAGGACTCACCGTTCTTCAACGACGAAGGCAAGGTCATCGTCTACCGCGTCTCGGGCCAGAGCCTGAGCAAGCTGGGCGAGGCGCCGATCGGCCACTGGTCCCAGGGCGCCGTGTTCAGCGACGACAACAGGACATTGCTCGTCACGAACATGGTCGAGAAGAACGTGCAGGTGTTCAGCATCGACGGCAATGCGCTGAAGGACACCGGCCACAAGATCGCGCTCAAGGGCGGCGGCGCGGCGATCCGCGTCGCCGACAAGCCGCGCTGATCGGGAACCCTCTCCCCAACGGGGAGAGGGCAGGGTGAGGGACGCGCGCGATAGCGCGCAAGAAACTCAAGCGACGGCGCCGCGGATGGCTTCGAGGAGTCTTCTGCGCGCTGCCGCGCGCTCCTCCTCACCCGGCGATGCGCGAGCTGCGCATCGCCGACCTCTCCCCGTTGGGGCGAGATATAGAGGGGTTACCGGCGCGCGGCGATGTTCGCCTCGTGCGCGGCCAGCACCGCCATGTTGACGAGATCGCCCACCGAGGCGCCGAGCTGCACGATCTGCGCCGGTTTCTCGAGGCCGCACAGGATCGGCCCGATCATCGTGCCGCCGCCGAGCTGCTGCAGGAGCTGGGTGGCGATGCTGGCGGAATAGAGGCCCGGCATGACCAGCACGTTGGCCGGCGCGGACAGGCGGCAGAACGGATAGAGCGTCTTCATGAGCTGGTAGTCGAGCGCCACCTCGGCGGTCATGTCGCCGTCGAACTCGAAATCCGGCTTGCGCCGCTCGAGCTCGGTCACAGCCTCGCGCACGCGCGTGAAGCCTTCCTTCGCCGTGCCGCCGAAATTGGAGAAGGACAGCATCGCCACGCGCGGCTCGTGGCCCATGGCGCGCGCCTTGGCGGCGGCCTGCATGGCGATGTCGGCCAGCTCGACGGGCGTCGGGCGCTCATGCGCCGTGGTGTCGGCGATGAACACGGTGCGCCCGCGCGCCATCATGGCGGACAGTCCCATGATGCGCTGGCCGCGCTCGGGCGACAGCGCGCGGCCGATGTTCTTGAGGGCGTTGTGGTAGTGGCGCGTGACGCCCGTGACCATCGCGTCGGCGTCGCCGCAGGCGACCATCAGCGCGGCGAAGACGTTGCGGTCCTGGTTCACCATGCGCTGGCAGTCGCGCCACAGATAGCCGTCGCGCTGCAGGCGCTGGTGTAGGAGGTCGGTGTAGCGCTTGTTGTTCTGCGACAGGCGCGCGTTGTGGATCTCGACATCGGCGATGCGGTTCAGGCCGATGGCGCGCATCGTCGCCTCGATCCGCTCGCTGCGGCCGACCAGCACCGGCGTGCCATAGCCCGAATTCAGGAAGGCGATCGCCGCGCGGATCACCTTCTCTTCCTCGCCCTCGGCAAAGACGATGCGGCGCGGCGCGTTGTTGCGCACGTCCTCGTAGGTGAGGTCGAGCATCGCCGCGGTCGGATCGCGCCTTGTCGAAAGCTGGCGGCGATAGGTCTTCATGTCGGTGATCGGCCGGCGGGCGACGCCCGAGTCCATCGCCGCCTTGGCGACCGCCGCCGGCACGACGGAGATCAGCCGCGGATCGAACGGCACCGGCATGATGTAGTCCGGTCCGTAGCGCAGGCGCCTTCCGGCATAGGCGGCGTCGAGCTCGTCGGGCACGTCCTCGCGCGCCAGCGCGGCGATCGCCTGGGCGGCCGCGATCTTCATCTCGTCGTTGATGGTGCGCGCGCGCACGTCGAGCGCGCCGCGGAAGATGTAGGGGAAGCCGAGGACGTTGTTGACCTGGTTCGGGTAGTCGGAGCGGCCGGTGGCGATGATCGCATCGGCGCGCGCGGCCTTGGCCTCCTCCGGCGTGATCTCGGGGTCGGGGTTGGCCATCGCGAAGATGATCGGCCGCGCCGCCATCGCCTGCACCATCTTGCGGTCGACGACGTCCTTGGCCGACAGGCCGAAGAACACGTCGGCGCCCTCCATCGCCTGTGCCAGCGTGCGCGCCTTCGTCTCCACCGCATGCGCCGACTTCCACTGGTTCATCGATTCGGTGCGGCCCTGGTAGATGACGCCCTTGGTGTCGCACATGATGACGTTGCCGTGCGGCAGCCCCATGCTCTTCAGCAGCTCGATGCAGGCGATCGAGGCGGCGCCCGCGCCGTTGACGACCATGCGGATGTTCTTCAGGTCGCGCCCTGTGATGTCGATGGCGTTGATCAGGCCGGCGGCGGCGACGATCGCGGTGCCGTGCTGGTCGTCATGGAAGACGGGGATGTCGAGCAGCTCGCGCAGGCGCTGCTCGATGACGAAGCATTCCGGCGCCTTGATGTCCTCGAGATTGATGCCGCCGAAGGCGGGATGCAGGAAGCGCACGCAGTTGACGAACTCGTCGACGTTCTTGGTGTCGATCTCCAGGTCGAAGGCGTCGACATCGGCGAAGCGCTTGAACAGGCACGCCTTGCCCTCCATCACCGGCTTCGCCGCGACGGCGCCGAGATCGCCGAGGCCGAGCACCGCGGTGCCGTTGGAGATCACGGCGACCAGGTTGCCCTTGGCCGTGTAGTCGTAGGCAAGCGCCGCGTTCTTGGCGATGTGCAGGCACGGCCAGGCGACGCCCGGCGAGTAGGCCAGCGACAGGTCGCGCTGCGTGGTCAGCGGCTTGGTCGGCGCGATCTCCAGCTTTCCGGTGCGGCCGTGGGCGTGGAAGAGAAGGGCGTCCTCTTCCGTGACGTGCGCGGTCGTCGTCATGTCGTGTTTCCTGCTTGGCGTTTCCATTGGTGCAACGGGGTGCAACCTTGGCCGCCATGTTAGGGCGGCGGGCCGTGCCTCGTCAAAAGCGCATACAGCGGCATACGCACAGCCCGCTGCGGTTGCGGACCGCGGACCAATTGCTAGGTAACGATCGCGACCGGCTTGCGTTCGTCGGACGCGCGGAGCAGGGCGTCGATGAGGGCGTGCACCTTCAGCGCCTCGGCGCCGCTCACGCGCGGCTCGCGGTCCTGCCGGATCGCATCGAGGAAATCGGCGATGAGGGCGCGGTGCCAGTCGTTCGGGAAGGCCATCGGATCGGCGCCGGTGCCGCCCGGGCTCGAATCCGGTGCGACATGCTCGCGCCGTCCGTCGTGCCAGAAGACATCGAGCGACGTGCCGGCGAGGACAGCGGTGCCCTTCTCGCAGATCAACTCGATGCGCTCCGGGAAGCCGGGATAGGAGGCGGTCGTCGCGTCGATCGTGCCGAGCGCGCCGTTGGCGAAGCGCACGGCGCCGGCGACGAGGTCCTCGGTCTCCATCCGGTGCACCGGCGTCGTCGTCGCATAGGCGATGACTTCCTTCGCCTCGCCGACCAGGCTCAGCATGAGGTCGAGCGTGTGGATGCCTTGAGTCAGCAGGACGCCGCCGCCATCGCGCGCCCTGGTGCCGCGGCCCGGCTCGTCGTAATAGCTCTGCGGCCGCCAGACGCGGATCGACGTGCCGGCCGCGGCGATCTTGCCGAGCGCGCCCGTCTCGAGCAGCGACCGGAGCGTCATGCCGGCCGGGCGGAAACGGTGCTGCAGGGTGACGCCGAGCTTGACGCCCCGGCGGCGGCACGCTTCCACGACGGCGCGCGCGCGCTCGAAGCTGACCTCGAGCGGCTTCTCGATCAGGATGTGCTTGCCCGCCGCGGCGCAGCGCTCGACGAGGTCGAGATGTGTGTTCGGCGGCGTCAGGATGGCGACCGCATCGACAGCCTTGTCGGCGAGGATCACGTCCAGCGAATCGGCGTGCGGGAAGGGGAACTTCGCCGCGAAGGCCTGTCTGCGTGCGGCACTCGGGCTGTATGCGTAGCGGACGGCGACGCGGTCGGCGAGGTCGACATAGCTCTTGGCATGGGGTGTCACAGCCATGCCCAGACCGATGATGGCGACGTTGAGTTTTGTCATTGGAAGCCGTAGAGCCGTGCGGGGTTGTCGACGAGGATCTTGTGGCGCGTCTTCTCGTCCGGCGCCCAGTCGAGCAGCAGGTCGAGCAGATTGGCATCGTCGGGCTTGGGTGTCGTGCCGGGATGCGGCCAGTTGCTTGCCCACAGCATGCGGTCCGGGGCCGCCTTGACCAGCGCCTTGGCGAGGTCGCCGACGTCGGCGTAGCTGGGGGCTCCGGTCTTCGACACTTCATAGGGCGCCGACAGCTTGACCCAGGTGCGGCCGTTCTCGAGCAGCTTCAGCAAGGTCCGGAAGGCGGCATGGTCCGTCCTGACCGGCTCGAGGAACTTGCCGATATGGTCGACGACCAGATCGCCGCGCACGCGGCGGAGCTGGGCCTCGCGCTCCGGGAAGGTGCGCCCGTCGATCTGCAGGTTCACGTTCCAGTTGAATTCGTGCACCCGCGCCGTCAGCCGGTCGAACACGTCCCAGCTCAACGCACCGCCGGGCAGCAGCATGAAGCGGATGGCGCGCATCCCCGCCTTGGTCAGGCGGTCGAGCGCGGCATCGCTGACATCGGGGTTCACGACGGCGACGCCGCGCGCCCCGTCGCCGAGCGCCTTCATCGCCGCCAGCGTGCAGCGGTTGTCCGCGCCATAGGCGTTCGGCTGCACGACGACCGTGCGCGTGATGCCCAGGCGCTTTCGCACGGCCTCGTATTCCGGAACGGTCGCGACCTGCGGCTTCGCCATCTCGGGCCGGACCGGATAGTGCGGCTCGTAGATGTGCATATGTGTGTCGCATGTACCGGGCGGTACATTTAGCGTCGGTTTTCTACCTTCGGTCGTAGAGGCTCGCGCCATTCTCGTCAACCCCCGATTCTTCTGGTTGTACTCAGCTGGCGCGCAGCCGCGCAAGTCGCGCGGCTTTATCTGTGTTAACTGCACCGATCGGTGCGCGGCCGCAGGCGATCTCGGCGGCCTGTCGGGTCGTCTCCATCGCCTGGTGCTCGATCGCCTGCGGCGTAAGCCCGGCGATGTGCGGCGTGGCGATCACGTCCCCGCGCCGCGCGAGGTGCGGCGCGGGCATCTGGTCCGGCGCGCGGCCGACGTCGAGGGCCGCGCCGGCGATCTGCTTCTTCTCCAGCGCCTGCTCCAGCGCCGCTTCGTCGACCAGGTTGCCGCGCGAGGCGTTGATGAAATAGGCCGTCGGCTTCATCTTCGCGAAGATGGCGGCGTTCATCAGGTTCTCCGTCGCCTCGTTGGCGACGACGAGGCACACGACGAAGTCCGATTCGGCGAGCAGGGCGTCGAGGCCGACCTGGCTGAGCCCGGCGTCATCCACTTTCGCATAGGGGTCGTTGACGAGGACCCGCATGCCGAAGGCAAGGCCGAGCTTGCACAGGTGCCGGCCGATCGCGCCGTAGCCGATCACGCCGAGGGTGCTGCCCTGGAGCTGCCGGCCCATCGTCCATGCCGGGTGCGTGCCGGTGGCCCGGTATTCGGTGACGTATCGCGTCGTGTCGCGCGCGCAATCGATCATCGCACCGATGATCCATTCGGCGACCGAGGCCATGAAGCCCGGGCTCGCATGGGTGACCAGGATGCCGTTGCGGCTCGCCGCATCGCGGTCGACGTTGCGGATGTCGACCGCGACGCGCAGGAAGGCGACGAGATCCGGGGCGTTGTCGAACAGCGCCGGCGCGCCCGGCGTGTGACGGTCGGAGACGATGATCTGGTGGCCGCGCGTGGCCTCGGCGAGCTCCGTCATCGTCAGCGGCCGGTCGAGCGTGTTCAGCGTCACGTCGCCCACCGCGCGCAGCGCGCCCAGCGCGCGCTCGCCGTAGAAATTGCACCGCATCTCCGCCGAATGCGTCAGGAAGATGCGGACCTTCGCAGCGCTCATGCGAAGTTCTCGCCCAGCGCCCCGACCATGATCTTGCGCAGCTCGGCCGTCTCGGCGTCGCTCAGGTCGGTCAGCGGTGCCCGCACCGGCCCGGCCGGCCGGCCGACGATGCGCATGCCCGCCTTGACGATGCTGACGGCGTAGCCGCGCTTGCGGCTGCGCAGCGCCAGATACGGCTCGAAGAACTTGCGCAGCAGCTCGTCGGTCGTGCGCGTGTCGCCGGCGCGCACCGCCTTGTAGAAGCGCTGCGCCATCTTCGGAATAAAATTGAACACGGCCGACGAGTAGGTCGTGAACCCGGCAGCGAGGTAGGGGACGGCGAACACCTCGGCGGTCGGCATGCCGCCGACATAGACGAGCTGGTCGCCCAGGCGCTGGCGCACGCGCACGAGCTGCTCGACGTCGCCATGACCGTCCTTGAAGCCGATCATGTTGGGGCACGACTCGACGAGGCGCTCGAGCGTCTCCGGCGTGAAGATGGAGTTGTCGCGATTGTAGACCATCACGCCGATGCCGACCGACTTGCACACCGCCTCGACATGCCGGCGCAAGCCTTCCTGCTCCACCGTCAGCAGGTACTGCGGCAGCAGCAGGATGCCGTCGGCGCCGGCCCGCTCGGCAGCGCGGGCGAACTCGATCGCCATCGCCGTGCCGTAGCCCGAGCCGGCGATGATCGGCACGCGCCCGCCGCTCTCCGCGACCGCGGCCTTCACCACGTGCGTGAACTCGTCGAGGGTCAGCGAGAAGAACTCGCCGGTGCCGCCGGGCGCGAACAGGGCGGCGGGGCCGTGCTCCAGATTCGCGCGGATATTGGCGCGGTAGGCCGATTCGTCGAACGCGCCGCCCGCGTCGAAATGCGTGACCGGGAAGGCGAGGAGGCCCGAGCCGATCGCCGCCTTTGTCCGCGCAACATCCATCGTCATGTCATGTTCCTCGAAGATTGGGTGGCGCACCGCGCAGGCGATGCGAAGGGAAAGGCGGAGCTACCCGTCGGCGCTCTTGGTCGCGAGCTGCCGATAGCGCTCGCGTCCGTTGACGAGGTGGCGGCGCATCGCCTCGCGCGCAGCGCCGCCATTGCGCTCGCGTATGGCAGTGTAGATCGCGCGATGCTCTTTCTGGATGGTCTCGAGATAAGGCCGCTGACCGCTGGCGGGTTGCGCTTCGATGCGCACGCTCTGCCGCGGGATGATGAAGCGTCCGAGATATTCGAGGAAGCCGGAGAACTGCCGGTTGCCGGTCGCGTCGGTGATGGCGTGATGGAACGCGAAGTCCTCGTCGATCGCCGCCTCGCCGCGTTCAATCGCCGCCTCGATCGAGGCGAGGGCGTCGCCGATCGCCTTCATCTGCGCGGGCGAGGCGCGTTCGGCGGCGAAGCCCGCCGCTTCGGCTTCCACCGCCATGCGCAGTTCCATCACATTCAGCACTTCGCCGATCGAGCGCAGCCCGTCGGGATCGATGCGGAACGGCCGACGCTGCGGCTCTGTCGCGACAAAGGCGCCGAGACCCTGACGCGTGACCACCAGACCTTCCGCGCGCAGTGCCGCGATCGCCTCGCGCACCACCGTGCGGCTCACGCCCATCTGCGCCATCATCTCGTGCTCGGTCGGCAGGCGCGCGCCGGGCGCAAGCCGTCCTCCGCCGATCTCCGCGGACAGGCGCTTTACCACCTCGCGCGCGAGATTGCGCGGCGGCGGCAGCGGATCCAGTTCGAGGCGCTTGTCAGTTGCTTTGGCCAATGATAGTTTGCCACTTAACAGTCATCGTACAAGTATAGGGAGGGCGCGGTTTAGTCAACCCGCGCAATCTGTTATCCACAGACAGGCGCGAGCGCTCGGGTTGCAGCTCGGTCGGCGATCGGATTGGATCGTCGTCCGTTGCCATTCAAATGAAGTCATCGTTGCGAGAGCCGCGGTTCCGTGCGAACCGGCGCGCAATCGCGGCGGCGAAGCTCTCCACGCGACGTATCGATAATGCATTCCAGACAGGCAATGGGAGGATCATGTGATGAGGACAAATCGTAGACAGTTCATGCTGGCCGGGACCGCTGCTGCCGCGGCGACGACCGTGCTGGGCGCGCCCGGCATCTCGTTCGGCCAGGGCAAGACGGTGCTCAAGGCGAGCGATGTGCACCCGATCGGCTACCCGACTGTCGAGGCCGTCGAGCGGCTCGGCAAGAAGCTCGAGCAGCAGACCAGCGGCCGCTACAGCGTCCAGATGTTCCCGTCGATGCAGCTCGGCGGCGAAAAGGAAGCGCTGGAGCAGGCGCAGGTCGGCGCGCTCGCCTTCGCACGCGTCAGCGTCGGCGTCGTCGGCCCGCTCGTTGACGAGCTGAACGTCTTCAACATGCCGTTCGTGTTCCGCGACGTGAAGCACATGCGCGCCGTGATCGACGGCCCGATCGGATCGGAGCTGCTTGGCAAGATCACCAACAACCCGCAGACGCGCCTGATCGGCCTGTGCTGGATGGATGGCGGCGCGCGCAGCGTCTACAACAAGGTGCGCCCGATCCGCTCGCCCGACGATCTCAAGGGCCTGAAGATCCGCATGATGGGCAACCCGCTGTTCGTCGACACCATGAACGCCATGGGCGGCAACGGCATCTCGATGGGCATGGACCAGGTCTACAGCGCGCTGCAGACCGGCGTGGTCGATGGCGCCGAGAACAACCCGCCGAGCTACGATTCGTTCGGCCACTACCCGATCGCGAAGAACTATTCGCTGACCGAGCATCTGATCATTCCCGAGATCCTGGTGTTCTCGAAGCGGACCTGGGACAGCATGTCGAAGGCCGATCAGGACACCCTGATGAAGCTTTCGAAGGAAGCCCAGCTCGAGCAGCGCAAGCTGTGGGACGAGCGCACGGAAGTGTCCATGAAGAAGATCAAGGACGCCGGCATCAACGTCATCACGCTGAGCGCCGACGAGAAGAAGAAGTTCCAGGATTCGGTCAAGCCGGTGTGGGAAAAGTACGGCACCAAGTACGCCGACCTCGTCAAGCGCATCCAGGCCGTTCAGAGCTGATCGAACCGTCCAGGGGTCGTGGGGCCGGCCGGATATCCGCGCCGGCCCTTTTCTTCGGAGAGGATATCGGGAGGGTCGATGAAGGCCGCATATGTCAGGGCCATGGATGCGGTTTATCTGCTGTGCATCGTCGTTTCCGGCGTCAGCCTGATAATAATGACCGTGGCGATCCCCTGGGGCGTCTATACGCGCTACGTGCTCAACCATGGGTCGGCTTGGCCCGAGCCTCTCTCGGTGCTGATGATGATCCTTTTCACGTTCTTCGGCGCGGCGGCATGCTACCGGGCCAACGCGCATATCGCCGTGACGATGATGACGGACCGCCTGCCGTCTGCCCTGCGTGCCGCCGCCGCCATCCTGGTCGACCTGCTGATGGCGCTGCTTTCCGGCTTCATGGTGGTCTGGGGCATCCAGCTCGTGGAGACGACCTGGCACCAGGTTGTCGGCGAGTTTCCGTTCCTTTCCGTCGGCATCACCTATCTGCCGATCCCGGTCGGCGGCGCGTTGACGCTGCTGTTCATCATCGAACAGATGTGGATAGGCCTCCCGGGCGCCGACTCGATCGTCCATCGCGGCCCAACCGAAGCCCAGTAAAAGCTGACGGGAGATACCTGGCGTGGACGCTCTTATCCTGATCGGCAGTCTGTTCGCGCTGATAGCGCTGGGGGTGCCTGTCGCCTATGCGCTCGGCCTGGCCGCGCTGGTCGGCGCGGCGTGGGTCGACATCCCGTTCGAAGCGGTGATGATCAAGATCTCCGACGGCGTCAGCAAGTTCTCGCTTCTCGCCATTCCGTTCTTCGTGCTTGCCGGTGCGATCATGGCGGAAGGCGGCATGGCGCGGCGACTCGTCGCCTTCGCGAACATCCTGGTCGGCTTCGTTCGCGGCGGCCTTTCGCTCGTCAACATCCTCGCGTCCAGCTTTTTCGGCTGCATCTCGGGATCTTCGGTGGCCGATACGTCCTCGATCGGCTCCGTCATGATCCCGCAGATGGTGAAGGCCGGCTATCCGCGCGTCTTCGCGACGAACGTGACGATCACCGGCTCGGTGCAGGCGATCCTGATCCCGCCCTCGCACAATGCCGTCATCTATTCGCTGGCGGCCGGCGGCAGCGTGTCCATTGCGCATCTGTTCGTGGCCGGCGTCTTTCCGGGGCTGTTGCTCGGATTGTCGCTGATCGTGCTGTGCCTCGTCATGGCGCACCGCAACGGTTATCCGAAGGGCGAGCCCGTACCGCTCCGTCAAGCCCTCAGGATCGCAGTCGAGGCGATCTGGGGGCTGATGACGATGGTCATCATCCTGGGCGGCATTCTCGGCGGCGTTTTCACGGCAACGGAATCCGCGGCAATCGCCTGCGTGTACGCATTCCTCGTGACGATGTTCGTCTACCGGGATTACCGCTGGCGCGACTTGCCGCTTCTGATCCATCGCACCGTCAAGACCGTTGCGATGGTCATGATCCTGATCGCCTTCGCGTCGAGCTTCGGCTACATCATGGCGCTGATGCAGCTGCCGGCGATGGTCACGAAGTTCTTCCTGAGCGTCTCGGACAACAAGTACGTCATCCTCTTTCTGATCAACATGCTGCTGCTGTTCCTCGGCACGTTGATGGATCTGGCGCCGCTCCTCCTGATCTGCACGCCGATCCTGCTGCCCGTCGTGGTGACATTCGGCGTCGACCCGATCCATTTCGGCATGATCATGCTGGTGAATCTCGGCATCGGCCTTGTGACGCCGCCGGTCGGTTCGGTCCTCTTCGTCGGCTGCGCGGTTGGCAAGGTGAAGATCGAAGAAGTCGCGCGAACCATATGGCCGTTCTATATCGCCATGTTCATCGTGCTCCTGCTTGTGACTTATGTTCCGGCCATCTCGACCTGGCTGCCCAGCCTGATGACGTTGTAGGCTTTCGCGCATCGGCTTTCCTGGCGGGCGGAGCGTGATAGAGTCCGCCGCCATGGACGACTCCCGCCAGATCGAAGCGCCGCACCGCGACTCCGTGTCGACCGGCGACGTGACGCCGATGATGGCGCAATACCTCTCGGTCAAGCGCGCCCATCCCGGCTCGCTGCTGTTCTACCGGATGGGGGATTTCTACGAGCTGTTCTTCGACGACGCGGTTGCCGCGTCGAAGGCGCTCGACATCGCACTCACCAAGCGCGGCAAGCATCTGGGCGAGGACATCCCCATGTGCGGCGTGCCGGTGCACGCCTACGAAGCCTATCTGCTGCGCCTGATCCGCCAAGGCTTCCGCGTGGCGGTGTGCGAGCAGATGGAGGATCCGGCCGAGGCGAAGAAGCGCGGCTCGAAGTCGGTCGTGCGGCGCGACGTGGTGCGCGTCATCACGCCGGGAACGCTGACCGAAGACACGCTGCTCGATGCGCGCCGTCACAATTATCTGGCCGCGCTGTCCGAGGCCGGCGGGACACTCGGCCTCGCCTGGCTCGACGTGTCGACCGGCGACTTCGCGCTGCAGCCGGTGGAGCCGGCGGGGCTGGGGGCTGCGCTTGCCCGCATTTCACCCGGCGAGCTGCTGGTCCCGGACCGCCTATTCGACCGCCCGGCGCTGAAGCAGGCGCTCGACGACTGGAAAACGGTGCTGACGCCGCTGCCCTCGGCGCGGTTCGACAGCGAGAACGGCCGCCGACGGCTCGAAGCGGTCTACGGCGTCAAGGCGCTCGACGGGTTCGGCGCGTTCGGCCGGGCGGAGCTCGCGGCCGGCGGCTGCCTCGTCGATTATGTCGACCTGACGCAGAAGGGGCGGCTGCCGCGGCTCAACCCGCCGACGCGCCATGCCGAGCGCGGCTTCCTCGAGGTAGATCCGGCGACGCGGCGCAACCTCGAGCTCGACCAGACGCTCGACGGCGGAAGGCGCGGCTCGCTGCTCGCGACCATCGACCACACGCTGACCGGCGCCGGCGCGCGGCGGCTGGCGGCGCATCTCGCGGCGCCGCTGACCGATCCCGCCCAAATCGAGGCACGGCTCGACATGGTCGCGTATTTTGTCGGCGATGCGCGGCGGCGCGAGGGCCTGCGCGAGATCCTGCGCGGCGTGCCGGACGTGGAGCGCGCGCTGTCGCGCCTGTCGCTCGGCCGCGGCGGGCCGCGCGACCTCGCGGCACTGCGCGATGCGCTCGCCTCCGTGCCGGGCCTGCGCACCTGTTTCGAGACCACCGGCCTCGGCGGTATGCCAGCCGGCATCGCGGAGTGCGCGCGCGGGCTGGGCGAGCATGGCGTGCTGGTGGACCGGCTGCGCCGCGCGCTGGGACCCGACCTGCCGATCGATGCGCGCGACGGCGGCTTCATCGCGGCGGGCTATTCCGACAAGCTCGACGAGCTGCGCCGCCTGCGCGACGAGAGCCGCAAGCTGATCGCGGGGCTGCAGGCGAAATACGCCGGCGACACCAAGGCGCCGTCGCTCAAGATCCGCCACAACAACGTGCTCGGCTATTTCATCGAGGTGACGCCGACCCATGCCGACAAGCTGACCGGCAATTCCGCCTACATCCACCGCCAGACGATGGCGAGCGCGATGCGCTTCACGACGGTGGAGCTGGGCGAGCTGGAGCAGGCGATCGTCTCCGCCGCCGACAAGGCGCTGGCGCTGGAGACGGCGCTGTTCAACGACCTGGTGAAGGAAGTCACGAGCCGGGCCGAGGAGATCGCGCGCGCCGCGTCCGCGATCGCCGCCCTCGACGTCGCCGCGGCGCTGGCCGACCTCGCGGTCGAGCGGCGTTACTGCCGGCCGGTCGTCGACGACAGCACGGCCTTCGCGGTCGAAGGCGGCCGGCATCCGGTGGTCGAAGCCGCACTCGCCGCCGCGGGCGGCCCGGCCTTCGTCGGCAATGACTGCACCCTGGACGCGGACGCCAAGCGCATCTGGCTGCTGACCGGCCCGAACATGGCCGGCAAGTCGACCTTCCTGCGCCAGAACGCGCTGATCGCGATCCTGGCGCAGATCGGCGCCTACGTGCCGGCGGAGCGCGCGCGCATCGGCGTCGTCGACCGCCTGTTCAGCCGCGTCGGCGCCGCCGACGATCTCGCGCGCGGCCGCTCGACCTTCATGGTGGAGATGGTGGAGACGGCGGCGATCCTGAACCAGGCGGGCTCCCGCGCGCTGGTGATCCTCGACGAGATCGGCCGAGGGACCGCGACCTATGACGGGCTGTCGATCGCGTGGGCGGCGATCGAGCATCTGCACGAGGTCAACCGCTGCCGCGCCCTGTTCGCCACGCACTACCACGAGCTGACGTCGCTGGCCGCGAAACTGGGCGGCCTTGCCTGTCACACGATGCGCGTCAAGGAATGGCAGGGCGACGTCGTGTTCCTGCACGAGGTCGGCCCGGGTGCCGCCGACCGCTCCTACGGCATCCATGTCGCGAAGCTGGCGGGCCTGCCGCCGCAGGTGATCACGCGCGCGGAGCAGGTGCTCGACGCGCTGGAAAAAAGCGGCGAGGCCGAAACGGTCGCCCGGCTCGCCGACGATCTGCCGCTGTTCAATGCGACACGGCCCAAGGGCGGTGCGCCCGCGCGCGACGATGCCGGCCCGTCCGCGGCGGAGCAGGCGCTTGCCGCGATCAATCCGGACGAGCTTTCGCCGCGCGAGGCGCTCGAGGCGCTGTATCGCCTGCGTGGAATGCTGCCGCAGGACTAAATCCGCACTCGCAGGTTGCGCCGGCTGGGGTATAGTGGCACCGCGATGGGCGATTCGGCGGCGCCGTAAGCGTCCCATGCCGGGGGGAATATGGCGGCCGACGGGTTTCGCGGTGCGCGCTTCGCGCCTGTCCTCATCATTTTATTGGCGGCTTCAGCGCCGGGCGTGGCGCTGGCGCAGAGCGACGCCAAGCCGAAATGGTCGCCCAGCATCGACTTCGAGGCCAAGCCGGGCACCAAACGCAGTCTGGGCGAGGCCGACCTCTTCGTGCCGTTGTGGCAGGACCGGACCACGCTGCTCTTCGGCAACCTGCGCGCCCGGCTCGACGACGACGACAATCAGGAGGGCAATGTCGGCCTCGGCCTGCGCCGCATGATGGGCGAGGGCTGGAATCTCGGCGGCTATGCCTATTACGACCGCCGGCGGACAGATCACGGCAACTCCTTCAACCAGGCGACGTTCGGCCTCGAAGCGCTCAGCGTTCCCACGTCGTGGACGGAACTGGACCTGCGCGGCAACGTCTACGTGCCGTTCGGCGACCGGACGCAGGACGGCGGCACCAGCGGCAGCCTGGCCTCGATCGTGAACGACACGATCCAGGTCAGCACTTTCATAAACGAGGAGCGGGCGCTGCGGGGTTTCGATGCGGAGGTCGGCTTCCGCGTGCCGGTCTGGTCGGCCACCGACGACAAGGCGCTCCGCGCCTATGCCGGCGCCTACTATTTCGACAGCGGCGCCACCGACACCGTCGCCGGCCCGCGGCTGCGCGCCGAGCTGACGATGTACGACGTGCCGGGCCTGTGGGATGGCGCGCGCCTGACCTTCGGCGCCGAGTACCAGCATGACGACGAGCGCGGCGGCCAGGCCTTCGGCCTCGCGCGGCTGCGCATCCCGCTGCAATTCTTCGCGGCCGAGGATCCCCGTCGGCTGACGCCGCAGGAGCGGCGCATGACCGATCCTGTCGTGCGCGATGTCGATATCGTCACCGCGGAGCATGCGCGGGGCGCGCCGGCGATCGTGGAAACGGCGACCCAGACCGCGAGCGGCCAGGCGCTGACCCTGATCACGCCCGCGATCGCGGACAGTCTCGACATCCCGCCCGCGATCGCCAATGCCGGCGCCAACAGCTTCGTGGTGATGCAGGGCAGCTTCCAGTTCGTCAACACCACGATCAACCTGCAGCCCGGCCAAACGCTGATGGGCGGCGGCAGCGTGGACGTGCGCGCGCCGAGCGGGCGCATCGCCACGCTGACCACGTCGACCGTCAGCCTGCAAGGGGTTCCCGGCAACGGCATCGCCAGCCCCGGCGTCAGCATGGCCAACAACTCCACGCTGACGGGGTTCAAGATCGAACGCTACTCGTTCGCCGGCGATTCCGCAGCGGTGCGCGCCACCGGCGTCAGCGGCGCCACGATCGCCAACAACGAACTGATCGGCGGCGTCATGGGCGGCGGCACCATGTCGATCGGGGTCCTGATCGATGGCGGCTCCAGCAACATCACGGTCCGCAATAACGTGATCAAGGGGAGCGCCGGTCCGGGCGACGGCGTCGGCCTGCGGATCGAAAATTCCAGTGCCATCGTGTCGGGGAATATCATCGGCGCCACCGCCCCGGGCACGGTGAGTACGGCGAGCCTCACCAACGCGACCATCGGCGCAGGTTCCACGGGCAATGTCGCCGATGGCGGGACCTGCCTCGATGGCGGCGGCAATACCGGCACGATCGGATTCACCAACGCCGCCTCCTGCCCATAGCGCTCTCTATCGCCTGCGGCCATTATTGGAGCCGGGAGAGACGCCGGAAGCGTTGTATCGTCCTGCGGGGGTTGCTGCAGGAGATGCCATGAGCAAGACGAAAGGGTCCGCGACGATCATTCCCTGCCTGCGCTATCGCGACGCGCCGGCGGCCATCGAGTGGCTGTGCCGCGCCTTCGGCTTCGAGAAGCATCTCGTCGTGCCGGGCGAGAACGGCACGATCGCGCATGCGCAGCTCACGCTCGGCAACGGCATGATCATGCTGGGCTCGGAGAACCCCAGCGCATTCGGCAAGCTGATGACGCATCCGAAGGACACCGGCGGCCGCGAGACGCAGTCGCCCTATGTCGTCGTCGGTGACATCGACAGTCACTATGCCCGCGCCAAGGCCGCGGGTGCGGAAATCGTCATCGAAATCGCCGACCAGGATTATGGCGGCCGGCTCTACACCTGCCGCGATCTCGAAGGCCGTGTCTGGAACTTCGGCAGCTACGACCCGTGGGACGGCGGTGAAAAATGAGCTGCAAGCAGACAGCGGGGCTTTGACTAGTCAGACTAGTCTGACTATAATATGCGAATGAAAAATACCTGGCAGCTCCAGAAAGCAAAGGCTGAGTTCAGCCGGCTTATCGACAGGAGCATCAAGGACGGTCCACAGGTCGTGACACGTCACGGCGAGCCGGCCGCGGTGGTGCTCAGCGTGTCGGAGTACGAGAAGCTCCGCCGCAAGGCGCCCGATTTCAAGGCGTTCCTCCGGAGTGGCCCGTCACTGCACGAACTCGACCTCACGCGGAGCAAGGACACCGGCCGCAAGGTCGAGTTGTGAGTTTTCTGCTTGATACCTGCGCACTCTCGGAACTGACCAGGCCGGCCCCTCAGCCCCGGTTTCTGGCGTGGTTCAATGCGCAGGCACCCGGAAGTCTTTTCGTGAGCGTCCTGACGATCGGCGAAATCGAGAAGGGCATCTTGCTCGCTCCGTCCGGCCGAAGGAGGGCCGTTTTTGAAACCTGGCTCGGCCGGATGCGGAGTGAGTTCGCGGGCCGAATTCTGGTCGTCGACGATGCCGTCGCGACGGTATGGGGGCGGCTGGCGGCATCTGCGGAGCAGAAGGGGCGTCCGCTTGCAATTGTTGACGGCCTGATCGCAGCAACGGCGTTGATTCACGCCATGTCGATCGTCACCCGAAACGTCAGCGACTTTCGCGACACTGGCGCCGCGATCATCGATCCGTGGACCGATTGAGTGGACCAGAAACAGACCGATGCCGAGATCGTGATCCGCATTCCCGGCGAACACCGAAAAGTGAGCGTCCGTGGGCTTCATCGCGCCGCGTGCCGCGCCTAGTTTGCCGCTCATGACATCCAGCCCGGTCCTGCGCGCGCTGCGCGTCGCCACCTTCATGGCCCTCGCGGCCCCCGGGGCCGTCCTGGCTCACGACTACGTGAACGGCGCGCTCGCCTCGCCCTTCCGCACCATCGTGCAGGAGACCGGGCTGTGGTCAATCCGCCTGCTCGTCCTCGGCCTGATGATCGCGCCGCTGCGCGACATCACCGGCTGGATCTGGCCGCTGGCGCTGCGGCGCATGATCGGGCTGTTCGCCGCCTTCTATGCCCTCGTGCACGTCGTCGCATGGACGCGCCAGTACGGATTCGACTGGGCGTTCCTGATGGAAGAAGTGACGCGGCTTTGGCTCCTCATCGGCGCGGTCGCGGCACTGGCGCTCGTGCCGCTCGCCGCGACATCGATGAACGCGATGCACCGCTGGCTCGGGCCGGCGCTGTGGGGCCGCATCCACAGCCTCGTCTACACGGCGGCCGTCATGGGAGCGGTCCATTATGCGATGGCGCGCGGGCTGACGCAGATCGAGGTCGCCATCGACTCGCTGCTGATCCTCGCCGCGCTTGTCTGGCGGCAGATCGCGCAACGGCGAAAGAAGATCAAGCCGGCGGCTTTGCCGTCGGCACCCGCTTGAGGCGCTTGCGCTCGGCAAGCTGCTGGAACTCTCGACGCAGCTTCTCGACTTCCTCCTCCGACAGGTCCTCGAGATCGAGCAACGTGTTGCGTGCGCGCCTGGTGGCGCGGATCAGCTCGTCGAGTTTGAGCTGCATCGCCTTGCTGTCGCGGTTCTGAGTGTTCTGGATGAGGAAGACCATCAGGAAGGTGACGATGGTCGTGCCGGTATTGATGATGAGCTGCCAGGTGTCGGACCAGCCGAACAATGGTCCGGTCACTCCCCAGAGGACGATAATACCGATCGCGGCAACGAATGCGGCCGGCTGGCCCATGTGGTGGGCGGTCGAGCGGGCGACGTGGTGGAAGAGGTCGGTGACGGTCATGCGTTGAGTCTCCGCCATCGGACAGCTCCCGCCGCCCGTGCGGAATGAACGCGGACGTGGCCTTATCGGCCCCCGGGCGACGGTGCCGGAATTTCCGCGGTGGTGTTGTCGCCGGCGGCGTTGCCGAATTTGAGCCGTACGGTCGAGCGCTCCCACTGACGCCGGTAGTCGTCCATGTTCTGGACCAGCACCAGGGCGCGGCTCCGCACCAGGCTGCCTTCCGGCACGGTCGCCGAGCCGTAGTAGTCGCCGCCGATCGGCACGCCGATGCCGACCCCGCCGCCGCTCACGCTACCGCCGCTGCCCCTGCCGCCGAACACGCCGAACCCGACCGACGGCCCCCACGGGTACCCCGCCGGGATCTGGGGCTCCAGCTGGCCGGGGGCGGCCGCGACGACGTTGCCGGCCGGCCCGACCAGTTCGGCCGAGACGAGGGCCTGGGGATGGGCGGCCTTGACCTCGATCACCGGGGCGCCCAGCCGGGCGGCGATGCTCTCGTCGCCGAAGCCGACGGTGATCGAGGGCTGGGGCGGCGGGCTGCTGCCCTGGCTGCAGGCGACGAGGCCGGAGGCGGCCAGAACTGTGAACAAAACCAAAGGTTTGATCATGTAATTCTCCGCCCGTCATGGCGCGCGTGACGACAAACCGGCAGCCCTGTCGCCGGATTGCATTATATTAGAGAGTGGTCGGCCGGGCTGTGCCCGTGCTGATAACGGCCGGAAGTACCACATCAGTTCCCGATGGACCCGATCGTCAACCAACGCGAGATCATCGACCGCCGCAGCCTGATCGTGGCGCTGGACGCGGTCGCCGGCGACGAGGATCTCGCCCCGGACGTCCGGCGCAACAAGGTGCGCGACCTGGTCAAGGCGGGCCTTGCCGCCGGCACCAGCGAGATCCGCACGCGCTTCGAGAACGGCGCCGGCGGCACGGCGACGGCGCGTGCGCAATGCTTCCTGGTCGACCAGATCGTGCGGCTGGTGCACGACTTCGCCGAGCGTCACATCTATCCGGTCGCCAACCCGACCCAGGCGGAGCGTCTGACGATCGTCGCGGTCGGCGGCTATGGCCGCGGCGAGCTGGCGCCGCACTCCGACGTCGATCTGCTGTTCCTGCGGCCCTACAAGCAGACGCCGCGCGGCGAGCAGCTCGTCGAATTCCTGCTCTACATGCTGTGGGATCTCGGCCTCAAGGTCGGCCACGCGACGCGCTCGGTCGATGAATGCATCCGCCTCGCGCGCGAGGATCTGACGATCCGCACCGCGCTGCTCGAATCGCGCTACCTGTGGGGCGACGACAAGCTCTATGCCGAGTTCCGCCAGAAGTTCACCGCGCAGGTGATGAAAGGCACGGCGGCCGAGTTCGTCGCGGCGAAGCTCAACGAACGCAACGAGCGCCACAAGCGGCTCGGCGATTCGCGCTACGTGCTGGAGCCTAACGTCAAGGAGGGCAAGGGCGGGCTGCGCGACCTGCACACATTGTTCTGGATCGCGAAATACGTCCATCTCGTCGAGCGCGTCGACGAACTCGTGGCCAAGGGCGTGCTCACCGCCGACGAGGCGGCGAAGTTCGCCAAGGCGCAGGAGGTGCTGTGGACGGTGCGCTGCCACCTCCACTACATCACCAAGCGCGCCGACGATCGCCTGACCTTCGACGTCCAGCCCGAGGTCGCCGCCCGCATGGGCTACACCGACCACCGCGGCCTGAAGGGCGCGGAGCGCCTGATGAAGCACTACTTCCTGACGGCGAAGGATGTCGGCGACCTGACGCGCATCTTCTGCTCGGCGCTGGAGATCGAGGCGGAGAAGAAGCCGCGCCTCGGCGGCCTGTCGCGTCTCGCGGCGCTGCCGGCGTTCATGAAGCGCCAGAAGAACCGCCTGTCCGGATTCGCGCTCGAGAACGGCCGCCTGACCGTCGCCAAGTCGACGGCTTTCGCCGACGATCCCGTCAATTTCCTGCGCATCTTCCGCACCGGGCAGGAGCACGGGCTGGACATCCATCCCTACGCCCTGCGCCTGATCCGCCAAAACCTGAAGCTGGTCGACGCGAAGCTGCGCGCGAATGCCGAGGCGAACCGCCTGTTCATGGAGATCCTGACCGACCGTCAGGATGCGGAAGCGACGCTGCGCGCGATGAACGAGGCCGGCGTGTTCGGCCGCTTCATCCCGGATTTCGGCCGCGTCGTCGCGCAGATGCAGCACGACATGTACCACGTGTATACGGTCGACGAGCATACGATCTTCGCGATCGGCATCATGCACCGCATCGAGAACGGCGACCTGAAGCAGGAGCTGCCGCTATCGAGCGACGTCGTGCACAAGATCCAGTCGCGCCGCGCGCTCTATCTCGCCGTGCTGCTGCACGACATCGCCAAGGGCCGCGGCGGCGACCACTCCGTGCTGGGCATGGATGTGGCGCAGGCGCTGGGCCCGCGCCTCGGCCTCACCGACGAGGAAACGGAGACGGTCGCCTGGCTGGTGCGCTGGCATTTGGCGATGTCGAATACCGCCTTCAAGCGCGACATCCACGACCCGCAGGCCGTGCGCAACTTCGTCGACCTGGTGCAGTCGCCGGAGCGGCTGCGCCTGCTGCTGTGCCTGACGGTGGCCGATATCCGCGCGGTCGGTCCGAACATCTGGAACAACTGGAAGGCCACGCTGCTGCGCGAGCTGTACTACCGCGCGGAAGAGACGCTATCCGGCGCCCTGCTCGCGAACAGTGCCGCGGCGCGCGTCGAGGCGGCACAGGCAGCACTGCGCAACGAGCTCGCCGACTGGCCGGAGGAAGACCTCGCGGCGCATTTCGCGCGCGGTTATCCGGCCTACTGGCTCTCCGTCGACACGCAGACGCAGGCACGCCACGCCCGCTTCATGCGCCAGGCGGAGCGCGACGAGGCGCCGATCTCGCTCGACACGCGCATCGACCGCGTGCGCGGCGTGTCGGAGATCACGATCTACACCGCCGACCATCCCGGCCTGTTCAGCCGCATTGCCGGCGCCATGGCGCTGGCCGGCGCCAACATCGTCGGCGCGCAGATCTTCACCATGTCGAACGGCATGGCGCTCGACACGTTCATGATCCAGGAGGCGCTGCCGTCGGACCGCTCCGGCACGGCGTTCGAGCGGCCGGAGCGGCTGGCGAAACTGGCGGCGCTGATCGAGCAGGCGCTGTCCGGCCGCCTGCGCCTGGGCGAGGCGCTGGCCAAGCGCACGGCGCCGCCCCTGCGCATGGCGGCTTTCACGGCGCCGCCGCGCGTGGTCATCGACAACAAGGCGTCGGCGACGCATACGCTGGTCGAGATCAACGGCGCCGACCGGCCCGGCCTGTTGTTCAACGTGACCAGCGCGCTGACGGAGCTGGGGCTGTCGATCGGCACCGCGAAGATCGCCACCTACGGCGAGCGCGTGGTCGACGTGTTCTATGTGAAGGACGTGTTCGGCCATAAGATCGACGAGGAGCGCAAGCTCACGCGCATCCGCGAACGCGTGCTGGCCGCCCTGGCCGATCCCAACGCGAAGGCGCGGCCGACGCCGACAGTGCGTCGCCGCCGCGCGGCCGTCGCGGCCGCCGAGTAGGCGTTCATTTTCCCGAGAGGGGCCCGGCCAAGCTCGATCTTTTCCGCCTCGGCCGGCGTACCCATATCTGCATGGGAAGGATTTACGCGATGCGTACCGCCAGGCTTCTCCAGACCGCCCTTGTCGCAGCCGTTCTTGCGCTGCCTCAATATGCGGCGGCGCAGCAACCCCCGGACACGCAGGGGCTGATCCGGGAGCGCGACCAGCAGAACGAGCAGCTCCGCCAGGACGACAAGGCGCGCACCAACCGCGAGCAGATCGACCGCCGGCAGGACGAGCGTGCCGCGCGCACGCGGCTCGACAACACCCGCATCGAACGGATGCAGGCGCCGAGCATCGTGCTGCCGGCGACACCGCCCACGGTCTCCGGCGGCGCGACGCTGCCGGGCTACACCGACCGCGCGGGCGAGATGTCGCGCGACGATGCCGACCGCGCCCGCCGTCTCGACTATGACAACGCGATGCGGGCGCGGGACGACGCCGACCGGGCCGCCCGCGACGCAACCGGACGCGCCGCCCCCTGGAAGCCGATCGGCGCGCGCTGAGCGGCGGCGGGCCACGCCTCCTCATCTCTTGCCCCATATCAATCCGGATCGGGCAAGGTTAATCCGATCTCCGGGCTGCCGTTGCGCCGACCGGACTACCGCGGGCCGGAACTGATTCCCCAGCTTGACGTTGAATCGCGCGCCGCCAAGCCGATGGAGGACGACATGAAAGCGCGCGAGCTCATGACCACCGAGGTGATCACGGCCAATCCGGACACGCCCGTCAGCCGGATCGCCGCGGTGCTGCTGGAAAACCGGATCAGCGCGGTTCCCGTCGTCGATTACGACCGCCGCGTCGTCGGCATCGTCAGTGAAGGCGACCTGCTGCACCGGCCGGAAACGGGGACCGAGCGGGCGCGCTCGTGGTGGCTGGAGTTCCTTTCCGACAACGACACGCTGGCGCGCGATTACACCAAGTCGCACGGCCGCCGCGCCGTCGACGTGATGACGCGGCACGTCGTGTCGGTCACCGAGGACACGGAGGCCGCGGACATCGCAGGCCTGCTCGACTCGCGGCGCATCAAGCGCGTTCCCGTCGTGCGCGAGGGCAAGCTGGTGGGCATCGTCAGCCGTGCCGACCTGCTGCGCGCGGTGGCGCGTGCGCAGGCGCCGGCCGCGGGAGCGGGTGCCGTCGACGACCGCGCGCTGCATGACGCTATCCTCAACCGGATCCGCCAGGAGCCGTGGGCGAACGCGGTGATGGTGAATGTCGTCGTCAGCGGCGGCGAGGTGGAGCTGTGGGGCTTCGTGACGTCGGACGAGCAGCGTGACGCGCTGCGTGTCCTCGCCGAGGGTGTGCCTGGCGTCCGTGTCGTACGCGACAATCTCAGCGCCGCGCCACGCTGGGCGTACGCGGCATATTGAGCGGCGCGGCGCCGCCGCCGCGTCACCAGCTCAGGAACAGGCCGATATCGCCCGGCATGCCGCCGGGATAATCCAGGACCTGCGCGCGCAGCTTGTAGCCGTGCGGGCGCAGCTCCTTTTCGAAGAACGCGTACGCGTTCTTGGCGAAGCCCTCGAGCGATTTCGGCCAGTCGGCTTCCAGATTGTTGATCGCCCGGCCCCTGTCGTTGCAGTAGGTGCTGGGAAACTGTAGCGCGAGCACCTCGTGCTCGCCGCGCTCGGCGGCGCGGCGCACCACCGCGGACACGCGCGCACGGACGTCCGGATGCACGTCGCGGTGCATGAACGCCTCGCGCAGGCTGCGCTTTTCCGCCTCGGCCTTCTGCATCGCCTCGGTCGCCTTGCGCGCCTCCGCCATCGCGGTCTCGCCGGATAGCTTGTGGAGCTCGTTGGGCAGGACGAGCGTGTCTTCCTTGATCATCGTCGCTGTCTCCTTCCTTGGACGCGAGGGCGCGCCGCGGGACGTCGGCACCGCCCGTTCCGCATCAGAAGCGCTCGGGCACGAACCGGAAAGGATGCGTCGACGGAGCATAGCCCTTCGCCTTCTGGCGCTTGGGCAGTTTCACCTTGTCCGGGCGCACGTCCTTGTAGGGGATGAGGCTCAGCAGGTGGGCGATGCAGTTGAGCCGCGCCCGCCGCTTGTCATCCGCCTTGACCACATACCAGGGGCTGAACTCGCGGTCGGTGGCTTCGAACATCGCATCGCGGGCGCGCGAGTAGTCGTACCAGCGGCGGTGCGACTCGAGATCCATCGGGCTGAGCTTCCACAGCTTGCGCGGATCGTCGATGCGGTCCTGGAAGCGGCGCGTCTGCTCCTCGGGTCCGACCTCGAACCAGTACTTGATGAGCTGGATGCCCGAATGGACCATCATCTGCTCGAAGAGCGGGCAGACGGCGAGGAAGCGCCGGTATTCCTCGTCGGAGACGAAACCCATGACGTGCTCCACGCCGGCGCGGTTGTACCAGCTCCGGTCGAAGATGACGATCTCGCCGGCGGCGGGCAGATGGGCCATGTAACGCTGCGCGTACATCTGCGTCTTCTCGCGGTCTGTCGGCGCCGGCAGCGCGACCAGCCGGAAGACGCGCGGGCTGACGCGCTCCATGATCCGCTTGATGACGCCGCCCTTGCCGGCGGCATCGCGGCCCTCGAAGATCACGACGACGCGCCGGCCCGCGTCCTTGAGCCAGAACTGCAGCTTCACCAGCTCGCCCTGCAGCCTTTCCAGCTCGCGGCCGTAGGTCTCGCCGTCGACGCGCTTCGCCGGAGCGCCCGCATTGCGGACCGCGCCGTCCGATCCGCGCGCCTTCCTTGAATCTTTGGATTTCTTGTCCTTCTTGCCCACGTCTCCGCGCCTCTTCGCCCGCGCCGCATTCCGCAAAGCGCGACAGTTGGCAAAACTATCGAGCGGCGAGGCCTGACTTCCAATCCGGAGAAACCCGCACGCGGGGCAGGAGCGGACCGTAGCGCGGAAGATCGTTGCGGTTTGTTTCAGCGAGCGTGACCACGCGTGCCGCAGATCGTCCGGAAAATTTACAGGCGCGCCGCGCGGATTTTCGTAACGCGCTGACAATCAACCCATCCTCCGCGTGGCATCGGGATTGCTTCAAAGGGCGTCATTGTTCGCAACCCCTTGTTTGCAGAGGATCAATGTTTCTCAATCGTTTCAGCGTGTTTCATTCCCGTCTTGCGGCCGCTTCGCTGCTCGGCCTCGCCGCGTTCATGCACAGCGCGGACGCATCGGCGGCATCGGCGAGCTACACCGATTTCAGCCAGTTCCAGGCGGCCACATCGTCGATGACGACCGATACGTTCGAGGCGGCGCCGTGGACGCCGGTCGGCGACAAGGCGCAGGGCCTCGCCAATCTCGGCGTGGGCTGGACCGCCGCCAACATCATGGCGACGTTCAATCACGACCCGGGCGTCGTGCTCACCTCGACCGATCCCGGAGCGGTCGGTGACATCTTCGACTGGATCGAGGCGGAGCTGCCCGACAACGTCACCGCCGTCGGTGGCTGGATCACCAGCTTCAACATGGCGCACGACACGGAGCTGCAAGCGTTCGATGCGTTCGACAACCTGCTCGGCAGCGTGGCACTCGACAACACCGGTGGCGCGTATGAGTTCCTCGGCCTGGTCACCGACACGGCGATCGCCAGGGTGCGGTTCGTCTCGACCAACGTGACGAACCCGATCGGCGACGACTTCGCGCTCGACGATTTCACCTTCGGCACCGGCAATCTTGCCGATCCGACCCCCGTGCCGACGCCGTCGGCGCTGGCGTTGTTCGGCGTGGCGCTGGCGGGGCTCGGCTTCGCGCGGCGGCGCCGGACCTGAGGCTCGCGAGGCAGGCGCCCGATCCCATGCGATCGGGCGCCTGCTCTCGTCCTGGTATTTTTACTGCGTGGTGGTCTTCAGGCGCTGGATGATCTTCTCGTGGACGGCGGGGTCGCGCTGCGCCACGTCGACGATGGAGTTGTACTCATCCACGGACAGGCCCTGATCGGTCACCGCCTTGACCATCGCGGTATTCGCTTCCTTGGCGATCCGCTCCTTCTGCGGCTCGGGCGCCTGGGCGATCTGCTGCTGATAATCCTGCGACACCTTTGCGACCTTCTGGATCGCCTGCGCCGCGGCGTCGAGCTTGTGGTCGGGAATGTTTGCGGCAGGTGCGGCGGATTTGCCCGGCGGCGTCGTCTGTGCCTGCGCGTGCAGCGCGGGCATCGCCATGAGTCCCGCGGCAGCCACGGCTGCGGCGGCGAGAGGACGCATCAATCGTCGCATCGACTGTCTCCTTTGCAAGCGGCACCGCTCGCGCGGCGACGCTTTCAGCGCCACCCGCGAACGGCCAATCGTGTCGGAACAGCTTTGCGGCGCAGGAGTTCCGCCCCGCTCTGACAAATCGCGGCACATCGGGGAGACAAAGAGCGGATGCGACAGCAAGCGTGACGCGGGCGCGACAGATGTGTGACTCGCAACGGCAGCCTAGTGTTTGTGACGGATGTGCGCCGGCGGTGTCGCCGCGCCGCCCGCATACCCGCGCAGCGCATCGTATTGCGCGATCTGCGCCGGCGTCAGCAGCGCCGCCTGTGCGAGGTGCGTGCGCAGGTGAATGGTGCGGAGCTCGCCGTTGAGCGCGCCGATCTCGGTGAGCCGCGCGCGCAGGGCCGCATCGTCGATGCGGCGCGCGGCGAAATCGGAGTCGAGCGCGCGCTCGGCGGCGATGATCGCGGCGCCGACCCGCTGCGCATCCGCGCGCATGCGCGCGAACAGGTCTTGCGTCGCCGCGCGCTGGTCCGCCGTCAGCGCCAGCCGGTCGGCGAGCTCCAGCACGTGCATCGGCCCGGGATAGGAATTGAGTTCGGCTGCCTTCGCGAGGCCCATGCCGCGTCCGGCCGCGAGGTCGTCGATCTCTTGGGCCGACAGCGCCTTGATCGCGCGCCCCTCCTGGCCGGCATAGGGCGATGGCGTGTCGGCCTGCGCGGCGGCGGCCGTCATCAGAAGGGCGAGGGCGAGACTGGCGATGCGCATGGCGGGCTCCGGAGCGGGCTTCGTAGATATGAGCATACTAAACCATTGCAGTGTTCGTGTTCTTGGCCAAAACTCTATCGGAAATGGCAGGTGCGCATCGGGCCTGCCGCGTAGGTGGGGGCCTATGAGGGGGAGGATGCCACAACTGCCGCCGGGAGCACCGGATCGGCTCTTGAGCCGTGACGGGTTCGTTGACGACGACTCGCCTTGCTGCGGTATGTCATCGGGCGGGAAGCTGTCTTAAGGCGCGTCATGTCCAATCCGTTCTTCGAAAAGCCGATCCTTAACGCGCCCTACGAGCGCCCGACCCGGCATTGGGAGCTCGACGAGACCGGTCAGCCGACGCAGAAGGTCGTGGACAGCCGCCGGCGCGTCTCGTTCATCACGCCGATCCCGAAGCCGAAGAAACGCAAAAAGGCGGCCGAGCAGGAGCAGATGGTGTTCGACGAGGGCAAGGGCCTGTCGAGCGGCGCGCAGCAATACGATCCGACTCCAATCATCAACGAGCTGCGCCAGCAGGTGGATGCCTGGCGCGAGCTGCCGAATTCAAACCAATGGCAGGTCACGCCCGAAACGGCACGGCTGCTGCAGCACTGGCGGCACCACAACTTCGCCGGCGTCCGCCCGTTCTTCTGTCAGGTCGAGGCCGTGGAAACGGCGATCTGGCTGACCGAGGTGGCGCCGCATTCGAAAGGCGGCAAGCGCATCCTCGATCACATCGATGCCGCGAACAAGGACGCCAACCCGGAGCTGAGCCGCCTCGCGCTGAAGCTGGCGACGGGTGCCGGCAAGACGACCGTGATGGCGATGCTGATCGCCTGGCAGACGATCAACGCGGTACGTCGGCCCAACAGCAACCGTTTCTCTCGCGGCTTCCTCGTGGTGGCGCCCGGCATCACCATCAAGGATCGCCTGCGCGTGCTGCAGCCCAACGATCCGGACAGTTACTACGCCAGTCGTGAGCTTGTCCCCAACGACATGATGGACGATCTGAACCGCGCCAAGATCGTCATCACCAACTATCACGCCTTCAAGCTGCGCGAGCGCATCGAGCTGTCAAAGGGCGGGCGCTCGCTGCTCCAGGGCCGCGGCGAAGAGCTGAACACGCTCGAAACCGAGGGCCAGATGCTGCAGCGGGTCATGCCCGACCTGATGGGCCTCAAGAACATCCTCGTGCTCAACGACGAGGCGCATCACTGCTACCGCGAGAAGCCGGCCGACGAGGACGACGCGGAGCTCAAGGGCGAGGACAAGAAGGAGGCCGAGAAGAACAACGAGGCGGCGCGCCTGTGGATCTCGGGCCTCGAAGCCGTCAACCGCAAGCTCGGCCTGTCGCGCGTCATCGACCTGTCGGCGACGCCGTTCTTCCTGCGCGGCTCCGGCTATGCCGAGGGCACGCTGTTCCCGTGGACCATGAGCGACTTCTCGCTGATGGATGCGATCGAATGCGGCATCGTCAAGCTGCCGCGCGTGCCCGTCGCGGACAACATTCCCGGCGCCGAGATGCCGATGTTCCGCAATCTGTGGGAGCACATCCGCGACAGGATGCCAAAAAAGGGCCGCGGCAAGAGCGACAAGCTCGATCCGCTTAGCCTCCCGCCGCAACTGCAGACGGCGCTTGAAGCGCTGTACGGCCACTACGAGAAGACATTTGCGCTGTGGGAAAAGGCTAGGATCAGCGTGCCGCCCTGCTTCATCGTGGTCTGCAACAATACGGCAGCATCCAAGCTGGTCTACGATTTCATTTCCGGCTTCCATCGCGACAACGACGACGGTTCCACGACCCTCCAGAACGGCCGGCTGGAACTGTTCCGTAATTTCGATGCCAACGGCAACCCGTTGGCCCGGCCCAACACCCTGCTGATCGACAGCGAGCAGCTTGAATCGGGCGACGCGCTGGACGACCGGTTCCGCGAGATGGCCGCCGACGAGATCGAACGATTCCGGCGCGAGATCGTCGAGCGCACCGGCGACCCGCGCGCGGCGGACAACGTCACCGACCAGGACCTGTTGCGCGAGGTGATGAACACGGTCGGCAAGCACGGGCGCCTGGGCGGCTCGATCCGCTGCGTCGTCTCCGTCTCGATGCTGACCGAGGGCTGGGATGCCAATACCGTCACGCATGTGCTTGGTGTCCGCGCCTTCGGCACGCAGCTTCTGTGCGAACAGGTCATCGGTCGCGCCCTCCGCCGCCAGTCCTATGACCTGAACGACCAGCGTCTGTTCAATGTCGAATACGCCGACGTGCTCGGCATTCCGTTCGACTTCACCGCAAAGCCGGTGGTGGCGCCGCCGCAGCCGCCGCGGGAGACAATCCAGGTCAAGGCCGTGCGACCGGATCGGGACAAGCTGGAGATCCGTTTCCCCCGGGTCGAGGGCTATCGTGTCGAGTTGCCGGAGGAGCGGCTGACCGCCGCGTTCAACGAGGATTCGGTGCTGGAGCTGACGCCCGACCTGATCGGTGCCACGGAAACCCGCCAGTCCGGCATCATCGGCGAGCAGGTCGATCTCAACCTCGTCCACACCGGCGACGTACGGCCGTCGCAGGTGCTCTACGAGCTGACCTCGCACCTGGTCCTGCACAAGTGGCGCGATCCCGGCGAGGACCCCAAGCTGCACCTGTTCGGCCAGCTCAAGCGCATCGCGAAGCAATGGCTGGACGGCTATCTCGTCTGCAAGGGCGGCACCTATCCGGCACAACTCAAGTACAAGATGCTCGCCGACATGGCGTGCGAGCGGATCACTGCCGGCATCACCCGCGCCTTCGTCGGACAGCGGCCGATCAGGGCCGTGCTCGACCCGTACAACCCGACCGGCTCCACGCGTTTCGTCAACTTCAACACCTCGAAGGCCGAGCGCTGGGAAACGGATGCGCGCAGATGCCATGTCAACTGGGTCGTGCTCGACAGCGACTGGGAGGCGGAATTTTGCCGCATCGCCGAGAAGCACCCGCGCGTGCGCGCCTACGTCAAGAACCACAATCTGGGCCTCGAAGTGCCCTATCGCCATGGCTCGGAGATGCGCCGCTACCGGCCCGATTTCATCGTGCTTGTGGATGACGGGTGCGGCCCGGACGACCTCCTGCACCTGGCCGTCGAGATCAAGGGCTATCGGTTCGAGGACGCCAGGGACAAGAAGGCGACGATGGAGACGCACTGGGTGCCGGGCGTGAACCATCTCGGCACGCATGGCCGCTGGGCCTTCGCCGAGCTGACCGAGGTCTACCGGATCGAATCGGACTTCGCGGCGAAGGTCGAAGGCGAGTTCAACAGGATGATCGAGTCGGCCGCCCGGCCGGCAAGGCAGGATGCGTGATGCGCAGGTCACATTTGTGGGGTGGGCCTCGCCCTTCGACAGACTCAGGAGGACGCCCTTGCAGGGTGATCCATGCCCAGGGCTTTACGCCCGGTCCATTTATTCCGGCCCTCATCCTGAGCCTGTCGAAGGGTGAGGGCCTGCTCTCGGTATCACCGATTGGCGAGTCAGAGTAAAAGCGATGGCGAAAAAGCTGCCCGGCAAAAAGACCGTCGAGACGCTGAAGCACGACGAGGCGAAGCGCCGGAACATCCCGACCGCGGAGCACCAATCGGTCCTTCAGAAGGAGCAGGAGAACCCAGTGCGCGTCGCGTACGAGCGGCGCAACCGCGACCTTGACCCGCAGCTCGTCTGGCGCGGCAAGGACGAGCAGGACTGGAGCGACCTCGTCGTCCACGCGCCGCCGCTCTACATCCAGGAGAAGGTCCACCCCAAGGCGCTGATCGACGACCTGCTGCGCGAGACGAAGGAGCGCGCGCACGAGGCGGGCGAGGCGACACCCGACCTGTTCGCCGACTTCAACGGCATTCCAAAGGGCGTGGACAAGACCGAGTTCTACCAGCACGACCAAAACTGGTCGAACCGCATGATCCTCGGCGACTCACTGCAGGTGATGGCCAGCCTCGCCGAGCGCGAGGGCCTGCGCGGCAAGGTGCAGTGCATCTATTTCGACCCGCCCTACGGCATCAGGTTCAACAGCAATTTCCAGTGGAGCACCACCAGCCGCGACGTGAAGGACGGAAACGCTGGTCACATCACCCGCGAGCCGGAACAGGTGAAGGCTTTCCGCGACACCTGGCGCGATGGCATACACAGCTATCTTACGTACCTGCGTGACCGGCTAACTGTCGCACGTGATCTGCTGGCCGATTCAGGTTCGATTTTTGTGCAGATTGGGGATGAGAACGTGCATCGCGTGCGGGCCGCGATGGATGAGGTGTTCGGGGATGAAAACTTCTGTGCACAAATCACGTTTAGAAAAACTACCGGAAAGGGCAGCGGCTTACTCGATACCACAGTCGACTTCATACTTTGGTTTGCCCGGAACAAGTCGATTGTTAAGTTCCGGCCAATCTATGAAGCTCGCCAACCCTTCGAAGAAGTAAATCTACGATTCGTTGAGCTGCCTTCGGGCGAACGGCGTTCAATGACCAAGGAAGAAATCAGCGGCATCGAAGCTCTGCCGACCGGTGCACGCATCTATCGACCGAATCCACTCACCAGCGCGCGAGTTGCGCAGGGGTCAGATCTTCGGGAATTCGAGTTCCAAGGGCGCACGTTCACGCCTGGGAATGGAACGTTCAAGACAAACAAGAGAGGACTGGACCAGCTTCAGAAAAGTGACCGGTTGCTTGCAATCGGCCGCTCTTTGAACTTCCTCCGCTATTTTGAAGATTTCCCTGTTAAGCCATTTAATGACATCTGGGAAGACACGCGAACTGGCGGTTTTGGCGACGACAGGTTTTACGTGGTTCAGACGGTGGTGAAGGTGATCGCACGATGCATTCTCATGACCACCGATCCAGGCGATCTTGTGCTCGACCCGACGTGCGGATCAGGCACCACCGCCACGGCCGCCGAGCAATGGGGCCGACGTTGGATTACGATCGACACATCCCGGGTGGCGCTGGCGTTGGCCCGTGCCCGCATCATGGGTGCCCGATATCCTTTTTATCTGCTTGCAGACTCGCGCGAAGGCCAGATCAAGGAGGGCGAAGTGACCCGCACCGCTCCGTCCTCGCAGCCGACGCGTGGCGACATTCGCCATGGCTTCGTCTATGAGCGAGTGCCGCATATCACGCTGAAGTCAATCGCCAACGACGCCGAGATCGATGTCATCTGGGAGAAGTGCCAGGCGACGCTGGAGCCGCTGCGCGAAAAGCTGAACGCGGCGCTCAAGAAGAACTGGCAGGAATGGGAGATTCCGCGCGAGCCGGAGAAGGCATGGCCAGAAACTACCAAGAAACTGCACGCCGAGTGGTGGCAGGGGCGCATCGCGCGGCAAAAGGAGATCGACGCCTCGATTGCCGCGAAGGCCGAGTTCGAATACCTCTACGACAAGCCGTATGAGGACAAGAAGAAGGTGCGCGTGGCCGGGCCGTTCACGGTCGAGAGCCTGTCGCCGCATCGCGTGCTCGGCGTGGACGAGAATGACGAGCTGATCGACCAGCTCGCCGACCCCGGCGGCGAGTACGGCGCCAAGCAGAGCTTCCCGCAGATGATCATGGAGAACCTCAAGACCTCCGGGGTGCAGCAGGCGCACAAGGAGGACCGGATCGTCTTTACGTCCCTCAAGCCGTGGCCCGGCGAGCTGGTCTGCGCCGAGGGCCGCTACATGGAAGGTGACGTCGAGAAGCGCGCCGCCATCTTCATCGGCCCCGAGTTCGGCACCGTCACGCGGCCCGACCTTGTGCAGGCGGCGCGCGAGGCCGGCGATGCCGATTTCGACGTGCTGATCGCCTGCGCGTTCAGCTATGACGGCCACAGCACGGAGTTCAGCAAGCTCGGTCGCCTGCCGGTGCTCAAAGCGCGGATGAACGCCGACCTGCACATGGCCGAGGACCTCAAGAACACCGGCAAGGGCAACCTGTTCGTCATCTTCGGCGAGCCGGACATCGACATCCTTCCCGCCGAGAGCGGCAAGGTGAAGGTGAAGGTCAACGGCGTGGACGTGTTCGATCCCAGCACCGGCGAGGTCCGCAGCGACAGTGCCGCCGGCATCGCCTGCTGGTTCATCGATACCGACTACAACGAGGAAAGCTTCTTCGTCCGCCACGCCTATTTCCTGGGCGCGAACGACCCCTACGGCGCGCTCAGGACGACGCTGAAGGCCGAAATCAACGCCGAGGCCTGGGCCACGCTCAACAGCGACATCTCGCGCCCGTTCCCCAAGCCGAAATCCGGCCGCATCGCCGTCAAGGTGATCAACCACCTCGGCGACGAAGTGATGAAGGTGTTCAGGGTGTGATGGAATTCCGCATCGCGGATACCTTCACCGATAGCCTCGCACGACTGACCGGCGACGAGCAGAAGGCAGTCAAGACGACCGCGTTCGATTTGCAGCTTAACCCGGCCAGTCCGGGCATGCAGTTCCACAAGCTCGACAAGGCAAGGGACAAGAATTTCTGGTCGGTGCGCGTCAGCAGCGACATCCGGCTGATTGTGCATCGCACGGCGGGTAGTCTGTTGCTGTGCTACGTCGATCACCACGACAAGGCCTATGCCTGGGCCGAGCGGCGCAAGCTGGAAACGCATCCGAAGACCGGTGCGGCGCAGCTCGTCGAGATCCGCGAGACGGTCCAGGAAATCCTGATCCCGACATATGTGGAAGCGCCGAAGGTCGCGGCAGCGAAGGCGCCGCTCTTCGCCGCGATCTCCGACGACGACCTGCTCGGCTACGGCGTGCCGCCCGACTGGCTGAAGGACGTTCGGCAGGTGACCGAGGATACGCTGCTGGCGCTGGCGGACCATCTGCCCGCGGAGGCCGCCGAGGCGCTGCTGGAACTGGCCGTCGGCGGCACCCCAAAGCGGCCGGTCGTCGCTGCTCCTATCCCGCAGGGCGTGGACATTTCTGAAGGACCACGCGCGCAGAGCCCCTTCGAGCATCCCGATGCGCAGCGCCGCTTCCGCGTGATGACGAACATCGAGGAACTCGAACGGGCGCTGGAGTTCCCGTGGGACCGGTGGACGGTCTTCCTGCATCCCGAGCAACGGCACTGGGTCGAGCGCGGGTACACCGGGCCGGCGCGGGTGTCGGGCTCGGCGGGGACGGGCAAGACCATCGTTGCGCTGCATCGCGCCGCCTTCCTCGCCCGCAGGCATGCCGACGCGCGGGTGCTGCTCACGACGTTCTCCGACACGCTGGCGAATGCGCTGCGCGTCCGGCTGCGGCGGCTGGTGCACAACGAACCGCGACTGGCCGAACGCATCGACGTGCTGTCGCTCGATGCCGTCGGCGTGCGGCTTCACAAGTCGCATCTCGGTCCGGTGGTGCTCGCCTCCGCGGACGCCATCGGCGCGCTGCTGGACGAGGCGTCGAAGGCAGCCCCGAAACATAAATTCAGTCTGCGCTTCCTGCAGACCGAATGGGAGCAGGTCGTCGATGCCTGGCAGTTCGAAAGCTGGGAGGCCTATCGCGACGTAGCGCGGCTCGGCCGCAAGACACGGCTGCCGGAACAACAGCGCGCGGTGCTGTGGTCGATCTTTGAGCGGGTGCGAGTCGAACTCGCTTCACGCAAGCTGGTAACGAATGCCGGAATGTTCACCCACCTTGCGGCGGCGCTGGCGAAGGCGCGCAACCCCTCCTACGACTTCGCCGTCGTGGACGAGGCGCAGGACATCGGCATCGCCCATCTGCGGTTCTTCGCGGCGCTGGCGAAACGACCCGATGCGCTGTTCTTCGCCGGCGACCTCGGCCAGCGCATCTTCCAGCAGCCGTTCTCGTGGAAGGCGCTGGGCGTCGATATCCGCGGGCGCTCGCGCACCCTGCGCGTCAACTACCGAACCTCGCACCAGATCCGCATGCAGGCCGACCGCCTGCTCGGGCCGGACATCTCCGACGCCGACGGCAACAGGGAGAACCGGCGCGATGCGATCTCCGTCTTCAACGGCCCGCCGCCGGACATCCGCGTGCTCGACAGCGAGACGGAAGAGGTCGCGGCGGTCGGCGCATGGCTGACCGGACACCTCAAGGCCGGCGTGGCGCCGCACGAGATTGGCGTGTTTGTTCGCTCGGCGGCCGAGCTGGGCCGCGCCCGCGCGGCCGTCGAGGGGGCCAGCATCGCTTACAAGGTTCTCGACGATCAGGCCGAGACGACCGGTGGGCATGTGTCGATCAGCACCATGCACCTCGCCAAGGGGCTGGAGTTCCGTGCCGTGGCGGTGATGGCCTGCGACGACGAGATCATCCCGCTGCAGGAACGGATCGAGACGGTCGGCGATGATGCCGACCTGCAGGAGGTCTACGACACCGAGCGGCACCTGCTCTATGTCGCCTGCACCCGCGCGCGGGACCATCTGCTGGTGACCAGCGCCGGGCCCGCGTCCGAGTTCCTGGACGATCTGCGGGCGTAGCCGTCGCGCAAGATTCCGTATTGGTCGCGGCCCGGTTCTGTGCTCGAATCGGCGTGGACAAACACGCCCGCGCGGCCTTCCTCGGACCTGATCCGGGGGCGGCCGGCGGGCGTTGTCGTTCCGGGGTGTTCCAGCGTGTTCCGGAAACCCCCGGAATGCCGTCCTCGGGCTTGACCCGAGGACCCATGGCGGTGCCCGTCCCAGGCGGCGGCGCTGGGCCCTCGGGTCAAGCCCGAGGGCGGTAATTTTATGATTTTATTGGGAAATTATGCGTCCTGTGGCGACGAAGGCTGCATCCGTCTGTTCGTTCCCCGTGGGCCGCGCCGGGGCGGGGAGGGGCGCGACAGACATTTCGCGTGGAACAGTGGAACACCGGAACGGCGCTCGCGCGGCGCACGGGCGCGATCGGGGCCAAGCGTCTTCTTTTTGCCGCGCGGATCGGCTAGTCCTGCCCGCGATCGTCCGCTCCTGCCGCGACCCGAGTCTCCCGTCGCCCCATGGCCCTGTTCCGCTCCATCGCCACCGTCGGCGGCTACACCCTCGTCAGCCGCGTGCTCGGCTTCCTGCGCGACGTGCTGGTCGCCGCCTATCTCGGCGCCGGGCCGGTCGCGGACGCCTTCTTCGTCGCCTTCAAGTTCCCGAATTTCTTCCGCCGCCTGTTCGCCGAGGGTGCCTTCAACGCCGCCTTCGTGCCGATGTTCGCCGGCAAGATCGCCACCACCGGCAAGCAGGCCGCGAAGACCTTCGCCGAGGACACGCTGGCGGTGCTGCTGACGGTGCTGCTGGTGCTGGTGGTCGCGGTCGAGGCGGTGATGCCGTGGTTCATGACGATCGCGGCCCCCGGCTTCGTGCGCGAGCCGGAGAAATTCCAGCTCGCCGTCGACTTCACGCGCGTCACCTTCCCCTACCTGCTGTTCATCTCGCTCGTGTCGCTGCAGGGCGGCGTCCTCAACTCGCTCGACCGCTTCGCCGCGGTCGCGGCGACGCCGGTGCTGCTGAACCTGTGCCTGATCGGGGCCCTGATCGGGCTCAATCCCGTGTCGCCGTCGGCCGGCCATGCGCTGTCCTGGGGCGTGGCGCTGGCCGGCGTGGCGCAGTTCCTGTGGCTCGCCTGGGCATGCAACCGCGCCGGCATGGGGCTGTCGCTGCCGCGGCCGCGCCTGTCGCCGGAGGTGAAGCGCCTGCTGACATTGATGCTGCCGGCGGCGCTGGGCAGCGGCGTCGTGCAGGTCAACCTGCTGATCGACATCGTGCTCGCCTCGCTGCTGCCGACCGGCGCCGTCTCGTATCTCTATTACGCCGACCGCATCTACGAGCTGCCGCTGGCGGTGATCGGCATCGCGATCGGCACGGCGATCCTGCCGCTGCTGGCGCGCCAGGTGCGGCGCGACGAGCACGATGCCGCCGTCGCCACCCAGAACCGCGCGCTGGAGGCGGCGCTGCTGCTGACCCTGCCGGCGGCCGCGGCGCTGATCGTGCTCGACCGGCCGATCATCGCGGTGCTGTTCGAGCGCGGCGCCTTCGGCCAGACCGAGGTGGTCGCGACCGCGGCAGCACTCTCCGCCTATGCGATCGGTCTGCCGGCCTACGTCCTCATCAAGGTGCTGGCGCCGTGCTTCTACGCCCGCCAGGACACGCGCACGCCGGTCAAGATCGCGGTGCTGTGCGTGGTCGTGAACACCGTCGTCGCCTTCGCGCTGATGCAGGTCTTCGCGCATGTCGGCATCGCGCTGGCCACCGTGGTGTCGGCCTGGCTCAATGCCGGCCTGCTGGCGGTCAGCCTGCGCCGGCGCGGCTACTTCGCGCCAGATGCGCAGCTCAAGCGCCGCGTGCCGCGGATGGTCGTGGCCACCCTGGTGATGGCGGCGGCGCTGTGGGGCCTCACCATCGTGCTGCACGCCTGGATGATGAGCACGGGCACGTGGCGGCTTTCGGCACTGGTCGTGATGGTGATCGCCGGGCTGGCCGTCTATGGCGCGGCCGCCTTCGCCACCGGCGCCGCCGACCTCCGGGAGGCGCGGCGCCTGGTCGGCCGGCCGCCTGCCGGTTGACCCGACCGGGGCTGAACCGCCATAACACCGCCTCGTTTTTCGAGGATCCCCGTGGCGATGAACCGCATCTTTTCCGGCATCCAGCCGACCGGCAACCTGCATCTCGGCAATTACCTCGGCGCGATCCGCAACTGGGTGAAGCTGCAGAAGGATTTCGACTGCATCTTCTGCATCGTCGACCTGCACGCGCTGACCATGCCGCAGGACCCGAAGCTGCTGCGCGCCCAGACGCGCGAGGTGACGGCCGCCTATATCGCTTCGGGCATCGATCCGGAGGCGTGCATCATCTTCAACCAGTCGACCGTGTCCGGGCACTCGGAGCTGGCCTGGCTGCTCGGCTGCCTGACGCCGCTCGGCTGGCTCAACCGCATGACCCAGTTCAAGGAGAAGGCGGGCAAGCAGCGCGAGAACGCCGGACTGGGCCTCTATGCCTATCCGGTGCTGATGGCGGCCGACATCCTTCTCTACAAGGCCACCCACGTGCCGGTCGGCGAGGACCAGAAGCAGCATCTGGAGCTCGCCCGCGACCTGGCCGGCGCCTTCAACCGGCGTTACGAGGTCGAGTTCTTCCCGCTGCCCGAGCCGCAGATCTTCGGCGCCGCCACCCGCGTCATGTCGCTGCGCGACGGCACCAAGAAGATGAGCAAGTCCGATCCCTCGGACTTCTCGCGCATCAACCTGACCGACGGCCCGGACCAGATCGCCGACAAGATCAGGAAGGCCAAGACCGACCCGGACCTGCTGCCCGATAGCGTCGAGGGCCTCGCCGGCCGCCCCGAGGCCGAGAACCTGCTCGGCATCTATGCCGCCCTGACCGACCAGACGCTCGAGCAGGCCGTGGCCACATTCGCCGGCAAGCAGTTTTCGGGCTTCAAGGGAGCGCTGGCCGATGCCGCCGTCGCCGCGATGGGCCCGATCGGCAACGAGATGAAGCGCATGATGGCCGATCCCGGCTATGTCGATTCCGTGCTGCGCCGCGGCGCGGAGCGGGCGAACGCGATGGCCGGGGACAACCTCCGCGCGGTGCAGGACATGGTCGGGCTGCTGCGGCCCTGACGCGCCCGGCGACCGCGTTGCACGCAGCCCACGTGCGGCGCAAAATGTTGACGGCGCGACGATATTTCCTTGCACAATTTGGCGCCGCGGGCGCAAAGTCGCGGGCGTAACGGCGTCGGCTGCCGGCCGGTTCATACCCAGGGGCGATACGGACGGAAACGCGCCGCGCCGGGAATGACTGCGTCCTTCGCGACGTTCCTAGCGTACAGAGAAATAATCCGACCCCTTCGGGTCCCGCGCTCGATCCGATGCTGATTTATCTGCCGATCGCCGAACTGTCCGTGGATGTCTTCGTCATCCTGGCGCTCGGCGGTGGCGTCGGCCTGCTGTCCGGGCTCTTCGGCGTCGGCGGCGGATTCCTGATGACGCCGCTCCTGATCTTCATCGGCGTGCCGCCACCCGTCGCCGTCGGATCGGAGGCCGCGCAGATCGTCGCCTCGTCGGTCTCCGGCGTGCTGGCGCACATGCGGCGCGGCAATGTCGATTTCCGCATGGGGCTGGTCCTGCTGCTCGGCGGCTTCGTCGGCTCGACCGCGGGCGTCAAGCTGTTCGGCTTCCTGCGCAATGTCGGGCAGGTCGATCTCGTCATCTCGCTGTCCTACGTGATCATCCTCGGCGCGGTCGGCGGGCTGATGCTGGCCGAATCGGTGCGCACGCTGCGCCGGCGCCAGCGCACGGGCACGACCCAGCGCGGCAAGCTGCACCAGCACACCTGGCTGCACGGCCTGCCGCTGAAGATGCGCTTCCCCAAATCGAAGCTCTACATCAGCAGCCTGCTGCCGTTCGGCCTCGGCGCCATCGTCGGCGTGCTCGCGGCGATCATGGGCGTCGGCGGCGGCTTCATCATGGTGCCGGCGATGATCTACATCCTCGGCATGCCGACCTCGGTCGTCGTCGGCACGTCGCTGTTCCAGATCGTCTTCGTCACCGCGAACGTGACGTTCCTGCAGGCCTACGAGAACCAGACCGTCGACATCATCCTGGCCCTCCTGCTGCTGATCGGCGGCGTGGTCGGCGCGCAGTTCGGCGCCCGGCTGGGGGCGAAGCTGCGCGGCGAGCAGCTCCGCGGCCTGATGGCGCTGATGGTTCTCGCCGTGGCCCTCAAGCTCGCTTTCGACCTCGTCGTGACACCCGAGGATCTCTATTCGATCGGGCGCGGCGAGGATGTGCATTGATGGGGGGATGACCACGATGGATGATCCGCCCCATGCATCTTTATCTGCCGATCGCCGAGGTTTCGATCGACGTCTTTGTCCTGCTCGGACTCGGCGGCGCGATCGGCTTCCTGTCGGGACTCTTCGGCGTCGGCGGCGGATTTCTCGTGACGCCGCTGCTCATCTTCCTGGGCGTGCCGCCGGCGATCGCCGCGGCGACCGGCGCGAACACGGTGATCGCTCCGTCGGTGTCGGGCGTAATCAACGGCCTGCGGCGCGGCGGCGTCGACCTGCGGATGGGACTCGTCCTGCTGGCGGGCGGTCTGGCCGGCTCCGCGGCGAGTGTCGCGCTGTTCGGATTGCTGCGCCGCCTCGGCCAGGTCGATCTCGTGATCTCGCTCAGCTACGTGCTCCTGCTCGGCACGATCGGCGGGCTGATGCTGAACGAATCGCTGCGTGCCTGGAAGCGGCGGCAAGGCAAGGTTGTGCCGCCGCTGCAGCGGCTGCACAAGCATATGTGGATCCACGGCCTGCCGCTGAAGATGCGCTTCCCGCGCTCGCGCCTCTACATCAGCGCGCTGCTGCCGCTGGGCCTGGGCTTCGGCGTCGGCGTGCTGTCGGGCATCATGGGCGTGGGCGGCGGCTTCGTCATGGTGCCGGCGATGATCTACCTGCTCGGCATGCCCAGCTCGGCCGTCGTCGGCACGTCGCAGTTCCAGATCATCTTCGTCTCGGCGAACGTCACGCTGCTGCAAAGCGTGGCAAACCAGACGGTCGACGTGACGCTGGCGGTGACCCTGATCCTCGGCAGCGTCATAGCGGCGCCGCTGGGTGCGCGCATCGGCGCCCGGTTGCGCGGCGACCAGATGCGGATCCTGCTGGCGCTGATGGTGCTGGGCGTCGCGTTGCAGCTCGCGCTGGGGCTGGTGCTGACGCCGCACGATCTCTATTCCGCGCAGATCCTGCCCGGGAGCGGCAGCCTGCCGGCGACTGAATGAAGGCGCGCCTGCTCATAATCGTTTTGGCGGCGCTGGCGCTGATGCCGGCGCAGGCGCGCGCGCAGGCGCTGGTCGCCGACCTGTCGGACCATCTGATCGCGATCACCGCCGGCTTCTCGGGCACCGACGTCCTGCTGTTCGGCGCGACCGAAGGCGAGGGCGACGTCATCGTGATGCTGCGCGGGCCGGAGATGCCGGTGGTCGTGCGCCGCAAGTCCCGCAACGCCGGCATCTGGATCAATTCGGAGCGCATCATCTTCTCCGGTGCTCCGGCCTTCTACCGTGTCGCCTCGAGCCGGCCGCTCGACGAGATGACGACGGCGGCGCTGCGCACCCGTCACCAGATCGGCATCGACCAGCTCCGCATGCAGGCGCAACGCACGCTGACGCCCGACAAGTTCAACCGCTTCCGCGAAGGGCTCTTGCGCAACAAGATGCGCGAGGACCTCTACTCTGCCGAAACGGGGAGGGTCTCGTTCCTAGGGCCGCGCCTGTTCCGTACCAAGATCTACCTGCCGGCCAACGTGCCGCCGGGCTCGTACACGGTGGAGGTGCTGCTGGTGCGGAACAACCAGGTGATCGCCGCCCAGACCACGCCGATGTTCGTCAGCAAGACCGGCATCGGTGCCGAGGTCTACGACTTTGCTCATCGTCAGGCGGCGGTGTATGGATTGCTCGCGGTATTGATCGCGGTGACCGCCGGCTGGGCGGCGGGTACAATCTTCCGCAAGGCCTGAGCGCCGCTTCCCGTCAGGACACGAAACGCATGGAACGCTCAAAACAGGCTCATCGCGTCTTTCTGGTGGTCGTCGACCAAAGCGCCGAGCTGCAGCTCGCCCTGCGCTTCGCCGCGCGGCGCGCGGGCGCGACCGGCGGCCGCGTCGCAATGCTGTACGTGACGGAGCCGGCCGAGGCGGAATGGCTCGGCGTCGGCGACATCATGCGCGAGGAGCGGCGCGCCGAGGCCGAGCAGCGCCTGCAGGAGCTGTCGACCCAGGTGCAGAACCTGTCCGGCCAGATGCCGGTGCTCTATGTCCGCGAGGGAACGGTGCGCGAGGAGCTGCTCAAGCTGATCGACGAGGAGCCGAGCATCTCCATCCTCGTGCTCGGCGCGGATGTCGGCACCGGCGGCCCCGGTCCCCTGGTGACCGCGCTCACCGGAAAATTCGCCAGCAAGCTGCACATCCCGCTGACCATCGTCCCCGGCTCGCTGACCGAGGCGGAAGTCGACGCGATTACTTGAGGCCGAGCGCGTCGGCGTCCTTCAGCGTGAACACCTCGTGGGCCTCGCTCAGCCCGCGCACGGGGTGGAAGCCGAGCGAGATGAGCGGCCGCTCGCAGATCTTCGCGAAATCCTCGCTCAGCAGCAGCGGCCGCTCGACGCGCTTCGAGAGCTGCTGCAGCCGCGCGACGAGGTTGACCGCCGGACCGATCGTCGTGAAGTCGAGGCGGTCCTGGCCGCCGATGTTGCCGTAGATGACGTCGCCGGCATGCAGCGCGATCGCCATGCGCACCGGCGAATCGTCGCCGCGCGACGGATCGGCGCTGAACGCCTCGAGGTCGGCGAAGGATTCCAGCGTTGCCTCGAGCGCGCGCCGCGCGGCATTGAACGCGAACGCCGCATCGGAGATCGGGAAGATCGCGAGCAGTCCGTCGCCGATGAATTTCAGCACCTCGCCGCCATGCTCGTGGATGCGTGCGACGACCCGCTCGAAATAGCCGTTCAGGATCACGATCACCTTGTCGGCGGACAGCCTGTCGGAAAGCGCCGTGAAGCCGCGCAGGTCCGCGAAGAGCAGCACGGCGCGGATCGTCTCGCCGCTGCCGCGGATGATGTCGCCCGCCAGCACGCGCTGGCCGGTCTGCTGGCCCAGATAGACGCCGAGCAGGTTGGCCGAGATCATGCGGACCGCCTGCACCTCAAGCACCAGGGCCAGCGCCGGAAGCAGGGACTGGATCTTCGCGACATCGTCGTCGCTGAAGCCGCCCGCGCGGTTGGTCGTCCATGTCGCCGCCGACATCCGCCCGTCGGAGAATACGACGGGGGTCGCGAGGTATTCCGTCATGCCCGCGGCGCGCAGCTCCGCCAGGATCGGAAACTCATCCGTCGCTTCCGCCGTGTCCACGCGCCGCCGCACCGTTTCGCCGGCAAAGACGAGCGGCATCGGGCTGCGGCGATAGGCGTCGGTCTCGCGGATGCCGTGGGCGATGGAGCCTTCCTGGGTTTCGCCCGTCGCGGCATCCCACAGACAGAACATGCCGAGGAATTGCGGGTGCAGCGTGCCGATATGAAAGGTCGTGCGCGTCAGAGGCAGCCCGGCGGCGACGAGTCGCGCGCTCAGATCGTGCAGCAGCTCCGCGGGCTGGCTCGTGGCGCGCCCGGGCCCAAGCAGCCAGCGCGCGACATCTTCGATCGTCGGTGCGCGGTCGAATGTCGTCGGGAGCCGTTTGAGGCTGCGCTTCGGCGTCAGCCAGCGCGAGACATCGGGGCCGATTCGAGGCGAGAGAGTTGCATCAGCCATGCGAAAGAGGGTTAAGCGGTGAAGGACGCTCTGGTTATCTGGTTAGCTGGTTAGTATGCACAAGTTTCTACAGTTAATCGGACAAATACCATCCCATTTGCGGTATCGGGATAGCGGAATCCGGGTCCGGCCGGTTGACTGCGGCGCTTTAACAGGCCATTTACTGTTGCGTCAGCGTCAATTGCGTCAGCAGGAGACCGGGCATCATGTTCATCCAGACCGAACAGACTCCCAATCCGGCGACCCTGAAGTTTCTTCCGGGCCGTATCGTGATGGAGTCGGGCACGGCGAATTTTCCGACGGCGGAAAGCGCGCATCGTTCACCCCTGGCCGAACGCGTCTTCGGCGTCGACGGCGTCACTGGCGTATTCCTCGGCTCCGATTTCGTGACGGTCACGAAGGATGCCGACCAGGAATGGCATGTCCTGAAGCCGGCGATCCTTGGCGTGATCATGGAGCACTTCACCGCCGGCCGCCCCGTCATCAGCGCCGATGAAGGTGCGGTGGCGCAGGCCGACAGCGAGGACGACGAGATCGTCGCCCAGATCAAGGAACTCATCGAAACCCGCGTCCGTCCGGCCGTGGCCCAGGACGGCGGCGACATCATCTTCCGCGGGTTCGAGGACGGAATCGTGTACCTGCACATGCAGGGCTCGTGCTCGGGCTGCCCGAGTTCCACCGCCACGTTGAAGTCCGGGATCGAGAACATGCTTCGGCATTACGTCCCGGAAGTCATCGAGGTCCGGGCCAGCCAGTAGTTCTGGCTGCCCGTTAACCAATCCTTTTTTCACTGAATCTGGGAGTCTGTCTGCATGAACGCGGCCAGCTTCAAAAAGTCGACCGTGCTTTCGCTCGGCGCACTCGCTTTCACCCTTTCGGGCGCGGTCTCTGACGGCGGGGCGCCGGTGCGCGTCGCCATGACCACGCCGATCGCCGCCGCGACGGGCGCTGCCATCGAGTCGATCGAGACGGCAGCGATCGACATGGATCGCGAGGCGGAGCGTTTCGCGCGCATCGAGCCGGCCGCCGCGCCCGCTTCGGTCATGCTCCGGTCGGTGACCTCGACGTCGCTGTACCAGCAATTCACGGAGCGCGGTTACACGCTCGAGGCCGTGCGCGACGACGGCGAGGCGGTGCCGCGCGTGTTCCTGGCGCAGCTGCCGCGCGATCTTCCGGCGCTGCCGTCGCCGGACTTCCGCAAGACCGTGTTCATCAAGATGATGCTACCGCTGGTGCTGGCCGAGAACGAGCGCATCCGCAAGGACCGCGCCCGTGCCCTCGAACTGCGCGCGATGCTGGAGGAAGATGCGCCGGTCAGCGCCGAGCAGATGGCGTGGCTCGCGGAGCTTGCGTCGCGCTACGGCGTCGACGACGGCAATCTCGACGAGCTGTTCAAGCGCGTCGACGTCGTTCCGCCGGCGCTTGCGCTGGCCCAGGCGGCGCTCGAGACGGGCTGGGGCACCAGCAACGTCGCGCAGCGCGGCCATGCGATGTTCGGCCAGATGGTCTTCCGCATCGACGAGTCCGGCACGATCGCCGAGGTGAAGATGTTCGACAGCCTCGCCGCCGCGGTCCAGGCGTATGCCTATAACCTCAACACGCATCGCGCCTATGCCGAGTTCCGCAAGGTGCGCACCCAGATGCGCAGCAGCGGCCGCGTGATCGACGGCTACGAACTGGCCAACCACCTGATCCGCTACTCGGAGCGCAAGCTCGACTACGTGCAGGCGGTGCGCGGCCTGATCCGCTTCAACAAGCTGCAGGCGTTCGACCAGGCGCGACTCGACGGCTAAGTCCGTCCCTGCGCCAACGCCCCGCAGCTTTGGGGCGGGGCCGCTTGCCAGATGCCCTCTGCCCCGCCATGCTTTTCAAACGCATGGCGGGGACGAGGTCCGATGGCTGGAGTGCTGTCCGACGACGCGCAGGACTTGATCTTCCGCAAGGCGCGGAGCCACAACGTGTGGCTCGACCGTCCGGTCCCTGACGATCTGCTGCGCCAGGTCTACGAGCTGATGAAGTGGGGCGCCACGTCGGCCAACGGCTTTCCCGTCCGCATCGTGTTCGTCAAATCGCCGGAGGCGAAGATCCGGCTCAAGCCCGCGCTCAGCGCCGGCAACCGCGCCAAGACGATGACGGCGCCCGTCTGCGCGATCGTTGCCTATGACACGCGATTCTTCGAGCTGGTGCCGCGCCTCTTCCCGCACGAGCCCGACGCGATCAACTGGTTCAAGGGCGCAGGCAAGGAGCAGGCGGCGGCGATTACGGCCTTTCGCAACGGCACGCTGCAGGGTGCCTATCTGATGATCGCGGCGCGCGCCCTGGGCCTCGATTGCGGCCCGATGTCGGGCTTCGACAACGCGAAGGTCGACGCGGCATTTTTCCCCGACGGACGCTACAAGTCGAACTTCCTGTGCAGCCTCGGCTACGGCGACTCCGCGAAGCTGTTCGCGCGCAACCCGCGCCCCGCCTTCGACGAGGTCTGTTCGATCGCCTGAGGAGTCACATCAGGCCGGGTGAAAGGGCGGAATCGGACAGGACGGGAAAGCGGCGCGCATCGAAGAGCTGATAATGCCACCACTCATTGCGATAGAAATCCCAGCCCGCCGCCGTCATGAGCCCGAGCAGCAGGAAGCGGTTGCGCTGCGCCGTCTCGGACACCTCGGTGTTGGAGTGATGCGACAGCGGCGTGAAGGCATCGAACCCCGTGCCCATGTCGAGCTCGCGTCCGTCGCCGTCGATCAGGGTCAGGTCGATCGCGGCGCCGCGCGAATGCGGCGAGCCGCGGCGCGGATCGGCCAGGAAGTCGGGATCGGGCGTGTGGTTCCACATCACCCACTGGGCCTCGCTCGGCCTGAACGCATCGAATATCTTCAGCCGCAGGCCGAGCGGCCGCGCCAGGGCGATGGCCCGCTCCAGATGCTCGGCCGCAACCGGATGAAGGTAGGCGCCGGCGCGCCGGTAAATCGGCTTGCCGGTGAAATTGTTTGGGGTGGCATAGGCAAGGGCGATATCCACGTCATGCGTGGGGGGCGCAAGGGCGACGAGGGTCATCGGGCAGGGAAGGTCGGTCGATGAGGGTGGCGAACGGTCGAATGCTTGTATCATCGGCGCCTTTGTTGCGCGAGGCTTCGCCGTGAGGATTCTGGCTTTCGATTGCGCGACCGCGCGTTGTTCCGCCGCCGTCTGGCAGGATGGCGCAGTGCGTGCGCATGAAGCCGTCGACACGGCGCACGGCGCCTCGGAGATCCTGGTGCCGATGCTCGAGCGCGTTCTCGCCGCCGCGTCCCTCGAGTTGCGGAACGTCGACCGCCTCGCGGTGACGGTCGGGCCCGGCCATTTCACCGGGCTCCGCGCCGGACTCGCGGTCGCGCGCGGCCTCGTGCTTGCGGCCGGCATGCCGGCCGTCGCGGTGACGACGCTCGAGGCCGTCGCCGCCGGCGTCGCGGCGGAAGCGCGGGATGGCCGTGACCTGCTGGTGGCGCTGGATTCGAAGCGGGCCGAGCCGTTCCTGCAGCTCTTCGGCGATCGCGGGGTGTCCGGTGAGCCGGAGTCCCGCGCGCCGGCGGAGTTCGCCGCGTCGCTCGAGCGCGGTCGCAGGCTGCTGGTCGCGGGCGACGCGGCGCAGCCCGTCATCGCCGCCATTCGCGGGGCCGGCGGCGATGCGCTCGCCGCCGATGCGCCGCCACGCCCTGATGCGGCGGTGGTCGCGGCCATCGCCGCGTCGCGCCCGCCCCTGGACGGCGCCCTGCGGCCCTTCTACCTCCATCCGCCTGCGGTCAAGCTTCCCGTCCGGCCGATGCCGGCGGAGCCGGCTGCGTGACCGCGACGTTCAGATTGCGCGACGCGGGCGTCGCCGACGTGGCGGTGCTCTCGGCGCTGCATGCCGGCTGCTTCGAGGATTCCTGGTCGACGCAATCGATGGTGGAGATCATGGCTTCGCCGGGCGTGCGCGCGTGGATCGCGGTCGGCAGCGCGCCGCGCAGCCTTTCGCCTACTGGAACGTTGCCGGCCGGCTTTGCCATCACCCGCGTCGCCGCCGACGAGGCGGAGCTTCTGTCGCTGGGCGTGCTGGAAGCGTTCCGGCGCAAGGGGGTCGCGAATGCGCTGATCGCGCAGACGATCGAGCATGTCGCGGCGCGTGGCGCACGCAAGCTGTTCCTCGAAGTCGCGGAGGACAACGTCGCCGCCCTCACGCTGTACACCGCGAACGGATTCGCGCGCGTCGGTCGCCGGCCGGACTACTATCGCGCGTCCAGCGGCGCCACGACCGCGGCGCTGACCCTGCGGCGTCATGTCGTGCCTGCGCGCTGGCGCTGGGGCCGCAATCCTTAGAATGATTACGGTTATAAAGGGTATTGGCGGTGTTTCCTTGCGTTCATCAATCTTTCCATGTGAATTGGCGGGCTGTATTTTCTTGCGCCCTTTGGTCATCTTGGATATGCACTGTCGAAATCTTCTAAGCAGGTGAAAGAATGGCGGATGCAGCGGCCAAGCCGCAGGATGTCTTGTCTCTGACGGCGGAAATCGTCGCCGCACATGTGTCCAACAACACCGTGCCGCTCGCCGATCTGCCGGCGCTGATCCAGCAGGTGTTCCAGACGTTGTCCCATATCGGCAGCGGCTCGACGGAGCAGCCGCGTCCGGAGCCGGCGGTGGCCGTGAAGAAGTCGGTCATGCCGGACTACATCATCTGTCTCGAGGACGGCAAGAAGCTGAAGATGCTCAAGCGCCATCTCAAGACGGCGTACAACATGACTCCGGAAAAATACCGCGAGCGCTGGGGGCTGCCGAGCGACTACCCGATGGTCGCGCCGAATTACGCCAAGCAGCGCAGCCAGCTGGCGCGTGAGCTGGGCCTTGGCACCAAGGCGAAGCGCCGCCGACCCGGCTGACCCGTCCGCCCCGTCGTAGAAACGTCATACGGGCCTGTCTCTAACGGGTAGGCGCGGGCGGCGCTTTCGACTATACTTCCGCCCGATGACAGCCCAGCGCCGCCCCAAAGAAGACGACGCCATCTCCCGCATCGAGAGATTGTGCGCCGATAAAGGCCTGAAGATGACCGGTCAGCGCCGCGTCATCGCGCGGGTCCTGTCGGACGCCACGGATCATCCGGACGTGGAGCAGGTCTATCGTCGCGCCGCGGCGATCGACCCGCACATCAGCATCGCGACGGTCTACCGCACGGTGCGGCTGTTCGAGGAGGCCAACATCCTCTCGCGCCACGATTTCGGCGACGGCCGCGCGCGCTACGAGGAGGCTCCGGAGGAGCATCACGATCACCTGATCGACCTGCAGAGCGGCAAGGTGACGGAGTTTCACAACGAACGAATCGAGGACCTGCAGCGGCAGATCGCGAAGGAGCTGGGCTACGAGCTGGTCGGCCATCGGCTGGAGCTCTATGGCACGCCGCTGCGCGGCCGCAAGCCGGGCCCTCGCTGATGAGCCGCGTCGGCTACCTCTTCCAGTCGTCGGGCAACGGCGCCGCGTCGCTTGCCGAGCGTTTCGAGGCGATCCGGTCCGGCACGCTGGAGGTCCGGCTCGCCGGCACCGCGGCCGAGATCGATGCGGCGCAGGCTCTGCGCTATCGCGTGTTCTTCGAGGAGATGTCGGCGCGCGCGACCGCGGAAGTCGCTCAGGCGCGGCGCGACCGCGACTCGTTCGACGAGTACTGCGACCACCTTCTGGTCATCGACCACAAGCGTGGAAGCGGCCCCGAGGCGGTGGTCGGCACCTATCGCCTGCTGCGGCGCTCCGTGGCGATGCGGCAGGGCGGATTCTATACCGCCACAGAGTTCGACATCGCGCCGCTCATCGCCCATCCCGGCGAGATTCTCGAGCTGGGTCGCTCCTGCGTCGAAGCGGCGTACCGCAACCGGCCGACGATGCAGCTCCTCTGGCGCGGCATCGCCAGCTATGTCTTCCGGCACGACATCACGCTGATGTTCGGCTGCGCCAGCCTGCCTGGCACGGATCCGCAAGCGCTGGCCGTGCCGCTCTCCTATCTGCACCATTACCATGTCGCGCCGCCGCCCCTGCGGGCGCGTGCGCTGCCTGATCGCTACGTCGACATGAACCTCCTGCCGCCGGCGGAGGTCGATACCGACGTGGCGGTGGCGCAGCTCGATGCGCGGGCGGCGATCGCGGCGCTGCCGCCGCTGATCAAGGGTTACCTGCGGCTCGGCGGCCTCGTGGGCGAAGGCGCGGTCGTCGACCACCAGTTCAACACGACGGATGTCTGCATCATCGTCGTGACCGACCGCGTCACGGACAAGTACTTCAACCACTACCAGCGGCAGGTCGGCGGCGGCGACGAATGAACGGTCTGCCGGGTTCGTCCGCACGCGCGCTCGCACGGCTGATCGTCTATCTCGCCGTGACGCTGCCGTTGATGCCGGTCCAGGCGCTGTTCCTGGCGCTCAAGTCGCCGCTCGCGCTGCGCCTCCCCAAAGCCTATCACGCTCTCTGCTGCCGGATCTTCGGGATCCGCCTCGACATCCGCGGCGAAATTTCGTCGGTCAAGCCGACGCTGTTCGTCGCCAACCACCTGTCCTATGTCGACATAGAGGTGATGTCCGCCGCGGTGGAGACGTCGTTCATCGCCAAGCGCGAAGTCGCGTCGTGGCCGCTGTTCGGCTGGCTCGCGAAGCTGCAGCGCACCGTGTTCGTCGACCGCCGCGCCTCCGGCGTCAAGACCGAACGCGACGAGGTTGCGGCGCGGCTCGACAGCGGCGGCAATCTGGTACTGTTCGCCGAGGGAACGAGCGCAGACGGCAATCGCCTCAAGCCGTTCAAGAGCGCCCTGTTCAGCGCGGCGCAGAACGAGGTCGGCGGCCGCTCGGTCACCGTGCAGCCGGTCACCATCGCCTACACCCATCTGGACGAGATGCCGCTCGGCCGCGCCTGGCGCCCGCTGGTCTCGTGGTACGGCGACATGGACATGCTGACCCATGGCTGGCACCTGCTCGGGCTCGGCAAGCTGACGGCGACCGTGATTTTCCATCAGCCCGTCAACTACGCGATGTTTGGCTCGCGCAAGGCGCTGTCCGCCCATTGCGAACGGGTGGTCGCGCGCGGCCTTTCGGCGGCCAATGGCGGGCGCGACCTGCCGCCCGAGCCCGCGGCCGGGCTTCCGGCCGCGGCGCCGGGCCTGCCTTGACAGGGGGGGCCGGGATGCTAGGGTCTGCGGCAAATTTCGCCGCCTTTCGAGATCGGCGCGCTTGAAGACGCTTTTCATCAAGACATACGGCTGCCAGATGAACGAGTACGACTCCGCCCGCATGGCGGACGTCCTGGCGCCGCTCGGCTACCGCCCGGTCGACACGCCCGAGGCTGCCGATCTGGTCATCCTCAACACCTGCCACATCCGCGAGAAGGCGGCCGAGAAGGTCTATTCCGAGCTTGGCCGGCTGCGTCCGCTGAAGGCCGAGCGCAACACGATGATCGCCGTCGCCGGCTGCGTCGCCCAGGCCGAAGGGGCCGAGATGGTGCGGCGCGCGCCGTTCGTCGACATGGTGTTCGGCCCGCAGAGCTACCACCGCCTGCCCGAGATGGTCGCGCGCGCCGCGCGCGGCGCCGGGGCGGTGCTGGATACGGATTTCCCGGTCGAGCCGAAATTCGACCACCTGCCCGGAAGCGCGGCGCCACAGGGCCTGACGGCGTTCCTCACCATCCAGGAGGGTTGCGACAAGTTCTGCACCTTCTGCGTGGTGCCGTACACGCGCGGCGCGGAGTATTCGCGCCCCGTCGCCGAGATCGAGGCCGAGGCGCGTCGCCTGGTCGAGCAGGGCACGGTCGAGATCACGCTGCTCGGCCAGAACGTCAACGACTATGCCGGCAACGACGGCACCGGCGGCCGGGCACGGCTCGGCGCGCTGATCGGCCGGCTCGCGGCGATCGACGGCCTGGAGCGCATCCGCTACACGACCTCGCATCCGCGCGACATCGACGACGCGCTGATCGCGGCGCACGGGCAGGAAGCGAAGCTGATGCCGTTCCTGCATCTGCCGGTGCAGTCCGGATCCGACCGCATTCTCGCGGCAATGAATCGCGGCCACCGTGCCGACGACTATCACCGCATCGTCGCGCGTCTGCGCGCGGCGCGTCCCGACCTGGCGCTGTCCTCCGACTTCATTGTCGGATTTCCGGGCGAGAGCGAGACGGATTTCGAGGCGACGATGGCGCTGGTGCGCGCGGTGCGTTTCGCCAGCGCGTTCTCGTTCAAGTACAGCGCGCGTCCCGGCACGCCGGCCGCGCTGATGGACGGACAGGTGCCCGAAGACGTGAAGGAGGAGCGGCTGCAGCGCCTCCAGGCCCTGCTGCGCCTGCAGCAGGACGAATTCAACCGCGCCTGCATCGGCCGCGCGCTGCCGGTCCTGCTCGAGAAGCCGGGCCGCCATGCGGGCCAGCTTGGCGGACGTTCACCTTATCTGCAGGCCGTTCATGTCAGCGGCCCGGCGGCGTGGCTCGGCCGCATCGTCAATGTGCAGATCGAATCGTGCCGGCCCAACAGCCTGGCCGGCACGGTGATCCACGATCAAGGCTTCGCGACGAGGATACCTGCTTGAGCCAGGGATCGCCCGCACGCGCTGACGCGCCGATACTGCTTCAGTTCGACGACAACACGCTGTTGCCGCTGCTCTTCGGTGAGCACGACCGCCACCTCGCGCGCATCGAGCAGAAGCTCGGCGTGCGCCTGTCGTCGCGCGGCAATCGCGTCGCCATCCAGGGACCGCATTCGGGCCGCGAGGCGGCGCGCGATGCGCTGCTGGCGCTCTATGACCGGCTGCGTCGCGGCCTCGACGTCGATCTCGGCGAGGTCGACGCGGCGGTGCGCCTCGCCGAAGCGGCCGAAACAGGTGGCGACGGTCCCGACCTGTTCGATGCCGGCGATCTCACCATCCGCACGCGCAAGCGCCACGTGGCGCCGCGCACGCCGATGCAGGCGGCCTATCTCAAGGCGCTGCGCGAGTCGGAGATGGTGTTCGGGCTCGGCCCCGCCGGCACCGGCAAGACGTATCTCGCGGTCGCGGCGGCGGTGCAGATGCTGACGGCGGGCCGGGTCGACCGCATCATCCTGTCGCGCCCCGCCGTCGAGGCGGGCGAGCGGCTCGGCTTCCTGCCCGGCGATCTGCGCGAGAAGGTCGATCCCTATCTGCGCCCGCTCTACGATGCGCTGAACGACATGCTGCCGAATGAACAGGTGATGAAGCGCATCGCCAACGGCGAGATCGAGATCGCGCCACTCGCCTTCATGCGCGGCCGCACGCTGTCGCATTCCTTCGTCATCCTCGACGAGGCGCAGAACACGACACCGGCGCAGATGAAGATGTTCCTGACGCGGCTCGGCGAGAGCAGCCGCATGGCGGTCACCGGCGACCTGACGCAGATCGACCTGCCGCCAGGTATGCGGTCCGGCCTGTTGGACGCGGTGGAGACGCTGGAAGGGATTTCCGGCATCGCAATGGTGCGCTTCACCGATGTCGATGTCGTGCGCCACAGCCTCGTGTCGGAGATCGTGCGCGCCTACGACGCGCGCGATCGCGACCGGAAGGCCGGCCGATGAGGAAGGCGTCTCCGGTCCGGCGCGGCCGGCGCGCGGTTCGCGCGCGGCGCCCTCGCCGCATCGCGGTGATCATCGACGAGGACGTCGCGGCGGCGTGGCGACGCGCGGTACCCGCTGTCGCCGCGCGCGTACAGGAAGCCGCTACGGCCGCGCTTGATGGCGCAGCCTCGCGGCGCGGCACCGTGACCGTGCGGCTTTCGGGCGACAGCGCGGTGCGCCGCCTCAACCGCGACTTCCGCGGCAAGGACAAGCCGACCAACGTTCTGTCTTTTCCGTCAGGCGATTCGCCCGCACCGCGCGGCGCGCCGAAGATGCTGGGTGACGTCGTCATCGCCTACCGCACGGTGATGCGCGAGGCGGCGGCTCAGGGCAAGTCGGCCCGCGACCATCTCCTGCACCTTGTCGTGCATGGCGTCCTGCATCTCTTGGGGTATGATCACGAGAGATCCGCCGCCGCCCGCCGCATGGAAACGCTGGAAACCCGCATTCTCGCAACGTTCGGCATTGCCGACCCCTATGTGATGGAGAGGCCGGCATGAACGATTCAGACGACCCACCGGAATCGAAAGGCCTGCTGTCGCGCCTGCGTGAGCGTCTGCGCTCGCGTGATGCCGAGGCGGAGCTGCGCAACACGATCGAGGAGCTGATCGAGGAGCGCGAGGTGCCGCTGGCGCCGATCGGCGCGCAGGAACGCACGCTCATCGCCAACGTCTTCAAGCTGCGAGAGCTGACGGCCTACGATGTCATGGTGCCGCGCGCCGACATCGTCGCGGTCGCGAGCGATGTATCCTTCGCCCAGCTCATGCGCTTCGCCAACCGCGAGGCGCATTCGCGCCTGCCCGTGTACCGCGAGTCGCTCGACGACGTGATCGGCATGGTCCATGTGAAGGACCTGCTGTCCTACTGGTCTCGCGAAAAGGACTTCAAGATCGAAGACGTGATGCGCAAGGTGCTGTTCGTGGCACCGTCGATGCGCGTGCTCGATCTGCTGCTGGAGATGCGCAAGACGCGCCTGCACATGGCACTGGTGGTCGACGAGTATGGCGGCGTCGACGGATTGGTCACGATCGAGGACGTGGTCGAGGAGATCGTCGGCGAGATCGAGGACGAGCACGACGTCGACGAGGGCCCGCGCCTCGCGCTGCAGCCGGACGGCTCGTATCTCGCCGATGCACGCCTGCCGATCGCCGACTTCGAGGAGCGCGTCGGCCCCATCCTCACGGCGGAAGAGCGCGATGCCGACATCGATACGCTCGGCGGGCTCGCGGTGGCGCAGGCCGGCTATCTGCCGGCGCGCGGCGAGATCATCCGGCACGGCTCGGGCTACGAGTTCGAGGTCCTGGAGGCGGATCCAAGGCGCCTGAAGCGCCTGCGTGTCCGGCCGCCCAAGCCCGCCGCCTCCGAGGACGGCTAAGGGCTGCTGGCCTTGCGCGATGCGGCGAAAGTCACGGCCGATGGCCTGGGCCGCTGGGCATCGCGCCTGGGGGCCCTGAGCGGCTGGCGCCGCGCGGCGGCCGCGGCCTTCCTGGGGGCTCTGGCGACGGCGGCGCTGCCGCCGCTGAACCTCGTCCCGGTACTGCTTGTCTCCTTTCCCTGTCTCGTCTGGATGGTCGACGGACCGGCGGGGGACGGGCGCCGCGCCGCCCGGCGCGCCTTCTTCACCGGCTGGTGGTTCGGCCTCGGCCATTTCGCGACCGGGCTCTACTGGATCTCGCATGCGCTCCTGGTCGATGCGGAGAAGTTCGGCTGGCTGATCCCGCCGGTCATCCTTGGACTGGCCGCCCTCCTCGCGATCTTCATCGGCGCCGCCACGGCAGCGTTGCGCGCCTCGGGGGTGCGCGGCGTTGCCGGCGTGCTCGTCCTCGCCGTCGCCTGGACCGCAGGCGAGTGGGTGCGCGGGCACCTGTTCACCGGCTTCCCGTGGAACCTGACCGGCTCGGCCTGGGCCGGCATCCTGCCGATGATGCAGCCGGCGGCCGTCGTCGGGCTCTACGGGCTGAGCCTGCTGACGGTGGCGATCGCGGCCCTGCCGGCCACCCTTGCGATGCCGGCGCCGGGGCTGCGGCGCTGGGCCGGATTTGGGCTCGCGGCGGTGCTGCTCGCCGTCCTGTGGGGCGGTGGCGCGGTGCGGCTGGCGGGCGCGGACCCCGGCACCGTATCAGGTGTCCGCCTGCGCCTGGTCCAGCCCGACATCCCGCAGAGCCTGAAGTGGGACCCGGCGCTGCGCGAGCGCCATCTCGTGCACACGATGCGGCTGACGCGCGAGCCGGGCTACGAGCGGATCACCCACGTGATCTGGCCCGAGGCCGCGGTGCCGTTCCCGCTCTCCGCCGACGCATCGCTCCGCCAGGCAATCGGCACGATCATCCCGCCGGGCGGCCTGCTGCTGACCGGGGCACCGCGCGTCGCCGGCCAGGGGGCTGACTTCCGCGTCTGGAACAGCGTCTATGCGATCGACGGCAGCGGCGCGATCCTGGGCGTGTTCGACAAATTCCACCTGGTACCGCTCGGCGAGTACGTGCCGTTCCGCGGCATCATCCCGCTGGAGAAGGTCACGCCGGGCATGACCGATTTCCAGGCCGGCCCCGGTCCGCGCACCCTTGACCTGCCCGGGCTGCCGCCGGTCGGCCCGCTGATCTGCTACGAGGTCATCTTCGGCGGCGATGTCGTCGACCGCGCCCACCGCCCCGGCTGGCTGCTCAATGCGACGAACGACGCGTGGTTCGGCATCTCGACCGGCCCCTACCAGCATTTCGCCAGCGCGCGCTTCCGCGCCGTGGAGGAGGGGCTGCCGCTGGTGCGCGCGGCCAATAATGGCATCTCGGCGGTGGTTGACGCGCATGGCCGCGTCACGGCCTACCTCGCCCTCGGTGCGACCGGGGTGCTGGATGCCGACCTGCCGGTGGCTGCGTCGGCGACGCCCTATGCGCGCTTCGGCGATGCGGCGACGGCGGCACTCGCGCTGGTGGTGTTGGCGGGTGCTATCCTTATGCGCCGTAAGCATTGGGCTTAGGTTTTATTGCGCCGGTGCCTATTGACCTTGCCGGGAAAGCTTGCCACAAGAGCCCGATTGGCGGGCAAGGCCCGCCCTTTCTTTGTCTTCACCTCTTACGCATTTCTCAGTCGAACTTCGGAGGAAAATCGTGCGCCAAGGCGATTTCGTATTCACGAGCGAATCGGTGTCCGAAGGACACCCGGACAAGGTCAGCGATCGCATTTCCGACGCCGTCGTCGATGCGTTCCTGGCGCTTGATCCCTATGCGCGCGTTGCGTGCGAAACCCTGTGCACCACCAACCGCATCGTCATCGCCGGCGAGGTCCGCCTCGACAAGAAGAAGTGCGGGCCCAAGGCGCCGATGCTCAAGTCGGGCAAGATCAACGCCAAGGTGATCGAGAAGCTGGCGCGCGCGGCGGTCAAGGACATCGGCTACGAGCAGAAGGGCTTCCACTGGAAGAAGGCGAAGGTCGCCGTCCATCTGCACGGCCAGTCTGCCGACATCGCCATGGGCGTCGATGCCAAGGGCAACAAGGACGAGGGCGCCGGCGACCAGGGCATCATGTTCGGCTATGCCTGCAACGAGACGCCCGAGCTGATGCCGGCGCCGCTGCAGTTCTCGCACAACATCCTGCGCCTGATGGCCGAGGCACGGCATTCGGGCAAGGAGAAGATGCTGGAGCCCGACGCGAAGAGCCAGGTCACCCTGCGCTACGTGAACGGCAAGCCGGTCGGCGCCACCGCCGTCGTCGTCTCCACCCAGCACAACGCGAAGGTGGATCAGGACGAGGTGCGTGCGATCGTGCGTCCCTATGTCGAGAAGGTCCTGCCGGCGGGCTGGATGTGTGACGACGAGCACCTCTACGTCAATCCCACCGGCAATTTCGTCATCGGCGGCCCCGATGGCGACACCGGCCTGACCGGCCGCAAGATCATCGTCGACACCTATGGCGGTGCCGCCCCGCATGGCGGCGGCGCCTTCTCGGGCAAGGATCCGACCAAGGTCGACCGCTCGGCCGCCTACGCGGCGCGCTACCTTGCCAAGAACGTCGTCGCCGCCGGCCTGGCCGACCGCTGCACGATCCAGCTTGCCTACGCGATCGGCGTGGCGCACCCGTTGTCGGTCTATGTCGACACCCAGGGCACCGGCCGCGTGGACGAGAACAAGCTCTCCAAGGTGCTGCAGGAACTCGTCAATCTGACGCCGCGCGGCATCCGCGAGCATCTCGGCCTGAACAAGCCGATCTATGCGCGCACCTCCTCCTACGGCCATTTCGGCCGCGATCCGCAGAAGGACGGCGGCTTCTCGTGGGAGAAGACGGATCTGGTCAAGGATCTGAAGTCGGCCTTCGGCTGAACCTCGCCGAACTGATTGCGACGATGTAGGGGCGGGTTTAAACCCGCCCCTATGTTTTTTGGACCCGCGACATGGACGAGAGCAGGCCGCAGCGCCTGATCCACACCTTCGGCCGGCGCCGCGGCCGGCGTCTGCGCACCGGCCAGCAGGCGCTGCTTGCGGATCTGTTGCCGCAAATCAAGGTGAAGGCGCCGCCCGCGGCGCCGGCGGATCTGTTCGCGCCGCCGCCGCGCGCGGTGTGGCTCGAGATCGGCTTCGGCGGCGGCGAACATCTGGCGGCACAGGCGGCGTCCCACCCCGAGATCGGCTTCATCGGCTGCGAGCCGTTCGTTAACGGCGTCGTGTCGCTGGTCGCCCAGGTCCGTGCGCGGGCGCTCGGCAATGTGCGCATCTGGCAGGGCGACGCGCGCGCCCTGCTGGCGGGCCTGCCCGCCGGCTCGATCGGCCGCGCCTTCATCCTGTTTCCGGACCCGTGGCCCAAGCTGCGTCACCACAAGCGCCGCCTGATCACGGCCGATTTCCTGGACGGCCTGGCGCGGGTGCTCGTGGCCGGCGCCGAGCTGCGGGTGGCGACGGACGATCCCGGCTATCTGGTGTGGGTGCTGGAACGGCTGACCGCCCACCCGTCCTTCGCCTGGACCGCGCGCGGGCCCGCGGACTGGCGCCACCGACCCGACGACTGGCCGCCGACCCGTTACGAGGCCAAGGCGCTTGCCGCCGGCCGGAAGCCGGCCTATCTGCGTTTCCTGCGGACGGATCGCGCGGCACAGGGGTAGGCGGGCATCGGGCAATTCGGTACGACCACCCGCGGGGTAAGGAAGCCGAGACCCTTGCGCGGACGCCGAAAAACGCTATATTCCCGGCCGAATAAACGTATAGCCGGCAAGGTCGGCACAACAAAAAAGTGGGCCAAACGGCCCACTTTTTTGTTGGCGGATCGGCATACGACGCGCAACGGCAAGTCTTCTTCGGGATGGCATGGAGCGGCAGCAGGCAATCGAAGCGCTGATCGAGCCGACGCTCGCGGGCATGGGCTACGAGCTGGTCCGCGTGGTCATGTCGGGCCGCGACCAGCCGACGCTGCAGGTCATGGCCGAACGCGGCGACGGCGCGCCGATGACCCTAGACGACTGCGAGACGGTGAGCCGCGCCCTGTCGGCCAAGCTGGACGTCGAGGACCCGATCGCGTCGAGCTACACGCTCGAAGTCAGCTCGCCCGGCATCGACCGGCCGCTGGTGCGCGCCAAGGACTACCAGCGCTTCGCCGGCCATCTCGCCAAGATCGAGGTGCGCGCGCCGATCGCCGGCCGCCGCCGCTTCACCGGCAAGATCGTGCGCGGGGATGAGCAGCGTATCTGCGTCGCGGTGGAGGAGGGCGAGGTCGAGATCCCGCTCGCCGAGATCGTGCGGGCAAAGCTGGTGCTGACCGAGGAGTTGATCGCCGCGACGGCGAGTTCGCAGCCGCGCCATTGAGGCCCGTGACCGGGCATGGCGCGCCAGTTTCGATGAGAGAGAAGGACCATGGAACGCGCAACGGCATATAACCGGATCGAGATGCTGCAGGTGGCCGACACGGTCGCCCGCGAGAAGTCGATCGACCGCGAGCAGGTGCTTGAGGCGATGGAGCAGGCGCTGCAGAAGGCTGCGAAGGCGAAATACGGCCACGAGCACGACATCCGCGCCCATATCGACCGCCAGACCGGCGAGATCGCGCTCGTCCGCTACCGCCAGGTCGCCGATCCGATCGAGAACGAGGCGACCCAGATCACGATCGAGGACGCCGGCGCGAAGAACCCCGACGCCAAGCTCGGTGACTTCATCATCGACCCGCTGCCGCCGATCGATTTCGGCCGCATCAATGCCCAGACCGCCAAGCAGGTCATCGTGCAGCGCGTGCGCGAGGCGGAACGCAAGCGCCAGTTCGGCGAGTACAAGGACCGCGTCGGCGAGATCGTCAACGGCATCGTCAAGCGCGTCGAGTTCGGCAACGTCACCGTCGATCTGGGCCGCGCCGAAGCGATCCTGCGCCGCGACGAGTGCATCCCGCGCGAGAGCTTCAAGGTTTCCGATCGCGTGCGCGCCTATATCTACGACGTGCGCGAAGAGACGCGCGGCCCGCAGATCTTCCTGTCGCGCACGCATCCGCAGTTCATGGCCAAGCTGTTCGCGCAGGAAGTGCCGGAGATCTATGACGGCATCATCGAGATCAAGTCGGTGGCGCGCGATCCCGGCAGCCGCGCCAAGATCGCCGTCATCTCCAACGATTCCTCGATCGATCCGGTCGGCGCCTGCGTCGGCATGCGCGGCAGCCGCGTCCAGGCCGTGGTCGCGGAGCTGCAGGGCGAGAAGATCGACATCATCCCGTGGTCGCAGGATCCGGCCACCTTCGTCGTCAACGCGCTGGCGCCGGCCGAAGTGGCAAAGGTCGTGCTCGACGAAGAGGCCCGCCGCATTGAAGTCGTCGTTCCCGATGACCAGCTATCCTTGGCGATCGGCCGCCGCGGCCAGAACGTCCGCCTCGCCTCGATGCTGACGGGCTGGGCCATCGACATCCTGACCGAGCAGGAAGAATCCGAGCGCCGCCAGGAAGAGTTCAAGTCGCGCTCGGCGCTGTTCGTCGAGGCGCTGGACGTCGACGACGTCATCGCCGGCCTGCTCGTCACCGAAGGCTTCGCCAAGGTCGAGGACGTGGCGCTGGTCGCCACCGAGGACCTCGCCGGCATCGAGGGCTTCGACGAGGGCATCGCCGAGGAGCTGAAGAAGCGCGCCGAAATCTGGATCGAGGCCGAGAACGAGAAGATGACCGCGCGCTACAAGGAGCTTGGCGTTGGCGACGATGTCGCGGCGATCGAGGGCATGACTCCCGCGTGGCTGGTCAAGCTCGGCGAGAAGGGCGTCAAGACGCTCGACGACCTGGGCGACCTCGCCGGCGACGAGCTGCGCGAAATCCTCGGCAAGGACGAGCTGGACGAGGACGAGGCCAACAAGGTCATCATGGCGGCGCGCGCGCACTGGTTCGCGGACGAGCCCGTCGCCGCAGAGGAGAGCAAGACCGCTTGAGCGCCAGCGTGCAGCAGATCGAGACCGCGGTCGGGGAACCGTCGGGCAGCGCGCCGGAGCGGCGCTGCATCGTCACGGGCGCCGTCCTGCCGCGCGAGGCGCTCCTGCGCTTCGTCGTGCGGCCGCCCGAGGCGGGCGGCGCCGGCGAACTGGTCCCCGATCTGGAGGCGCGGCTGCCGGGCCGTGGTTTGTGGATCACGCCCCGGCGCGATATAGTGGCGCGCGCTCTTGCCAAGAATCTGTTTGCGAGAGCGGCGCATGCTCCGGTCGCCGTCGCCCCCGATCTCGCGGATCGGCTGGAAAGCTTGCTGGCGCGGCGCTGCATCGATCACCTTGGGCTTGCGCGGCGCGCGGGCCAGGCGGTGGCCGGGTTCGAGCAGGTCCGGTCGTGGCTGGAGCGCGGCCGCGTCGGCGTCGTCGTCGAGGCGAGCGACGGGGCGCAGGACGGCCAGCGCAAGGTGCTGGCGCTCGCGGGTGGCATCCCCGTCGTCCGCGTGCTGGCGGGGTGGGAGCTGGGAAGCGCTTTCGGCCGCGATCGCCTGGGCCATGTGGCGCTGGCGGAAGGCCGGATCGCACAGGGATTTTGTCGTGAAGCGGCCCGGCTCGCCGGGTTTCGCGGCACGGCGCTTGATGAAACCGAACACCGCAGAATGACGGACAGGTAATGACCGACACGAAGGAACAGGACGCGAAGAAACGCCTTGGCCTCGCCAAGTCCGGCAAGCTCGAGCTGCGCGCGCACGAGACCGGGCATGTGCGCCAGAGCTTCTCGCATGGCCGCACCAAGACCGTGCAGGTCGAGGTCAAGAAGAAGCGCGTCTTCGGCACCGGCCCGGCCGTCCCCGAGCCCAAGGCCAGGGACGGCGCGCCGCCCGAGCGCGCCTCTGCCGCGCCCGCGCCGTCGCTGCCGCAAAGTCCGAGCCGGCCCCAGGTGCTGCGCGCGCTCACCGACGAGGAGCGCGCCGCGCGCTCGCGCGCGCTGACCGATGCCCGCCGCGCCGATACCGAGGCGCGGCGCCGCGACGAGTCCGAAGCCGCGCGCCGCGCCGAGGAAGAGCGTCGCCACGCCGAGGAAGAGCGCCGCATCCGCGAGGAAGAGGAACGCAAGCGCCTCGAGGAAGCCACGCGCACACGCGTCGAGGAAGAAGCGAAGCGCAAGGCGGAAGAAGAGGCGAAGAAGGTCGCCGCCGACGAAGAGGCGAAGCGCCGCAAGGCCGCCGACGAGTCCGGCCGCACCGCCGCCGCGAAGCTGGGCGCCACCGCCGCCGAGGAAGAAGAAGCCCGTCCGCGCCGTCCCGGCACCTTGCCGCCCAAGCGCCCCGTGGTGGCCCCGCGCCGCGACGAGCCGCGCCGCCGCCAGGGCAAGATGACGCTGAACCAGGCGCTCAGCGGCGACGAGCAGATCCGGGTGCGCTCGATCGCGGCGCTGCGCCGCCGCGCCGAGAAGGAGCGCCGCGGCATGGTCCAGCAGGGACCGGCCGCGAAGATCGTGCGCGACGTGGTCGTGCCCGAGGCGATCACGGTGCAGGAGCTCGCCAACCGCATGGCCGAGCGCAGCGTCGACGTGATCAAGTCGCTGATGAAGATGGGCGTCATGGCGACCATCAACCAGACGATCGACGCCGATACGGCGGAGCTGATCGTCACGGAGTTCGGCCACAAGATCAAACGCGTCGCCGAATCCGACGTCGAAATCGGCCTGGGCGGTGCCGCCGACGAGGACGAGGCGCAGGAGTCGCGCGCCCCGGTCGTCACGATCATGGGCCATGTCGACCACGGCAAGACGTCGCTGCTCGACGCGCTGCGCGAGACGGACGTCGCCAAGCACGAGGCCGGCGGCATCACGCAGCATATCGGCGCCTACCAGGTGAAGCTCAAGTCGGGGAAGCAGATCACCTTCCTCGATACGCCGGGCCATGAGGCCTTCACGGCGATGCGCGCGCGCGGCGCTTCGGTCACCGACATCGTCGTGCTGGTCGTGGCCGCCGATGACGGCATCCAGCCGCAGACGATCGAGGCCATCAACCACGCCAAGGCGGCGCAGGTACCGCTCGTCGTGGCGATCAACAAGGTCGACAAGCCGGATGCCGATCCGGATCGCGTGCGCGCGGCGCTCCTGCAATACGAAGTGGCCCTCGAAGGCTATGGTGGTGACGTGCTCGGCGTCGACGTGTCGGCGCTGAAGAAGACCGGCCTCGACAAGCTCGAGGAAGGCATCCTGCTGCAGGCGGAGTTGCTCGATCTCAAGGCCAACCCGAACCGCGCCGCTCAGGGCGTCGTCGTCGAGGCGAAGCTGGAGCGCGGCCGCGGCTCGGTCGCGACCGTGCTGGTACAGCGCGGCACGCTGCACCGCGGCGACATCTTCGTCGCCGGCTCCGAATGGGGCAAGGTACGCGCACTGATCGACGACAAGGGCCGCGAGGTCGAGACGGCGGGGCCGTCGACCCCGGTCGAGGTGCTCGGCCTCAACGGCACGCCGTCGGCCGGCGACGAGTTCACGGTGGTCGAGAACGAGGCCCGCGCGCGCGAGGTCACCGCGTTCCGCCAGCGCCGCAGCCGCGACGCGCGCGCGGCCGCCGGGGCGCGCAATACGCTGGAGCAGATGTTCTCGAAGATCGCCGAGGGATCCGCGAAGGAGCTGGGCGTGGTCGTCAAGACCGACGTGCAGGGCTCGCTGGAGGCGATCACCGGCACACTGACCAAGCTGTCGACCGACGAGGTCGCGGTGCGCCTGCTGCACGGCGCCGTCGGTGCCATCACCGAGGGCGACATCGCGCTCGCCAAGGCGTCGAACGGCATCGTCGTCGGCTTCAACGTCCGCGCCTCGCCGCAGGCGCGCGAGATCGCGCGCCGCGACGGGGTCGAGATCCGCTACTACTCGATCATCTACAACATCATCGACGACGTGAAGGCGGCGCTATCGGGCCTGCTGGCGCCGACGTTGCGCGAGAAGTTCCTCGGCAATGCCGAGATCCGCGAGGTGTTCGACATCTCGAAGGTCGGCAAGGTCGCGGGCTGCCGCGTGACCGAGGGCCTCGTCAAGCGCGGCGCCAAGGTGCGCCTGCTGCGCGACAACGTGGTGATCCACGAGGGCACGCTGAAGACGCTTCGCCGCTTCAAGGAAGAGGTGCGCGAGGTCCAGGAAGGCTACGAATGCGGCATGGCATTCGAGAACTACCAGGACATCCGCGTCGGCGACGTGATCGAAGCCTTCGAGATGGAGTCGGTCGCGCGGGCGCTGTAGTCGCTCCGCCGGCACATCGGCTGCAAATGCGAGGGGCGGGTCCTGGACCCGCCCTTTTTTTTGGGCGTTGCCGGGCAGCCTTACGAAATCTTAAGGATGTCGGCCCAGCTTGGCGCAATCTCGACGATTGCTCCGGGCGTCGCCATGCCGACCGTCAGCGCGAATGCGGGCCTCGCGGCCGCGTACCAGACCCTTGCGAACGTCCGCAAGGGCGCCGATGCGCCCGCCGCATCGGGCGACGCGAGGCCGCGCCTCATCGAGGACCGGATCGACCTCACCACGCGGCCGCGCGGCTATCAGCAATGGCCGGGTGCCGCGCCCGAGGGCTCCGCGTTCCACGGCCGGTTCACCAGCGACGGCCTTGCGCTCGACCAGAACGGCCATGCCGTCGTCGTCGACCCGACAGCGCGCACGGTCCTGATCAAGAGCGCCAACGGCGCTCGCATCCAGGAATGGGCGGACATACTCAACGACACCAGCGGCCGCGTGTCGGACCTCGACAAGGCGAAGGCGCATAACGAGCTCGTCCGCGCCTGGCAGGACGACAACCCGAATTTCACCGCCGACGAGAAGCGCGCCGCCGCCGGCGTCGCCAACAACTCGGTGTTCATGGTGAAGGTCGAGGCGCTCAACGAGCGCACCAGCCGCATGCTGCGCGACACGGCGCAGGCGGACGAGCCCGGCTATGCCGCGGAGACGGCCGGCCTGCGCGGCTGGCTCTCGTACTACGATTCGCTGGAGACGTGGGAGCAGGAGATCTATGCGGGCTCGCGCGAAAGCGCCGAGGCGCTGCTCTCGTTCTTCGAGCGCCTGAGTGCCCGCGAGCAGGCCGGCGCGCACAAATCAGGCGACGCCAGCCCGCAGGATCCGGAGACGCGCTGGCTCATGTCGCTGTTCAACCGGATCGGCGAGGCGCAGGGCGAATTCTGGAAGACCGGCTCGAAGGCGGCGCTCATTGCCGTGCGCGACGAGTTGGCTGCAGGCTTCCAGCCTTCCGGGACGAGAACTTAGATCACGACCACGCGGCAAGGACGGCCTTGCTGTCCGCCGCTTCGATCTGTTCGCTGTAGCGCCCGCGATAGATCGTCAGCAGGCAGTCGTGCCCCGCGTCCGACACGCTGCACACGCCATCGGTCACGAGAACGACGCGGTAGCCGCGATCGACGGCGCTGAGCACGGTCGCCAGCACGCACACGTCGGTTTCCGATCCCGTGATGACGAGCGCGTCGGCGCCGCGTTCCTGCAGGTGAGCGGCCAGCGTCGTCAGGGCGAAGGCCGAGTAGCGCGTCTTGTCGATCACCTGCGCCTGCGGCACGAGCCTTGCCAGCTCGGGTACGAGTTCGACCAGCCGCGGATCCAGCCGGTCGCGGGTCGTGTCACGCCATTTCCTGTAATAGCGCTTCCAGGCGCCGGGCATGTCGTCCGGCTGCAATGGCGGCAGGAAGCGGGTGAAAACCGTCCGCTCCGGAAAGCGCTCGGCGATCCTGACGACGGTTGGAAGCACGCGCTCCATCCACGGCGTCGGCCATGGCCCTTCGGCGGTGAACAGACGCTGCATGTCGATGCACAGATGGACGGATCGCTCCGTGAGCGGTTCGCGCAAGGATGCGGACATTCAGGCTTCTCGTGCGTCCGTGGAACCGCGCGGTGCGATGCCGCTCCAGCGCGCCGCGATCGGATACGCGTACCAGAGTCCGGTCAACGCAACCAGGGCACCGGCCCCGGCGATGACGCCGGCGCGTGGCGAGTCGAAGATCGCATCGATCGTGACGAACGCATCGGCGGCGATGCCAAGGGCCAGCGGCAGCGTGGCAGCCATGACCATCCGGCTTCCGACCTTGAGGAAATGCGCTGACGCCTCGCCGGCATGCACGATGCGGTGGTAGGCGGCGGGAGCCATCAGCAGGACGACCGAGCAGGCGACCATGGCGAGCGCCGCGGCGTGGACGCTCTTGGCATAAAGCGGCAGCCGATCGAAGGCGGCGGTGAAGACAACGACGAGCTGAAAGCCGAGCAGGGCCTGGACACCGGGGAGGATCGTGCGTGCCTCGGTCAGCATGAAGTCTATCTGGTCGGACAGCGATGTGGATCGTTCCTGCTGCATCTCGGCCATCGCTCTTTCCTTTGCACCATGTGATTGCCGCGCGGCCATGCCGATACCCAGCCACAGCACCAATGCCAGTGCCGAGAAGACGAGGGCGGCAGCGATGCCCGCCGCCGCGCCGTGGATGCGCTCGAGCGCCACGCCGAGATCGAGCCCGAGTGCGATGGCAAACGGCCAAAGGGCAAGCCGGGTACAGTTCGTCACCAGCTTGGCGATGCGCCGCGTCGCGCGCCGCCCCTCGACGGTCATGTGATAGGCGCTTGGCAGGATCAGGAACCCGAGCGCCAGGATCATGAGGAGCAGCGCGGCTGCGGCTGCGGCCTTGGCGGTCTCCGGCAGGTCTACGAATCCGTGCTGGAATACCAATTGGAACTGGAAGCCAAGCAGGACCTGGCACCCCAGGACGAGCATCCGCGTCTCGTCGAGTGCCATTTTGATCTTTGCCGTCAGATCCATTCTCAACCCGTCCAGCGCTGCAGTTCATAAACCGCTGCAGTTTGCCAACCGTTCCACTGCGCGAGCGCCGCAGGGTGGCAGAAGGCGGTCAGGCCGGAGCGGGAGATCTTCCGCTAGTGCAGTCGACGAGAATGCGCCGGCAGGCGTTCGAGGGCGCTCGGAGCGCACAATCTGCCGAGCAGCTTTCGGACATGAAACTCGGGCAAGTCCGGACGGAGCGCCCTGTACTTGGCCAAGGCGACATCCATTGCGGCCTTGCGCTCCGCTCCCGCCGCAAGCGCGCGCTGGAACGCCTCGATCGCCGCGCGTTGTGCAGGGTCCTTCGTCATGTCCGCCTCGCAGCCAGCGAAAACGACGTCGCCCTCCCCACCCTCCAAGGCTGGAGGATGGGCGAGGGACCCGAGGAACCCAGTCGACGCAGCCGGGCAACTGCGACGGGCTTGGCTTTTCAACGTGGCTTCATGCCTTTCGTTCCAGGATCGACGGGCCAGTCCATAGCGCGATCATCGCGTCTGCGGCGATGCGGTCACTACGCGGAGGAACGCGCCGAGAGGTCCGCCGTTCTTCGGACACTTGCACCTATCCCGAACGCGGAGATCGCCATGAAAGCCGTCGTCTTCCACGATATCGGTGACATCAGGCTCGAGGACGTGCCGGAGCCGAAGATCAAGGAGCCCACCGATGCGATCGTGCGGCTGTCGGCAAGCGCCATCTGCGGTACCGACCTGCACATGGTGCGCGGCACCATGCCGGGCATGAAGAAGGGCACGATCCTCGGGCATGAAGGCGTCGGCATCGTCGAGGAGATCGGCGGGGAGGTGCGCAATCTCGAGATCGGCGACCGCGTCATCATTCCGTCGACCATCGCCTGCGGATACTGCTCCTATTGCCGCGCCGGCTACTACGCGCAGTGCGACGTCGCCAACCCGAACGGCCCGGCCGCGGGCACGGCTTTCTTCGGCGGCCCGGAATCGACCGGCCCCTTCCACGGCCTGCAGGCGGAGAAAGCGCGCATCCCGTTTGCGCATGTCGGCTTGGTCAAGGTCCCCGACGGGGTGAGCGACGACCAGGCAATCATGCTGTCCGACATCTTTCCGACCGGTTGGTTCGGCGCCGAGCTCGCCGAGATCGAGGCGGGAGATACCGTCGCGGTGTTCGGCTGCGGACCAGTCGGGCAGTTCGCGATCGCGAGCGCCAAGCTGATGGATGCGGGCCGCATCTTCGCGGTCGACAACATCGACTCGCGCCTCGACATGGCGCGGGCACAGGGCGCCGAGGTCATCAATTTCGACAAGGATGACCCGGTCAAGACGATCAAGGCGCTGACGGGCGGGATCGGCGTCGACCGCGCCATCGATGCGGTCGGCGTCGATGCGGGGCACGCGCATCACGGCCCCGCGGCCAGGCAGGCGAAAGCGCAGCAGCAGGGTTTCGCCGCGGAACAGAAAGCGGTAATGCAGTCGAAGAAGCCCAAGGCCAAGGACGGGAGCTGGGAGCCCGGCGATGCGCCGTCGCAGGCCCTGCGCTGGGCCGTCGACGCGCTCGCCAAGGCCGGGACGCTCGGCATCGTCGGCGTCTATCCGGAGACGATGGAGACCTTCCCCATCGGCAACGCGATGGAGAAGAACCTGACGATCAAGATGGGCAACTGCAACCACCGCAGATACATCCCGAAGCTGCTCGAGATGGTCCGCAGCGGCATCGTCGATCCGCGCGACGTGCTGACCAAGCGCGAGCCGCTGACCGCGGCGCTCGACGCCTTCAAGGCGTTCGACCAGCGCAGGCCGGGGTGGATGAAGGTGGAGCTCGTTCCGGGCCAGACTGCCCGGGAGGAGTGGACGACAGAGGAGAAGGTATAGAGAAGCCGGGCTTGCGTGCAGACGGATGGGCCCAACCAGCTATGCGGCGTTGACCCAACCGCCCTCAGCGGCTTTGTGAGGCACGTCCCAGCCGAAATAGACCTCGACTTCTGTGATCCTGCCGTCGCGGACGGTGACGACTTCCGTGTTGCGGAAGCGCTTGCCGCCGTCACGCTGTCCTTCATATGTGACGAACACGGTCTGTCCTTCCGCCGCGAGGCGGACGAAGTCGAATCCTTCGATGGTCTCGCTGCCGGGCCAGCACCGCTTGAAGAACGTGGCCCGGTCGATGCGGTTGTCGAGCGGACTCGTGAAGTGGAAATCGGGAGCGAGCAGAGCTTCCATCGCCGCCCGATCCTGGCTCGCATAAGCCTCGTAGCCCGCGCGGGCGATCGCGACTGGATCCATTGGCGGCATCTCGTACCGGAGGCCGAGGTGCGGACCCTCGGCCTCCGGGATTCTCCAGAATTAGGCGGGCGTCTTCACCAGTTGTTGCGCGTGCGGAACTCGCGCACCTGCTTTTCGGCCTCGTCGCGGGCAACGCCGTAGCGCTCCTGGATCTTGCCGGCGAGCTGGTCCTGCTTGCCTTCCAGATAGGTCAGGTCGTCGTCCGTCAGCTTGCCCCACTGCTCCTTGACCTTGCCTTTGAGCTGCTGCCAGTTGCCCTGGATGGTGTCGCTGTTCACGGCCATGTCGAATCTCCTTGATCGATGCACGTGCGAGCTGAACGGACATCCGGTTGCGCGGTTCCTGCGCAGGCGTGCCACGATCTTTCCGGCCACGCTCGAACCGATCCGATGCCGCGCGCGTATCAGCAGCGCTGCGCCCAGCGACAGGAAAGGACTACGCATGCGCTTTCAACGGATCGGGTTTGCGACGGCGGTACTCGCTGCTTGCGTGTCAGGCTATGCGGCCGCCCAGCACGCGCAACCCTCCGGCTCCGCCTCGCCGACGACCGTCACGTTGAAGGATGTGAAAGGGCAGAACGTCGGCACCGTGGCCCTGACGCAATATTCCGCCGGTGTCCTGATCCGCGGCGAACTGACCAACCTGCCGCCGGGCTGGCACGCCATGCATATCCACGAGAAGGGCGTGTGCGAGGGCAACTTCGATTCCGCCGGCGCGCATCTCAGCGCGCAGGGCGAGCAGCACGGGCTGGACAATCCGCGGCCCCATGCCGGCGACCTCCCCAACATCTGGGTGCATGACGACGGCACGGCGAAGTTCGAGATGGTGGCGACGCGGGTCGCTCTTGGCGGTGCACGCGTCGCCGGCGCGGCGTCGACCTCCAGCGGTTCCGCCGACGGCGCGAATGCGGTCCAGGCCATCGATGCCGATGGCGCCGCAATCATCGTGCACGCGCAGCGCGACGACCACCACACCGATCCCTCAGGCGATTCGCATGAGCGCATCGCCTGCGGCGTGCTGCGCTAGCCGACGCTGAGGCGGCTTCCGCCGGAACACGAAGAAAGGCCATTCCCACCGCCCCGGCCCTTATGCTCAACTCCGGGTCGGACAAGCATGCCCGCGGCCGGTTTCCGGCGCGCGGGCATTTGCTTTTGCGGTCCGCATGCCGCCGGGAAGAAGGGAGGGGGAGGGCGACAGACATTCTTCATGGAACGGTGGAACAGCAGGCAACGCCCCGCAAAATCAATGCGTTGGTCGTTCCAGCCTGTTCCGGGTCGCAATCGGCGCGACTTGGTGCCATAACCCGCCGCCATGAAACGCAAGCGACCGAACCAGGACGCGAAGGCGGCGGGGCCGAGCCAGCGCCAGCTCCGCGTCGGCGAGGAGATCCGGCACGTGCTGGTCGAGATCCTGGCGCGCGGGCAGTTCCGCGATCCCGACCTGCAGGGCGTCTCGATCACCGTCTCCGAGGTGCGCGTCAGCCCCGATCTCAAGCACGCGACGGCCTATGTGATGCCGCTCGGCGGCGCCAATGTGGATGCCGTGGTCAAGGCGCTGCGGCGTGCCTCGGGCTTCGTGCGCGGCGAAGTCGCCCGCGCGGTACGGCTGCGCGTGGCGCCGGAGATCGCGTTCGCCGCCGATCGCTCGTTCGAGGAGGCCAGCCGCATCGAAGCCGCCCTGCGTCGCCCCGAGGTGCAGCGCGACCTTTCGGGCAAGCCCGCGGACGACGACGATGGCGCGGAAGGGCGCTGACAAGGTCGATGGCTGGCTGATCCTCGACAAGCCGTCCGGGATCAGCTCGACCCAGGCGCTCGGCCGCGCGCGGCGCGCGCTGAACGCGGGCAAGGCCGGCCACGCCGGCACGCTCGACCCGCTCGCCAGCGGCGTGCTGGTGCTCGGCTTCGGCGAGGCGACGAAGCTCATCAGCGCGGTGATCGAGACGGACAAGGCCTACCGCTTCACGCTGCGCTGGGGTGAGGCGCGCGACACCGACGATGCCGAGGGGCGTGTCACGGCGACCTCGCCGCATCGGCCCTCGCCGGCCGAGATCGAGGCGGCGCTGCCAACATTCCGCGGCGTCATCACCCAGGTCCCGCCCGACTATTCGGCGGTCAAGCTTCAGGGCAAGCCGGCCTATGCCCGGCGCCGGGCGGGGGAGAGCGTCGAGATCGCGGCCCGGCAGGTGCGGATCGACCGGTTCGAGCTGGAGGGGATGCCCGACCCCGACCATGCCATATTTATGGTGCAGTGCAGCAAAGGCACCTATATCCGGAGTCTGGGCCGCGACTTGGCGGTTGCGCTGGGCGGCTGCGGCCACGTCACCGCCCTGCGCCGGCTGGCGGTCGGCCGGTTTGGCGAGAAAGACGCAATTCCGCTGGAAAAACTGGAGGCCTCGGGGCATAGTCCGGCCGCTTTGGCGTATTTGCGAGCGGTCGAGACCGCGCTGGACGACATCCCGGCGCTGGCCGTGACCGCCGAAGACAGCCTCCGCCTTCGGCAGGGGCAGTCCATCGCGATACCGCGCACAGTGGAGACTCCCGTCGACAGGGATGCGGGCTTCGCCACCGGCCAGGTGGTCGCGGCGACCGCGCTCGGCCGGCTGGTGGCGCTGACCAGGGTCGACGGCGACCGGTTGCGCCCGCTGCGCGTGCTCAACCTCGAACCGGGCCGGACGGCCCAGAATGGAGCACCCGATGTCGATTACGGCTGAACGCAAGGCGGAGCTGATCAAGGCCTATGCGACGAAGGAAGGCGACACCGGGTCGCCGGAAGTGCAGATCGCGATCCTGTCGGAGCGCATCAAGAACCTCACCGAGCATCTCGGCTCGCACAACAAGGATTTCCACTCGCGGCGCGGCCTGCTGATGATGGTCGGCCAGCGGCGGCGCCTGCTTGAGTATCTCAAGCGTGAAAACGCCAAGCGCTACGAGACGGTGATCGAGCGGCTCGACCTGCGGCGCTGATCCCGCGAGCTCCACTTCATTTCCGTGACCGGGTCTCCCCCCTCAAGGCCCATCAGAATGCCGGTGACGCGCCCCTCGGCGCGCCGCCGCAGACCAAACGCGTCGCGCGGATCGGAGGCGACAGCCGCGCGCGCGTTCTCATCCAGACAGCGGTCGGGCGTTACGTACAGCCCGCCGCTCCAGATCTCCGATCGTTTGCTTGTCGCTGGCCAGTTCATGAGGGGCTATACGCAACGCGCACGCGCGCGCTGCGGCAGCCCGTGCTCATGGGACTGTGTAGGTGCGTCGCAGGACGGCCATCCGGGCCGCCCACGCCGCCAACGCCGAGCGCCCATCCGGGGCGCGCGGTGACGTACGGAAGGAAGGTAAGACATGTTTCAGGTTACACGTAAGGAACTGATGTGGGGCGGGCGTAAGCTCGTCCTCGAAACAGGGCGCATCGCGCGCCAGGCCGACGGCGCCGTCCTGGCGACGTACGGCGACACGGTGGTGCTGTGCACCGCGGTGGCGAACAAGTCGCCGCGGCCCGGCATCGACTTTTTCCCGCTGACGGTCAACTACCAGGAAAAGACGTTCGCGGCCGGCAAGATCCCCGGCGGCTTCTTCAAGCGTGAAGGTCGGCCGAGCGAGAAGGAGACGCTGGTCTCGCGTCTCATCGACCGTCCGATCCGGCCGCTCTTCGCCGACGGCTTCCGCAACGAGACGCAGGTCGTCTGCACGGTGCTGTCGCATGACATGGAGAACGACCCCGACATCGTCGCGATGATCGGCGCGTCGGCGGCGCTCACCATCTCCGGCATCCCGTTCATGGGACCGATCGGTGCGGCGCGCGTCGGCTATATCGACGGCCAGTTCCAGCTCAATCCGAAGGTCGAGGACGTCGCGAAGTCGGACCTCGACCTCGTCGTCGCCGGCACGCAGGACGGCGTGCTGATGGTCGAGTCCGAAGCCAAGGAGCTGCCCGAGGACGTGATGCTGGGCGCCGTGATGTTCGGCCACCAGCAGTTCCAGCAGGTGATCAATGCGATCATCGAGCTGGCCGAGCGCTGCGCCAAGGAGCCGTGGCCGATGCCGACGGTTCCGGCGGAAGTGCAGTCGGTCACCGCGAAGCTGAAGGCTGCGGTGTGGGACGAGCTGAAGGCCGCCTACACGGAGACCGTCAAGCAGTCGCGCTACGAGAAGATCGGCGCGGTGAAGGAGAAGGCGCTGGCCCTGGTCGCCGACATTCCCGCCGAGGCGGCGGTCGCTTCCGGGGTCTTCAAGGAGCTGGAATCGCAGATCGTCCGCGGCAACATCCTGGAGACCGGCCGCCGCATCGACGGCCGCGACACCAAGACGGTGCGGCCGATCCGCTCCGAGGTGGGCGTGCTGCCGCGCACGCACGGCTCGGCGCTGTTCACCCGCGGCGAGACGCAGGCGCTGGCGACGGCGACCCTGGGCACGGGCGAGGATGAGCAGATCATCGACGCGCTCGACGGTGAATACCGCGAGCACTTCATGCTGCACTACAACTTCCCGCCCTACTCGGTCGGCGAGGCTGGCCGCATGGGCTCGCCCGGCCGTCGCGAGATCGGCCACGGCAAGCTCGCCTGGCGCGCGGTGCGCCCGATCCTGCCGAGCAAGGAGAAGTTCCCCTACACGATCCGCGTCGTGTCGGAGATCACCGAGTCGAACGGCTCCTCGTCGATGGCGACGGTGTGCGGCACCTCGCTGGCGCTGATGGATGCCGGCGTTCCGCTGGTGCGGCCGGTGGCGGGCATCGCCATGGGCCTGATCAAGGAAGACAACGGCGTCGCCGTGCTGTCCGACATCCTCGGCGATGAGGATCATCTCGGCGACATGGACTTCAAGGTGGCCGGCACCGAGAAGGGCGTCACGTCGCTGCAGATGGACCTCAAGATCACCTCGATCAACGAGGCGATCATGAAGCAGGCGCTGAACCAGGCGCGCGACGGTCGTCTGCACATCCTCGGCGAGATGGCGGCGGGCCTGACCGCGCCGCGCGCGGAGATCAGCAAGAACGCGCCGCGCATCACGACCTTCTCCATCCCGAAGGACAAGATCCGCGAAGTGATCGGCACGGGCGGCAAGGTGATCCGCGAGATCACCGAGACGACCGGCGTGAAGATCGACATCGAAGATGACGGCACCATCAAGGTCGCCGCCGTCGACGGTGAGGCTTCGCAGCGCGCGATCGACTGGATCAAGGGCATCGTCGCGGAGCCCGAGATCGGCCACATCTACACCGGCAAGGTGGTCAAGGTGATGGATTTCGGCGCGTTCGTGAACTTCATGGGCAGCAAGGACGGCCTCGTCCACATCTCGGAGCTGGCGCCGCGCCGGGTCGAGAAGACGGGCGACGTCGTGAAGCTCGGCGACACCGTGAAGGTGAAGCTGCTCGGCTTCGACGATCGCGGCAAGGTGAAGCTCTCGATGAAGCGCGTCGATCAGGCGACGGGCGCCGACATCTCGGACCAGTTCGAGAAGCCGCGCGAGCCTCGCGAAGCGCGGGCGCAGAGCTGACGCGGTTCGCCGTTGCGGTTGGGCGGGTCCATCCTGAGCGGCCCGCCCGCCCTCATCCTTCGACAGGCTCAGGATGAGGGCGTAGTGTGCGGGGGGCGCAGGACGAACCCGCCCCTGCGGCGTTTCGGGCGGCCATGAACAAAGTCAGCCACATCCCCCGGCTCATCGGGCATCGCGGCGCGAAGATCAACGCGCCGGAGAATACGATCGTCTCGATCAGGCGCTCGCTCGAGGAGGGTGCCTCGTGGGTCGAGTTTGACGTCAAACTGACCGGCGACGACGTCCCGATCCTGATCCACGATTCGACCCTGGAGCGCACGACCAGCGGGCAGGGCGACGTGCGCAACCGGACGCTCGCCGACATCAAGCGCCTCGATGCGGGCGCCTGGTTCGGGCCGGCCTTCGCGGGCGAGCGCGTGCCGACCCTGGCGGAGACGCTGGACTTCATGGCGGCCAACAACATGGGCTTCAACGTCGAGATCAAGCCGTGCCCGGGCCTTGCCCGGGAGACGACCCGGATCGCGTTGACGATGATCAAGGAGCGGTGGCCATCGGACCGGCCCGTGCCGATCGTCTCCAGCTTCTCGCTCGATGCCCTGCGCACGGCGCAGGAGGTGGCGCCCGAACTGCCGCGCGGCTACCTGCTGGAGAAGCTGCCGGTCGACTGGCGCGAGAACGCCACGGCGCTGGGCTGCTCGGCGATCCATCCCAACAGCCGCCACCTGTCGCGCGACCAGGTGCGCGAGATCAAGGCCGCGGGCTATGCGCTGCTGGTCTGGACGGTCAACGAGGCCGGCCGCGCCCGCGACCTGCTGTCCTGGGGTGTCGATACCCTGATTACCGACGCGCCCGGCGACCTTTCCGCGGCCCTCGCGCTGTAGTCATTCTTTCCCGCCCGCGGCTTCGAGCTGGCGGGCGATCTCGCGATAGCCGCGCCGGCGCGCATGCGCCAGCGGCGTGATGCCGTTGCGGTCGGCGATGTTCGGGTTCGCCCGGGCGCCGAGGAGCAGGCCGGCAATCTCCTGATAGACCGGGCCGCCGTCGCCGAGGATCACCGTCTCCAGCAGCGCGGTCCAGCCGAGATTGTTGATGTGATCGACATCGATCGCGGTCGTCAGCAGCAGGCGCACCGTTTCGACATGGCCGTGATGGGCGGCCGGGATCAGCGCCGTGCCGCCATAGCGGTTGGTGCTCTTCAGGTCGGGCCTGGCGGCGAGGATCATCTTCAGGATCTCACGCCGTCCTTCGGCGCCGGCGTAGAGGAACGGGCTGTCGCGCTGGCGGTCCTGGGCGTTGACGTCGGCGCCGGCCTCGATCAGCAACTGGGCGATCGCGGCGTCGTTGCGTATGGTGGCGATCAGCAGCGATGTGCGGCCGCTTGCGTCGGGCGCGTCGACCGGTGCGCCCTCCCGGAGCAGCCGCTGCACGGTGGCCGCATCGCCGCGCTGCGCGGCGGCGACCAGCGCGGGTGTCGATTGCGCCATGGCGGCTCCGGAGAGAAGGCAGAGCGCGCCGGCCAATGCGATCCGGAAAACGCTCCGCCTCTGTGCCATCGTCGCGACTCTAGCCATACTTCCGCCGTGAACTCCACAGGGAGACGGGCAATGGCAAGCGGGTTCCTGTTGTCGCGGCGCGCGACGCTCGGGTCGATGGTCCTGGGCATGCCGGCGGGCTTCGCCGCGACCGCGCTGGCGAGCGACGCAGCACCGATCGTCCAGCCGGCTGCGGCGACGCCCCGGTCTTTCATGGACCGGGCCTTTGCCATGCGTCAGCGTGCGGTCGATGCCGGCGACCAGCCCTATGGCGCGGTCGTCGTGCGCGACGGCCGGATCGTCGGCGAGGCGCCCAGCCGGGTCGTGACGGGGAGCGATCCGACGGCGCATGCGGAAATCGAGGCGATCCGCGACGCGGCGCGCCGGCTGGGCACCAGCGCACTGGACGGCTGCGTGATGTATTCGTCCTCGCGGCCCTGTCCGATGTGCCAGGCGGCGGCCTTTTGGGCGCGGCTGTCCCGCTACTATCATGGCGCCGCGATCGAGGATGGCGGCCTGCCAAGGTTGCCCGGCGGCTAGGTTTGGCCGCCCAAGCTCGGCGTTGCGCTTTTAGCGCTTCTGCTGGTGTTTTCGGGCATTGGTGCCTATATAGGGGAAAATTTGTGACAGGGCGGCAAGGGCCTTTGGCAAGGCTGACTGCGCTGCCTGGATACTCCTTGAACGCGATGGATCGCACGACGTGAAGGGCCTCAAGCCGCTGATCATTTCCGGCCGCGAATGCCTCCCTCTGGTTGAGGGCGGCAAAGGCATTTCCGTTTCGAACGGCGAAAGCTCGGGCGCGTGGGCGCATGCGGGCGGCGTCGGCACCTTCTCGGGCGTCAATGCCGATGCCCGCGACATGAACGGCAACCTGATCCCGGTCGTCTATCACGGCCGCACCCGCCGCGAGCGGCACGAGGAGCTGATCGCCTACGCCGTCCGGGGCGCCATCACCCAGGCCCGTGTCGCCTATGAGAGCGCCGGCGGCCAGGGCCGCATCCACATGAACATCCTGTGGGAGATGGGTGCTGCCGAGCGGATCCTGACCTCGGTGCTGGAAGGCGCCAAGGGCCTGATCCATGGCGTCACCTGCGGCGCCGGCATGCCCTACAAGATCGCCGAGATCTGTGCGCGCTACGGCGTCTACTACTATCCCATCGTCTCGTCGGGCCGCGCGTTCCGCGCGCTGTGGAAGCGCGCCTATCACAGGTTCCGCGAGTTGCTCGGCGGCGTGGTTTACGAGGATCCGTGGCTTGCCGGCGGGCATAACGGCCTGTCGAACGCCGAAGATCCGCTGAAGCCCGAAGCGCCGCTGCCGCGCATCGTCGAGCTGCGCCGCCAGATGAACGAGTTCGGGCTGGACCATACGCCGGTGATCATGGCCGGCGGCGTCTGGTTCCTGCGCGAATGGCAGGATTTCATCGACAATCCCGATGTCGGCCCGGTCGCCTTCCAGTTCGGCACGCGGCCGCTCCTTACCCAGGAAAGCCCGATCTCGGATGCGTGGAAGCACCGGCTGACGACGCTGAAGCAGGGCGACATCCTGCTTCACCGCTTCTCGCCGACCGGCTTCTATTCCTCGGCGGTGATCAATCCGTTCTTGAACGAGCTGCAGCAGCGCTCGCAGCATCAGGTCGCGTTCTCGACCACCGAGGTGGGCGAGCACAACACCGCTTTCCCGGTCGGCGCGCGCGGCCGCATGGTCTATCTGACCGCCGCCGACAAGGACAAGGCGGCGGGCTGGGTGTCGGACGGCTTCACCGAGGCCCTGCGCACGCCTGAGTCGACGCTGATTTTCGTGACGCCGGACAAGGCCGCCGAGATCCGCATGGATCAGGTCAACTGCATGGGCTGCCTGTCCGCCTGCCTGTTCTCGAACTGGGCGCAGAACGAGGAAGGCAGCACCGGCAAGAAGGCGGATCCGCGGTCGTTCTGCATCCAGAAGACCCTGCAGGACATCGGCCACGGCAGCGATGTCGACCACCAGCTCATGTTCGCGGGCCACAATGCGTACCGTTTCGCGCAGGACCCGTTCTATTCGAACGGCTTCGTCCCGACCGTGAAGCAGCTCGTCGAGCGCATCCGGACCGGCGACTAGGCCGAATTAACCCCTTGAATTACAGGGGTGTTCTACTTAGCTCGGGGTATTAGCAAAGGGCTTCTGTAGTTTCGAGCCCTTCCAAAAAATAGGTTAACCGCGTCTGCTGGGCCCTTTATTTGGGGCTACGTTTCGCTTATATGTCAGGGTGGACATGAACCAGAGCCGACCCTTTGCCCCCGCGATCGAACGCCTGCGCACGGCGGGTCTCCGCCCGACGCGCCAGCGTCTGGCGCTGGTGCGGCTTCTGTTCGACGCCGGCGACCGGCATGTCTCGGCCGAGCAGCTCCATGACGAGGCGCAGCGCGTCGGCGTGCGCGTCTCGCTGGCCACGATCTACAACACCCTCAACCAGTTCACCGCCGCGGGCCTGCTGCGCGAGGTGGTGGTCGAGGCGGGGCGCTCGTATTTCGATACCAATACCGGCGACCATCATCATTTCTTCTTCGAGGGCTCCGGCGAGCTGCAGGACATTCCGGGCGAGCAGGTGCAGGTGAGCGCGCTTCCGTCGGCGCCGCCGGGTACCGCCGTGCGCCGCGTGGACGTCATCGTCCGCGTCACTGAAGACACAAAAAACCGCTAATTCAGCATTGCTTGGAAAGCAGTCTGGAACGATTCCAGACTATTGACACGATGCTTTGCCGGTGTTCATAGTGCGTGCGGACGGCGTGCCTGGTTTCGTGGCCCGCCTGCTTGGGAGTTCAACAAAAGGAGAAAGCATCATGGCGAAGCTCAAGGGAACGAAGACGGAAGACAATCTGAAGGCGGCTTTTGCCGGCGAGAGCCAGGCGAACCGTCGCTATCTGTATTTCGCCCAGAAGGCGGACGTTGAGGGATACAACGACGTCGCCGCGGTGTTCCGCTCGACCGCGGAAGGCGAGACTGGCCATGCGCACGGCCATCTCGAGTTCCTCGAGGAAGTGGGCGATCCGGCGACCGGCGAGCCGATCGGCAACACGGCGCTGAACCTGAAGGCCTCGATCGCCGGCGAGACGCACGAGTACACCGACATGTATCCGGGCATGGCCCGCACGGCCCGCCAGGAAGGCTTCGACGAGATCGCCGACTGGTTCGAGACTCTCGCCAAGGCCGAGAAGTCGCACGCCGGCAAGTTCACCAAGACGCTGAACGAGCTGCCGAAGTAATCGGCCCTTTCCGGACCGGTGCAAACGGCCTCGTCCGCCGAGACTCCCGCGCCTTGCGCGGGCGTCCTCGGGGCGAGGCCATTAACTCAATGACAGGCTCGTCCTGAGCAGCGCGCGGAGCGCGCGCTTGGGATCGAGTTGTTTGGTGAGGCAACCCAGCAATGCGCGAAGGCAGCCTCGAAGCCCCCACCCGCCATAAGATCGCTTGGCAGGACGCCGAGTTCTGGGACGAGGCAAAGCTCGATGCCGAGCTGCGCCGCGTCTTCGACATCTGTCATGGCTGTCGCCGCTGCTTCAATCTCTGCGACTCGTTTCCGCGGCTGTTCGACCTCGTCGACACCTCGCCGAACGAGACGCTGGACGAGGTTCCCAGCACCGAATTCAAGAAGGTCGTGGACGCGTGCACGCTCTGCGACATGTGCTTCCTGACGAAGTGCCCCTACGTCCCGCCGCACGAATTCAACCTCGATTTCCCCCACCTGATGCTGCGCTACCGCGCCGTCGAGGCGCGCAAGGGCAAGGTGGCGTTCGCCGAGCGCGAGCTGACCAAGACGGACCGCAACGGCCGCCTCGGCAGTGCCGTGGCGCCGCTCGCGAACTGGGCCTCGTCGAAGGGCAACAAGCTCACGCGCGGCGTTCTGGAGAAAGTCGCCGGCGTCGATGCCGAGGCGAGCCTGCCGAAGTTCCACGGGCCGACCTTCGCGGTGCGCGCGAAGCGCGAGCCGGCGGAAGTCAACCGCGCGGCGCCCGCCGCGGCGGCCGGCCGCAAGGCCGCGCTCTATGCGACCTGCTCCGTCAACTACAACAACCCGGCCATCGGCATGGCGACGCGCGCCGTGCTCGCGCATAACGGCGTCGAGACGACCGTTGCCTATCCGCGATGCTGCGGCATGCCGCAGTTCGAGCATGGCGAGATCGAGAAGGTCGCCGAGAACGCGCGCGCCGTGGCGGCGGAGCTGGAGCCGCTGATCGACCAGGGTCACGACATCGTGGCGCTGGTGCCGTCCTGCGCGCTGATGCTGAAATTCGAATGGCCGCTGATCGTGCCGGACGACCCGAAGGTCAAGAAGCTGGCCGAGGCGACGTTCGATGTCGCCGAGTACGTCGTCGACATCGCAAAGCGCCACGGCCTGGCACCCGGCCTCAAGCCGATCGAGGGGGGCATCACCATGCACCTCGCCTGCCACGCGCGCGCGCAGAACATGGGCGCCAAGGGGGCCGAGATGCTGCGGCTGATCCCCGAGGCGAAGGTCTCGGTCATCGAGCGCTGCTCGGGCCATGGCGGCTCGTGGGGCGTGATGAAGGAGAATTTCGGGACGGCGCTCAAGGTTGGCAAGCCGGTGGCGCGTACGGCGCTGAAGAACGGCAACGCGCACATCGTCTCGGAATGCCCGCTGGCGGCCGAGCACATCGTGCAGGGTGTCGAGCGCATCGACGACGACAAGGTGCTGGTCGGCGCCCACGCCCATCACCCGATCGAGCTGTTTGCGCGGGCGTATGGGCTGATGAGCTGAGCACGTGGCCCATCCTTCGGGACGGCCGCGCGCGCGGCCTCCTCAGGATGAGGTCGGAATTTGGTAGAGAGCCCTCATCCCGAAGAGCGCCCGAAGGGCGCGTTTCGAAGGATGGGCCACAGGAGCGAATCGATGGCGACAACACTTCCGGCGACGAAGCGGGCGATCACCCGGGCGGACATCCTGCCGATGGCGGAGTACGGCCGCGAGCGCGCGGCGCTGCGCCAGAACGTCGTCGCGGTGAAGCGCCGCCGCCGCGTCGAGGTCGGCCCGGTCGCCACGTTCTATTTCGAGAGCTACCAGACGATGTGGCACCAGGTGCACGAGATGCTGTTCATCGAGAAGGGCGGCGACGCCCAGATTGAGGACGAGTTGCGCGCCTACAACCCGCTCATCCCGCAGGGCCGCGAGCTGGTCGCGACGGTGATGTTCGAGATCGACGACCCGGTCCGGCGCGCCTCTACTTTGCTTAAGCTCGGCGGCATCGAGCACAAGATGTTCGTGCGCATCGGCAGCGAGACGGTGCACGGCGAGCCGGAAGGCGACGTCGAGCGCACGAAGTCGGACGGCAAGACCTCGTCCGTCCACTTCGTCCATTTCCGCTTCACGCCGGCGCAGGTCCAGGCCTTCCGCGCCGCGGGCGCACAGGTCCTTCTCGGCTTCGACCATCCGGAGTACGGGCACATCGCCGTGCTGTCCGAATCGACGCGCGCGGCGCTGGCCGAAGACTTCGCCGCCTGAGCGCCTGCGGCCTACGTGGTAGCCTATAGAGAGGGAAAACGCGCATCGATCTCTGGAGAGATTATTGTCGCCGCATTCCGGCAAGCGTAGGATTAAGAGCAAATAAAGCGAACTCGCCGCTCGCCCACATTTCTGGTGGGGTAGGCTTTGGCCACGCGGGAGGTGCAGTCACGCAGGGTCCATCACCTTAGTTATTGTCGTGCTTGCAGCGGCGGTCAGCCACCGTGCTGCGGCGGCTGTCGGACCAGGGCGGCCCGGGGTTTGTCTTCGGTGAAGGAGGCAACTCATGAAAACGGCACAGTACAAATGGTCCCAAAAGGACAAATGGCAGCCGGATCTGCCAACTGGTCCGGCCGAACGACAAGGGGTCGTGTTCGTTTTCGGCGCTAGACCGTTGATCCAGGCCGGTGAATGCGTGGGCGAGCTGCGTGCCCACTTCAAAGGGGCCGCAATCATTGGCTGCTCGACTTCCGGCGAGATCGTCGGCGACCTGGTCGTCGACGACTCGGTGATTGCCAGTGCTGTCGACTTCGAACATACGCGATTGCGGACCGCGTCTGCTGCGATTGCCGAGGCGAAATTGAGCTACGAGGTCGGCCAGGAGCTCGCGCAACAACTGAACGCCCCCTCGTTGCGCCATGTGTTCGTGCTCTCGGACGGCTTGAACGTCAATGGCTCCGACTTGGCACGCGGCCTCGCGAGCGGCGTCTTGGAAGGCGTCTCGATCACCGGCGGCCTGTCCGGAGACGGCACCAGCTTCGCCAAGACTTGGGTCATTGCCGACGACGCGGCTGGCCCCCAGCGTGTGGCAGCGATCGGTCTGTATGGCGACGATTTGCGTATTGGTTACGCATCTATGGGCGGCTGGGAGCCGTTCGGGCCGCTGCGTACCATAGGCCGAGCCAAGGGCAACATCCTCTACGAGCTGGACGGACGGTCAGCGCTCGATCTCTATAAATCGTATCTCGGCTCACACGCCGACCAGTTACCGGCCTCTGCCTTGCTGTTTCCCATCTTGGTAACCGAGGCAAAAGGCGGCGAGGGTGTCGTCCGGACCGTCCTGTCTGTGGACGAGCAGAACAAGTCAATGACGTTCGCGGGCGACATCCCACAGGGCGGAACGGCGCAGTTCATGAAGACCAATGTCGACGATCTGGTCGACGGCGCGAAGGCCGCCGCAAAGGCTAGCCTCGTTGGGCTGGGCGACGCGCGACCGGATCTCGCGCTTCTCGTGAGCTGTGTCGGTCGTAAGCTCGTGATGAAGCAGCGCATCGAAGAAGAAGTCGAAGCAATACGGGACGTCTTTGGGGCGGATACGAAGATCGCCGGATTCTACTCGTACGGCGAGCTCTGTCCCTTCAGTCACGGTGGCGAGTGTCGCCTGCACAATCAAACCATGACCATAACAGCCTTCGCAGAGGACTAAACCTCACGAGAGGCATGGATGCACCGGCTGCTGCGGCGCCAGCTCAGGAAATACCTCGGTGTCGAGGGCGAAGTGCCGGCTGCGCTGCAGCCCTTCCTGGCAGCCGTCGATGCAGCCTATGTCGATTTCGATAGCGATCGGGCGATGCTTGAGCGCTCGCTGGAGCTGAGTTCGAAGGAGCTGTCGGACGCGCGCGACGCAGCAACGCAGGCCCGGCGCCGGTTGACTGATGCGTTGGAGAGCATATCGGAAGGCTTTTCCCTGTTCGACGCCGACGATCGCATGCTGCTGTGCAACTCGCGCTTTCGCGAACTCTATCCCGGTATGGCTGACATCTACCTGCCGGGTCTGGGATTCGAGCAGATCGTCAGAACCGTGGCCGAGCGCAGGATCGTGGCCGATGCGGTCACACGACCGCAAGAATGGGTCGAGGAAAGACTTGCGCGGCATAGAAACCCCAGCGGGCGGTTTCTTCAGCCCCAGTTGGACGGTCGCTGGATCCAGATCAGCGAGCGCAAGACCCAGGACGGCGGCACCGTGGGCGTGTTCACGGATGTGACCGAGCTCAAGCGGCGCGAGGAGGAAGTGGCGGCCGCGCGCGACCAGGCCATGGCGGCGACGCAGGCGAAGAGCAAGTTCCTCGCCGGCATGAGCCATGAGCTGCGAACGCCGCTGAACGCCATCATCGGCTTCACGCGGCTCGTCATGCGCCGCGCCAAGGACACGCTGCCCCTCAAGCAGTACGAGAACCTTGGGAAAATCCTGGTGAGCGCGGAGCATCTGCTCTCGCTCATCAATACGGTCCTCGACCTGTCGAAGATCGAGGCCGGACGTATCGAGGTAAAGCTTGCGGAGTTCCCGCTCGAACCTCTGATCGACCTCTGCCTCACCACCGTCGAGCCCATGGTCAAGGCCGAGCGCGTGCAGCTGATCAAGGACGTTCAGGGTCAGCTGCCGGCGCTCTACACCGATCAGGGTAAGCTGAAGCAGATTCTCATAAACCTCCTCAGCAACGCCGCCAAGTTCACGGAGGCCGGCTCGATCACGCTGCGAGAGCGCTGCATCGGAGAACGGGTTGAGCTTGCGGTGGCAGACACGGGTTGCGGCATCCCCAAGACTGCGCTGGATCTGATCTTCGAGGAGTTTCGCCAAATTGACAGCGGTGTTGCCAGGACGCACACCGGAACCGGCCTCGGCCTCACCATCAGCCGCCGGCTCACCCGTATGCTGGGCGGTGACATCACCGTTGAGAGCGAAGTGGGCGAGGGCTCGACCTTCACGATCACCATCCCCGTGCGGCTCGCCGGCCCGCCGGAGTTGAAGCCGAAGGACGCGGCGGTGCACATGCCAGTCACCACGGAGGCGCCGCTCCGGCCGGGTGAAAAGCTTGTGCTCGCCATCGACGATGATCGCAATGTCCTCCAGTTGCTCAAGGAGAACCTCGCCGAGGCCGGATACCGCGTCATCGGCGTCGAGAGCGGGCAGGAGGGACTTCAAAAGGCGCGCGAGCTCCGGCCCCGCGCAATCACCCTCGACATCATTATGCCGGACATCGATGGCTGGCAGGTGCTCCACGCGCTCAAGACAGACCCTTTGACGCGCGATATTCCTGTCATCCTGATCTCCATCGTCGATCAGACGGATCTTGGTTTTCGGCTGGGTGCCGTCGACTACCTCGTCAAGCCTTTCGACGGCGAAGCCCTGATCGGTGCCGTAGCTCGTGTCGCCCCGCACTGCCGGCGTATCCTGGTGGTGGACGACGATCCGAACGTGGCAGAGCTGGTCCGTCAGTTGTTCGAAGGCGAGTCCTTCACCATCGACTGGGCGCCAGACGGCGCCGCTGGCCTTGAGCGAATAGCACAGGTGCGGCCAGGTGTGATTCTGCTCGACTTGGTCATGCCGCGCATGGACGGCTTCGCTTTCATCGAGGCGCTCCAGCGCGACGCTGCGCACCGGGATATCCCGGTCATCGTGCTCACAGCCATGTCCCTGCCCCCCGCCGATCGCCGGATGCTGCAGGAGCGCGTGCTTGGACTTATCGAGAAGCACGGCCTCGACCGCGAGGCGTTGATCCGGGAGGTCCGGCGAGCCTTGTCGGTGGGCGAAACAGCGGATGCGCCGTGAAAAAGATCCTCATTGTCGAGGATGTAGAGTTCAATCGCGACCTGCTGATGCAGATTCTCGACGAGGACTATGCGCTCGTGACCGCAGACGATGGCGCCGCAGGCGTTGCTAAAGCGGCAACCGAGCGGCCCGACCTCATTCTTATGGATCTATCGCTTCCGGTCATCGACGGGTGGGAGGCGACACGACGGATCAAAGCCGACCCGTCTACCGCGGGTATTCCCGTTATTGCGCTCACGGCACATGCGATGCGCGGCGATGAGGAAAAGGCGAAGGCGGCTGGTTGCGACGACTTCCTGACCAAGCCGCTCGACGAGGACCGGCTGTTCGCGGCGCTGCGCCGGTGGCTTGTCTGAGACGGCAGGCTAAGAGCACAAGCCGCGAACGCCCCTGCATGGAAGGTAGCCAGTGGATCGGGCCTGCATCCTGATCGTCGACGATGAACCCTTCAACCTCGACGTCCTCGAGCAGGAACTCGAACTCTTGGGGCACGCGAGCGTGCGGGCCGCGAATGGCGAAGAGGCCTTGGAGAAACTCAAGGCCGAATCGTTCGACCTTGCTCTTCTTGACGTCATGATGCCTCGGCTCGACGGTTATGGCGTGCTGGAGCGCATGAGGTCGCAGGAGGCATGGCGGCATATTCCGGTGATCATGATCTCGGCCTTGACGGACCTGCGCAGTATTGTCCGCTGCATCGCGTGTGGCGCCGATGACTACCTGCCGAAGCCCTTCGAGCCGGTGCTTCTCAAGGCGAGAATCGGCGCCTGCCTCGAGAGGAAAAGGTTGCACGACCGCGAAGCAGCGCACCTCGCCGAGATCGACCGCCAGCGGCGGCGCGCGGAGGAACTCCTGGACGCCATTTTTCCGGCCTCGGCGGTTGCCGAGCTTGAGAGTTCGCAGAGTGTCACGCCGCGGCGACATGAGAACGTGGTCGTCATGTTCGCCGACGTCGTAGGTTTTACCGCATTCTGCGAGGCGCATGCGCCCGAAGAGATCGTGGCAAATCTGCATCTGTTCACGTCTGCCTTCGAAGACCTCACGGCACGTCACGGCCTTGAAAAGATCAAGACTGTCGGCGATGCGGTAATGGCAACGGCCGGGTTGCTCTTGCCCAACCGCGACCCGGTGATGGCCAGCGTGGAGTGCGCCGTTGCGACCATCAAATCCGCCCGCCGGCTGCCAGCATGCTGGGACCTGCGGATTGGCATCCATATCGGCCCCGTCGTGGCCGGGGTCGTCGGCCGGCAAAAATTCAGTTTCGACATCTGGGGCGACACCGTGAACATCGCCGCTCGTCTCGCCGCCTATGGAACGACGCCCGGCATTCATCTGAGCACCGCCGCGAGGCAACAGGTCAGGAGCCGCGTGCGAGCCGTCCCGCTCGGATCGGCCTCGATCAAGGGCAAAGGCGATATGGATATCTATCAGCTCACTGTGCCGAGCAGCGGTAAGCAGGGCGCTCCTCGGTGCCGATTGTGACCACGTCCCCGACGCCTCATATGGAAGAGCTGGATGACCGCATGTGACTCGTCTGCACCGGATGCGAGCGGAAAGCGCGCCAGTCGCTGGCGCAGGGCGTTGCTGCCACTATGGAATGGACCAATCACCGTCTATATTGCGACGGCCAGCGGCTCGACCGACCAGCACGAGAATCAGCTTCAGCTGGTGTAGTTGGACAATCATGCCCTCCTCTGAGCTACTGATAGCGTTCGCGGTCGCGACCCTCATCTTCGCCTACATCCCCGGCCCGGCGATGCTGTACACCGCGGCACAGACGCTGGCTCGCGGCCGCAAGGGCGGCCTCATGGCGGCGCTGGGCATCCATTGCGGCGGCTATGCGCATGTGCTCGGCGCGACCTTCGGGCTCTCCGCGCTGTTCCAGCACGTGCCGACGCTCTACACGGTGGTGAAGATCGCGGGCGCGCTGTACCTGATCTGGCTCGGCATCGCGATGATGCGCACGAAGCTGGAGGCGGGCGAGGTGCCGCAAGTCGCTGCGCGCGGGCCGTGTCGCGCCTTTCTCGACAGCGTCGTCGTCGAGGTCCTGAATCCGAAGGCGGCGCTGTTCTTTCTCGCCTTCCTGCCGCAGTTCGTCGACCCGGGTGCGGCGCTGCCGGTGTGGCTGCAGTTCCTGGTGCTCGGCACGCTGGTCAACCTGACCTTCTCGTCCGCCGACATCGTCACCGTTTATGTGGCATCGGCGGCGCTGGCGCGGCTGCGCCGCAGCAGCATGGCGCAGCGCGTGATGCGCTGGCTCGGCGGCATCACGCTGGTCGGCCTCGGCGCACACATGGCTGCGTCGCGGAATTAAGCGCGGAGCAGGGGCCGATCCTGGATCGGCCCCTACGCGGATCTAGCGCCCCACGGCTTTACCCCAGCTTGTTCTTCGCGAACGGCAGCGAGCGGATGCGCTGGCCGGTCGCTGCCGCGACGGCGTTCGCCACGGCCGGGCCGATGGGCGGCACGCCGGGCTCGCCCACGCCGGTCGGGGGTGCGGTGCTTGGCACGATGTGCACTTCGACCTTCGGCATCTGGTCGATGCGCAGCGGCGTGTAGTCGACGAAGTTCGACTGCTCGACCCGCCCGCCGTCGAGCGTGATCGCCTCGGCGAGGGCCGCACCCAGCCCGAAGCCGATGCCGCCTTCCATCTGCGCGCGGATCACGTCGGGATTGATCGCGAGGCCGCAATCGACCGCGCACACGACGCGCTCGACCTTGATGTCGCCGCCGGTCATCGAGATCTCCGCGACTTGCGCCACGAAGGAGCCGAAGGATTCGTGCACCGCGATGCCGCGGGCCTTGCCTTGCGGGAGCGGCGTGCGCCAGCCCGCCTTGTCGGCCGCGAGGTCGAGGGCCGCGAGATGGCGCGGATGGTTGGCCAGTAGCGCGCGCCTGAACTCGTACGGGTCCTTGCCGGTCGCCACGGCGATCTCGTCGATCAGAACCTCCGTCGCAAACGCGGTGTGCGTCGATCCGACCGAGCGCCACCACAGGACCGGGACGCCGACCTTCGTCGTATGCAGCTCGACCGACAGGTTCGGAATGCCATAGGGCAGGTTCTGCGCGCCCTCGACCGAGGTCCCGTCGATGCCGTTCTTGACGATTGCGGACTCGAACGGCGATCCGGTGACAATCGACTGGCCGACGATGCGGTGCTGCCACGCGACGAGATTGCCCTGCGCGTCGAGGCCCGCGCGCATGCCATGGACATAGAGCGGACGATAGCGCCCGCCGCGCACGTCGTCCTCGCGCGTCCACACCAGCTTGACCGGGGCACGCCCGCCGATCGCCTTCGCGACCTGCACGCCCTCGACGATGTAATCGGACGGCGGATTCGCGCGCCGGCCGAAGCTGCCGCCGGCGAAGACGGTGTGGATCTTCACCTGCTCCGGCTTCAGTCCCGCGGCCGCCGCCGCATTCGCCTGATCGACCGTCTGGAACTGGTCGCCCGCCCAGACCTCGCAGCCATTGGCGGCAAGCTGCACGACGCAATTCAGCGGCTCCATCGGCGTGTGCGCGAGATAGGGGAACTCGAACACCGCCTCGATCGTCCGCGCGGCGCTGCCGAGGGCCGCCGCGGCATCGCCCTCCTTCCGCGCCACGGCGCCGGGCGTGCCGGCGAGCTTCCGGTACTCCGCCATCAGGTCGGCGCTGCCGCGCTTCTCGGCCTTGCTCTCGTCCCACTCGATCTCGAGCGCCTCGCGCCCCTTCCGCGCGGCCCAGAAATTCTGCGCCACGACGGCGACGCCGCCCGGCACCTGGACCACGTCGGTCACGCCGGCGACGGCCTTGGCCTTGTCGGCGTTGAACCCTTTCACCGTCGCGCCGAACAGCGGCGGACGCGCGAGCAGGGCGGTGAGGGCGCCTTGCGGCTTCACATCCAGCGCGAACTGCGCCGTGCCGTTGCTCTTCGCCTTGGTGTCGACGCGCGGAATCCTGTCCGCGCCGATCAGCTTGAACGTGGCGGGGTCCTTGAGCGTGACCTCGGTGGGCGGCGTCAGCGTCGCGGCGCGCTCGGCGAGTTCGCCGAACCGCGCGGAGCGGCCGCTGGCCGGATGGATGACCACGCCGCGATCCACCGTGATCGCCCCGACCGGCACGCTCCATGCCTGCGACGCGGCCTGCACCAGCATCGCCCGTGCCATAGCGCCGGCCTTGCGGAGCTGCTCGTAGGAGTTCGCGATGGCGCTGCTGCCGCCGGTGCCCTGCACCGGACCCCACAGCGTGTTGTTGTAGCGCGCCGCATCGGCGGGCGCCGACTCGACACGGATCTGCGCCCAGTCGGCGTCCAGCTCCTCGGCGAGGATCGTCGCGAGGCCGGTATAGGCCCCCTGGCCCATCTCCACATGCTTGGCGATGACCGTCACGAAGTTGTCGCGCGCGATGCGCACGAAGGCGTTGGGCGCGAACGTGCCGGCGGCCTGCGCCGCCGCGACCTTCACGCCGCCGGAGGTCCAGTTGAAGCCGACCATCAACGCGGCACCACCGGCGGCACCGGCCTGCAGGAACTGGCGGCGGCTGGTCGTGGGGACGTACCTGAATCCGCGCATCATGGCTCAGCCCTCCATCGTCTTGGCGGCCTGGTGGATGGCGGCGCGGATGCGCACATAGGTCGCGCAGCGGCAGAGATTGCCGGTCATCGCCGCATCGATGTCGCCGTCGTTCGGCTTCGGATTTTCGGTCAGCAGCGCCACCGCCGACATGATCTGGCCCGACTGGCAGTAGCCGCATTGCGGCACATCGAGCCGTTCCCACGCCGCCTGCACGGCGCGCGCGGCCTTGCCCTGAACGGCCTCGATCGTGACGACGTTCTGGTCGCCGACGCCCGAGACGGGAATGCTGCAGGATCGCATCGCGATGCCTTCGACATGCACCGTGCAGGCGCCGCACTGCGCGACGCCGCAGCCGTACTTGGTGCCCGTGAGCCCCAGCGTGTCGCGCAGAACCCAGAGCAGTGGCGTCTCCGGATCGACATCGACATCGTACTTGTTGCCGTTGACCGTGAGCGTGATCATAAGCTGCCTCCTTGGAGCGCTCGCGCGATGCGAGTCATTGTGTTCGATCGGTTGCCGCGCTGTCCTTGATCAAATTTTCTCGACAGCGCGGCGCGGGCGATTGAAATCCGCAGGGGCGCGCACTAGCGCCACGTTTTCGCCGCAAGCGCTGCACATGAATTGCGCAACGAGCGGTTACCGGCCGGTGCCGAGCGCACTCAGCCGGTGGGGCACTCCGCGCCGGTATCGATCCAGCCGCGGATCAGCGCGCCGAATTGCTGCTGCGTGCCGGGAGCGGGCTGGCGGTTCGCGCCGGGCGACCATGCCCAGCCGACGAGCGAATCCTCGGCCATGTGATGCGCGATCTCATCGAGCGACTTGCCGCCGTTGCGCTCGCGATCCTTGATCTGGGTACAGATATCGCCGAGCGAACGGCCGAGCCAGGCCATCGACAACGGCGCCAGATGCCAGTCGGGGTGGCCGGGCACGCGCGCCGGATCGAAATTGGTCGCATGGTGGCAGGCGTTGCACGTCATGCCGGCGACGCCGTGGTTATTCGGCCCGCGCTGCGCGGCCGGCTGGTGCAGGCGGCTTTCCATGCCCTGGCGCGGCCGGTTGTCGGCGGGATGACAGTTCACGCAGCGCGGGTGCTGGAGGACCTTTCCCGCCTCGGTGAACAGGGCGATCGAGCGCTCGCGCGAATCCGTGATCGAGGCGAAGGCATCCGGCCCGCGGAGGTTTTCCGATGACTGCGCGAAGACAGGGCCTGCGGTCGCGGCGAGGAACACGAGGGAGATGCAGGCAAACCCGAAGCACCGCGTCATGAGCACGACCGCCCCAGTGAAGGTCCGAATTCGTGAACGGCGCGCCGTGCCCGGCGTTCCCTGCTACCCGGCCGCAAAAACGGCCGGGCGTTCCGGTTACCTCACTTGACCGTCTCGTTGGGGTAGGTGCCCCAGAACTCCGAGCGCGCGAGCCAGCCTTTGATCCCGCTGGCCTCGATCCGGCAGTACGGGCCTTCGCATTCCAGGATCTGGCCGATGACGCCGGGCTCCAGCCGGGCGGCCTCGGACGAACCCTGTTCCGGCTTGCGACGCAGGCTGCGCACCTCGCCGGTGACGATGGCGAAGCGCTTGCCCGAAAGCATGCTCTGGTGGACCCAGCCCGTCGTCCCCTCGATGTCGCGGATCTTGCGCCAGTATTCGAACTGCTCGACGACCTCGACCGGCATCGAGCGCCGGGTGAACACCCATTCGATCGGGTACTGGACCCCGGGGCCGGTGCGGATGTTGACCTCGTCGGAACGCAGGCTGACATAGCGCGGGAGGGGGAGGGAGTCGCTGCCGCGATTTTGCGCCAATGCCGGCGGCGCAACCAGGACAAGGCCTGCCAGGAGCGGGGCGAGGAGCCGAATCATAGGCCGGATTATAGGAGCCCGCGCGCCGGAGAGAAGTCAGACGTAGCCGCACCCGGCCGGCTGCGGCAATCTGGACAGGACTCGCCCTGCTTGCTACCCCTTCGCCGAACGGCACGGCCACCGAGGAACGAGACGACATGTCGCTGCGGCGTCCGCTGGTCATCGTCACGCGCAAGCTGCCCGACGCGATCGAGACGCGGATGATGGAGCTGTTCGACGCGCGGCTCAATCTCGAGGACCGGCCGATGGGGCCGGCCGAGCTGGCCGAGGCGGTCGCCAGCGCGCACGTCCTCGTCCCCACGGTGACCGACACGATCGACAAGGCCGTCCTGGCCAAGGCGGGGCCGGACCTGACGCTGATCGCCTCGTTCGGGACGGGCGTCGACCATATCGACCTCGAGGCGGCCAAGGCGCGCGGCATCACCGTGACCAACACCCCTGGCGTCCTGACCGAGGATACGGCGGACATGACGGTGGCGCTGATCCTTGCCGTGATGCGCCGGATCGGCGCCGGCGAGCGGCTGGTGCGCAGCGGCGACTGGACCGGCTGGAGCCCGACCTCGATGCTGGGGACGCGCATCGGCGGCAAGCGGCTCGGCATCATCGGCATGGGCCGGATCGGTTCGGCGGTGGCGCGCCGCGCGCGCGGTTTCGGCGTATCGATCCACTACCACAACCGCCGCCGCTGGCATCCAGACGCCGAGGCGGCGCTGGAGGCGACCTACTGGGAGAGCCTCGACCAGATGCTCGCCCACATGGACATCATCTCGATCAACTGCCCGCATACGCCGGCCACCTTCCATCTTCTGTCGGCGCGGCGGCTGAAGCTGATCCGCCCGCATGCCTTCATCGTCAACACCGCGCGCGGCCATGTCATCGACGAGGCGGCGCTGGCGGAGCGCCTCGCGGCGCGCGCGATCGGCGGCGCCGGCCTCGACGTCTACGAGCACGAGCCGGCGGTCAACCGCAAGCTGCTCGGCCTAGACAACGTGGTGCTGCTGCCGCATATGGGCTCGGCCACGCTCGAGGGCCGCATCGCCATGGGCGAGAAGGTGATCGTCAACATCAAGACCTTCATCGACGGCCATTCGCCGCCGGACCGCGTGCTGGCGACGATGTTCTGAGGCCGGGCGCGCTATGCGTGGCCCGACAGGTCCTTGATCGTTGCGTGCGGCCCGCATAGCGCGCAGGACGGATCGCGTTTGATCTTGATCCTGCGGAACTGCGCGCCCAGCGCGTCGTAGATCAGCAGCGCGCCCGACAGGCTGTCGCCAAGGCCGAGGATCTCCTTGATCGTCTCGGCCGCCTGCAACGTGCCCATGACGCCGGCGACGGCGCCGAGGATGCCGGCTTCCTCGCAGCGCGGCACGAGGTCTGCCGGCGGCCGCTCCGGAAAGACGCAGCGATAGCATGGGCCCGCGCCGTCATAGGCCTTGAACGTCGAGATCTGGCCTTCGAAGCGCAGCAGCGAGGCGGCGACGAGCGGCTTTTTCGCGAGGAAACACGCGTCATTCAGCAGGTAGCGCGTTGCGAAATTGTCGCTGCCATCGATGACGACGTCGTACTCGCCGGCGAGCGCCAGGGCGTTCTTCGCATCGATGCGCAGCTTGTAGGGAACGACGCGCACTTCGGGGTTGATGCCGGCGAGTCCCTCGATCGCGCTTTCGACCTTGTTCTGGCCGACGCGGTCGGTGGCGTGCACGATCTGCCGCTGCAGGTTGGTCAGGTCGACCGTGTCGTTGTCGGCAATGCCGATCGTGCCGATGCCGGCCGCTGCCAGATACATCAGCGCGGGCGAGCCGAGCCCGCCGGCGCCGATGACCAGGACGCGCGCGCGCATCAGCTTCTCCTGCCCTTCCTCGCCGACCTCGTCGAGGATCAGGTGGCGCGCGTAGCGCTGGAACTGGGAATCGGAGAGGTCCATTGGAAGAGCGGTTTCCTTGTCATGTCCTTCGACAAGCTCAGGACGAGGTGCACAAGTAAGGCCTCACCCTGAGCCTGTCGAAGGATGAGGCGTCACAACCCCTCGAACAGCGCGGTCGTCAGGTAGCGCTCGGCGAAGGACGGCACGATCACGACGATCAGCTTGCCCGCGTATTCCGGCCGTGCGCCAATCTCCAGCGCCGCGGCGATCGCGGCGCCGGACGAGATGCCGACCGGAATGCCCTCCAGCCGCGCCGTCTCGCGCGCCACGGCGAAGGCGGTTTCGTTGCCGACGCGGATCACCTCGTCGATCACCTCGCGGCGCAGGATCTCCGGCACGAAGCCGGCGCCGATCCCTTGAATCTTGTGCGGTCCGGGGCGGCCGCCCGACAGCACGGCGGAATCCTCCGGTTCGACCGCGATCATCTTCACCGCGGCCTTGCGCGCCTTGAGCACCTCGCCGACACCGGTGATGGTGCCGCCGGTGCCGACACCGCTGACCACCGCATCGACGCGGCCGCCCGTGTCGCGCCAGATCTCTTCCGCCGTCGTGCGGCGGTGGATGGCCGGGTTCGCCGGATTGGAGAATTGCTGCAGCATCACCGCATCGGGCAGGTCGCGGACCAGCTCCTCGGCGCGGCGAATGGCGCCCTTCATGCCCTCGGCTGCCGGCGTCAGCTCGATCTCGGCGCCCAGCAGCTTCAGCATCTTGCGGCGCTCGACCGACATGCTTTCGGGCATGGTCAGGATCAGGCGATAGCCCTTGGCGGCCGCGACGAAGGCAAGCGCGATGCCGGTATTGCCTGAGGTCGGCTCGACCAGAACGGTCGAGCGCGGCGTGATCTTGTGCTCGCGCTCGGCCGCCTCGATCATCGCCAGGCCGATGCGGTCCTTGACCGAGGCCAGCGGGTTGAAGAATTCGAGCTTGGCGACCACGTCGGCGCGCACGCCGCGCGTCGCGGACAGCCGCTGCAGCCGCACCAGCGGCGTGGCGCCGATCGTATCGATCACGCTGTCATAGATGCGGCCGCGGAACTCGGCGGCCTGGGCGGTGCCGGCACGTTGGGCGACGGTTGCTGCGGGCGGGCTCATGCGTCACCTCCGGAATGCGACGACAGCGGTGCGGCCACGGGATCAGATCGTGAAATCGTGGATCTCCGTGACGTCAGGCGCCAGTTTCGCGCTCTGCGCGCGCTGGCACAAATCCTCGATCGTGGTCTTGTCGAGCGTGGCCATGACGTCGGCCTGCAGCTCAAGCCAGAGCGGGCGTACGACGCGGTGGCCGAGCGGCGAGGCGGGTGCCTCGGTGACCGGATCGGACGAGGTCTCGATCCGGCGCACGATGCGCACGATGTCGCCTACGGAGATGCGCCGGCGCTCGCGCGCGAGGCGATAGCCGCCCTTCGGCCCGCGCTGGCCGGCAAGGATGCCGTCGCGCACCAGGGCCTGCAGCACCTGCTCCAGATAGCGGCGCGGGATGCCCTGGCGTCGCGTGATCTCCGCCGCCTGCACCGGCTTGCCGGCGGCGTTGTAGGCGATGTCGAGCACCGCCTCGATCGCGAACAGGAGCTTCTTGGAAAGCCGGATCATCGCTACATCCGCGCGATCAGCATCAGCGCGAAGGCGACGAGGCCGAGGAAGCTGCGGAAGGCGTGCAGCCGGCCCCAGCGGTCCAGCAATGTCTTCGCCTCGTCGCTGGACGGGTCGAGATGGTCGTTCTCCATCCGGGCGTTCACCGGCAGCATGACGAGCAGAGTGAACGGGATCACCGCGCCGAGGCAGAGCGCGCCGAGCAGCCAGGTCTTCACGCCGCTGGTGTGCCAGGCGAGGGCGGCGAGCAGCGTCCCGGAGACGGCGAGCGAGGCCTGCATCACCGTCGCGCGCTTGTAGCTTGGGCGCCATTGCGCGAGCGCGATGGAATTGCCGCAGCTCAGCCGTGCCGGATGCTCGACCAGCGAGACATAGACCGCGGCACCGGCGAACACGCCCGTGGTCAGCAGCGCCAGATTGCCCGCGATCATGAGCGGTCCGGGCTGGCATTGGCGAGGCGAGACTCGCCGGTGGAGCCGAACCCGCCGGCGCCGCGCGCGCTGTCGGACAGGGAGTCGCTGACCTGCCAGGCAACGCGTGTCACGGGTGCCACGACGAGCTGGGCGATGCGCATGCCGCGCGCAACGATGAACGGGTCCGCGCCGAAATTGACCAGGATCACGCCGACCTCGCCGCGGTAGTCGGCATCGATCGTCCCGGGGCTGTTCAGCACCGTCACGCCGTGCTTGAGCGCAAGCCCCGAGCGTGGCCGCACCTGTGCCTCGAAGCCGGGCGGCAGCGCGATGGAGAAGCCGGTCGGGATCAGTGCGCGGGCGCCGGGCGCGATCGTCACCGAAGCGGCGACGGCAGCGCTGAGGTCCAGTCCGGCGCTGGCATCGGTTGCGTAGGCGGGAAGGTCGATGCCGTCGGCATGCGGCAGCCGCTTGATGGCGACCTGTGTCGGCTTGGCCGGCGTCATGCCGCTGTGCGCTCAGGCATGCGCGAGCGCTCCGCTCAGATGGCTGGCGATGCGGCGAGCCAGGCGCTGCGCCACTTCGGATTTGCGCAGCTCGGGCCAGGTTTCGGCGCCGCGCTCGTCGACCACATGCACGGTGTTGGTGTCGCCGCCGAACGTGCCGGTGCCGGTCGACACGTCGTTGGCGACGATCCAGTCGCAGCCCTTTTTCTTGCGCTTGGCCACCGCGTTGGCGATCACGTCCTCGGTTTCGGCGGCGAAGCCGACCACCAGCCGCGGTCGCGTCTTGCCCTTGGAGAGTGTCGCGAGGATGTCCGGATTCTCGGCAAGCGCGATCGTGGGCGGGCCGCTGGGACCCTTCTTGATCTTGCGGTTGCGCGGCTCGGCGATCTTCCAGTCGGCGACCGCCGCGGCACACACGGCGACATCGACCGGCAGCAAGCCGCGGCACGCGGCGAGCATCTGGTCTGCCGTCTCCACATGCGTCACACGCATGTTGGGCGGATCGGCGAGGCTGGTCGGGCCCGTGACAAGCAATGTGTCGGCGCCGAGCGCGGCGAGCGCCGCGGCGATGGCATGGCCCTGCTTGCCGGACGAGCGGTTGCCGATGAACCGCACCGGATCAATGGGCTCGAAGGTCGGGCCGCTGGTGACCAGGGCGCGCCGCCCCTGCAGCGGCGGCTCGCCGACCAGCAGCGATTCGATCGCCGCGACGATCTCGAGCGGCTCGCTCATCCGGCCCATGCCGGTTTCGCCTTCGGCCAACTCGCCCGCGGCGGGTCCGACCATGTGCACGCCGCGTGCCGACAGCTTTTCGACATTCGTCCGGGTGGCCGCGTGGTCCCACATCACGAAATTCATTGCCGGCGCCGCGAGCACCGGTTTGTCCGTCGCCAGCAGCAGCGTGGTGGCAAGGTCGTCGGCAAGGCCGGTCGCCATCTTGGCGAGGATGTCGGCGGTCGCCGGTGCCACGACGACCAGGTCGCAGTCGCGTGCGAGGCGGATATGGCCGATCTCGCTCTCGTCGGTCAGCGAGAAGATGTCGCCATAGACCTTGTCGCGGGACAGGGTGGCGACCGACAGCGGCGTCACGAACTGCGCGCCGCCCTTGGTCAGCACGCAGCGGACGGTGGCGCCGCGCTCGCGCAGCCGCCGGATCAGGTCGAGGCTCTTATAAGCCGCGATCCCGCCCGAGATGATCAGCAAAATCCGCTTGTCGCGCAGCATGGCATGCCCGCCGGCTGGTTCCTCGTGGCCTGAGTTCTACACGAAAATCGTGGAAAAATCCTATCCACCCCGGCCCGACGCCGCAACCGGACTGTCCGAAAAATAGCCGCTGGGCGTCCGGCCCAAGGCGCGGCGGAACATGAAGGTGAAGGCGCTGGGGCTGTCGTAGCCGAGATCGAGGGCGATGGTGGTGACGCTCTGGCCCTGTGCCAGGCGGCTGAGCGCCTCCAGCAGGCGTGCCTGCTGGCGCCAGCGGCCGAAGGTCATGCCCGTTTCGCGCAGGAAGAGGCGCGCGAGCGTGCGGCTGCTGGCGCCGGCCCGCCGGCTCCATCCGCCCAGGGTCAGGGCGCTGGCCGGATCGTCGAGAATGGCGCGGCAGACTTTGACCAGCCGCGGGTCCTGCGGCATGGGCAGGTTGAGCGGCAGCACCGGCAGCATGCGCAGCTCGTCGAGGATCAGGGCCATGACGCGGCCGTCCGGGCCGGCCTCGTCATAGAGCAGCGGGGCCGCGCTGGCGCGCAGGACCAGCTCGCGGAGCAGCGGCGACACGGCGACGACGCAGCATTCGCCCGGCAGCGCCGCGACCGCGTCCGGGACGATATAGAGAGTGCGCATCGCCACGGCGCCGGCCATGCGCACGTCGTGCACGACATTGGCCGGCACCCAGACCGCGCGGTGCGGCGGGACGACCCACGCCCCCTGCGGCGTGCGCACGCGCATCACGCCGGACGAGGCGTGGATGAGCTGGCTGCGCCGGTGGGCGTGCGGGGGGATGAAGAATCCGTCGGGAAAGTCCTTCGCCATCGCGCCCACGGGGCGCGGCACAATCTGGAAATCCTCGCGGTTGGTGCTGCGGGTCGCCATGTCCGTTTCTCGATAGAGACTGTCACTCTATCGCAAGCGGGACGCGCCGCAAAGGGCGGATGATGCAATCGTGGGCATTCCCGCGACGCTCCATCCTCCCACAGGGGTACGATGGTGCCTTCCGAGCGATCCGACCAGAAACCCTCACGCTGAGCCGTTCAACATGACGCCGGTCCATAGCCAAGACGCTGCCAAGCCGCACACCCTGCTGACCATCAGTTTCCTCAATCTCGGTCACGCGCTCGACCACCTGTTCATGCTGATCTTCACGACCGCGGTCATCTCGATCGGGGCGTCGACCGGGCAGCCCTATTCGGAACTGCTCACGCTCTCGCTCGGCGGGTTCATCGCGTTCGGTGCATGCTCGATCCCGGCCGGCTGGCTGGGCGACCGCTGGAGCCGCCGGGCGATGATGGTGATCTTCTTCATCGGCATCGGCGCCAGCTCGATCCTTACCGGCCTCGCGCGCAGCAATATGGAAATCGCGATCGGCCTGACCCTGATCGGCGTGTTCGCGGCGATCTATCACCCGGTCGGAATCGCCATGCTGGTGCGAAACCATCCGAAGCAGGGCCGCGCCCTCGGCGTCAACGGCTTCTTCGGCAATCTGGGCGTTGCCCTGGCCGCCATCATCACCGGTGGTCTCGCCGATTTCGCCGGCTGGCGCTGGGCTTTCATCGTACCCGGCATCTTCTCGATCCTGTCCGGATTTGCGTTCTGGTATTTCGCGCCGGCGACGGAGGTGTCTGGCTCGGTTGCGAAGAAGCCGGTTTCGGCCCTGCCCCGCGCGATCCTGGCGCGGGTATTCGGCGTGGTCCTCGTCGCGACGATCTGCGGCGGCATCATCTTCAACGCGACGACCGTTGCGATGCCCAAGCTGTTCGACCAGCGGCTCGACGCCATCGTCGGCACGAGCTTCGGCCTCGGCACCCTGGTGGCGCTGGTCTTCCTGCTCGCGGCCTTCGCGCAGCTCCTCGTCGGCAGCCTGATCGACCGGATGTCGCTCTACCGCGTGTTCCTGCCGATCGCGGCGATGCAGGCGCCCTTTCTCTTCCTCGCCGGCATGGTCGACGGCTACCTCATGCTCGTCGTCGCCATCGCCATGATGTTCTTCGTGTTCGGGCAGATCCCGATCAACGATGCGATGGTCGCGCGCTACACCAACGACGAATGGCGTTCGCGCGTCTACGCATTGCGCTACGTCATGTCGTTCAGCGCCAGTGCGACGGCGGTGCCGATGATCGCCTATCTCTACGCGACCACCGGCGACTTCACCCAGACCTTCAACGTGCTGGCGATCGCGGCGCTGTGCATCTTCGCGGCCGCGTTGTTCTTCCCGCGGCCGCGCGAGCAGGCGCAGGCCACGGCAGCGGCGGAGTGACGGCGCCGGTCAGGGCAGCTTGCCGACGATCGACTTGTACTGCGTCTCGTTGAAGATCTTCAGCGTCGTCGTGCGCACGTTGCCGCGCGACGCGAGGGCGAGCACGTAGCGCGCGATGACCTCCTCGCTGGGGGCCTCCATCATCACGACGAAATCGTAGCCGCCCATCGCGAGGTAGAACTCCTTCAGCTCGGCGCCCATGCTCTTGGCAAGATCGCGGCCGGCGTCGACGCGCTTGGGCGAGTCCTTGATCGCGCGAATGCCTTGGTCCGTGTACGTGCCCAGGATGCAGTAGGTCGACATGACCAGCCTCCCTTTGCCGTTGGAACAAAGTGACGGCATACCTCATCGGCCGCATCGTCGTCGCGGCCGCACGTCGGATGCTACGCCCGTTCACCGAGACGGGCGAACCGTCCCGGCGGGCTGGCCGCGCGGCTCTTTCGGTGCGGACTCTACGGAAGCGCGGAAATGGCGCTCAGTGCAGGATCGCCACGACCAGCGCGACGCCGGCGGCGGCGAGCGCCACCCATGGCCAGATCCGGCGCCGGCCGCCGGTGAGCGCGGCCAGGACCTCGGGGTGCAGGCGTACGCCCCCTGACGCCAGCATCGCCGCCGACTTCTCCAGGTTGGCAACAAAGGTAGGCAATTCCTCGATGCGCGCGGCGGCTTCGCCCAGCGCATGGCGCGCGCGGGCATCGAAGCCGCGATTGGCGACCATCCATTCCTCGATCAGCGGGCGCGCCAGGCTCCACATGTTGATGTCGGGCATCAATGTGCGGCCGACGCCCTCGCAGACCAGCATGCTCTTCTGCAGCATCAGAAGCTGCGGCTGCGTCTCCATTTCGAACTGCTCGGTCACCTGGAAGAGCTGGGCGAGCAGGCGCGCCAGCGAGATCTCGTGCAGCGGCCGGCCCATGATCGGCTCGGCGATCGCGCGCGCGGCCTGGGTGAACGCGCCGACCGACTGCGTCGCCGGGACGTAGCCCGCCCGGAAATGCACCTCCGCGACGGCGGCGTAGTCGCCGGTGAGGAAGCCCATCAGCATGTCGGCGAGGTAGTAGCGCGTGCGCTTGTCCAGCCGTCCCATGATGCCGAAATCGACGGCGACCATGGTCCCGTCCGGCGCCACGAAGATGTTGCCGGGGTGCATGTCGGCGTGGAAGAAGCCGTCGCGGAACACCTGCTTGAAGAAGGCGCGCGCCGATTTCGCGACGAGCTCCTGCGGGTCGTGGCCCGCCGCGATCAGCGCTTCGCGCTCGTCGACGGGGATTCCGGAGATGCGCTCCAGCGTCAGCACGCGGCGACCGGTGCGCGTCCAGTCGACCTTCGGAACGCGGAAATCCGGGTCGCTCGCGAAATTCTGGGCGAGCTCCGAGGCGGCGGCAGCCTCGAGCCGCAGATCCATCTCGACGCGCACGCTCTGCGCGAGCGTGGCGATGACCTCGACCGGCTTCAGGCGCCGCAGGCGCGACACATGCCGCTCCAGCCGCTCGGCGATCCACAGGAACAGGTCGAGGTCGCGGGCGAACTGCGCCTCGACATCGGGCCGCAGGATCTTGACCGCGACTTCTTCGCCTTCCGTCGTCACCGCGAAATGAACTTGCGCGATGGACGCCGCCGCGACCGGATGGTCGTCGAAGCTCTTGAACACCGCCTCGAGCGGCCGGCCCAGCTCGGCGGCCACCGTCATGCGGGCCTGCGCCGCCGGGAAGGGCGGCAGCTTGTCCTGAAGCTGCGAGAGGTCGGCGGCGACTTCCTCGCCGACGATGTCGGCGCGGATCGACAGGGCCTGCCCGAGCTTGATGAAGCTCGGTCCCAGGGACGCGAAGGCGGCAGCCAGCCGTTCGCCCGGCCGGCCGGTGCCGCGCCGGGCCGGCAGCCGGTTCGCGAACCACAGCAGCGCCGGCGGCAGCCCCGCATGCGAAAAGGCCGAAAGCGCGTCGTGGCGCGCGAGCGTCAAGGCGATCCGGGCAAGCCGGCCGAGATTGCGCGTCGTGCGAAGCATGCGTCGCCTAGATCCGCCAGCCGCTATGGATCGCGGCGATGCCGCCCGACAGGTTCTGGAAGCGCGCGCGCTCGAGACCGGCCTGCGCCATGTGCTCGACCAGCTTCTCCTGCGGCGGGAAGCGGCGGATGCTTTCGGCGAGATACTGGTAGGCGGCGCGGTCGCCGGCGACGAGTTCGCCCAGCGCCGGCAGTACGTTGAAGGAGTAAAGATCGTAGAGCCGGTCCATCAGCGGAATGACCACGCGGCTGAATTCCAGGCAGAAGAAGCGACCGCCCGGCCGCAGCACGCGGCGCGCCTCGGCCAGGGCCGCATCGATATGCGTGACGTTGCGCAGCCCGAAGGCGATCGTATAGGCATCCATGCTGCGGTCCGGCAGCGGCAATTTCTCCGCATCCGCCGCGACATGGACGAGGCCGTCGAGAATGCCGCCATCGAGCGCGCGATCGCGGCCGACATTGAGCATGTCAGGATTGATGTCACAGACCGCGACCTGCACGTCACCGCCCGCCGCGAGCAGGCGGAAGGCCACATCGCCCGTGCCGCCGGCGACATCGAGCAGCCGCTCGCCCCTGCGCGGCGCCACCGCGCGCACCAGCGTCGCCTTCCACAGCCGGTGCACGAAGCCCGACATGAGGTCGTTCATCAGGTCGTAGCTGGGGGCGACGCGGTCGAACACGTCGCGGACCAGCCGCGCCTTGTCGTCCTCGGGCACCTCGCGGTAGCCGAAATGCGTGGTCCCGCCGCTATTTGACGGATCGTCTGCCATGCCGGCCGGAACATAGCGTGGCGACGGTGATTCGGCTAGTTTGCGCCCATGCCCGAACTCCCCGAAGTCGAGACCGTCGTGCGCGGCATCCGGCCGCGCCTTGTGGGGCGGCGCGTGGTGAAGCTGGTGCAGCGCCGGCCCGACCTGCGCACGGCCTTGCCGAAGCGTTTCTCCCAGCGCGTCGAGGGCCGGCTCGTCAGCGCCGTCGAGCGGCGCGCGAAGTACATCCTCGTGCGGCTGGACGGCCGCGTTGATGAATCTCAAGGCCAGGGTGACGGCGCCGGCGACGACTACCTCATCATCCATCTCGGCATGTCCGGCCGCCTCGTGCTCGGCGCGCGGCCGGCGCATGAGAGCGGCGTCCACGAGCATGTCGAGTTCGCCACCGACGACGGCTCGGTCTTCCGCTTCTCCGATCCGCGGCGGTTCGGGATCATGGATCTCGTTCGTGTTTCGCAGATCGAAACGGACCCGCGCTTCGCGCCGCTCGGCCCGGAACCGCTGTCGCCGAATTTCACAGCCGCCGTGCTCGGTGCGGCGCTGAAGGGGCGCGACACGTCGATCAAGGCGGCGCTGCTCGATCAGCGCATCGTCGCCGGGATCGGCAACATCTATGCGTGCGAGGCGCTGTTCATGGCCGGTATATCGCCGCGGCGAAGCGCCGGCACGGTGCAGGGCGACCGCTGCGCGCGCCTCGTCGAGGCCATCAAGGACGTGCTGACCCGCGCGATCGCGGCCGGCGGCTCATCGGCCAGGGACTACGTGCAGGCCTCCGGCGAGGCCGGCTGGTTCCAGCACGCCTGGGCCGTATACGACCGCGAGGGAAAGCCTTGCCCGGGCTGCGATTGCGGGCGCGCTGTCAAGCGCCTGGTTCAGGGCGGCCGCTCGACTTTCTATTGTGCAAAGCGGCAGCGCTGAGCTAGACAGCCGCATGCGGAGCCTTCCGCGCATCGGTGCCTTTTTCCTGTGCCTTGGGTTGAGCCTCGGCCCGGCCCTCGCGGGCGATCTATTCGTTTCTGGTATCGAGGATATGCCGCTGATGCCGGGACTGACGCAGCTCACCGAGCGCAACGTCCTGTTCGATGCGCCTTCGGGCCGCATCGTCGAGGCCTATGCCGAGGGACGTGTCGCGCGCGAGGCGGTCCGCAGCTTCTATGCCCGCACCCTGCCGCAGCTCGGCTGGCGCGGGCAGGGTAGCGACCGCTATGTTCGCGAAGGCGAAACACTGCGGCTCGAATTTCAGGATACGCATGCGGCCGGGAACCGCGTGCTCGTCTGCTTCTTTCTTTCGCCGGGCTGACCTGGCGGATCGTCAACTCGCTGGAGACAAGCATGGCTTACCAGAACATCCTGGTCGAAACCCGCGGCCGCGTCGGCCTGATTACGCTTAACCGGCCCAAGGCCCTGAACGCGCTGTCGACCCCGCTTGTGACGGAGCTCGGCGCTGCGCTCGACGCCTTTGAGGCCGACGACGCGATCGGCGCGATCGTGCTCACCGGCAGCGAGAAGGCGTTCGCCGCTGGCGCCGACATAAAGGAAATGCAGAGCAAGTCCTATATGGACGCCTATTTGCAGGACTTTATCACTAAGGGTTGGGAGCAGGTCTCCGTCTGCCGCAAGCCGATCATAGCCGCGGTCGCCGGCTATGCGCTGGGCGGCGGCTGCGAAGTGGCGATGATGTGCGACTTCATCCTCGCCGCGGACACGGCGAAGTTCGGCCAGCCCGAAATCACGCTCGGCACCACGCCCGGCGCGGGCGGCACGCAGCGCCTGACGCGATATGTCGGAAAATCAAAGGCGATGGAGATGTGTCTCACAGGCCGGATGATGGACGCTGCCGAGGCGGAGCGCGCCGGCCTCGTCAGCCGCGTCGTTCCTGCCGCCGATCTGGTCGAGGAGGCCGTCAAGACCGCGCAGCGGATCGCCGAGATGTCGCGGCCCGTGGCGATGTTCGTCAAGGAATGCGTGAACCGCGCCTATGAAAGCACGCTCGCCGAGGGCGTGCGCTTCGAGCGCCGGCTGTTCCACTCGACATTTGCGCTGGAAGATCAGAAGGAAGGCATGGCCGCCTTTGTCGAGAAGCGGCAGCCCCAGTTCAAGAACCGATAATGCGGCGACGCGGCGTTGACGTTCAGCAAGGCCGGGGCTATAACCCGGCCCTCACGAAAACGGATGAGACCGGACCATGGCGAAGACGAAATCCGCGCGTAAGAATGCGCGTCAGGCGGTAGCACGCACCGCTGTCAACCGCGCGCGCGACTCCCGCGTCAAGACCTATATGAAAAAGGTCGAGGTCGCGATCGCCAGCGGCAACAAGAAGCAGGCTCAGGACGCCTTCAAGGCGGCGCAGCCGGTGCTGATGCGCGGCGTCGGCCAGAAGGTCGTGCACAAGAACACCGTCGCACGCAAGCTGTCGCGTCTGTCGGCACGCATCAAAGCTCTTTAGCCTCGTCGCGAAATTTTCTGATCGCATCGCGTCATGCGCTGCGATCAGAAAGCGCGTTGCCAACGCGCAATCCTCTTTCAAAAAATTGTCGAGATCGTTTTTGCGCAACGTTGAAACACTTCGTTGCGCGCGTGACACGTACTCTCACAAATTTTTCATGTTCCCCGTTCGATCATATTGCGAGTCGTCGAGCACGCGACTAGAGTCGCCAGTGACGGTCGGAAAAAATGTGATTTTGGGGGGCCCATAAACATGACGACCGTCACCAGGGAAGCGCAATTAACGAACTTGTTGCAGGTGGTGTCGGGGGCTGTGACGGCCCGCGCGTAGTTTTCGTTCGCGCGCGGAACCGAAGAGCGGCGTGCCGCGTCGGGTCCACGGAAGCGAGACGAGCGGTCGGGTTCGGGGATATCTCGTTGTGCTGCGTCCACGTTTGATGCGGGGACTTCGATGCGGCGAAGGGGCGTCGGACGGTAATGACAAGCGAGACGATTGACGCGTATGCCGGCGACCTCGCCCCCCAGCAAGCCTGGGACCTGCTTTCCAGCGATCCGAATGCAACCTTGATCGATGTTCGCTCCCAGCCCGAGTGGTCCTTCGTGGGCGTTGCCGATCTCACGGCGCTGAACAAGCGGCCGCTCCTGGTTTCGTGGCAGACCTATTCGCCGTCCGCCCGTCCCCCGATGGTCCAGAACGCGGCCTTCGTCGCGGATGTCGAGGCGGCCTGCGTCGACAAGTCCGCCCCTCTCATCTTCCTGTGCCGTTCCGGCGTGCGCTCCAAGGCGACGGCCATCGCCTTGACCGCGCGCGGCTATCGGCGCTGCTACAATCTCGCCGGCGGCTTCGAAGGGCCGCATGACGACGCCAGGCATCGCGGACGCACGGCCGGCTGGAAGGCCGCCGGATTGCCCTGGACGCAGGACTAAGAGTAATGGCGCACGATCTCGACACCACCATCGACGCCCAGTGGGCCCGCGTCCGCGGCAAGCTCAAGGCCGAGTTTGGCGAAGCCGCGTTCAAAAGCTGGCTGAAGCCTTTGACGCTTGTGTCCATGGACAAGGGTGACATCAAGATCGCCGTCCCCACCCGGTTCATGCGCGACTGGGTGCGCTCGCACTATGCCGATCGCATCCGCGCCCTGTGGACCGGTGAGAACCGCAACGTCCGCAGCATCGATATCGTGATCCAGACGGCGCCGGCACGGGCCGAGCCGGCGCCGCAGGCGCAGCGCTTCGAAGCCGTGCGCGGCGGCCGTCCCCTGACGCCGCTCGCCACGCGCAGCACGGCGCAGCTCGATATGACGCCGCAACAGGTCAACGGCGACGACCGCGACGATGTCGGCGCCCTGCTCGACCCGCGCTTCACCTTCGACAACTGGGTGATGGGCAAGTCGAACGAGTTCGCGACCGCGGCTGCGCGCCGTGTCGCCGACGAGGCCAAGGTGCCGTTCAACCCGCTCTTCCTCTATGGCGGCGTCGGCCTCGGCAAGACCCATCTGATGCATGCCATCGCCTGGCACATCCGCAAGCGGCACCCGCAGCGGCGCGTGATCTATCTCTCGGCCGAGAAGTTCATGTACCAGTTCATCCGGGCGCTGCGCTTCAAGGACACGATGGCGTTCAAGGAGCAGTTCCGCTCCGTCGACGTGCTGATGATCGACGACGTCCAGTTCATCAGCGGCAAGGATTCGACGCAGGAAGAGTTCTTCCATACTTTCAACGCGCTGGTGGACCAGAACCGCCAGATCATCCTGTCCGCGGACAAGAGCCCGACCGATCTCGAGGGGCTGGAGGAGCGGGTGCGCTCGCGCCTCGGCTGGGGGCTCGTCGCCGACATCCACCCGACCACCTACGAGCTGCGCCTCGGCATCCTGCAGTCGAAGGCCGAGCATCTCGGCCAGTCGGTCCAGCCCAAGGTGCTGGAATTCCTCGCCCACAAGATCACGTCCAACATCCGCGAACTGGAGGGGGCGCTCAACCGCATCGTCGCCCACGCCACCCTCGTCGGCCGGCCGATCACCCTGGAGACGGCGCAGGAAGTACTTCACGACCTGCTGCGCGCCAACGACCGCCGCGTCACGATCGAGGAGATCCAGAAGCGCGTCGCCGAGCATTTTTCGATCCGGCTGGCCGACATGCACAGCCCCCGCCGCGCCCGCGCGGTGGCGCGCCCGCGCCAGGTGGCGATGTACCTCGCCAAGCAGCTCACCTCGCGCTCCCTGCCGGAGATCGGCCGCAAGTTCGGCGGCCGCGACCACACCACGGTCATGCACGCGGTCCGCAAGATCGAGGAGCTGCGCGCCTCTGACCAGTCCTTCTCCGAGGACATCGAACTCCTGCGCCGGATGCTCGAGGCCTGACCTCGGGTGGACGGATTGGTGTCGGGCCGATCCGAGATCGGCTGCTACCTGGTTTTCACAACTCAATTCCGTGTAGGGGCGGGTCTCAAGACCCGCCCTGGTCAGGGCGCTTCGCGCCCTATTATTTTCTCGGCGTCCTCCGCGACTTCTCTGCGTCCTCTGCGGTAATCTTCGGTCCGCCATGGCTGCCAAAACCAAAAGCAAATCCCGCCAGCGCGCCGCGCTCGTGACCGGCTTCGAGCCGTTCGGCGGGCACGGGCTCAACCCGTCGGCGGAGCTGGCACGGCGGATCGACGGCAGCACGATCGGGGGTATCCCGGTCGTCGGCCGCATCCTGCCGGTCGATATCGAGCGCATCGATGGGGCGGTCGCGGCCGTGCTGCGGGAAATCGATCCGGTCGCGGTGATAAATCTGGGCCTGGCGGCCGGCGAGCCGGTGGTGCGGCTGGAGCGGGTCGCGCTCAACCTCGCCGCTTTCGAGATCCCCGATAATGCCGGCCGGCTGATCGAGGACAGGGCGCTCGAGGACGCCGGCGAGGCGGCGCTGTGGAGCCGCCTGGACCTGGCCGGCATCCGGCGCGCGCTGCTGGGGCAGGGCATTCCGGCGCGGCTGTCCAGCACCGCCGGGAATTACCTGTGCAACGCTGCCATGTACCGCTTCCTGCGGGCCGTCCCCGCGCCGGTGCCGTGCGGATTCATCCACATTCCGCTGCTGCGGGCCCAGGTGGCGGAGATGCTGGAGCAGCCCGGCGCGCGTGAACTGGGTCAGTACGCATCGATGGAGTTTCCGACCCTTCTCAAGGCGCTCGAAATCGCGCTTGAAATCAGCCTGGGTGCCAGCCCCGCGAAGGCCCGTCCAAAGGCTTGAATTCGGCCGCGGATTTCCTATGTCTTAACCACAAAATCCGTTTAAGTTTCAATCCCTTCTGCTATACTGGGCACCCTGTCGGGAAGCTGGCCGGATGCGTCCGCCGGCGGCCATTGCGGGGGGCGGTTTCCGGGGGGTCCGGAACGCCGCCGGGAACCGGTTTCGGGGCCCTTCGCAACCACAAGGACGCCAATCAGCAATCATGAAACTGACGATCGAACGCGCGGCGCTCCTCAAGGCGTTGGGCCATGTGCAGAGCGTCGTCGAACGCCGCAACACCATCCCGATTCTCGCAAACGTGCTGATCGAAGCCACGAAGGACAAGGTCTCGCTGACCTCGACCGACATGGACATCGCGATCGTCGAAGGCGTGCCGGGGGAGGTTGCCCGCGCCGGCACCACGACGGTGCAGGCCCACACGCTCTACGACATCGTGCGCAAGCTGCCTGAAGGCAGCCAGGTCGGCATCGAAAGCGTCGGCGAAAAGGGCCAGGTGGCGCTGCGCGCCGGGCGCTCGAGCTTCGCGCTCGCGGTGCTGCCGGCCGAGGATTTTCCGAAGATGACCGGCGGCGACCTGCCGCACGGCTTCGATCTGTCGGCCACCGATCTGCGGAACCTGATCGATCGCACGCGGTTCGCGATCTCGACGGAAGAAACGCGCTACTACCTCAACGGCATCTATTTCCACGCCGGCACCAGCGGCGGCGTGAAGGTGCTGCGCGCGGTGGCGACCGACGGCCACCGCCTCGCGCGCATGGAGATGCCGCTGCCGGCGGGTGCGGAGAAAATTCCCGGCGTCATCCTGCCGCGCAAGACGGTGACGGAGCTGCGCAAGCTGCTCGACGAGACGCAGGGCTCGGTCAACGTGGCGCTGTCCGACACGCGCGTGCGCTTCTCGTTCGAGAATGCGGTGCTGACCTCGAAGCTGATCGACGGCACGTTCCCGGACTACGAGCGCGTCATCCCGACCAACAACGACAAGGCCATGGAAGTGAACTGCCGCGACTTCGCGGCGGCGGTCGATCGCGTCTCGACGATTTCCACCGACAAGTCGCGCGCGGTGAAGCTCGCGATCTCCAAGGGCCAGCTCACGCTGTCCGCGACCAGCCCGGATGCCGGCAGCGCGTCGGAGGAGATCGAGGTGCGCTACGGATCGACACCGATCGAGATCGGGTTCAATTCGCGTTACCTCCTCGACATCACGCAGCAGATCGAGGGCGAGGGCGCGAAATTCCTGATGCACGACGCCGGCTCGCCGACGCTCGTCACCGACGCCGCCGACCAGAGCGCTCTTTACGTCCTCATGCCGATGCGGGTGTGAGGGCTCACCAGCAAGAGAATTCGTGATCCACGCCGCAACACGGGACGATATCGCAAACACGCCGACGCCGCGCCCTGCGCGCGCCGCGGTGACGCGGCTGACGCTCACCGATTTCCGCTGCTATGCGCGGCTGCGGCTCGACGTGGGATCGGCGCCGGTGGTGCTGACCGGTCCCAACGGTGCGGGCAAGACCAATCTGCTCGAAGCGCTGTCCTATCTCGCACCCGGCAAGGGGCTGCGGCGCGCGCGGCTCGCCGATCCCGACCGTCATGTCGGCAGTGCCGACGCGGGGCGCTGGGCGGTGGCGGCGACGGTCGAAGGGGCCGCGGGTTCCAGCGCCGTCGGTACTGGCCGCGAGGCCGAGAGCGCCTCGGAACGTCGTAGCGTCCGCATCGACGGCGCTAACGCCAGTCAGAAAGATTTGTCGGCGCTGCTCAGCATCGTCTGGCTGACGCCGGAGATGGACCGGCTGTTCATGGAAGGGCCGTCGGCGCGGCGGCGCTTCCTCGACCGCCTCGTGTTCGGTTTCGATCCCGAGCATGCCGGCCGCGTCGCCGCCTACGAGCATGTGATGCGCGAGCGCGCGCGCCTGCTCGCGGACGGCAGCAACGATACGGCCTGGCTCGATGCGCTGGAGGACGGCATGGCGCGCCACGGCGTCGCCGTCGCGGCGGCGCGGGCGCAAGCCGTGGCGCGGCTGGATCAGGCGGCGGCGGAAGGCGTGGGACCGTTCCCCGCGGCGCGCATCGCGATGGCGGGCGAGCTCGATCAGTGGCTCGGCGAGATGCCGGCGCTCGCGGTCGAGGATCGGCTGCGCGAGGCCTTGCGCGCCGGCCGCGCCCATGACGCGCAGGCGGGCGGGGCGATCGCCGGCCCGCACCGCGCCGACCTCGCCGTGCGCTTCGCCGCCAAGGACCGGCCGGCCGCCGAATGCTCGACCGGCGAGCAGAAGGCGCTGCTGCTGTCGATCATCCTGGCCGTGTCGCGCGAGCTGTGCCGCGAGCGCGGCGAGCCGCCGGTGCTGCTGCTCGACGAGGTCGTCGCCCATCTCGACGGTGCGCGCCGGGCCGCCCTGTTCGACGAGCTTGCGGCGCTTGGCGTGCAGGCCTGGCTGACCGGCACTGACGATGAATTGTTCGGCGGCCTGCGCGGCCGCGCCCAGTTTTTCCGCGTCCTCGACGCGACCCTCACCCTGCGATGACACAGAGTACCGACAAGATGACTGACGAGAACGGCGCCCAGGAATACGGCGCGGAATCCATCAAGGTGCTGCGCGGCCTGGATGCCGTGCGCAAGCGCCCGGGCATGTATATCGGCGACACCGACGACGGCTCGGGCCTGCACCACATGGTCTACGAGGTCGTCGACAATTCGATCGACGAGGCGCTGGCGGGCTACTGCACGCAGGTGGAGGTTACGCTCAACCCCGACGGCTCGGTCACGGTCGCCGACAACGGCCGCGGCATTCCGACCGAGATCCACAAGGAAGAAGGCGTGTCGGCGGCCGAGGTCATCATGACCCAGCTCCATGCCGGCGGTAAGTTCGACCAGAATTCCTACAAGGTCTCCGGCGGTCTGCACGGCGTCGGCGTGTCGGTGGTCAACGCGCTCTCCGAGGTGCTGGAGCTGACCATCTGGCGCGGCGGCAAGGAGCACTTCATGCGCTTCAAGCACGGCGACGCCGAGGCGCCGCTGGCCGAGAAGGGCGCCGTTGACGGCAAGCGCGGCACGCAGGTGAAGTTCCTGCCCTCGCGCGCGACGTTCACCAAGGTCGATTTCGACTTCGACACGCTCGAGCACCGGCTGCGCGAGCTGGCCTTCCTCAATTCGGGCGTGAAGCTGATCCTGTCGGACAAGCGCGGCGTCGACGCCAAGACCATCGAGCTGCACTACGAAGGCGGCATCGAGGCGTTCGTCAAATACCTCGACCGCTCGAAGGTGGCGCTTCATCCGGCCGTCACCATGGTCGGGCAGCGCGACGGCGTCACCGTGGAAGTGGCGATGGAATGGACCGACGCCTACCACGAGACGATGCTGTGCTTCACCAACAACATCCCGCAGAAGGACGGCGGCACGCATCTCGCCGGCTTCCGCGCGGCGCTGACGCGCACGATCAACAACATCGCCAACGAAACCGGCATCGCGAAGAAGGAGAAGATCGCGCTGACGGGCGACGACGCGCGCGAGGGCCTGACCTGCGTGCTGTCGGTCAAGGTGCCCGACCCGAAATTCTCGTCGCAGACGAAGGACAAGCTCGTCTCGTCCGAGGTGCGCCCGATCGTCGAGCAGATCGTCGGCGACAAGCTGAACCAGTGGTTCGAGGAGCATCCGGCCGACGCCAAGCGTGTGGTCACCAAGGTCGTGGAAGCCGCGACGGCACGTGAAGCGGCGCGCAAGGCGCGCGAGCTGACGCGCCGCAAGGGCGCCCTCGACATGGCCTCGCTGCCCGGCAAACTCTCGGACTGCGAGTCGCGCGACCCGACGCAGTCCGAGCTGTTCATCGTCGAGGGCGACAGCGCCGGCGGCTCGGCCAAGGGCGGCCGCAATCGCCGCTTCCAGGCGATCCTGCCGATCCGCGGCAAGATCCTGAACGTGGAGCGCGCGCGCTTCGACAAGATGCTGTCCTCGGCCGAGATCGGCACGCTGATCGCGGCGATCGGGACCGGTATCGGCAGCGAGGATTTCGACGTCGCCAAGGCGCGCTACCACAAGATCATCATCATGGCGGACGCCGACGTCGACGGTTCGCACATCCGCACCCTGCTGCTGACCTTCTTCTTCCGGCAAATGCGGCCGCTGATCGACGCCGGCTACCTCTACATCGCCCAGCCGCCGCTCTATAAGGCCACGCGCGGCAAGAGCCAGGTCTATCTGAAGAACGAATCCGCACTTGATGACCACCTGATCACCGGCGGCATCGACGGCATGACCCTGACGGTCGGCGCCGACAACAGCCAGCGCGGCGGCCAGGATCTGCGCGCCATCGTCGACAACGCGCGGCAGGCGAAGGCGCTGATCACGCCGCTGGCGCGCCGCGTCGGCTATCGCGATGCGGTGGAGCAGGCGGCCATCCTCGGCGCACTCGATCCGGCGGTGCTGGCCGATGCCACGCAGGCCCAGCAGGTGGCGCAGGTCATCGCGCGGCGGCTGGATGCGTTGTCGCCGGAGACGGACAGGGGCTGGACGGGGGCCTTCGATCGCGCCGCCCTGGTGTTCGAGCGCAAGCTGCGCGGCGAGACGGACCGCGCCGTGATCGACGGCGTGGTGATCAATTCGGTCGAGGCGCGCCGTCTGGTCGGCATGGCTGGCGAGCTGCAGGAGATTTACAGCCGCTTCGCCAAGCTGCACGCACCGAAAGCAGAGAAGGGCGACAAGGCCGAGCAGGTGGTCGACATCACCGGCCCCACCAAGCTCATCGACACCGTGCTGGAGATCGGCCGGAAGGGCATGACCATCGCGCGCTACAAAGGCCTGGGCGAGATGAACCCAGATCAGTTGTGGGAGACGACCCTCGACCCCGAGGCGCGCCATCTTTTGCAGGTGAGGATCAGCCACGCCGATGACGCGGAGTCGGTCTTCTCCACCCTGATGGGCGACATCGTCGAACCGCGCCGCGAGTTCATCCAGGACAACGCCCTGAAGGTCGCGAATTTGGACGTGTGACCGTCCGAGCCGCAGGATCGGCGCCGGCGCTGCGTTCCACGTCCGGCGGGCGCCGGCGTGTCGCTTCAGCGCGGCAGATTTGCCAGTCCCAGTGTCCTCATGGCGTCCGCCTCCTCGCGAGCGAGGCGGCGTGCTTCGGCCGTGTAGTCCGCGCTGTTCTTGTAGTCGACGGCCTGATCGAACCGTTCCAGGACCGCGACATGCTCGGGATCGTCCAGCGCCTTCTTGAAGCCGTCGTGAAGGACCCTGACGACCGCGGGGTTCATGTCTTTCGGTCCGGCGAGCCCGTATGGCGACGTCGAAACAATGCCGTAACCGAGTTCCTTGAGGGTGGGGACATCCGGAAAGCGCTTCGTGCGCTGCTCGCCCCAGGTGACCAGCAGGCGGAACTGGCCCGCTTCGACCTGGGATGCCCAGCCGGTTGAATCTGCGACCGCGTGGACATGGCCGCCAAGCAGCGCCGCCGTCGTTTCGGCGGAACCCTTGTAGGGCACGTGCGTCCACCGGATGCCCTGCTGCTTGGCAAGCTGTTCCATCGTGATGTGCAGGCTCGTTCCGACGCCGGGAGATCCGTAATTGATTTCCCCCGGATGGAGCTTGGCGTAGGCGATGAGGTCGTTCCAGGTCTTCCAGCGGGAGTCCGTCCGCACCACGACGCCGAACGTGTAGCCGCTCACGTGGATGATGTACGTGAAGTCCTTTGTCGGATCGTAGGCCGTCGCCGTCATGACGGGCTGACGAAAGACGGAGATCGGCAGTTGCGCAACGGTGTAGCCGTCCGGCCGCGTGTTCGTCGCCAGGAGCGTGGCGCCGACGGTGCCTGCCGCCCCCGGCCGGTTCTCGACGACGACCGGTTGGCTCATGTGCTTCGTTGCGGCGGTCGCGAGTGCCCGAAGCGTGGCGTCGGTGGTGCCGCCGGCGGGCCACGGCACGATCAGCTTGATGGGCTGATTGGGGAACTCGGCGGCCCGCGCCGTGCCGGCCGCACCGACCACCAAGGCCGCGGTCATCAAAGCCGTTGCGAGCGTCCGCACGTGCCGCGACGAAATCATCGGCGCCTCCCCTTGTGGATCTGCTTTTCGGGCGCGTCAGTATCGCCGGGTTCTCCGAACTCACGCAGCCTCTGCGTTCAACGCGGCGCGCTCTCTTTCGGCCGGGACGTACTTCTAAGGTGCCGAGCCATCATGGGTAAGCCCGCCAAGTGTAAGGACGAACGCGCCTTCGCGCGCAGCACGGCCGTCAGTTGGCGAACAGCGACATCGGCCGCAGGACGTTTACGTGGTTCTTCGCGGCACGCACATTCCGCGTCGTCTCGGCGGCGACGCGGAACGCTTCGGTGCGGCGCAATCATGCGAGCAGCCGCCACGCCTGCGCGGCGATGTAGAGGCCAAGCCCGAACGAGGTGTGGGTCGCCACGCTCTTCAGCCGTGCGATGTTCGGGCGCGGTGTCCGCGATGCGGCTATTCCAAGGCCGAGCGCCGGCTGCAGGACAAGGAACGGCGCCGCGGTGGTCGCGAGCGCGACGATCAGCGCTGGCCCGAGCGACGGGTCGTGTGCCCAGTCCAGGCCCCAGATTCCGAGCAGGACGGCGGCGAAGACGACGCCGGTCGCATAGTGGGCGCTCCAGCCGATGACGCGTTCTCCGGGGATCGGCGATGACTTGACTATGCCGTCGTGCCGGAAGCGACCGCGGGGCAGATGGCCGATCCAGCGCCCGACCATGGCGTAGTCGAGCGAGGGCATGCCGAACAGACGTTTCAGCAGCAGGGTCCAGAGATCCATCACCGCGGTCGCTCCGGCGCCGATGACGATGGCATGAACGAGGAAGCGCATTCTCCAATCTCCATGAAGCAAGCGGTGGCCGGCTCTCGTGGCGCCACCGGCTCCTGCATGCTACAAGTTCAAGTGAACTTGAGGTCAAGCGGAGATGGGGACCATGAAGGGCATGGACATCGCGGACGTCTCCAGGCGCTCCGGCCTGCCGGCCTCGACGCTGCGCTTCTACGAAGAGAAGGGATTGATCGCCTCGGTCGGCCGCAGGGGCCTGCGGAGGCTGTTCGTCAGTGGCGTGCTCGAGCGCTTGTCGCTGATCGCGCTGGCCCGCAATGCCGGCTTTTCGCTCGAGGAGATCGCGGCGATGTTCGCGCCGGATGGCAGCGTCCGCATCGACCGCGGCCAGCTTTCGGCAAAGGCCGACGAGATCGATCGCACCATCGCCCGGCTCCGTGCGATGCGCGATGGCCTACGGCACGCCGCGGCCTGTCCTGCGCCCAGCCATATGGAATGTCCCACCTTCCGCCGGATGCTGCGGATCGCCGGCGCGAGGCGTTCTCAACCGCCGGCCCAAGGCGGGCCTGCGCGCAATGCGAAGCGGCCGCCTCAAGACAAGCGGCGGACGGAGCGGGCGCGACCGCGGTAGCGGACGAGGCCGCCTGGCCTCGTCCGTGCCGGGTCGATTACTTCGCGAGTCCGAGATCGACGAGAATGTCGCGCGCCGTCACGGCAAACCCGTTGGCGAAGGCGCGCCCTTCGTCCGGCCCCGACCACCGCGGAATGAAACCGCGCTGCTTCAGCGGGTCCTGCACCTGCGGGCTGGCATGCGCCTTTGCCGCCGCCGTGGTGAGACGCTCGCGCACTGCCGGTGGGAGATTCTTCGGTCCCACCAGGGCGAACCAGTTGGTGAAGCTCCAGTTGACGCCGGCCTCCTTCAGCGTGGTGACGTCCGGAAACGCCGGCGAGCGCGTGTCGGACATGAGGGCGAGGATGCGGACCTGCCCGGCATCGGCCAGCGACTTGGCTTCCGCCGGCGACCCGGAGAACATCGTGATGCCACCGGCGACGACATCCTGCAGCGCCGGCGCGCCGCCCTGGCTCGGCACCCAGCGCACGTGATCGGCGCCGACGCCGGCCGCCTTGCTCAGGCCGGCGATCGCCATGTGCCACGACCCGCCCTGGCCGGCGCCCGAGGCCGAATACGTGTTCTTCGGGTTGCCCTTCAGCGCCGCGATGAAGTCGTTGATGGTGTTGAAGGGCGAATTCTTGCTGACGGTGACGCCGGCCGGGAACACCAGGATCGTCGAGATGATGTCGTAGCTGTCGGGTACGATCTCCGCGAGGCCCATCGTCTTGTAGTAGGAGATCTCGGATGTCGCGACGCCGATCGTGTAGCCGTCCGGCGCCGCGGTGGTGATCGCCATATGGCCGACGACGCCGTTGCCGCCGGTGCGGTTGACGACGTTGACCGGCTGGCCGAGTTCCTTTTCGAGGCCCGCGCCCATGAGGCGGGAGGCGATGTCCGCGCCGCCGCCGGCCGCCCAGGGGACGATCAGGGTGACAGGACGGTTCGGATAGGTCTGCGCGGCGGCCGGGCCGGCCAGCAGCGGTGTGATGGCGATGGCCGCGGCAAGCAGCCAGCGTCGCGTGATCATGTGCGTCTCCCCACGGTTTTTGTTTTCGAGCAGAGGTAGCCGGCCGGAACCCTAACATCCGGTTCCCGGGCTAACAATTGCTAGCGCGCCCGTTGTACCGCCGCCTGCCCGTCGCCGCTGGATGCGGCAGTCTTGGAATCGTCCGGGCGCAGCATCTCGAAGATCTCGGTGACGGTCGCATAGTCGCGATAGCCACACCGGGCCAGCGGCTGCGCGGCGGCGGTATCGAACCGGCCGTCCTTCAGATAGCGATCGTCGATGTGCACGCCCACGACCTGGCCGATGACGACATGCCGGTCGATCGGCCTGCCGTCCACGTCGTGCAGCTCGAACGTGTTCAGCACCTTGCATTCCAGTGCCGCCGGGCTCTGCGCGACCCGGCCCGGCCGCACCAGCCGACACGGCGCCATCTCCAGCCCCGAGAGATCGAATTCGTTGACGCCACGCGGAACATGCGCGGACGAGGCGTTCATCGCCCCAGCCAGCGACGCCGTCGCCAGGTTGAACACGAATTCCCGGGTCGCGATCGCGTTGGCCGGCGTGTCCTTCAGGCCCTCGCTCGAGAACGCGACGATCGGCGGCTCGCTGGCCAGGGCCGCAAAGAAACTGTACGGAGCCAGGTTGTGGCGGCCCTGGGCGTCGATGGTGGAAATCCAGCCGATCGGCCGGGGTGCGACGATCGCCTTGAAGGGATCGTGGGGCAGCGGCGGGCGGGTGCGGGTTTCATAGAACATGAGGCCGATGGAGCTCCTGCGGTCGATGGCCGAGCTTCCATCATTTCGGGCCGGCTGGTCCATGGTCGAGATCGCCGGCCCGACCCCGCGCGATGGCGGCCGTCAGTTGGCGAACAGCGACATCGGCCGCAGGACGTTCACATGGTTCTTCACCGCGCGGACGCCCGGCGTCGTTTCGGCGGTGACGCGGAACGCCTCGCGTTCCTCCGGGCTTTCCGCGTTGCCCCAGAGATGCGCGACCCCGTCGGTGACGATGACGCTGCAGTTGCGCTTCGACCACCATGGCTGGCTCTTGAGCGCCGCAACGATGCGCGCCTGGATCGCGCGGTCGCTGCCGGCGGAGCGCGCCGGCTCGACCTGCGCGGACGCAAGCGCGTGCAGCAGGTTCGCGCGGCTGACCAGGCCGACCAGCTTGCCATCGCGCATCACCGGCACGCGCTTGATGCGGTGCTCCTCCAGCAGGTTCACGATCTCCGCGACCGGCGTTGCCTCGTCGACCGTGACGACGGTGCGTGTCATCACGTCGCGTGCCTTCAGGCCGTGCGATTTCACGAACTCATGCGCCAGATAGTCGTCGCCGACGAACATCCGCAGCCACCATGACCGCTGCTTCTCGGTCGCCAGCTCGGTGCGCCGCATCAGGTCGCCCTCGCTGACCATCCCGATAAGCTGGCCCGACCCGTCGACGACCGGCACCGCGCTGATGCCGCGTTCCAGCATGAGCTTTGCGATCTCTCCGATCGGCATCCCTGGGTCGACGGACACGATCGTTCTCGTCATGACGTCTTCAGCCTGCATGTTCCGGTCCCTCCTGGCGTGATGGACAACCATCGCCGATTGCCGCGCCGAATGGTTTGACCTGGATCAACGACGCGGACGAGGGCGCGGCGCGCCGAATCGCGGCCACCCTTGCGCGAAATCCAGTCCCGATGCGGCGGCGCCGCCGCTGCTGTTCCGCAGCCTCGCCGTGGCGGCCCGACACCGCGGAGGATGGCATTTCTGCGGCGCCTTGGCCTTTCTGGCTGTCCCGATGCGCCAGCGCCAGCCGCATGACCCTGAGATAGATTCGCAAGCGTCGTATTCCCTCGTCGAGGAGACCAGGCACAGAACCACCGCTTCATATCATTGCGCCGAAGGGCTCGTTGAGGGCGATTCCAGGCTTGAAAGAACCAAATCGCATCAAGCCGCTATCTCAACAGGGAGGCTCGCCATGAGGAGACCGTTCACGCGCCGTGACTTTCTCAAGACCACGGCGCTCGCCACGACCGCCGCACTCGCGGCACCGTATGTCCGCGGGGCGCATGCCGCCGGCAAGCTGACGCTCGGCATCTGGGACCACTGGGTCCCCGGCGCAAACGACAACATGACCAAGCTCTGCCAGGAGTGGGGCGAGAAGACCAAGACCGAGATCCAGATCGATTACCTGACCTCGGTCGGCGACAAGGACATCATCACCGCGACCGCCGAGGCGCAGGCCGGCGCCGGTCACGACATCATGACGCACCGTGCCTGGCAGGTCGCCGTGCATCGCCAGAAGCTCGAGCCTCTCGACAGCGTGATGGCGGCCCTCGAGAAGCAGGCCGGCCCGGCGAACGAAGTGGCGAACTTCCTCGCGAAGCATGACGGCCACTGGTATGCGATCCCGACCTCGACGGGCAGCCAGGTCAAGCCGTGCTGCTCGCGGCTCGACCTCTACAAGCAGCACGCCGGCCTCGAACTCGACAAGATCTTCCCGGCCGCCGAGGAACGTGATCAGAAGCTGACCGACGCCTGGAACTGGGACATGTATCTCGAATCCGCGACCAAGCTGAAGGCGGCGGGGTTCCCGGTCGGCAATCCGCTCGGCCAGACCAGCGACGCGATCGACTGGGTCGGCGCGCTGTTCCGCTCCTACGGCTCCGTCATGATCGACGAGAAGGACAACATCAAGGTCAACTCCGACGCTACGCGGCAGGTGCTGGAATACGCCAAGAAGCTGGCGGCACAGATGCCGCCCGACGTGTTCGCCTGGGACGACGCCTCGAACAACCGCTGGCTCATCTCCGGCCGCGGCTCGGGCATCATGAACCCGCCCTCGGCCTGGGCCGTCGCCAAGCGCGACGCGCCGCAGGTCGCCGCGCAGTGCTGGACGCACGACATGCCGAAGGGCCCGAGCGGCCGCTTCGTCGGCGCCCTGCCGTTCTTCTTCGGCGTGTGGGGCTTCTCCAAAAACAAGCAGGCCGCGAAGGACCTGATCCAGTTCCTCTCGGAGAAGGACCAGGCACGCAAGTTCGTCGCCGCCTCGGTCGGCTACGACCTGCCGTCGTTCAAGACCTTCTACGACTTCGAGACCTGGAAGACGGTCGAGCCGCCCAAGGGCACGGTGTTCAACTATCCGCCGCGCGGCGACCAGAGGGTCTCGATCGCGGCCTTCCCGGCGCGGCCGGATGTTGCGGCCCAGGTCTACAACTCGGCGACCATGGTCAAGATGGTCTCCAAGGTGAGCCAGGGCGGCGAGTCGATCGACGCCACGGTCAAGTGGGCTGAACGCGAGCTGGAGGGTTTCCTCAGGACGTGACGGCCGCTTCCTCCCCTCGCGCGTCGCGCGGGGGGAGGGGCCCTGCTCTTGAAAGGTGAGCCGATGCCCGACGACACCATCCATCCATCGCTCGTCTATCCCGCAGCAGGGGCGAGGGCGCGGCGACGGCGCCCGCTGCTCAAGCGCATCCTGCAGCGGCGCTCCACGGTCGCCTTCTTCATGTGCTTCCCGTTGCTGATGATCATCGGCTGCCTGGTGATCTACCCGGCGCTCTACGCCATCCACCTCGCCACGCTCAACAAGGGCATGACGAAGTTCGTGGGCTTCGGCAACTTCGCCTTCCTGTTCACGCGCGAGACGTTCTGGATGGTGGTACGGCAGTCGGCGATCTTCGCCCTCACCGCCGTGTTCTTCAAGGCGCTGATCGGCCTGATCACCGCGCACCTCGTCAACAACCTGCCGGCCAAGGGGCAGCGCAAGTGGCGCGGCATGCTGCTGGTGCCATGGGTGATCCCGCTCTCGCTGTCGACGCTGGGCTGGTGGTGGATGTTCGACCCGACCTACAGCGCGCTCAACTGGGTCCTCAACGGCCTCGGCCTGTCGTCGGTGCCGTGGCTCGCCGACCCGTACTGGGCGCGGTTCTCGGTCATCCTCGACAACGTGTGGTACGGCGCGCCCTTCTTCCTGATCATGTACCTGGCGGCGCTGAAATCGGTGCCCGAGCAGCTCTACGAGGCGGCCTCGATCGACGGCGCCAATGCGTGGCAGAAATTCATCCACGTTACCCTACCGATGATGCGCTCGATCATCGCGATCACGGTGCTGTTCTCCCTGATCGTCACCTTCGCCAATTTCGACATCGTCTGGGTGATGACGCAGGGCGGACCGCGTGACATGACTCACGTCTTCGCCACCTACGCATTCAAGCTCGGCATCCAGTCGGGCGACATCCCGCTCGGCGCCTCGGTGTCGCTGTTCATGTTCCCGATCCTGGCCGTCGCCGCCGTGTTCATCCTGCGCGGCGTCCACAAGCGCGCGAAGGAGATGTGATGGCCACCGCCGCCGAACTCTCCGCCGCTCCGGCGCACCGCCGCACGATCGCCGGCAGCCTGCGCCGCAACCGGCGCTGGGCGCTGATCCTGTCTTACGTCTTCCTGATCATCTTCGCGATCTTCTTCCTGGCGCCGCCCTATTACATGCTGGTGACGTCGTTCAAGACCAACGCGGAGATGGTCGACATCGCGACCAACCCGTGGATCATCACGCGCGGCCTCACCCTGGAGCACTACAGGACGCTGCTCCACGGGACCGACTTCCTCCTGTTCTTCCGGAACACCGTGATCGTGACCGTATGCGTGGTCGCGATCACCATGGTGGTGTCGACCCTGGCCGCCTTCTCGCTCGCGCGCATGAAGTTCTTCGGCTCCGTCGGCATCGCCACCGGGATCTTCCTGACCTACCTGATCCCGGACACGCTGCTGTTCATCCCGCTGTTCCAGATCGTCAAGAGCCTGGGCCTGCTCAACAGCTACTGGGGCATGGTGCTGGTCTATCCGACCCTGACGGTGCCGTTCTGCACCTGGATCATGATCGGCTATTTCGCCTCGATCCCGAAGGAGCTCGACGAGGCGGCGCTCATCGACGGCGCCGGCTACATGCAGATGCTGCTGCGCATCTTCATCCCCGTGGCGCTGCCCGGCATCATCGCGGCGATGATCTTCGCCTTCACCGTCTCTTGGGCGGCCTTCGTCTATCCGATGGCCTTCCTCTACAGCGCGGACCAGCTCGTCCTGACGGTCGGGACCGTGACCAGCCTGGTGCGCGCCGACGTGTTCCAGTGGGGCAGCCTGATGGCTGGCGCGTTGCTCGCCGCCGCACCGCCGCTGATCATCTACGCCTTCCTGATGGACTATTACATCGCCGGCCTCACCGCCGGCGCCACCAAGGGTTAAGCGCCATGGCTGAAGTCGCGCTGCGCAAGGTCGTGAAGATGTTCGAGCGGACGCCCGCGGTCCGCGGCATCGACCTCGACATCGTCGACAAGGAGTTCATCGTCCTGGTCGGCCCGTCCGGCTGCGGCAAGAGCACGACGCTGCGCATGATCGCCGGGCTGGAGGAGGCGAACTCCGGCGAGATCTGGATCGGCGGCGACCTCGTCAATGACGTGCCGCCCAAGGACCGCGACATCGCGATGGTGTTCCAGAACTACGCCCTCTATCCGCACATGACGGTGTACGAGAACATGTCCTTCGGCCTGCGCCTCAAGCGCTTCGCCAAGGACGAGATTCGCAGCCGCGTGGAACATGCGGCGCGCATCCTCGACATCACCGACCTGCTGATGCGCAAGCCGCGCCAGCTCTCCGGCGGGCAGCGCCAGCGCGTCGCCATGGGGCGCGCCATCGTGCGCAACCCCAAGGTCTTCCTGTTCGACGAGCCGCTGTCCAACCTCGATGCCAAGCTGCGCGTACAGATGCGCACCGAGATCAAGCGCGTGCACCAGAAGGTGATGACCACCACCGTCTACGTCACCCACGATCAGGTGGAGGCGATGACGCTCGCGGACCGCGTCGTGGTGATGAATGCGGGCCTGATCGAGCAGATCGGCACGCCCAACGACCTGTATCACGCGCCGCGCACGAAGTTCGTCGCGGGCTTCATCGGCTCGCCGGCGATGAACTTCATCCCCTGCCGCCTCGACGGCGATTCGGACGGGCTGGTGGTGCGGATGACGGAGGACCTCGCCTTTCCGATCCCGGCCGACCGCGTCCAGCGCTACCGCCCGCATGCCGGGCGCGAGCTGCTGTTCGGCCTGCGGCCCGAGCACATCACGGAGCCGCGCGGCCACACCAACGGCCGCTGCCGCGACTTCATCGCCGGTGTCGACGTGGTGGAGCCGATGGGCATGGAGACGATGATCTTCTTCGCCGTCAGCGGCACCGAGGTCTGCGCCCGCGTCGACCCTGGTGCCGAGGCCCGGCCCGGTGAAGCCTTCCGCTTCTCCGCCGACCTCAGCAAGATGCATCTGATCGACCCGCAGACGGACGCGGTGCTGTAAAGGCGCCAATCCGCGTAGGGGCGGGCCCGGCCTATGTCGCGCCACACATTTTATGCGCCTTCGCCGGGCTTGACCCGGCGATCCATCGTCGAAGTGGCGCGATGGACCCGCGGATCAAGTCCGCGGGAGACGCAATTCTCTTCCCAGGCATTGCTGCGGGCGGGTTAAAACCCGCCCCACCGCCAAACCCATCGCGGTGGCTTACGCGCGCTTGGCCGCCCGCGTCCGCTTGTAGCGCTTGAGGAGCTGTCTTCCCTTCGCGGCGATGCGGCGCGCCGCCGCGACGGTCTTCGGCACCGGCTCGCCCCACGCGGCGGCCGTCAGGGCGAAGCGCGTGGGACGCCCGCGCGCATCCTTCAGCGCCGGCAACTTGCCGGATCGGCCATAGAAGCGCACGGCCCAGCTCCCCTTGCGGCGCATGTCCTCCGGCGTCATGTCGCCAGCTTTCTTCTTCACGCCCGGCTTGAGGTGCGATCCCTGCTTGCGGCGAAACTCCGCCCGGCCCGCGGCGGTCAGGCCGCCGCCCGGGTTGCGCGTTTTCGACCGTTTGCGGGTCGTGGCAGTCATCTTTTCGTCGTCCTCTTCCTGCGTGCGGCGTTCATGTTGTCGACGAGGTTCGGATAGGGCCGACCGGCCTTCGCGGCGCGGCGCTTGGCCGCCGCTTTCTGCGTCGGCGACAGCTTGCGCGATTGGCTTGCGGATCGCTTCGGGTTCTTACGGCGCCAGGGCGGTTTGCGCGACGCGGCCATCGGCTCGACCTCCGCCTGTTCCTGTCGACCTGCTAACCCGCGCGCGCCGGAATCGTTCCGCGCCTTTGCCGATGCGGGGCCGCGCGACTATGCTGTATCCGCAACCGCGCAGTCCGGAGGCCCCGCATGAACGACGTGGCGACCGAAACCCTCGTGCGCAGCGAATCAGGCGATGCGTTCTGGACGCGCGCCAGGCGGTACATGCTGAACTATGGCGGCGCGTTCGTCGATTTTGTGCCGGTGCGCGCCGAGGGCGCCTTCCTCCATGACGCGCGCGGGCGGCGCGTGCTCGATTTTACCTCCGGCCAGATGAGCGCCATCCTCGGCCACTGCCATCCGGAGATCGTCGCAACCGTGCGCGAGTCGATCGGCCGGCTCGACCATTTGTTCTCGTCGATGCTGTCGGAGCCGGTCGTCGACCTCGCCGAGGCGCTGGCGCGGCTCGTTCCCGGCCTGCCGAAGACGATGCTGCTGTCCACCGGCGGCGAGGCGAACGAGGCGGCACTTCGCCTCGCCAAGCTCGTCACCGGCAAGTGGGAGATCGTCGGCTTCACGCAGTCGTGGCACGGCATGACGGGCGGTGCCGCCGCCGCGACGTACAAGGCCGGCCGGCGGGGCGTCGGGCCGCTGGCCAATGGCTCGTTCGGCATCCCGGCGCCGAATGCCTACCGCCCGCGCTTCAAGGGCGTGACCTGGCAGCAGGAACTCGACGACTCGTTCGAGCTGATCGACAGGCAGTGCACCGGCAACCTCGCCGCCTTCATCGCCGAGCCGATCCTGAGCAGCGGCGGAATCCTCGAACTGCCGGAAGGCTATCTCGCCGCGCTGCAGGCGCATTGCCGCGCGCGCGGCATGCTGCTGATCCTCGACGAGGCGCAGACGGGCGTCGGCCGCACCGGCCACATGTTCGCCTTCGAGCGTGATGGCGTCGTGCCCGACATTCTTACCCTGTCGAAGACATTGGGTGCGGGCCTGCCGCTCTCGGCGGTGATGACGACCGACGACATCGCGCGCGAGGCCGATGCGCGCGGCTTCCTGTTCTACACGACGCACGTCAACGATCCGCTGCCCGCCGCCGTCGGGCTCAAGGTGCTCGAGATCGTGACGCGCGACAGGCTGGCGGAGCGGGCGCGCGCGATGGGGACGCGGCTTGCCGCGGGCCTGCGCGCGCTGCAAAAGACGCACCCCTGCATCGGCGACGTGCGCGGCCGCGGCCTGCTGCTCGGCATCGAGTTCGCCGATGCCGATGGCCGGGAGGCGGGCGCGCTGTCGGACGCCGTGACCGACGCGGCGATGGATCTGGGCCTGTCGGCCAACATCGTGCGCGCCGGTGCCTCGGGCGGGACGATGCGGATCGCGCCGCCGCTGACCGTCACCGAGTCCGAAATCGATCTCGGCCTCGAGCTGCTCGATGCGGCGATAGCACAGGTCATGAAACAGCGTTAGGTTGTAGTCGAAAGAACAAGCTGAGCATTGACGCCGTCCCCGATCTGCGTAAGTCTTTGCCGCAAGTAATCGGCTCAAGCCGACAAGCATGAGAAGGGGGACGGCTCATGCACAGGGGACGACGGGCGCTGGGGCGCCCGCAACACGCCTTCGCCTGGACGTTTCTCCAACCCGCGCCGCTTCTGGCCGCCATCGCGCTGGCCGCGCTGACGGCCTGTGCCGAAGGCCCGATCGATCCACCGCAGCTCGACCTGATCACCGGCCCGTACGTGCCGGTGGATCCGTTGGCGCGCGATCCGAACGCGCCGGTGGTCGTGCGCAACGGCAAGGGCGAGATCGTCGCCGAAATGCAGCCGGGCACGTCGGGCGACGCCTCGGCTAACCCGCCGCTCAGCGCCTTCGACGGCACTTTCGTGGTGGAAACCAAGCGCAACGACGGCACAACCGAGCGCCAGCAGGTGACCTATCCGGCCGGCCAGCCGGTCAAGCTCCGGCGCGATCCCGCCACCGGCCGCTACGTGGCCGAGGCGCCGGAGCCGCGCATCGCGCTGCCGACCGTGTCCGGCAGCTTCACGTATTTCAACCTCGACCGCCCCAACACCAACCTGTTCCGACGCGAGGATGGCGGCGTGATCAGGGGGTCGGCGATCCAGGAGAGCAACAAGGGGGATGGGGTCGGCGGCGCGATCGAGGCGGAGATCCCGATCAGGTTCGGCACGAACCTGCTGTCCAAGGGGAGCCAGGCTTTCGTGGGCCTGACCGCCAGCTACGGCGAATCAAACGTGTCCTCGGCAATCGGCGACGTGCCGGCCAATGGCGACCTGTTCGGCATCTTCACGCCGGGCAACGGCATCGTCACCGGCCAGGACCTGCGGGACGCGACCTACTCCAGCAACTTCCACCAGAGCATGTTCGGCGCGGACCTGCGCAAGAACTACAAGGTCCACGGCGACATCATCCTGCGCAGCGCGGCGGGCCTGAACTATGGCCGGCAGTCCGTCGAGGAGCATTTCTCGGCGCGCACCTCCATCAGCAACACGCTGATCGATCACCTGCAGGACACAGACAGCACCTTCCTCGGCTTCCCGCTGTCGACCTCGGTGTGGGTCAATCCGTTCCCGGGCAACAGGGATGTGTGGCTGACTGCCGGCGGCAATCTGGAGCCGCGCTATCACAAGGGCGAGACGGATTGGCGCGTCAGCGCAACCGGCCTCGCCGACCGCACGGAGACGCTGAAGGACACGAGCTGGACGCTGGGCGGCGGCATCCATATCGGCGGCTATTTCGGCGATCCGCTGAACCTCGGCGCCAAGGGCTACCCGCTGACGGCCGGGTTCAAGGTCGGCATGCAATGGGCGGCCACGCCGCAGGTCGAGTACAAGGACCTGAGCCGCGGCGATGGCGGCGCCACGCTGGAGCACAAGACCAGCGAGGCCGCCTACGGGATGATGACGTTCCTGTTCAAGTTCTGAGCGCCGCGCCGCCGGTGCGGCCGCCGCGCATGTAGTGCCGCTCGGGGCGGTAGGCGCTGAACAGCTCGGCCAGGACGTCGCGGATCGAGGCGATCAGGCGCGCGGCGATGCTGCGATTGCTTCTTGTGCTGCGTGCCATGGCCAAGTCTCCCGCGACGTATCGTTCCTGATGGAGCGGATTGTCGCGGGAGGGGGCTTCGGCCGGATGTCGCGTGAGCCGCGACTTCGTTTCGATTGTTTCCGCGCCTATTCGATCTTGATGTTGTTGGTCTTGGCGACGTCCGCCCACTGCGCGATCTCGCGGTCGAGGAAGGTCGTGAATTCCGCCGCCGAGGTGCCGCGCGGCTCGGTACCCGCCGACAGCAGCTTCTCGGAGACGTCCTGCGCCTTCATCGCCGCGGCGGCGTGCTCGTTCAGCTTGGCGATGACGTCGGCCGGTGTGCCGCGCGGCGCCAGCAGGCCGTACCATTGCTGCACCTGGAAGGCGGGATAGCCGGCTTCGGTGAAGGTCTGGATCTCCGGCGCCACATCGAGGCGCTTGGCCGACGTGATGGCGAGCGGCCGCAGCTTGCCGGTCTGGAAGTTGCTGCCGGCGCCCTGCAGGCTGATGAAGATCGCGTCGACATGGCCGCCCATCACGTCGGACAGGGCCGGAGCGGCGCCCTTGTAGGGGACGTGCAGCGCGCTGATGCCGGCGACCGGGCTCAGCAGTTCCATCGCCAGGTGCTGCAGGCCGCCGGCGCCGTTGGAGGCGTAGGTGAGCTTGCCCGGTTTCTCCTTCGCCAGCTTGATGAAGTCGGCGAGCGTCTTCACCGGCACGGTCGGGCCGACGGCGAGCGCAAAGGGCTGCACCGCCAGGAGCGAAATCGGCGCGAAATCCTTCTTCGGGTCGTAGTTGAGCTTGCTGTTGACCGCGGGATTGATCGCATGCGTGTCGGCGATCGCGATCAGCAGCGTGTAGCCGTCGGGCCTGGCCCGCGCCGCGATCTCGCTGCCGATGGCGCCGGAGCCGCCGCCGCGGTTCTCGACGATGGTCGTCTGGCCGATGCTGCGCGAGAACTTCTCCGCCACCATGCGCCCGATCAGGTCGGCCGAGCCGCCCGGCGGATAGGGCACGACGATCGTGATCGGCTTGCTCGGATAGGTCTCGGCCATGGCGGGCGAAGCGGCCAGCAGGGCGCACGCGGCGCCGAGCACGGACATCAGGGTGTGGCGGATCCTCATCTTTGTTTTCCTTCCTTGCTTCTGTTTTTAGGGGCGTTCGATGACGGCGTTCTGCGATGTGAGGACGGACTGGAGCTCGCGCACGTCCAGCGCCGCCGGCGCCTGGCCCTTCAGCGCGGCGAGGGCCGCCATCGTGCCCGCCGCGTGGCCGGTGGCCATGCACACCGGCTGGCCGCGCGCCGAGGCGGCGGCGGCATGGGTGGCGGAGATGGCGCGCCCCGCGACGACGAGGTTCTCGATACCGGTGGGTACCAGGCAGCGCGCCGGAATGCCGTAGGAGCGGTCGATCTTCGACAGATCGGTGCCGCCGCCATGGACCTTGCCGTTGGCCTTCTGTGACGTCTTTTCGCTGACGTCGTGGATGTCGAGCGGATAGGCGCCGCGCGCGACCTGGTCGTCGAAGTCGCGGCCCGTGACGACATCGCCCTTGGTCAGGACATAGCCGCCCTTGATGTGGCGGGTCTCGCGGATGCCGACCTGGAACGGGCTCGACACGACGTAGCAGCCCTCGAAGCCCGGCACGTATTTGCGCAGGAAGCGCAGGCCTTCGAGGATCTGCATCTGCGATTCGACCTCGGCGCGGGTCAGGTCGTCGGGATCGGTGCCGTCGATGTCGTGCACGCGCGTGATGTTGATCGTCACCTCGCGCCGGTCGGGGAACGGGTTGAAGCCCATGTCGTCGCGCGGGATGGTGTAGTCGCCGGCCGCGCGCGCCTTGCGGATCAGGCTGCGGAACCCGGCGACGCCGACGCCGGGCTTGGCGCGGAACTTCTCGACGCTGTACTCGTCGCCATTATAGCCCTCGGGCGTCTCGAAATCCTCGGGATGCGCCTCGAGATAGGCCCAGGTCTTGTCGAGATCGACGCCGCCGACGCGGAAGATGGCGGAAACCGGCTGCGCGCGCCCATCGCCCTCGCGGCCGTAGACGAACTCGGCCCCCGCGCGCGCGGCAAGGTCGCCGTCGCCCGTGCAGTCGACGAAGCACCGGGCGGGGATTAGCTCCAGCCCCGCTTTGTTGGCGACGCGGATGCCCTGGATGCGGCGGCCGTCGAGCTGCGCGTCGACGACGAAAGAGTGCAGCAGCAGCGAAAGCCCCGACTGCTTCACCATCTCGATCAGCTTCAGCTTCAGCGCCTCGGGGTCCTGGCCCATGATCGAGCCGTGGCGCGGATGCGCCTGGACCGGCGTCGCGCCGTTGAAGGCGCGCGCGCGCTCGATCAGCTCCTCGCCGATGCCGCCGAGCGCCTTGTGGCCCTCGCCATCGTTGATGCCCTTGAGCGACATGCCGAGCGTCAGCACGCCGCCGAGATTCCCGTACTGCTCGACCAGCAGTGTCCTCGCGCCGGTGCGCGCGGCCGCGATGCCGGCGATGGCGCCCGCCGTCCCGCCGCCGACGACAACGACGTCGTAGCCTTCTCTCGTCTTCATGGTGCTGTTAAGTCCTGCCGGCGTTGTTCGTGCTGCCGCCGGCGCTGGACGGTGCCTGCGGCCGGCCTTACAATGAAGGTTGTCATGATGTCATAACAACTCGGCCGGCACAATGGCTCCCTCCGACGCGTCCCCGGGCACCCTCGTCCCCCTCTACCGGCAGGTTTCGGAGCGGCTGGCCAAGTCCATCGTCAGCGGCGAACTGGCGGAGGGGCAGGCGCTGCCGACCGAATTCGCGCTGTGCGCGCAGTTCGGCGTCAGCCGCATCACGGTGCGCAAGGCGCTGGACGAGCTGGTCGACCGCCAGCTCGTGATCCGCCGCCGCGGCGTCGGCAATTTCGTCAGCGAGGACCGGCAGAGCACGTGGTCGGTGACCCTGACCGGCGTGATCGAGGATGTGCTGACGCCCAGCCGCCTGACCATCGTCAGCGAGAAGATCGCGGCACCGCCAGCCGACGTGCTGCGCTTCGCGCGGCTGCCACCGCGCACGCGCATGAAGCTGTTCGAGGCGGCGAACCATATCGAGGGCGTGCCGCTCGTGCACGTGCGCTACCATTTCCCGCTGGCGATCGCCGAGCGCCTGTCGGCGGAGGCGCTGTCGGGCCCGTTGCAGGCGATCAAGGTGGTCGAGCAGGCGACCGGTCGCCAGGTCGACCATGCCGAGCAGCTCGTTCTGCCGTTCAACGCGCGCGGCACGATCGCGCGCAGCCTCGGCGTTTCTCCGGGGACCGCGGTGCTGCGCGCGATCCGCGTCTACTGGGACACGGCGCAGCAGCCGATGGAAATCTTCGACGCCTGCTACCATCCGACCGAGTACCGCTATACGGCGACGCTTTATCCGCGTCGCGGCGCGCCGGACTCGCGGTGAGAGTCACGGCGCGCGCGTCGCGCGCCTCCAGGTAGAGAATCGCCACGCTTCGCGCGGAAGCGTCGCATCGTTACGCCACACAAATGTCACGGTTTCGAGCGATTAGTCGGTTGCACGCCGATTCGAAATCTCGATAGACAGCGAGAAGCGAGTCGGCGAATCGGGAGCGCGAGTCGCAAGAGCCGGAGACGATACATTGCAGCAGGCGAGTGTCACGAGCCGCAGCGAGCCCGCGTCGCCGACGGTGGCGCCTTTCCAGATTCGCGGCCGCCAGTTCACCGCGATCGTGCTGCAGCTCGCCGGCGAGGCCGACGACGCGTTCTACGCGGCCCTCGACGCCAAGCTCAAGCAGGCGGCGCATTTCTTCGCGCACGTCCCGCTGGTGCTGGACCTCGGAAAGGCGCCGGAGTCGACGATCGACTTCCGCCTGCTCGTGCTGGAGATGCGCACGCGCCGGCTGACCCTCGTCGGCATCCAGAACGCGACCGCTGAGCAGCGGCGCGCGGCGCTTGCCGCCGGGCTGATCACCTTGCGCGGCGGCCGCGACGTCCCGCCCGAGAAGGAAAAGAGCAACGGCGCCGCGGCGCAGCCGGGCCGCACCAGCGCGCTGGTCGTGACGGAGCCGGTGCGCTCCGGCCAGCGGATCTTCGCTGCCGACGGCGACCTCGTCGTCGTCGGCTCCGTCAGCTCCGGTGCCGAGGTCGTCGCCACCGGCAACATCCATATCTACGGCACCCTGCGCGGCCGCGCGCTCGCGGGGGCGACCGGTGACTCGAAAGCGCGCATCTTCTGCCACAACCTCGAAGCGGAACTGGTCGCCATCGCCGGCACGTACTCGACGAGCGACGACATCCAGGCGACGGCGCAGCGGCAGCGCGTGCAGATGTTCCTCGAGGGCGATGCGCTCCGCATCGCCCCTCTGAAATAGCAACACACCAGGAACGGGAGATCGGCCTTGGCCAAGATCATCGTCATCACATCGGGAAAGGGGGGCGTCGGCAAGACGACCTCGACCGCCGCCATCGGCGCCGGGCTGGCCATGCGCGGCAAGAAGACCGTGGTCATCGATTTCGACGTGGGCCTGCGCAACCTCGACATGATCATGGGGTGCGAGCGCCGCGTCGTGTTCGACTTCATCAACGTCATCCAGGGCGATGCGAAGCTGAACCAGGCGCTGATCAAGGACCGCCGCCTCGACAACCTCGCCGTCCTGCCGACCTCGCAGACCCGCGACAAGGACGCGCTGACGCGCGAGGGCGTGGAGAAGGTGCTGAACGAGCTGCGCAACGAGTTCGACTACATCATCTGCGACAGCCCGGCCGGCATCGAGCGCGGCGCGCACATGGCGATGTATTTCGCCGACGAGGCCGTGGTCGTCACCAACCCGGAAGTATCGTCGGTGCGCGACAGCGACCGCGTCATCGGCCTGTTGAGCAGCAAGACGCGCCGCGTGGAAAAAGGCGAGGCGGCGCCGAAGGCGCACCTGCTGCTGACGCGCTACGATCCCGCGCGCGTCGCCAAGGGCGACATGATGAAGGTGGAGGACGTGCTGGAGATCCTGTCGATCCCGCTGCTCGGCGTCGTCCCGGAAAGCCCGACCATCCTCAAGGCGTCGAACACCGGCACGCCGGTCGTCTTCGACGAGGCATCCAACGCCGGCAAGGCCTATTCCGACGCGGTGTCGCGCCTGATGGGCGAGACGACCGAGATGCGCGTCATGGGGCCGGAGCGGCGCGGCCTGTTCCAGCGCCTGCTGTGGAGGACGGCATGAGCCTGTTCAGCTTCTTCCGCCGCCAGCCGGCCTCGGCGCAGACGGCGAAGGAGCGGCTGCAGGTCCTGCTGGCGAGCGAGCGGCAGGACCGCGGCGGGCCGGATTTCCTGCCGCGGCTGAAGCACGACCTGATTGAGGTCATCCGCCGCCACGTGCCGGGTGCGGGCGACCGGGTCGAGGTCAAGCTGCAGCGCGGCGTCGACATCCAGCGCCTGGAGATCGAGTTCGACCTCCTGCCGCCGCCGGCCCCGCGCTCCCGCGCGACGGGACGCGCGACGACGCCGGCCTTCGCGCGCTGATCCCGCAGCGGCTTGCCGCTGTGCCGGAGCCTCATCCGGTCGAGCGGCGCCGGGGCCGATCTGAGATCGGCCCCTACACGCAAATTTTTCCCTGCTAGTACGTTCCGTGTAGGGGCGGGTCTAAAGACCCGCCCTGGCACAACCTTCAGCAAAGCGCGCATCCTGCGAGGCAGCGCCACAGCTAAGCTTGTCACAATCACCCCCTGCCATTGTCAAAACTGCCATCTGTCCGGCATGATCGGGGCGGCGCATCTTTCACTCCATCGACAACACCACGGAGTGAGACCATGAAACGCTATGTGATCGAGCGGGACTTGCCGGGTGTCGGCGCGATGAACCGCGAGCAGCTCAGGCAGGCGGCGGCGACGTCGAACGGTGCGCTGGCGAAGCTGGCCGGCAAGGCGCAGTGGGTGCAGTCCTATGTCGTCGCCGACAAGACGTTCTGCATCTACCTCGCCGACAGCGAGGCCTCGGTGCGCGAGCACGCGAAGCTGAGCGGCTTTCCCGCGAACAGGGTGACGGAAGTGTGCAGCGTGATCGATCCGCTGACCGCGAATTCCTGACCGGGCGGCGCCGCCGTGCCATCGGGCCCGGCGGCACCTCGGCCCGCGCCGGCAGCGGACGGGAGAGAGGAGAGTGCCTGATGTTGAACCTCGGCACCGCGATGTCCGGGCAGTTCTGCTGGGTCGATCTCGCCGCGACCGATGCCGGCCGCGCGCGGGATTTCTATGGCGCGCTGTTCGGCTGGCGCGCGTGCGAGGTGCAGGCGAATGGCGGCGTGTTCACGCGCCTGCGTCTTGCGGACCGCGATGTCGGCTCGCTGTACCAGCTCTCGCGGGACCATCGCGAACGCGGCGTGCCCTCGCACTGGACGCCCTATGTGCGCGTCGACGATGCGGACGCGGCGGCGCGCCGCGTCGCTGATCTCGGCGGCGCGGTGGTCGTGCAGCCCTTCGCCGTCGACGGCATTGCACGCATCGCCCTCGTCACGGATCCGGTCGGTGCGCTGATCGGGCTGTGGCAATCCCTCGGCGCCGACAAGGAGGCTTCGCATGGCTAGGAAGACGGGCTGTCCCCCGCTCAAGGCGGTACGCGCGGCACAGGCCGTGCCGGACAAGCAGGTGCTCGATGTCGCCGTCGTGCTGCTGGAGGAGGGCTACGCCTCGACGGCGATCGGGCCGATCGAGGTCTTTCACTCGGCCGGCGTGCTGTGGAACTGGCTGCACGGCGCGGCACCGCAGCCGCGCTTCCGCGTGCGCGTCGCCTCGATCGACGGCGGCCGCGTGACGACGCTGTGCGCGGTGGGGCTCACGCCGGAATGCGCGATCGCCGACATCGACAAGACCGACATCATCATCCTGCCCGCCTCGGGCTGGGACGTGCAGGAGCGGATCGCGCGCAACTCGCCGCTCGTGCCGTGGCTGCGCAAATGGCATGCGCGCGGCGCGTACATCGCCGGCATCTGCACCGGTGTCGCGTTCCTGGCGGAAGCCGGATTGCTCGACGGCCGGCAGGCGACCACGCACTGGGCCGTCGCCGACATCCTGCGCGCGCGCTATCCGAAGGTCCGCTGGCGGCCGGACCAGTTCGTGACCGAGGACGACCGCGTCTTCTGCAGCGGCGGCGTCTACGCCTCGATCGACCTCAGCCTGTACCTGGTGGAGAAGTTCTGCGGCCACGAGGTCGCGGTGCAGTGCGCGAAGTCGCTGCTCGTCAGCATGCCGCGCGGCCGGCAGACGGGCTACGCGGTCGTGCCGCTGTCGCGCCCGCATTCGGATGAACGGATCCGCGCGGCCGAGGAATACCTGCAGGCGCATTTCGACGGCACCGTGGCGCTCGACGGGCTCGCCGCGCGCGCCGGCATGAGCCCGCGCACCTTCATCCGCCGCTTCAAGGCCGCGACCGGCCGCCTGCCGGGCGCCTACATCCAGATGCTGCGCGTCGCCGCGGCGAAGGAGATGCTGGAGCGCGGCGAGGCGTCGATCCAGACCGTCAGCGCGAAGGCCGGCTACGAGGACATCGCCTTCTTCCGCACCCTGTTCAAGCGCCACACCGGCATGACGCCCGCCGAGTACCGCCGCCGCTTCGCGCGGATGAGCTTCGATCACGGCGATCTGGAGAACGGGCGCTCGGCGGCGTGAGGAGGCTATTGTCCCAACAACCTGCGTCATGCGCGAGGTTGACCCGCGCATCCATGGGGCCGTCGCACCGTTCGTCGCCGGCACTGCACCACCTCGCCATCGGCGCGATGGACCCGCGGATCAAGTCCGCGGGTGACGCTGGTGGGAGAGAGCTTTCACTTTAGAGGGCCGTCCTCGCAAATCACCGCAGCGGCCGGAAGGCCGCGCGGAGTTCGGCGCTGAACAGCTCGGGCTCTCCCCAGGCCGCGAAGTGTCCGCCCCGTTCGGCCTCGCGGAAGTAGATCAGGTTGCGATAGGCGCGCCGGGCCCATGTTTCCGGCGCCCGGTACACCTCCTCCGGAAAGACGGTGATGGCGACGGGCAGCGAGATCTCCGCGGTTTTTTGCGCCGCCGCCAGCGTGACGCTTCGGCCGGCTGTCTCCCAGTAGATTCGCGCGGCGGAGGTCGCGGTGTTGGTCAGCCAGTACAGCGAGATGTCGTCAAACACATCCTCTCTGGCGAGCAGGCGCTCGGGCTCGCCATTGTTGTAGTCGTAGATCCAGGCGGCGAGTCCTGCCGGCGAATCCGTCAGGGCGTAGCCGATCGTCTGCGGCCGCGTGCCCATCATCAGGGCGTAGGCCCTGTACTTCTTGAAGAACGTGTCGAGCGAGTCGAATGCCGTGCGCTCCTTCGGTGAGAGTCCTGGCGGCGGCTCCCCGCTGGCGAGCGCCATCGCGACGTCGGACGGCACGGCCGCCGGCAAATTGATGTGGATACCGAGCAGGCCCGGCGGTTCCTGACGCGCCATCGCGCTAGAGATCGGAGAGCCCCAGTCGCCGCCCTGGGCGACGTAGCGCGTGGTGCCGAGGCGCTGCATCAGCACCGCCCAGGCGCGCGCGATGCGGTCGGGATCCCACCCTGTCGTGGTCGGCTTGCCGGAGAAGCCGAAGCCGGGGATCGACGGCATGACCAGATCGAACGCGTCTTCCGCGCGTCCGCCATGCGCCGTCGGATCCGTGAGCGGACCTATGGTCTTGAGCAGCTCGAAGACCGAGCCGGGCCAGCCATGCGTCATGATCAGCGGCAAAGCATCAGGATGACGCGAGCGGACGTGGACGAAGTGGATGTCCAGCCCGTCGATCGTCGTCATGAACTGTGGCCAGGCGTTGAGCTTCGCCTCGGCCTTTCGCCAGTCATGCTCCGTTCCCCAATAACGCACCAGCTCCCGGAACGTCGCGAGCTGCACGCCCTGCGACCGGTCGGCGACCAGCTCGCGATCGGGCCAGCGCGTGGCGGCGATGCGGCGGCGGAGTTCGTCGACCTCCGCCTGCGGGATGTTCACGCGGAACGGCCGGATGGCCTCGTCCGCGGCCTGCGCGCGCGCATCCGTCGACAGCAGGTTCGCGGCGCCCAGCGCGACCGTACCGGCGAGGAAATCGCGCCGCGACGGCACATGCGACAGATCGGACATGCCACTCTCCTTTCCGGAACCGGCATCGGGCGGCACGTTGCGATCGCCGATCGCGTGACGGACGACGCCGGCCGGGATTTGGCGTCGGCGCAGTGATGCTGGAAATCAGGGACATTGCGGAGTCGCCGCCGGGAAACGACGCACTTGGCCGCGCGGAGAACCCTGTAGCCGCGGAAATTCAAGCGGAGGCCGCGGCAGCCGCCGTCAGCGGTTCTGAACGCAAGCGAATAGACAGACGGCGTCCGGCCCCGACTCCCGGCGGCGTCCGCGATCAGCACCGTCAGCGGCTCTGAGCACAAGCCAAAAAACAAACTGCGTCATGCGCGGGCTCGACCCGCGCATCCATGGTGCCGTTGCACCATTCGTCACCGGCACTGCACCACCTTGCCGGCGGCGCGATGGACCCGCGGATCAAGTCCGCGGGTGACGCTGCTAAGAGAGAGATTCCACACGAAGTTGGGGGAGAGCATTCAGTTCAGCAGCGTCATGCGCGGGCTTGACCCGCGCATCCATGGCACCGTGCGTGCCTTACACGGCGGCGGGAGACGCGCTGGCCGGTTCCATCTGCTCGGCTTGCCGGGCGGACTCGGCCTGAAGGGCCAGCGCGCGATGGATCTGCGCGACGACAGCCGCACCTTCCCCCACGGCGGCTGCGACCCGCTTGATCGAGCCGGCGCGGACATCGCCGACCGCGAACACGCCGGGCACGCTGGTCTCGAGCGACAGGGCCGCGTGTCGGCCGGCCGCATCCCCGTTCGCACGGAGCGGGCAGTCGAGTCCGGTCCGCAGGAACCCCTTGTCATCGATCGCCGCATGGCTCCGCAGCCACGCCGTGTTGGGATCGGCGCCGATGAACAGGAAGAGATGGCGCAAGGGGCATCGGTGCGTCGTGCCGTCGGCGCGCTCCCGGAACACCGCGGCCTTCAGGCCGCTGGTGCGATCGCCCTCCAACGCCGTCACTTCCGTGCCGGTATGCAGCTCCACGTTCGGCAGCGCGCCGATCCTGTCGATGAGATAGCGCGACATCGTGTCCTCGAGCCCCTTGCCCCGCACGACCAGATACAGGCGCTTGACCTTGGGGGCGAGGAACACGACGGCCTGGCCGGCCGAGTTTCCACCGCCGACCACGGCCACCTCCTCGCCCGCGCACAGCTTGGCCTCGACCGGCGAGGCCCAGTACGAGACGCCCGCGCCCTCGAGTTCCGCCAGGTTCGGAATGTCGAGCCGGCGATAATGCGCGCCCGAGGCGACGACGACGGTCCGCGCCTGCACCGTGCCGCCGTTCGTGAGTTCGAGGCGCAGCGGATCGCCGGACCGCCTGTTGTGCCCGCGGCAGTCGAGGCGCGCGACCTCCATCGGGATCGCCAGTTCCGCGCCGAATTTCGCGGCCTGATTGAAGGCGCGCGCGGCCAGCGCCATGCCCGAGATGCCGGTCGGGAAGCCGAGATAGTTCTCGATCCGCGCGGACGCACCTGCCTGCCCGCCGAAGGCGCGCTGATCGACAACCAGCACCGACAGGCCCTCGGAGGCCGCGTAAACCGCGGTCGCGAGGCCCGCGGGGCCGGCGCCGATCACCGCCACGTCGTACACCGCCTGCGGATCGAGCTCCGGCGTGATGCCCAGGCACACGCCGGCTTCCGCGTCGGTGGGACGCTTCAGCACGCTCCCGTTCGGACAGAGCATGAGCGGCAGCTCCTCGGGCCGCACGCCCAGGCGTTCGACGACGGCGCGGCCGCACTCGTCATCCGCCGCGTCCAGCACCGTGTACGGATAGCCGTTGCGGCCGAGAAATCCCTGCAGGCGCACGAGGTCCGGATCGCCCGGGCGGCCGACCAGCACCGAGCCGGCGCCGCCCTCGATCAGTCCGACGCGCCGCAGGATGAAGGCGCGCATGATCAACTCCCCTAATTCCGCGGAGCCGACGACGAGGGCGCGCAGGTGCACGGCATCGAAGGGCAGGGCGGTGCAACCGTCGGCGCCGGCGCGGCCCTCGGCAAGGGAAGAGCGCCCGGAAAGCTGGCTGAGCTCGCCGCTGATCTGACCGGCCTGGTGCGTCGTGATCGCCGCTTCGCGCTCGAGTCCATCGCGGCGTATGGCGTCGATGCTGCCCGCCAGGACCAGCCAGGCCGGCGCGTGCCGCTCGCCGATGCCATAGACGATCTCGCCCGGTGCGAAGTGCCGCGCCTCGCCGCTGGCAAAGCGCCGCGCCGTCTCGATCTGCGTCCCGTCGAACGTGGGGAACATCTGATGACGGCGGCCGTCGCTCTCGTTCATTGCGTGTCTCCTGCGGGGAGGAACTTGCCGGATCCAGTCTAGCACGCGGCGCTCGACGGCGCCTTCAGCGTCCGCGACGAGCGCCGTCTAGGAGCCCCGAAACGCAATCCGATAAACAAACCGCGTCATGCGCGGGCTCGACCCGCGCATCCATGGTGCCGTTGCACCGATCGTCCCCACACTGGCACCGCCTCGCAGCGCAGCGATGGACCCGCGGATCAAGTCCGCGGGTGACGTCGTTGGGAGAGGATGTTCGTTTTGGAGGTGTCCGGCTGGAGCAGAACTTTCTTCTAGATGCGTCATGCGCGGGCTTGACCCGCGCATCCATGGTGCCGTTGCACCCGTCGTCTCCACGCTGGCACCCCTCGCAGCGCAGGGATGGACCCGCGGATCAAGTCCGCGGGTGACGCTGTTGAGAGGAGTGTTCGTTTTGGAGGCGACGCAACTGGAGTGGAGCTTTTCTTTCACATGCGTCATGCGCGGGCTTGACCCGCGCATCCATCGCTCAGCCGGCGACACTGTCAAACAGGTCGCACCAATCCGGATTCGCCTCTTCGATCAGCGCGACTTTCCATTCACGTCGCCAATGCTTCATCGTGCGTTCGCGCTGGATTGCCGCCTGGCCGTAGTCGTGAACTTCGAAGAAGACCAGACGGTGGACGCCGTACTTCTTCGTGAAGCTGTCGACAACGCCTTCTCTATGCTCATGCACCCGGCGAACGAGGTCGTTCGTGACGCCAATGTACAACGTCCCGTTCTTCTTGCTTGCAAGGATATACACGTAGTACGGCACAGCCTTCACTTGCGGCGACATGGATGCGCGGGTCAAGCCCGCGCATGACGCACTTCTTTATTCGTTCTGTGGTCTGCTGCTCCACGACACACGCACTGCGATTCAATCCTGACGATCTTCGCTCGGCGCGCGAGTTCCGTCGTCGCGACATCCCACCCGCTGCGCGTGAGCAGCGCGCGCACACGACTCGTGTCGCGGGAATTTGTTGCGCTGCAGCGACTCCGGCAAAAATGGATGAGCGGCCTAACCCCAAGAGGAAATCGCCGGAATCCGTGGAGTCGTGATAGGTTACCTGCGTCTTTTAACGCGACATAATAAGGCAGGGGACGGTCGCCGGACATCGGGTGCTTAGGAGAGAGCCTGGTGTCCGGCCACAGCCTCCGCGCCGGTGGCGACGGAAGACGCCCCGCGTCTTCCTCGCAAGGGGTGCCAGACATGACCCGGGATTCGCTCTCGCGCGTCGACGGCCCGCCATGCAGTTTGCTATTTAAAATAGCAACGCAGAATTGGACGATACGGCGCGCGCAGGCGCGCATTCGCTTCCGCAAGGGCGGAGGCGACACGACCGGCGTGCGCTGAGATGCCGTCGACGCACGACATCGCCGCCGGGCGCACGATGGGCTGGATGGCGCATGAGCTGGTCGTGCTGCGCCGGCCCGGCGACTCGGCGCTCGAGATCCTCGACCTGATCTGCGCCCCGTATCGCGACACGCACGCGCAGTTCGAAGCGTGGCACTCCGATCTGCCGGGCCGCATGGGCGATGCGTTCGAGCGCTACACCGATCCGCATCCCGCGGCGTGGCTGGGCATGTTGATGGTCGAGGCGTTCGCGCCGCACGGCCTCGCCGACCTGCCGCGCTATCGCGCCATGACCGAGGCGCGGCGCGGCGCGCGGCTGGCACCCGGCGGCGCCGCGGCCGAAACCGCCTATCTCGCGTGGTGGAGCGAGGTCTACGTGCCGTTCCGCATGCGCTACGGATTCTGGTGAAGGGAAGGCGTCCGATGTCGACGCATCATGTCGTGGCTGCGGTCTGGAAGAGCATCGCCTTCGGCGTGCGCACCGACTGCGCGCTGTGCGGCTATCCGATTTTGGGCGGGGAGACGGTGCTGCGCCTCATGCACCGCTACGGGCGCAGCTCCGATCTCTGCGCGGAATGCGCCATCGCCATCGGCGGCGTGCCGCCCGGCGCCGACGCGCGCAGCGAGCTCGACGGGGCCGAGCTGCACGAGATCGCCAGCCGCCTGGCGATGCGCGTCGCCTACACGATCCAGGACATCGAGCGGCTGCTCAAGGCGGTGCATGGCGACCCGGCCATCGCGCAGGAGATCTGCGATGCCGCCGCGGCCGCCAACTGCGCCGACCCCGTGAAGTTCTTCGCCGACCGCTGGCCGCTCCCGCGTGCCGCGGACGGCGCCACCCCACAGCCCACTAACAGAAAGGAGGAACAGGGCTGATCCTCGGGCCCGGCCGCAAGATTCCGGCTTGGCCCGAATGACCGAGTGTGCTCGAATCCCTCTCGGGAAACTGCGCCCGCCCGGACCCCCTCACCGTGGCGGGCGCTTTGTTTTTCGGGTGCCGCTGTTTGCCAGGCGGCCGTTGCCTTTGGAGCTCACCTTCCAGAAAGAAGTGCGCGGACGCGGGCTTGACCTGCGTACCCATCGTCGTGCAGGGCGCGCGCGGCGCCATGGATGCGCGGGTCAAGCCCGAGGACGACGCAGGAGAGGGAAGGATGGATTGGACGAAACGGCTGAAACGGTGAAACAGGCGAAACGGACGAAACAGGTGAAACAGCGAAACACCGGCAAACGCGTGAAGCACGTGAAGCACTGAAGCAGCCGCGGAAATGGACGGCGGATCAGCGACTTGGCTGCTTCACCGGCCGAGGCCGGACAGCCCATCCCAGAGCAGCTTGAGGGCGGTGACGACGAGCAGCGCATAGCAGGCGCGGTACATCTGCCCCTGGTCGAGGCGGGCGTGCAGCCGCCAGCCGGCCCAGATGCCGAGTGGGACGGCGGGCAGGCACAGCGCCATCATGATCCACACCTCGCGCGTCGGCGCGCCGAGGAAGAGCCACGGCCCCGCCTTGATCGCGTTGGCGACGGTGAAATAGAGGCTCGTCGTGCCGGCATAGATGTGCTTCGGCAGGCCGAGCGGCAGCAGATACATCGCCAGCGGCGGCCCGCCGGCATGCGCGACCATGGTGGTGACGCCCGACATGGTGCCGAAGGCGAGCGCCTTGGGCGTCGAGCGCGGACGCTGTTCGACCTTGCGGCCGCCGAGGAACCACAGCCCCGCGAAGACGAGGGTGATGAGCGCGATGGCGGTGGCGATCCAGGCACGGTCGACGATGCTCATCGCCACGAAGCCGACCGCGATGCCGACGATCATCGCCGGCACGAGCCGCACGAGGTCGGGCCGCGACCAGGTCGATGGCCGCCAGTAGCGCAGCGCCACGATGTCCATGGCGATGAACAGCGGGGCGAGCAGCGCGCCCGCCGTCACTGCGTCCATCGACAGCGACAGCAGCGGGATGCCGATCACCGCGAAGCCGCCGCCGAAGGCGCCGCGCATGAACGCGATCAGCAGCACGCCGGAAAAGGCGACGGCGAACGCGAAGAGGTCGGGGGAGGTCATCGGGCAGCCGAGAGAATTTCACGCGCGCCGAACTCTAAACAAAAGAAAGAGCGTCGTCCTCGGGCTTGTCCCGAGGACCCATCGCGCCGCTTGCACCATGGACCCGCGGGTCAAGCCCGCGGGAGGCGCAAGTGGTGGAGGAAGCGAATCCGATCGGCGGTGGCTCAATACCTTCGTGCAAGGGAACTGCCAGGCCGCTTGCTGGTTGCTTAGGTCGGTGAGGGGATCGACCTCAAGGAAGGAAGATCAACATGCCTCAATCCCTTTTCTCACGAGTTGCGCTCGGACTGGTTGCCGGCATCGCCCTTGCAGGGACGGCGCTGGCGGGGCCGGGCGATGTCTACAAGGTGACCGGCGAGCGCGTGAACCTGCGCGCCGGCCCGACCGATCAGTCCGCCGTGCGCACCCAGGTGCTGCAGGGCGAGGATCTGATCGAGCTGGCGCAGCAGGGGCGCTGGCTCGGCGTGCGCGTCGCGCGGACCGGCGACGAAGGCTGGGTCTACGGCGATCTTGTGCGGCGCACCGCACAAAGCACGCTCGGCCGGCGCGTCTCGGCGGCGGGCTTCGGCAAGTACTCGCGCGATTTCGACGGCCTGATCGAGGCGATCAACGGCGAGCTGGGGTTCCCGATGGTCGCTTCGCTCGAACATGGCGCGAACAACACGCTGCGCGTCACGCCGACCACCGAATGGATGCTGGGCACCGGCCGCGACGCGAAGCTCTATGCCGCGGCGGCGCTGCACCAGATGTGGAAGAACGCCAGCGGCGGCCGACCGGCCAACGTCGCATTGCTGCTCAACAATGCACCGTTCCTCAGCGTGAGCGACACCAATTCCGGCCCGGTGATCGCGTACGAGGTGCCGCCAGTGACGACGCTAAGCGGCAGCGTGCGATGACGATGCGCAGCTAGCCCGCCGCCTCGCCGCCGTCCTTGCTGAGGTAGAGTCGGCACAGGGCGGCGGCCTTGTGGGCGGCGCGGCCCCAGCGGCTGTTGGGATCCTGGGCGGCGTACTGCTCGAACAGCGGCAGGGCGGCGCGCGCATCGCCGCGGTCGAGATGGAGGACGGCGAGGTTGAACAGCGCGTCGGCGTAGTTGGCATCGCACGACAGCGCGCGCTCGAAATGCCGCCGCGCCTGGTCGAGATCGCCGCGGTCCTGCGCGAGGCAGGCGAGATTGTACCAGCCGTCGGCGAGGAGTGGGTCGAGTTCGGTCGCGCGGCGATAGAGGATCGCCGCCTCCTGCACGCGGTCCTGCTGGCGCACGGCGTTGGCGCAGTTGTAATGGCTCAGCGCGTCGCCGGGATCGGCCTGGATGCAGCGGCGGTAGAAGCGCTCCGCGCCCTGCCAGTCGCCGATCTGCTCGGCGTTCTCGGCCATGTCATAGAGCTCGCCGGTCAGGAGCGGCGAGTCGTCGAGGTCGAGGCGGAGCTGGCCGTCGATCTCCGCGAGCCAGTTGCCCATGCGCACCACGATCTCGCCGCCCGGGAGCTGCACGAGGTTGCCGAGCTGGTTGAGCGCATCGCGCGAGGCGGCGCGGCGGAAGGCGATGGCGGCGCCGATGATCGACGGGATCGACAGGCCCTGGTCGAGCAGCGATCGGATCTGGCGCGCGAGCACGACGTCGGCGAAATCGAAGCGCCCGTCATCGGCCTCGATCACGTCGAACAGCTCGAGCCACATCTGCTCCTTGGGGTCGAGGCGGCTGAGGCGGCTGAAGGCCTCGCGCTCGTATTCGCGGCGCTTGGGATCGGCCGGCGCCAGCAAGTCGAGGGTCCGCAGGAACTGGTGCTCGGTCATCACCTCGCTGCGCATGCCGGCGCGCGCGAGCACGCCGTCGAGCCGGCCCGAGGCGAGGCGGTTGAGGGCGCCGTGCGCGATGACGGTGACGCGCGTGTCGTAGACGACGCGGCGCATCAGGATCGCGCCGCGGCGCTCGAGCTCGCGGCGCAGGCGCGCGATGGGCACGCGCTCCGGAACGCCGATGATCGAAACCGTAAGGCCGCGCCAGTCGCGCGCCATCCACCAGTCCTCTAAAGCGGCCCCCGGTTGGAGGCGGGCGACACTAGCCTGCTTTGCGGCGCGCACGCTTGGCTTTCGCCTTGGGCGCGGCCTTCGTCGTCTTGGCGGCGGCCGGCTTGCGGCTGCCGGCGGGGGCCTTGCGGCCGCTGTCGTCGAGCGAGCGCTTCAGCGCGTCGAACAGGTTGACGACGTTGGTCGGCTCGGGTTCCGGCTGCTCGGGCGCGGGCAGACCCTTGACCTTCGCCTGGACCAGCTCCTGCAATGCTTCCTGATAACGGTCGGTGAAGGTGCCGGGGTCGAACTTGTCCTTCATCTTGTCGATGATCGACTTCGCCATCTCCACCATGCGCTTGTCGACCGCGCCCTCGGGAATCTCGTCGAAATACTCGCCCGCGTCGCGCAGCTCTTCCTTGCTGCGCAGCGTGAACATCTCCAGTCCGTTGTCGCGCGGCTGGATCATCACGGGATGCTCGCGCGAGGTCAGCACCACGCGGCCCAGCCCGACCACCTTCTCGTCGGTCATCGCGTCGCGGATCACCTTGTAGGCCTCCGCCGCGACCTTGCCGTCCGGCACGACGAAATAGGGGGAGTCGAGATAGTTGATGTCGATCTTGCCGCCCGGGACGAAGCGCTCGATCTCGATCGTCTTGGTGCTCTCGATCTTGATCTTGTCCAGCTCTTCGTTGGTCAGGGTCACGTAGCGCTTGCGGTCGTACTCGTAGCCCTTGACCAGGTTCGCGCGCTCGACCTCCTCGCCCGTCTCGGCGTCATGCGCGCGCATGTTGATGCGGCTGCCGGTCTCCGGGTTTATGAGGTGGAAGCGGATCTTCTTCGCCTCCGTGGTGGCGGGATAAAGCCGCACCGCGCAGGTCACAAGGCTGAGTCTGAGGTAACCGTTCCAGCTTGCCATGACGCATCTCCCCGTACGCTGCGCTATTAACGCCCGAGCTTAGCGCAAGTTTCAACTACGGCGACTGTACCAAAGAGATGTGAACCAGCGGTGTAGGACCGCGAAAAGCCCAGCTTCTTCTATGCTTTGGCCTGTGGAAAACCGGCCCCACCCGAAGGAGAGGGGCCCCCGGACGGGGCCCCGGCAGCCTCAGGCCCGGCGGCCGAGGGAGCGGTATTCGACCTGGACAGGGGGGCGCGGGCGGCTGGTGATGACCTTCATGGCCGCCGCAGCCGGCGGCGCCGCGCGGCGGGGGGCCGAAGACTTCGCGCCGCGCACGGAGATCGCCATGTCGGGGTCGGCCTCGCGCACCTCGACCTTGCGGCCGCCCACGGACTTGCCGTTGAGGCCTTGGATGGCCCGCTCGATGGCGCCGTTCTGGGCGATGTTGACGAGTCCGCAGCCTTTGGACTGGCCGGTGATCGGATCGCGGGCGATCAGGGCGCCAATGACGATGCCGAACGGGTCGAACGTCGCAGCGAGCTGCTCGTCCGTGAAATCCTTCGGCAGGTTGGCGACAAAAATGTTACCGCTGAACCGATCTGCTCTCATGCGAATCCATCCTTCAAACTTGGCTGAACAATAGGGCATCGTGGCGCGTGGCTGCAGCGCAGGGCGCGCATGGCTGACACGACGGTTCTCGATTCCTTGCAGGCATAGATGTGCAGATTTGTCGAAAATTCCAGCATGTTCAGACTTGTGTGTAGTCGACGCTATCTCGCTTGCCCGAAAACGATGCAGGCGGTCAATACGTGAGACTGCTTATACGCCTGTGCCTGTGGCTCGCCGCGATCGTCCTGCTGGTGCCCGTGCTGGTGATCGCCATTTATGCGGTCATTCCGCCGCCCGTTACGCCGCTGATGGTCATGCGCTGGGTCGACGGCGCGGCGATCCGCAAGGACTGGACGCCGCTGGAGCGCGTCTCTCCGGCGGTGCCGCGCGCCGTGATCGCCTCGGAAGACAATCTGTTCTGCGAGCATTCGGGCTTCGACTGGAGCGCGATCGGCGACGCGGCGGAGGACTACGCGTCGGGCAGGCGCATGCGCGGCGCCAGCACGATCTCGATGCAGGTCTCGAAGAACCTGTTCCTGTGGCCGGGCCGCGACTTCCTGCGCAAGGGCGTCGAGGCCTACCTGACCGTGTTCGTCGAACTGCTGTGGACCAAGCGGCGGGTGATGGAGGTCTATCTGAACATCGCCGAATGGGGCGACGGCATCTACGGCATCGCCGCCGGCTCGCGCGCGTATTTCGGCAAACCGGCCTCGGCGCTGACGCCGCGCGAGGCGGCACTGCTCGCGGCCGTTCTGCCGAACCCGCGCGAATGGTCGCCTTCCCGGCCCACGTCCTATATCGCCGGGCGGGCGGATGTGATCGGCCGGCGCGTGGCCCAGCTCGGGTCGCTGCTGAACTGCGTCGGGACGCGGTAATCCGTGTTCCAAGCGTGGCGGTAGCCCGGGTCGGGAACGAAGCGCCCGCGAATCGATTCAGATATCAAGGCCGGTACGGGCCAAGGGAGGCAACACCATGAAGGCTGCCCTGCTTCTGACGGGCAGCGGCTCGCTGGTGATTCTGACGTCCCATGAATCGCTCACCAGCCCGCCCCTGCTCGAAAAGCTCGCCGCCAAGGGCATCGACAAGTTCATTGCCTACGAAATCCCGGAGGACATGGCGCGGGAGCGCTATGGCGGGCACTACGACGTCGTGATCCGCGACCTGCACGAGAGCGACGATCTTCGCGTGCTCGACTACAACGGCCAGCGCGCCTTCCGTCTGTTCCGCTTCGACGAACTGCCGGGTCCGATCTTCCACGATGCGGTGCGGACGCCGGCACCCGCGCCGACATTCGACGATGTCTTCTAGCGAAGAGGAGGAGAAGATGGCGATCGCAGCAAGTCTGAAGGACTATCTCGCGCGCCACGGCGTCACCTATGACGAGGTCGTCCACGATCGGGCGATGACGATGCTGGAAGCGGCGCGCCGCGCCCGCCTGCCGGATGACTGCGTGGTGAAAGCCGTCGTGCTCGAGGACGACGAGGGCTTCGTCCTCGCGGCGATTCCGGCCTCGCATCACGTGCGGCTGAGCGCGGTGCGCAAGGCGCTCAACCGGCGCCTGGGGCTGGCCACGGAAGGCGAGCTCGCCGGCCTGTTCATCGATTGCGAGGTCGGCGCCGCGCCGCCGGTCGGCGCCGCCTACGGACTGGCCGACGTGGTGATCGACGAAAGCCTGGACGCGAAGCCCGACCTCTATTTCGAGGGCGGCGACCACCGCACCCTGGTCCATGTCCGCGGCAGCGACTTCAACCGCCTGATGGGCGGCGCCAGGCACGGGCGCATCAGCCGTGCCGGCCGCGCGAGCTGGGGCGATGGCGGCGCGACAGAATTCATGTGATCGCTTTGCGGCCGGCGCGACCTAGCAGCCCGGCCCGCGTGGCATCGGGCAGCGTCGTTGCCTTCCTCGTCGCGGTGTCCAGAAGGACGATCACGGTTTCGGCGGTGGCCGCGCAGCCCTCGCCGCAGAAGATGCCCTGGCCCAGCCGGAACGAGCTGCGGCCGATATCGAGGACCGCGGTGCCGATCTCGGCCTGGCCCGGCCACAGCATCTCGGCGCGGAAGTCGAGCTCAAGGCGGGCGATCACGAATTCGCAGCCGGCGGGCGCCAGTTTCTCGCCTGCCTCGAAGAACAGCGCGACGCGCCCCGATTCGCAGAAGGTCGCGAACACCGCGTTGTTCACGTGGCCTTGCCGGTCGGTGTCGGCGTAGCGGATCTTCTCGCGCGTCCAGAAGATGAAGGTTTCGCGGCGCGCAAGCGGGTTGTCCCTGGTCATCGCGACGCTCCGAGGCGGACGAGGGCTTCGGCGCCGCTCATCACGTCGCCGAATTGCTGGATGATGGTTTCGAGCGAGGCGCGATGCTCGTCATCGGACAGCGCCGCGAGGCAGTCGGAGATCATGATGACGTTGTATCCCATCATCATCGCGTCGCGCGCTGTGGCCTCGCAGCACACGTTGGTCTTGGTGCCGGCAATGAGCAGGTTGCGCAGGCCGCGCTCGCGAAGCACGCGGTCGAGATCGGACGCGCCGGGAATCAGAGCGCTGTAGCGGTTCTTGCAGAGATGGATGTCGCCCGGCGCGACAGACAGCGCCGGCCAGAGGCGCTGCCCTTCGCCGTCCGGCGCGAGGCTGGCGATCGTGCGCTCGCGCATCTCGGCCGCGACGAAATGATCGAAGAAGGATGGCCAGTCGCTGCCGCCGTCGCCGCGACGGTTGGCATGCGTGACCCAGATGATCGCCACGCCGCGGGTGCGCAGGGCGGCGGTCAGGCTGTTCAGCGCGGGCACGATGTCCCGGGCCGCGGGCACCTCGGCCGGCGCGTCCTGCGCCACGAAGGTGTTCTGCATGTCGATGACCACCAGCGCCGTCTCGGCCGGCGCCAGCGTGTCGAACAGGTGCAGTCGCCCCCGGCGCGCCAGCACGCGATCGACAATTTCCTGCCTAATTTCCATGCGATGCGTCATTCGTGGTGCCCTGTCGTCGCAATATCCCCGCCCGACCCGCCTATATTCTGGCGGTTCGAGGGTCGTTGCGGAACAATAGAGCGGCCTGCGGCGCTCTTGAAGGACAGCGTCGCCCAGGCGAAGGACGATTTTGCACGGCATGAGTACACTGACTGTCGCGACTTACAACGTGCATTCGAGCGTCGGTCGCGACCGCACGTGCAGCCCCGACCGCATCCTGCGCGTCCTGAAGGAGATCGGTGCCGACATCGTGGCGCTGCAGGAGGTCAGCCACCGCCACATCGAAGGCACCGACAGTGACCAGTTCGAGTATTTCTGCAAGAAGACCGGCTTGCATGGCGTGCCGGGGCTCAACCTGCTTTACGACCGCCGCCGCTTCGGCAATGCGCTGCTCTCGCGCTGGCCGGTCGTCGCCACGCGCCGCATCGACCTGAGCGTCTACGGCCGCGAACCGCGCGGCGCCATCGATGTCGAGATCGACGTCGACGGGCGCAAGCTGCGTGTCATCGCCACGCATCTCGGGCTCGGGCCCGGCGAGCGGCGGCGGCAGGTGGAGCGCATCGCCCATGCCCTGAACGACGGCGCCGACCTGCCGACGCTGATCATGGGCGACTTCAACATCTTCGGGCGTCAGCGCAAGCTGTTGCACAAGCTCGGCGCGCCGATTGCGCGGCGCGACTGTCCGGCGAGCTTCCCCGCGCGCATGCCGCTGCTGGGCCTCGACCGCATATGGACGCGGCCCGGCTTGCTGATGCAGAGCCTCGCCGTGCACCGCACGAAGCTGTCGGCCGTGGCATCCGATCACCTGCCGGTCGTCGCCAAGATCACGCTCGGCATTCAGGCTGCGGAGGCGGAGTTCTCGGTGGCCGACGCGCCGCGGCGGCGCGCGTCCGGATGACCGCGGATCAGCCGAGCTGTAGGACCTGACGCAGATAGGTCAGGTTGATGGGCTCGACCGGGTCGAGGATCGCCGTTCCGGGGATCGGCTCGTCGGCGCCGTTCGCGACGTCGATTTCGCACGCGCATAGTCCGCGATCGCCGCGCTCGACCGACTCGATCGCGGCGATGACCGAGCCGCGCTGCTCGATGGTTGCGGCAAGTGCTGCCTGCTCCGTGCCGAGATGCTCGGCGAGCAGGCTGTTGCGCAGCCGGCGCACCGCGGCGCGGTCTTCGGTGCTCGTCGCTTCGATCGCCAGGTCGCATTCCGTGTCGACGCCCATCGATCGATTGTTGAAGTTCGATGAGCCGATGCGCACGAAGCGATCATCGATGATCATCAGCTTCGAGTGGATGCCGACCGGGTGCTGGCCGCCATCCGGCTTCGGTACGACGGCATAGTACGCGCGGAACCGGTCGTGCCGGTCGGCGGCCTTGAGGCGCCGGAACAGCCGGTCGCGGTTGCTGCCCATGGCGAACTGCTCGACAATTCCGTCGGACTGCTTGGTCACGACGACGATGACCTCGGGGCCGTCCGGCTCCTCGAGCCGCGCCGCGAGGATGTCGCCGACCGATTGCGCGGTGAGGTACTGAGTCTCCAGATAGATCGTCGCGCGCGCGCTGCGCAGGGCATCGACGTTAAGGGCCTCGACCTCGCGTACGCCGTCGTCGCCGTTATAGGCGGGGCGGGTCCGGGCGATACCGACCCTGACGCTCTCGACCGACGGCACGAGGTCCGCGGGCCAGGGATCGCTGGTGGCCGACGCGGCCGCAATGCGATTGCCGGTCGCCGCGTGCCAGCGGCGGCGGACGAGCAGGCTGACCGCGCGCGCGGCCTCGCCGTCGACGGCCATCTGCAGGTCATGGACCGGCAGATACGGCTTGCCGTCGTATTCGACGCGCCGCGGATCCAGCATGTCATGTTCCTGCGTGTCCCAGCGGTCGGCGGTCAGGTCGATGCCGCCGACGAAGGCGAGCGTCTCGTCGATGCAGACGATCTTCTCATGATGGGAGGCGCCGAGCGGGTAGTTGTTGTCGAACACGAATTCGATGCGTGGCAGCTTCGCATGCCATGGCTCCGAGAGGGAAACGGCAGGCTGATGGTTGGCGCCGTAGAAAGTCGAAAAGCCCCAGATCAGGATCCGGATGCGGAGCGTCGGGTGTTCTGCCACGAGCGCGGCGAGAAAAGCGCCGAGCGATTCGTCGGGGCGGTCGTGCGGCTCGAGCCGGATGTTGTGGTCGAAATCCCAGCCGGAGATCAGGACGGATTCGCGCGCATTCAGCAGTGCCGCGCGCAGCGCGCGGAAATAGTCCGCTCCGTCGATGAAGAAGGCCGCGCGAGGCGCCGGGCGCACGCGCCAGCAGTTGCGTCCCGGCTTGAGAATCGTCGTCCGACCTGCACGCCGCGGGGCTGCCGGCGCCTCAATCGTCCGTACGCTCACTTCCTGCTGCATCGCCGTGTCCGTGATAAGTCGTCAAGTCAACGGCACGGCTGGCTTGCGGTTCCCGCCGAGCTTTCATGCGGGAACCGCAAGCATGGTGCTCCGTTACCCACTGAATGAGATTGAAGCGCTGGGTGCCGTGGATCACGCTCGCAATCTCGGCGGTAATCCTGTTCATGCTGTCGCGCGCGCTGCGACAATACGATTCCGCCGAAGTGCTGCGCGCCGTTCTCTCGGTCGACCGCACGCGGCTCGCCCTTGCCATCGCTTGCGTCGCGGGCAGCTACTTCTCCCTGACGCTGTTCGACACGCTGGCGGTGCGCTATGTGCGGCATGCGCTGCCGTACCGGCAAACGGCGATCGCCTCGTTCACCGGCCTCTCGATTGGACATAACGTCGGACTGGCGGCGCTCAGCAGCGGAGCCATACGCTACCGCTTCTATTCGCGATGGGGCCTGTCGGCGGCGGAGATCGCGAAGGTCATCGTGTTTTGCGGCATGACCGTGGCGCTCGGCCTTCTCACGCTCGGCGGGCTTGCATGGACGCTGCGGCCGACGATCGCCGCCGACCTGACCGGATTGCCGCGGCCCGCCGCCTACGCGATCGGCATCGCATGCCTGCTGCTTTCGGCGGGCTGGCTGGCGCTCGCCGCGTTCGCGCGCCATCCGATCCGGATCCGGAAGTGGACGATCGCGATGCCGAGCCTGCGCCTCGCGGCCGCGCAGATCGCGGTAGGGACGATGAACTTCGCCTTCGTCACCGCGGCGCTGCATCAATGCATCCTCACGGTCGCGTCGGCGAGCTATGTCGAGGTCGCGGCGGTGTATGTGATCGGCAACTCGGCGGCGATCGTCAGCCATGTGCCGGGCGGCCTCGGCGTGATCGAAGCCGTGGTTCTGTACCTCCTGCCCCAGGCGGACCTGCTCAGCGCCGTGATTCTCTTCCGCGCGGTGTATTACCTGCTGCCGCTGCCGATCGGCGGTCTGTGCCTGTTGGCGGCAGAGCTCTACTTCCGCGGGCGTGGCGGCGAGTCCGGCCCGGGCAATGCCGACCGATCGCTTGGCGCCCCGGCGACGTCGGTACGCAGGTAGTGCGGCCGCCCGCCGTTCGCCTAGCCGTTGCCGCAATCGTCTGCTAAACACCCGCCGTGGCAAGGATTTTACGCAGGTCCGAGATGGGGCGGGCCGAGCCGTCAGTCAACAAGCGGCGCGGTGCAGGCGGGGGGCTCCGGGGGGAGCGGCGAGCCAACGGCGATACGCCGAAGCCTGGCCGCAACAAATCCCCGCGCGGTCGCCTGCTCTCTATCCTCCTTAAGTGGACACTGGTCCTGGGGATCTGGGCCGCCGTCGTGGTGGGCTTGGTCCTCGCCTATTTCGCGTTCACGTTGCCGGACCTCAGCGGCATCGACAAATTCAACCGCCGGCCGAGCCTGTCCTTCGTCGCGGCGGATGGACAGGTGCTCGCGACCTATGGCGACCTGTACGGCGGCGTCGTCGAGCTGCGCGACATGCCGCCATGGCTTCCGCATGCGGTGATCGCGACCGAGGACCGGCGCTTCTACGACCATTTCGGCATCGATGTGATTGGGCTCGCGCGCGCCAGCTACGTCAACCTGCGGGCCGGGCGCGTCGTCCAGGGCGGCAGCACGATCACGCAGCAGCTTGCCAAGAACGTGTTCCTGACGCATGAGCGCACGCTGAACCGCAAGATCCAGGAGACGATGCTGGCGCTGTGGCTCGAGCGCCGCTTCACCAAGGATCAGATCCTCACCATCTATCTCAACCGCGTTTATCTCGGCGCCGGCACGTACGGCGTCGAGGCGGCGGCGCGGCGCTATTTCGGCAAGTCGGCGCGCGAGGTGACGCGCCTCGAGGCCGCGGTGATCGCCGGCCTCCTCAAGGCGCCGTCGCGCTACTCGCCCGCGGCGAGCCTGGAGCGCGCCAAGGCGCGCGCGGTGACGGTGCTGAACCTGATGGAGGATCGCGGCTTCCTCACCACCGCACAGCTCCGCGCCGCCGAGCGCGAGCAGTTGCGGCTGCCTTCCGGCACCGGCGGCAATCGCGGCGTGCGCTATTTCGCGGACTGGCTGCTCGATGCCGTTCCAGGCTTCGTCGGCTATGTCGACCGCGATCTGACCATCGTCACGACCCTGGACGGGCGCCTGCAGCGCGCGGCGGAGACCGCCATCACGACTACGCTCGACCGCGAGGGTGCGCGCGCCAGGGTCAGCCAGGGGGCGCTCGTCGCGATGTCGCCCGACGGCGCCGTGCGCGCGATGGTCGGCGGCCGCGACTATGGCGAAAGCCAGTTCAACCGCGCCACGGACGCGCAGCGCCAGCCCGGCTCATCGTTCAAGCCGTTCGTGTTCCTCGCGGCGGTCGAGGCAGGGCTGAATCCGGACGACCGCATCGACGACAGCCCGGTCATGGTCGGCGACTATTCGCCGAAGAACTTCGACACCGTCCGCAAGGGCCTGATCACCGCGCGCGAGGCGGTGGCGCGCTCGGTGAACACGGCAACGGTGCGGACGGCGCAGCGCGTCGGCATCGACCGCGTCATCGCCGTGGCGCATCGCCTCGGCGTCTCGTCGGATCTGCGGCGCGACATGTCGACCTCGCTGGGCGCGAGCGAGGTCAACCTTCTCGAACTGACCGGCGCCTTTGCACCGTTCGCCAACGGCGGCAATGGCGTGCTGCCCTATGCCATCGTCGAGATTCGCGACAGCAGCGGGCAGGTGCTGTACCGGCGCGGCGGCTCCGGCCCCGGCCGCGTGATCCAGCGCGGCCCGCTCGCCGCGATGGTCGACATGCTCGGCTCCGTGGTCACATCGGGCACCGGCCGCGCCGCCGCGCTCGACCGCCCGGTGATCGGCAAGACCGGCACCAGCCAGGACTATCGCGACGCATGGTTCGTCGGCGGTACGGCCAGCTACGTCGCCGGCGTCTGGCTCGGCAACGACGACAGCCAACCGATGCAGCAGGTCACGGGCGGCGGCCTGCCCGCGCGCCTGTGGAGGTCGTTCATGGTGGAGGCGCATCGCGGCGTTGATGCGCATTCGTTGCCGGGTGTCTCGTCCGGATTCGACCTCGACGGCTTCTTCGGATCGCTCTTCCGCGGGGGCAGTTCGCCGTCGGATGCGCCGGCACCGTCGTCGCAGCGTCAGCGCTCGGCCCCCAATCCGTCCTCGACGGGAACGTCCAACGATCCGATGAACCGCCCTGGCGCCCCGGCGCTCAACTGAGTTTGGGTGTCGCCCCGCCGCGGGCCAGCATGACGAAGCTCGCAAGGCCGCAGCAGGAAGCGGCCGCGATCAAAGCTGCCATCGGCATTGCCGTGCCGTCATGGAGCTGGCCGAAGGCGATGCCGAAGCTCGCGGCGATCGCCATCTGCAGAAAGCCCATCAGTGCCGACGCCGCGCCGGCCATGCGCGGGAACGGGCCGAGTCCGCCGGCCTGCGCGTTCGGCATCACGATGCCGGTGCCGACCATGTAGCCGACCATGGGCGCCACGATGGCAAGCGGTGCCCACGGACCGGAGCCCGCCCAGCGGGCCAGCAGCATCATCGAAAGCCCGCCTGCCAGCGAAACGAAGCCGCCGATCCAGACCATGCGCTCGATGCCGAGCCGCATGGTCAGGCGTCCCGCGATCTGCGTGCCCGTGAAGTAGCCGACCACGATCGCGGCGAAGAAGAATCCGAAGTGTTGGCTCGGAACGCCGAGCCCGTCGATCAGGACGAAGGAGGAGCCGGAGATGAAGGAGAACAGCCCGGCGTAGCTGAACGCCACGGTCAGCGAGTAGCCGAGATAGGCGCGGTGGCCGAGGAGCGACCGGAAGTTCGCGGCGATGCGCCGGGGATCGAGCGCCGTGCGGTCGGTATGGACGTTCGTCTCGCCGAGGCCCACCCAGGTTAGCGCCAGCGTCGCCACGCCGAAGCCCAGCAGGATCGCGAAGTTCCAGCGCCAGCCGAAGCTGCTCTCGACGATGCCGCCGAGGATGGGACCGATCATGGGGGCCAGCGCCATCGCGCTGCCGATATAGGCGAGCATGCGCGCGGCGCGGTCGCGCCCGTAGATGTCGCGCACGATGGCGCGGCCGAGAACGACACCTGCGCAGGCGCCGATCGCCTGGACCGCGCGCGCTGCGATCAGGGTCTCGATCGTGGGCGCGAAGGCGCAGGCGAACGACGCGATCGCATAGACGGCAAGCCCTGCCAGCAGGATGGGACGGCGGCCGAACCTGTCCGACAGCGGACCGACGGGAATCTGGGCGAGCGCGAAGGCGACGAGAAAGACGCTGAGCGTGAGCTGCGTCGCCGCGACGTCGGCGCGCAGGCTGCGGCCGATCGCGGGGACGGACGGCAGGTAGAGGTCCGTCGAGATGGGCCCGAGCGCCACCGCGCCGATGAGGATGGCACTGGTGCCGATCGCCTCCGGCGCGAAGAGGCGTTTCACGTGGTCGTGGCCGTGGGCCGGACTATGAGAAAATATGCGAGCGCCGATGCGGTGCCCATCGCGCACAGGACCGCCGCCATCGGCACGGCCGTGTCGTCATAGAGGAGGGCGATGGCGACGCTGCCGAGCGAGGCCATGAACATCTGCGCGAAGCCGATCATCGCCGATGCCGCGCCCGCCATCATCGGGAACGGCGCCATGGCGCCCGCCAGCGCGGTGGGTGCCGCGATGCCGAAGCCGAGCATGAACACCATCATCGAGCCGACGATGGTGGCCGTCGTTACCACGCCCGCGAGGGTGAAGATGAGCATCAGCGCGCCGCCGAGCAGGGACGTGGTCGCGCCGATGGCGGTCATGACGTCGCCGGGTACGCGGGTGGCCGCGCGCGAGGAGATCACCGATCCCGTCACCGATCCGATCACCGTGAACACGAACACCGTGCCGAACACGTCGGGCGACATGCCGAGCAGCTCGATCAGCACGAAGGGCACGCCGGTGCCATAGGTGAACAGGCCCCCGAAGATGAAGGCCGTGACCAGCATGTTGCCCACATACACGCGGTTGGACAGCAGCAGCGCATAGTTCCGGGCAAGGCGTCGCGGTGCGATCGCGCCGGGGTCGGGGGCGCGCAGGCTTTCCGGCAGGCCGCGCGCCGCCGCGACCCAGACCAGGATGCCGAAGATCACCAGCGCGGTGAAATTCGCACGCCAGCCGAAATTCACCTGCAGGACGCCGCCGATGATCGGCCCTATGGCGGGGCCGACCGCCATCGCCATGCCGATATAGGCGAGGACCCGTGCCGCCTCGGCCCTCTCGTATTTGTCGCGGACGATGGCGCGGGCGATGGCAGGGCCGGCGCACGCGCCGAAGCCCTGGACGAAGCGGCCGGCGATCAGCGCGGGCAGGTTCGGCGCGAACGCGCACGCGGCCGTGCCGAACAGGTAGAGCGCCAGCCCGAGGAACAGAGCCGGCCGGCGTCCGAAGCGGTCTGACAGCGGTCCGAAGAAGAGCTGGGCCGCGGCGAAGGCGGCCAGGAAGACCGTCATCGTCATCTTCACGCCGGGCGCATCGACGTCGAGGTCCTGGGCCAGCGACGGCAGCGATGGCAGGTACAGCGAGGTCGACATCTGCCCAACCATGACGAGCGACGTCAGGAGGATCACCAGGCCGATGGGTGCCTTGATCGCGTCGAAACGATAGGGAGAGGGACGCAAACGCTAGCCTTGGCGGTGGGGTGGGGAACTGACCCGACGAATCACAACTTTAAATAAAGTATCTGTTGTTCAGCCGTATCGCAACAGGACATTACCATGCTGGCGCAGCCAAATCCGCGCCGATTGCACGTCCTCCGACAAGGTAGCGACTAGCTGCCAGAAGCGCCGCCCATGGTTGGGCACCGCCAGGTGCGCCACTTCGTGGGCCACGACATAATCGACCACCTCGGGCGGTGCCAGGATGAGCCGCCATGAATACGCCAGCGCGCCGCGGGAGGAGCAGCTTCCCCAGCGGCTCGTGGGGTCGCCGATCCGGACGCGCGCGACGTGCCGGCCGATCCGCGCGGCGCAGGCGTGCGAACGCTCCGACAACTCGGATCGCGCCCGGACCTTTAACCAATCCCGCACCCGGCGGGCCACGTGCTCGATCGCGCCGGAGACGTGGAGCTCGGTGCCGCGGCGCTCCACGGCGCCTCGCCGCTCCGGCCGGTGGCGGATGGTGACCGGGTCGCCCAGGACGGGGATGACGATGCCGTCCGCAAAGGGGACGTGCACTGGAATCGCCGCCAGCCGTCCCGCCAGCCAGGCGCGCTTGTCGCCGGCGAAGCGCAAGCCCTCCTGCAGGCCGACGCCACGCGGCAGAATCAGCTCGATATCGCCATGGACCGGATTGATGCGCAGATGAAGGCGCCGTGCACGCAGGCTGCGCCGCACCGCCAGAGGGACCGGCTGCCCGTCGATGTCCAGCGTCGCGGAGGAAGGCAGGCTGCGGGCGTGGTCCGCGGGGCGAATCGCCATCCTCTTCATATGCCCCGAGGGCAACGTAGGGAGCAAGCCTTGCGCGGCATCGCATCCGGCCGGCATACTTTCGGCCTTCTCATCGCGGCAGGCAGCGCATGCCTTTGTCGAACAGCTTGAAGCGACGTCTTCTCGGCGGGCAGAAGGCCTTCGGTGCCTGGCTGCACCTCGCCCATCCGGCGGCGACCGAGGCGATGGCGAGCGCCGGCTACGACTTCCTGTTTCTCGACAACGAACACGGTCCGGCCTCGCTGCAGGACACGCTGCTGCAGCTCCACGTCCTGTCGGGGACGGCGGTGGCGCCGGTCGTGCGCGTGCCGTGGAACGATCCGATCTATCTGAAGCGGGTCCTCGATATCGGTGCGACGTCGGTCATGATCCCGATGATCGAATCGGCGGAGCAGGCCAAGGCGGCGGTCGCCGCATGCCGCTATCCGCCCAAGGGCGTGCGCGGCTTCGGCCCATGGCGCGAGATCGGCGGCGGCGCCGACCTTGCGGACTATGTGCGGCGCGCGCACGAGGAACTGCTGATCATCGGCCAGATCGAGAGCGTGAAGGCGGTCGAGAACATCGACGTCATCGCCGCGGTCGAGGGGCTCGATCTCCTCTATATCGGGCCCAACGACCTGTCGGGGTCGGTCGGGCGGTTCCGCGAGTTCGAGCATCCCGACGTCGAGCGCGCGATCGACCGCGCCTTCGCGGGCATCCGCCGCGCCGGCAAGCCGGCGGGCATCGTACCGTATGGCAAGCGGACCACCGCCGATCTGCTCCAGGCGGGCTATGCGATGCTGGCCGCCGCGACGGACGTTGCGCTGATGCGGGCCGGCGCCGCGGCGGAGGTCGCCGCCTATCGCAAGGCATTCGGCTGAGGGGCGTGCCGCCCACGGCTTGCCGTCGCAGGGGCCGCCGGACATAATCAGTCATCGTACAAGGGCCGTGGCGCTGACGCTGCAAGGCCAAAACGGGAGGAAGCAGAAGATGATGAAGAGACGCACGTTCCTGGCGTCCGCTGCGGCGGCGTCGGCCGCGGCCGGCCTCGGCGTGAAAGCCGCCCATGCGCAGGCGGCCTGGAAGCCGACGCGGCCGGTCACGATGATCGTGCCATGGGGGGCCGGCGGCGGCACGGACGCGACCGCGCGCATCATCGGCGCGATCATGGAAAAGGAATTCGGCCAGCCGATCAACGTCGTGAACCGCACCGGCGGCAGCGGCGTCGTCGGCCATTCCGCGATCTCGAGCGGCGCGCCCGACGGCTACACGATCGGCATGATCACGGTCGAGATCAACATGATGCACTGGCAGGGCCTGACCGACCTGACCTTCAAGTCCTACACGCCGCTGTCCCTGATGAACGCGGATCCGGCCGGGCTGCAGGTCAACCAGACGTCGCCCTATAACTCCGCCAAGGATCTGCTCGCGGCGATCAAGGCCAACCCCGGCAAGATGAAGGCCTCGGGCACCGGGCAGGGTGGCATCTGGCATCTTGCGCTGGCCGGTATGCTGCGTTCGGCGGGGATCGACCCGACTGCCGTGCCATGGGTGCCGTCCAACGGCGCCGCGCCGGCAATGCAGGACCTCGCTGCTGGCGGCATCGACCTGGTGACGTGCTCCGTCCCCGAGGCGCGCTCGATGCTCGATGCCGGCAAGGCAAAGAGCCTCGCCGTCATGGCGGACAAGCGCAACCCGACCTTCCCGAATGTGCCGACGCTCAAGGAAGCGACCGGCTCGGACTGGAGCGTCGCCGCTTGGCGTGGCATCGCCGCGCCGAAGGGTCTGCCCGCGAATGTCGCCGCCAGCTACGAAGCGGTCCTCAAGAAGATCTACGACAGCAAGGAATTCCAGGAGTTCATGAACAACCGCGGCTTCGGCCTCATCTATGCCGACGCCAAGGGCTTCGAGCAGTTCATGGCCAAGAGCAATGACGACCTCGGCGCCGTCATGAAGGCCGTGGGGCTCGCGAAGTCGTAACGCGGATACGGCGGCCGGCCGACAGGCCGGCTGCCTCGTTGCTAGCGGCGCGCTCCGGACCGGAGCGCGCCGTTTCTTTTGCGCCTAGCGCTCGAAGACCGCGACCAGCTCGAGATGGGGCGTCCACAGGAACTGGTCGACGGGTGTGACCCGGCGCAGGCGGTAGCCGCCATCGACCAGCGTCCGCGCATCGCGCGCGAAGGTGGCCGGGTTGCACGAGACCGCCACCACGACCGGCACGCGGCTGCGCGCAATCTGCGCGGCCTGCGCCGCGGCGCCGTCGCGCGGTGGATCGAACACCACCGCGTCGAAATCCGCCAGCTCCTCGGTCAGCAAGGGTCGGCGCGTGAGGTCGCGCGTCTCGACCGCGATCCGGCCCGCCTGCCCTGATTGTCGCGCCGCGGCGCCGAGCGCGTCGGCAAGCTCCTTCGCGCCTTCGACGGCGCGCACGCGCGCGCGACGCGCAAGCGGAAAGGACAGCGTGCCGCAGCCGGCGTAGAGATCGGCAACACGCTTCGCCGCGCCCGTTCCGGCGAGGACCGCCGCGACGATTGCTTCTTCTCCCGATCGGCTTGCCTGCAGGAATGCGCCCGGCGGGATGTCGACGATCACGCCGCCGAGCCAGACGCGCGGCGGCCGCCGCAGGATCAGCGTCTCCGGTCTTTCGTCCGCCCGTCGCCAGGAGATGCGCGCGATGTCCTGCTCGGCCGCGAACGCGGCGATGGCTTCGCGCCGCGCCCGGTCGGGGGCCTGGATCCGGCTCACCAGCAGGTCGATGCCGCCCTCGGTCAGTGTCGCGAGCATGTCCGCGGTCTGCCGGTCGCGGAGCAGCGTCAGCGCGAGATCGCGCAGGGCCGGGAGAAGGGCGACGATCCGCGGATCGAGGACCGCGCAGTCCCGCATGTCGACGATCTGCTCGCTCTTGTAGGCGTGAAAGCCCAGGTCGATGCCGCTGCCGATACGGCTGACCCCGAACTCGGCGCGGCGGCGCTCGCCCGGGCGCGTGCGCGCCAGTGGCGCGATATCGACATCCGCAAAGCCGCGCCGTGCCAGCGCGGCTTCGAGCTGCTGCCGCTTCCATGCGACATACGCGTCGTCATAGAGGTGCTGCAGCGCACAGCCGCCGCAGACGGTGAAGTGCGTGCAGGCCGAGTCCCGGTGGGGGGTGGCCCGCGCGATCCAGGACACGGGCAGCGCATGATGCGGCCCGATCCGCCGCGCACGGAGGTGGTCACCAGGCAACGTGTAGGGAACGAAGATGTCGCCGTCGCCGTGCGGCGCGACGCCATCGCCCTGCGCGCCGATTTCCGCGACGGTGAGCTCGAGAAGCTCGCCGTCATTTCGGGTATTGGGGCGGTTGTTGCGGCCGCGCGTCATTGCGATACGGGATCCTGCCTCTGGCGTGGCCCAACCCATGCCCGAAGTGGCGGCAGCATTCAATCCCGCGGATATGAAGGCAAGTGAACGCGCCGGCGTGTGCGTCGCGCGCCGTTGGACTGGCGGTACCGGCTTAGTGCGGGCTCAGGTGCGTCCCAGGTCGCGCCACGCCTTGTCGGCGAGTTTCTGCAGGCGCTCGGGTTCGATCGCGCCGACGAAAGCATAGGCGTAACCTGCGTTGCGCCAGTGCACGATGTTGACGTGCTGGCGATGCACGGTGCGCGCCGGCTGGTAGCCGTTGTCGCTGACGGCGATCGCGAGGCCGACCAGTTCGTTGCGCTCGGACAGGTACAGGAACTGCGCCGCCGGCTTGCCGCCGATGATCAGCAGGCGTCCACCTTGCGGCCTGAAGCCCTGGGCCGACAGGTCGGGCACGGCCAGCGGCCGGTTCAACCGCGCGCTGAACCAGTTGGTCAGCTCGGGAATGTCGTCGGCCTTGAAGTCGACGAGCAGGCGGTCCTCTTTCTTCAGCGCCGCGTCGTATACGTCGTAGAAACCGCTGACATGGTCGAGCCAACGCTCGCCCGACGCGAGCTGCACCGCCGTCGGCAACTCGCGCTCGCCCGTCACGTACCAGTACGTGCTGCCCGCGCCGACCACGAGTGCCGCCAGCGATGCCGCCATCGCCCAGCCGACGATCTGACGTCCCGGGCGGCGCGTCTGCAGCGGCACGACATTGTCCTGCTTCGCGAGCGAGCTCAGCGCGCTGATCAGGCGATCTGGAACTTTCTCGTGCAGCGCATCGGAATAGGCGCCGCGCAGCATCGCGGCACTGTCGCGGAACATCCGGGCCCGGACCGACAGGGCTGGATCCGCGGCAATGGCATGCTCGATCTGGCGCGCGGTCGCCGCGTCGACCTCGCCATCCACATATGCCATCAGCATCACATCATCCACGCGCGTCATAGCCGTAGCCCTCCGGACTCAACTCTCCGGCCCGCCGAACCGCACGATATTGCCGCGCGATTCGGCTGCCTCTTCCCCCATCTCCCGCACCAGCGCCAGGCGGGCGCGGGCCAAACGACTCATCACCGTTCCGATGGGAATGGACAGCGTGTCCGCTGCCTCCTTGTATGTCTGACCTTCCACGCACACCAACATCAGGACCGACTGCTGCTCTTCCGGCAGCTTCACCATCGCGCGCCGCACCGCATCGAAGGTGAGATGCGCTTCCATGTCCCGCACGCCATCCGCCGACAGCTCTGCGCCGGCGGCGTCGGCCTCGACCGTGCCCTCGCCCGCGCGCACCTTCACGGAGCGGCGCTCGTCGAGCCAGATCGTCTGGATGATGCGGAACATCCAGCTGTCGAGTCGCGTCCCCGGCGTCCATTGCTGGATCCGGGCCAGCGCCCGCTCGCAAGCGGCCTGGACCAGATCGTCCGCCTGGTCGGCCGTGCCGGCCAACCCTCGCGCGAACCGCCGCAGGCGCGGCAGCAAGGCGACCAGCTCGGCGTGCACAGCCTCGTTTACCATTGCGGGCTCGTGGCCTGCGCCGGTTGCGTCCCGACACATCTAGAACGGCTTGGCAAAACCATTATTCCAGTCCCCGCCGCATTTTCGCCGCATGTGCGGTTACTGCGCGGATCCCATGTGGCCATCCGGGAATAGAAAGCGCGACCGGTCGTTGACATGGTGGCCGCCATAAAAGCCGAAAACCCCATCCAAGTCATGGAAAAGTTTACCACAATTCTAACCATTGCCGCTCTCGCCATCGCTGCCGCGTGGGCCACGCCGGCGGCCGCAGGCTGCCTCCAGGAGCTGACGCTGCTGGAAGCCCGGTTGCGCGGCGACCAGGACTGGCTGCGCCGCGAGACGACCCTCGCCATGATCGTCGAGGCCCGGCGCGATGCGGTCCGCGGCCGCGAGGCGGCGTGCATCACGACGCTCAATCAGGCGCGCTCGCAGTTGCCGGGCAAACGCGGCTGATTATTGCGGCCGCGGCTGCGGCCGGTAGGCGTCCGGAAGCTCCGGCGCACCCTCCGACTCCGATTCGCCCCGCCAGGTGACAATCTCCCACACGTTCTCGCGCGGCCGGAGATAGACCTGCAGGTCGTCCCATGTCTCGCTGTTGCAGCTACCGCTCGCGGGGCAGCTGCGGCGGCGCAGCTCGACCAGCGTATATCCGGCCTTGAACCAGTCGACCTCGCGCAGGTCCTCGGTGATGTCCTCGGCGCGGATGACGTTGACGCGATCGATCACATATTCGATCGGGCCCGGCTCATGCGTGATCGCCTTCGGATCGGCGCCCACCTTCGCGCACAGCGCCGCATCCACGCGGGCAAAGCAGGCGAGCAGCGTCTCGGTCATGCACACCGCCGATGTTATCGAGCCGATGCAGGGGCTGGTCGCCATGCCGGGCGCCACACGGCCGATCTTTGCTTCGGCCGGCTTCGGCTGTGCCGCAACCGGTGCGGCGACAATACAGAGCGCCGCGACGACGCTGCCGAGAGAGAGGCGCATAAAGGCTGGAGTCATTCGTCGAGGGTCGCGGGGCGTATCAGCGGCGCAGGATCGAGCCGAGGATACCACGGATGATCTGATTCCCGATCTGCCGGCCGATCGTGCCCGCCACGTTGCGGGCGACGGATTTGACGACCATGTCCGTCATCGACTGCGGTTCGCGGCGCGGTCGAGCTTCGGCACGCGGCTCGGCGCGGGGTGCGCCCCATGGCGGCGGCGCGCCGGCCGGCGCAGTCTCGCGCGCCGCGGACTGGGCGGTGGCCGCGCGCTGCGTGAGTTGCTCGTAGGCCGAGTCGCGATCGAGCGCCTGCTCGTACTTGCCGGCGACCGGGCTGGTGCGGAGCAGGGCGCTACGTTCCTCCGACGTCAGGGGCCCCATGCGCGAAACCGGCGGTGCGATCAGCGCGCGCTCGACGACGGTCGGCGAGCCGCTGGCGTCCAGCAGCGAAACCAGTGCCTCACCAACGCCGAGCTCGGTGATGACCTTGGCCGCGTTGAGCTTCGGATCGGCCCTGAAGGTGTCCGCCGCGGCGCGCACGGCCTTCTGGTCGCGCGGCGTGAACGCGCGCAGCGCGTGCTGCATGCGATTGCCGAGCTGGCCCAGCACCGTGTCGGGAATGTCGAGCGGATTCTGGGTGACGAAATAGACGCCGACGCCCTTGGACCGGATCAGTCGGACGACCTGCTCCACCTTGTCGATAAGGGCCGCCGGCGCCTCGTCGAACAGCAGATGCGCCTCGTCGAAGAAGAAGACGAGCTTCGGCTTGTCGAGGTCGCCGACTTCCGGCAGGCGCTCGAACAGCTCCGCCAGCAGCCACAGGAGGAACGTGGCATAGAGCTTGGGCCGCATCATCAGCGACTCGGCGGCAAGGATGCTGATCACGCCGTTGCCGAGGCCGTCCTTGCGCATGATGTCGGCAAGATCGACTTCCGGCTCGCCGAAGAATTTGTCGCCGCCCTGGGACTCGATCGCGAGCAGGCCGCGCTGCACCGCGCCGATCGACGCACCGGTCACGTTGCCGTATGTCGTTTTGAGCTCGGCCGCGTTCTGGCCCATATGCGCCAGCAGCGCGCGCAGGTCCTTGAGGTCGAGCAGCAGGAGGCGGTTATCGTCGGCGTATTTGAACGCGATCTGCAGCACGCCGGCCTGGGTCTCGTTGAGCTCGAGCAGGCGCGACAGCAGCAGCGGTCCGATGTCCGAGACGGTGGTCCGGATCGGGTGGCCGTTCTGCCCGTAGAGATCCCAGAACATCGCGGGCATGCCGCGATAGGAGAAGTTTGCAACGCCGAGCTTCTTGGCCCGATCGGCGATCTTCGGATTCGCCTCGCCGGGCTTGCTCAGGCCGGCGATGTCGCCCTTCACATCGGCGACGAAGACAGGAATGCCGGCGGCGGAGAAACCCTCAGCGAGGACGCGGAGCGTCGCGGTCTTGCCGGTTCCCGTGGCGCCGGCGATCAGGCCATGGCGATTGGCAAGCGGCAGCAGAAGCTGCAACTGCGTCTTGCCCTTGCCGACGAAGATTCCCGGCGCATCCGCCATCCACACCGCCCAGACACGACAAAAACAAGCCGCTCGCGCGGCCTGCGCGTCGCGCGGGTCAGGCGGCTTCGCCCGCCTTCGGCTTTGCCTTCACATAGGCCACGGCCGAGTGCTCGACGCAATAGGGTTTCCCCTGTATTGCACGTTGAGTGCAGAAATGAAAATTCTCGTCCCCGGGATGACCGATCGGCCAGCGGCAGCTTTGCGAAGACAATTCGACAACGCGGGTCGGTGCCGGCTGTGGTGCCGGGGCAGGTGCGACCGGGACGGCCGGCCGAGCCTGGACGGGCGGGCGGGCGATCGCCGGACGCGGGCCAATGCGCTTGATCGGCGACGGGCGCGAATTGAGATGGAGGCGGTGCGCCTTGCCGACGACCGCGTTCTTGGAAATGCCAAGCCGCTTGCCGATTTCGGCGGTGGAAAGGCCCTCGCTCCAGAGCCGCGTAAGCTGGCCGATTTGTTCCGGCGTCCAGTCCATTTCTCGCTCCTGAAAACTAGGTATGGTCGTGAACCGACATCTTGCTTACAAAATATAGTGGGTGGAGGGTGCGGACGAGTCAAGCGTTATGCCGCGCCTGTGGACAAATCAGGGGATGGGACGCTGAGAAAATCTTCCGGGTAGTCAATCGCGCTAAAGGCGAATTGCAGGCGACCTGGGCGGGTCGTTGGCACTATGGACGCGCTTGATGCGTTGAGAAGCCGGGACCGACGTTGGGTATCCAGATAGAGAGGAGTACGAAGAGCCATGATGAGCCGCCGCACCTTGCTGACGACCGGAATCGCAAGTGCCTTCGTCATCAGCAAGCCGTCGCTGGCGCGCGTCGCGATACCCGAACGCCGCATTTTCCTCGCCAATCCCCATACCGGCGAGATGTTCCGTGACGTCTATTTCGCCGATGGGCAGTACATCCCCGACGCGCTGAAGGAGATCGATCTGCTGATGCGCGACCACAACAACGATGAGGTCGCGGACATCGATCCGGAGCTTATCGACGTGCTGGCGCGGCTCCGCAGCAAGGTTGGCTTCGCTCAGCCGATCCAGGTGACGTCGGGTTACCGGTCGCCCAAGACGAATGCCGCGGCGCGCCGCAGCAACCGGCATGTCGCGCGCAATAGCTACCACATGCAGGGCAAGGCGGTAGATATCCGCGTCCCGGGATTCAATGTCGGTCGGCTGCGGCGTGCCGCGGTCGAACTCAGGGCGGGGGGTGTCGGCAGCTATGCCGACTCCAGCATCCTGCATCTGGATGTCGGACCGGTCCGCGTCTGGACGACCTGATCGCCTGCCGCGCGGCGCAAGACACTCGACACTTTCACCGGCCTCGGCTTAGATCGCGCCCGGCGACCAACGCTTTCAAGGGCGACGCGCGCAATGATCACCGCCTATGTGCCCAAGGCCGGCACCATCGAGCGCGCCGTGGTCGAGGCCGACCAGCCGCTGCCGGACAACGCACTGTGGATGGACCTGTTCGATCCGACGCCGGCGGAGACGGCGCGCGTGCAGGCGGCGCTCGGGGTGGCGCTGCCGACCCGCGAGGAGATGCGCGAAATCGAGCCCTCCAGCCGTCTCTATGTCGAGGGCGACGCCAGCTATATGACGGCGCAGGTCCTGTCGCGCGCGGACGAGCCCAATCCGATGAGCGAGCCGCTGACGTTCGTGCTGACGCGGCGCTCGCTGGTCACCCTGCGCTACTCCGATCCGCGGCCGATTTCCTCCTACGCCAGCCGGATCTGCCGGCAGGCCACCACCTGCAGCTCGGCCGAGGACGCGCTGGTGGGCCTGATCGAGGCGTTCGTCGACCGCATCGCCGATATCCTCGAGAAGGCCGGGATCGACCTCGATACGGTGTCCCGGCAGATTTTCGCCGTCGGGCAGGAGGGCAAGCGCACCGACGAACGCGATCTGCAGGCGGTCCTCAGGACTCTCGGGCGCAACGATGACCTCATCTCCACGACCCGCGAGAGCCTGCTGAGCCTCAGCCGCCTGATCCGCTTCCTCAGCGCCTCGTTCGACAGCAACGACAAGCTCGACAAGAAGACATCGAAAGACCTGCGCCTGCGGATCAAGATCGTGGTCCGCGACATCGCCTCGCTCAACGAGCACGCGTCGTTCGAATCCCACAAGATCAACTTCCTGCTCGATGCCACGCTCGGCATGATCAACATCGAGCAGAACCGCATCATCAAGCTGTTCTCGGTCGCCGCGGTCGTATTCCTGCCGCCGACCCTGGTCGCCAGCATCTACGGCATGAACTTCGACGTGATGCCCGAACTGAAATGGGCGGCCGGCTATCCGTGGGCGCTGCTGCTGATGGCGCTGTCCGCGATCCTTCCCTATCTGTACTTCAAGCGCAAAGGCTGGTTCTGAGCCGATCAGCGCGGCAGTGCTGCCACCGCATTGTGCAGCGCCTGCGCGATCGGCGCCGGTCCGTCGAGAGACGCCATGGCCGAGGGCGAGATCGGCGCGCCGAAGGCGATGCGCACGGGGACCGGCCGCGGCAGGCGGCGGCCGCGCGGCATCGCCTCGAACGTGCCGCTGATGCGCGCGGGCACAACCGGCACGGCCCGCTTGTGCAGCAGGTGACCGATTCCGCTGCGGAACTCCTGCAGTTCCCCATCGGGCGAGCGCCAGGATTCCGGGAACCACACCAGCGCATTGCCACGCCGCAGCACCTCGTCACCGAAGGCGATGGCGCTGGCCGGCTTGCGCTCATCCACCGGAAAGATATGCGCGATGCGCGCCAGGGCGCGGCCGGGCGCGCTTTCGAACAGGCGGCCGACATCGCCGCCCCACCAGATGCCCTCGAGCCGCTCGCGCCCGAGCGCGGCCGCGACCACCAGCGGGTCGAGGTCGCTCAGATGGTTGCACGCGATCACGCACGGCCCGCGCGTCGGTACGCGATCGAGGCCCGAAACGCGCAGCCGGAACATGCCGCGCATCAGCACCGTGTTGACGGCATGGAGGATCGTGCCGGCGACGCGGTCGCGCGGCCGCGTGGGCTCGAGCCATTCGAGCTGCTCGGCGGTCAGGGCCGGAACCTTGGTGACCGGCTGGCCCTGCGTTCCACGCTCGCTGGCCCGGACCAGGAGGTCGCGCAAGGTGAGAGCGTCGGCTGCGTCCTGCTCGGTGAGCTGGATGCCGAACCGCTCGGCGAGTTCGAGCGTCATCGTCACCCATTCGAGCGAGTCGATGCCGAGATCGAGCTGCGGCGACAGGTCGGGCGCGAGTGTCCTGTCCGGGTAGCGCGCGCCGAGCCAGGCCCAGATCTCGCGCGCCGGCGAGCGTGCGAGCAGGGCCCGGTCGGCTGCGGAGAGCTCGCGGCTTTCCGGTGCCGCGCCGCCGGCCTTGGCGCGGGCATAGATGGCCGGCAGGAGGAAGCGCTGGTACTTGCCAAGACGCGTGCGCGGTAGCGGCTCGCGCACGATGGCGAAGCCGGCGATCCGCTGGAACGACGCCAGCAGCCGCGAGCGTTCGGCCAAGGCAATCCGGATGACGTCCTCGACGCGGCGGTTGCCGCTGGCGGCGATCGCCTCGAAGTCTGGCAGGACCGCGGCGACCAGCGTGCCGGATTGTTCGAGCACGGCGAGCTCGCGGATCGCAGGATTGTCGGCGTAGACCTTCTCCACTTCCTCGGGATAGACGTTCTTGCCGCCACCCAGCACGATCATCTCCTTGATGCGGCCGGTGATGGTGACGTAGCCGTCCGGATCGATCGCGCCGATGTCGCCGGTGCGGAACCAGCCGTCGGCGGAAAACGCGGCGGCGGTGGCCTCGGGGTTGTTGCGATAGCCGGTGAACACCGACGGCCCGCGCGTCTCGATCTCGCCTTCGCCGTGCTCGTCGCGCGCGGCCAGCCGCAACTCGGCGCCCGGCAAGGCTGTGCCCTCGGTGCCGATGCGCGCGCGGCTGCGACGGTTGGCGGTCAGGATCGACGCGGTCTCCGCCAGGCCGTAGCCGCTCAGCACCTCCCAGCCCAGCGCCTCCAGTTTCCAGATGAGGTCGGCTTCGAACTTGGCGCCGCCGGATGCCATCAGCCACAGTTTCGGCGCAAGCTGCCGGTGCAGCGACCCGAACAGCACGCGTCCGATGCGCAGGTTCCAGCGGCGGCGCGCGGTCAGCGACATCCGCATCATGGTTGCGAACAGCGTGCGCGCGAGCTTGCCGCGTGCATTGACGCGCGCCTCGAGGCCCGCGGCGAGCGCCGCGTACAGCCTCGGTACGCCGACGATCAAGGTCACGTCGCCGCGCTGCAGCGCGCTGACGATCTGCGGGCCGGTGACTCCCGCCGGCAGGACGATCGTGGTGCCGCTCGCCAGAGCCGTGAGGCAGCCGACCGTCAGCGGATAGACGTGATGCAGCGGCAGCGGCAGCAGCGCGCGGTCCTCGGGGCCGACGAGGCGCTCGGTGAGCAGGCCGTTGATGTTGGCGACAAGGTTGCCATGCGTGAGCAGGAAGCTCTTTGGCGTGCCTGTGGTGCCCGAGGTGAAGACCAGCATGCAGTCCGACGCGGCCTCGATCTGCGGCAGCGGGCCGGCGGCATCGGCGACCAGCGTGCGCCAATGCGTTCCGTCATCCCGGTCGCCGTTGGCGAGCGTGATCACGGTTCGCGTGTGCGCCTGCGGAATCTTCTCGAGGCGCGGCACGTGATGGGGCGCGGCGAAGATCATCCGTGCGCCGCTGTCGGGCACGAGCACCGCCAGCTCGGGATCGGTCGACAGGTCGTCGAGGGCGACGGTCACGGCACCGATCGCGGCCAGCGCCAGTCGCACCGTGATCCAGGCTGCCGAGTTCGGCGCGAACATCAGCACCGGATCGCCGGGCCTGACGCCCGCATCCAGCAGCCCGGTCGCAAGACGATGGGCGACGTCGCCCAGCTCCGCATAGCTCAACGTCGCGGTCGAGCCGTCTTCCGCGACCGACAGCACGGCCGGCTGCGCGCCGCGTGCGCCGAGCGAAAGAACCAGGTCCTGGATTGTCGCCAAACTCGTCATGCCTGCCCGCATTCGTATAAGTCACCAACTAGTTACTTCTGCATTGACGGAAGTGACCGCCCTCGACATAGTTGACGCAACGATACCCTAACAAACGCGGGAGGATGTCATGCGGAAAACGTGGTCGATCTTCGCCCTCGCCGTCGCAGCGTTTACCGCCGGACCGGCGCTCGCCGACTGGAAGCCGAGCAAGCCGGTGACGATCATCGTCCCGTGGGCGGCGGGCGGCTCCACCGATCAGGTCACGCGCGTGACCGCCGGCGAACTTGAAGCCGCGCTTGGGCAAAAGGTTGTCATCGTCAATCAGCCGGGCGCGTCGGGATCGATCGGCACGAAGAGCGCGTTCGAGGCGTCGAAGGACGGCTACACCTGGACGGCGGGCGCCGCGCAGGATCTCGGCGTCTACAAGGTGCTCGGCATGCTCGATACGAGCATCACCGACTGGAACCTTTACCTGAACGTCGCGAATGTTTCGGTCGTGGGCGTGAATCCCTCGGCGCCGTTCAAGGACATGAACGAGCTGATCGCCGCGATGAAGGCGCGGCCGAACCAGGTGACGGTGGCGACGGCCGGCCTGACTTCCGCGGGGCACAAGGCGATGGAAGCGATCGCGCGTGCCGCCGGCGTCACCTATCGCCATGTGACGTATGACGGCGGCAATCCCGCGGTGGTCGCGACGGTCAGCGGCGAGACGCAGGTGACCACCCAGCTCGCGGTCGAGCAGGCGGAGATGATCCGCGGCAAGCGGTTGCGTCCGCTCGCGGTGGTCGGTGACAAGGCGCTCAATCTCGAAGGCTTCGGGTCGATCCCGCCGATGACGAACTACGTGTCGAAGTTCAGCGAGCCGGCGAACTATTTCGGCATCTTCGTGCCCAAGGGCGTGCCCAAGGAAGTCACCGACACGCTCGACAAGGTCTGGGCGGCACAGATCGCCAAGTCGGAAAAGCTGCGCCAGTACGCCGAGAGCCGCGGCGCGCTGTTCGCGCCGTCGTCGGGCGAGCAGGCGCAGAAGCTGGTCTTCCCCGCGGTTCAGGCGAATGCCTGGACGCTGCAGGAGTCCGGCAAGGCGAAGGTGTCGCCCGACACGGTCGGGATTCCGAAGCCGACGATGTGAGATGGCAAACTCGATTCGCCCGGCGCATGACCGGACGGATCCAACGTAAACGGGGGAGGGTTCGATGCGCGTCAGTCACTTGCTTTGCGCCGCGGCATTCGCGGCGGTCGCCGCCGGTCCTGCGGCCGCGGACTGGAAGCCGACCAAGCCGGTCACGATCATCGTGCCGTGGGCGGCGGGCGGCGCCACCGATCAGGTCACGCGGCTGGCCGCGGCGGAGCTTGAAGGCGGCCTCGGCCAGAAGATCGTGATTGTGAACCAGCCCGGCGGCGCCGGCTCCATCGGCACCAAGAACGCGATGGAGGCGCCGAAGGACGGCTACACGTGGACGGCGGGCGCGCCGAAGCAGACCGGCACCTATCCCGTGCTCGGCATGATCACGTCGAAGCTCGACGACTTCCATCTGTTCCTGAGCGTGACGTTGGTGCCGATCGTCAGCGTCAACCCCAGCACGCCGTACCAGACCTTGCCGCAGCTCCTGGAGGCGATGAAGGCGCGGCCGAACCAGATCACGGTTGCCACGGCGGGCAACACCTCGTCCGGGCATTTCGGCATGGAGGCGATCGCCCGCGCAGCCGGCGTCACCTACCGCCACGTGACCTATGACGGCGGCAACCCGGCGGTCGTCGCGACCGTCGCCGGCGAGACGATCATGACCACGCAGCTTTCGACCGAGCAGTCGGAGATGATAAAGGGCAAGCGCCTGCGTGCGCTCGCCGTGGTCGGCGACCAGCCGCTCGAGTTCCAAGGAGTCGGCAAGGTGCCATCCATCACGGAGTGGGTGAAGAACGTGCCGAAAGTCCACACCGCGTTCGGGATCCTGATCCCGAAGGGCGTGCCGGCCGAGGTCGTCACGACCGTCGAGAAGGTATGGATGGAGCGCGTCGGGAACTCGGAAGCCTTCAAGAAATACGCGGCGGAGCGCGGTGCGCTGTTCACGCCGGCGGTCGGCAAGCAGGCCCATGACATGGTGTGGCCGACAGTCGTCGCCGACGCCTGGATGCTGCAGGAAGCGGGGATGGCGAAGGTTTCGCCGGATACGCTCGGCATTCCGCGCCCGACCAACTGAAGACACGACGCGGGCGGGCGGCTTCGCCCGTCCGCGTTCTTTTTTGACATGGACGAACAGCAGCAGACGCCGCCTCGGACCGATCTGATCTCCGCCGCATTCTGGATGCTGTTCGGCGGCGCGATCGTGATCGGCTCGTGGCGGATGGACCGCCTTGAGTACATGCATATCAATCCCTACACGGCGCCGGGGCTGGTGCCGGGGATTCTCGGTGCGTTCATCGTCCTGTTCGGATTGATCATGGCGGTGCGCGCGGTTCGCGCCGGCGCGCTGCAGGGCGGCGCTCCGGCCGGGGCAGAGCCGATCTTCAACAAGCGCGTCGCGCTCTCCGCAGCGCTATGCATCGCATTCGCCGCCGGGCTGGTCGGGCACGGACCGCCGTTCTGGCTCGCTGCCGGCATCTTCGTCTTCCTGCACATCTTCCTGTTCGAGTATCCGGAGCGAAGCGGCCGGAACGCGATTGCGAAAAGCGCCGCGGTCGCCCTTGCCGTGGCGATCGGTGCGTCGTTTGCGGTCACCATGATCTTCCAGGAGCTGTTCCTGGTCCGGCTGCCGTGACGGCCGCGCATGCTTGACGGCATCGACTCGCTCGGCCGTTCGATCGCCTCCTTCATCGGCTTCTGGCCGATCGTCTACACGCTCGGCGCGACCCTGACCGGCATCCTGATCGGCTGCATGCCGGGCCTCAGCGCCACGCTCGGCATCGCGCTGCTGACCACGCTGACGATCAAGCTGCCGCCCAACGATGCCATCCTGATCCTGATCTGCGCCTATGCCGGCGCGATCTATGGCGGCAGCCGCACGGCAATCCTGCTCAACATTCCCGGCACCGCCGCGAACGCGGCGGCGTGCCTCGACGGCTACCAGCTTGCGAAGCAGGGCCAGGCCGGGCGCGCGATGGGCATTGCCACCACTGGCTCCGTAGCGGGGTCGCTATTCGGCATCCTGTGCCTGGCGCTGTTCACGCCGGTGCTGGGAGAGGTGGCGCTCTCCTTCGGCGCGTTCGAGTTCTTCTGGCTGACCGTGTTCGGCGTGATGATGTCGGGCAAGGTCACTGGCAGCGACCCGCTCAAGGGCTGGATCATGGGATTCCTCGGTCTGTTCGTTGCGCAGATCGGCCAGGACGGTATCCACGCCTATGACCGCTTCACCTTCGGCTGGACCGATCTGTCCGGCGGCTTTCAATTGATTCCGGTCCTGGTCGGCGCGTTCGGCTTCGCCGAGGTCCTGACGGTGATGAAGGAGCGCGTCGGCAGGCCGGCGATCCACACTTTCGATTCGATCCTGCCGAAGATCGCGGACGTCTTCCGGTACTGGAAGACGATACTGCGCTCCGGCGTGATCGGCGTGTATGTCGGCATCCTGCCGGGGGTCGGCGAGGACATGGCCGCGTGGTCGTCCTACGCTGCCGCGAAACGCGCCAGCAAGGAGCCGGAGAAGTTCGGCAAGGGCTCGGTCGAAGGCCTGATGGCCGCCGAAACAGGCGACAATGCGAGCGTTCCCGGCGCGATCATCCCGGCGCTGGCGCTGGCGATCCCCGGCTCGGCGCCGTCGGCGGTGCTGCTGGCCGCGATGATCATCCACGGCATCCGGCCCGGCCCGATGCTGATGGTGGAGACGCCGCAGATCGTCTACGACATCGTCACGATGAACATCTTCGCGACGCTCGGCATCCTGTTCTTCGGCCTGTTCCTGATCCGCCCGCTGCTGCTCGTCCTGCGCATCCCGCGCAACATCATCATGCCGGTCATCTTCGTGCTGTGCACGGTGGGCGCGTTCGCAATCTCGCAGCGGCTGTTCGACATCTGGACGATGCTGCTGTTCGGTTTCTGCGGCTTCGTCCTGCGGCAGCTCAACTACCACATGGCGCCGTTCGTGCTCGGCCTCGTCCTCGGCGACCTGATGGACAAGAACCTGCGCCGCGGCCTTGTCCTCTCGGACGGCGACCTGACGCCGTTCTTCACGCGGCCCATCTGCGCGGTGCTGGTCCTGGTCGTCGCGATCATGCTGGGAATGAATTTCAAGGTGTGCCGCGACGCGGTCGACAATGCCAAAGCCGCGATCAGGGGCAGGTTGCGCGGAACATGAAGCCATGAAGATCGCCCTCTGCAACGAAGTGCTGCGCGACATGGAATTCGCGGCGCAATGCGACTACGCCGCGGCGCTCGGCTACGATGGGCTGGAGGTGGCGCCGTTCACGGTGTCGGACGAGCCGCATCTCTTGTCCGCCGGGGCGCGCGCGAAGCTGCGGCGCGCAGTCAGCGACGCCGGCATCGTTGTCACCGGCCTGCACTGGCTGCTGGTGGCACCGGCCGGCCTGTCGCTCAACGGCCCCGATGCGGCGCTGCGCCGCCGCACGCTAGACGTGATGCTGCGGCTGGTCGATCTGTGTGCCGAGCTGGGAGGGACCGTGCTCGTGCACGGTTCGCCCGGCCAGCGCTCCGTGCCGTCGGGCGGCGATGCGACCGTCGCATGGGATCATGCCCGCGAGGCGTTTGCCGCGGTCGCGGGCGCCGCCGGCAAGGCGGGTGTCACCTATTGCATCGAGCCGCTCGCGCCGCGCGAGACCAACTTCATCAACACGGTCGAGGACGCGGTGCGCATGGTGAAAGCGGTGGACCACCCCGCTCTCCGCACCATGATCGACACCAGCGCCGCCGGCTCGACCGAGAAGCAGGCGGTCGCCGAGCTGATCGACCAATGGCTGCCGACCGGCATGGTTGTGCATGTCCAGGTCAATGACCGCAACCGGCGCGGGCCCGGCGAAGGCACGGACCGGTTCGCGCCTGTGTTCGCGGCGCTGCAGCGCCAGGGCTATGACCGCGTCGTCGCCATCGAACCGTTTGTCTACGAACCCGACGGAGCCGCGTGCGCCGCGCGCTCCATCGGCTATGTCCGCGGCGTGCTGGAGGGGCTTGCATGGCCACGGTGACGGCGCGGCGCATCCTTGAATCGCCGGCGATCCGGCCGCTTTTCCTGGTCGTGGCGCTGATCGTGTTGTGGCAGCTCGCGGTATCGGTCTTCACGATCCCGAAATGGCTGATCCCGACGCCGATCGAAGTGATCACGGAGATGATCAAGGAATGGCCGCGGCTGTGGCGCGAAGGGCTGGTCACCGCCTACGCCAGCCTGCTCGGCTTCCTGATGAGCGTGGCGATCGGCATCCCGCTCGCCATGGCGATCGCCTATTCGCGCGTGATCGAAAGCTTCCTCTATCCGGTGCTGGTCTTCTCGCAGACCATCCCGAAGATCGCGATCGCGCCGCTCTTCGTCGTCTGGTTCGGCTTCGGCGTGTTCCCGAAGGTGATCTCCGGATTCCTGCTCGCCTTCTTCCCGATCGTGGTCGCGACGGTGACCGGCTTCAAGTCGGTCGAGCGCGACATGATCGACCTCGTGCGCTCGATGAAGGCGTCGCGCCTGCAGACTTTCGCGATGATCAGCTTTCCATTCGCGCTGCCCAGCATCTTCGCCGGGCTGAAGGTTGCCGTGACCCTGGCGGTCGTCGGCGCCGTCGTCGGCGAGTTCGTCGGCTCGAATTCCGGACTTGGTTACGTGTTGCAGATCGCGAACGGGAATTTCGACCTGCCGCTGATGTTCGCCGCTCTCGTCGCGCTGGCGATGATCGGCGTGCTGTTCTTCATCGTGCTCGAGGCGATCGAGCGGATGGTCATGCCGTGGCATACGTCGCAGCGCAACGATCTCGCGGCGACGCTCTGAGGGGTAAGATTCAAAAAGGGAGGAAAGTGATGTTTGGACGTTGGACAGTCGGGTTGGTGGCTCTTGCCGCCATGGCGGCGGCGCCGTTCGCCGCCTCGGCGCAGCAGCGCGACAAGGCCGTGCTGCTGCTCAACTGGTACAATTACGGCGAGCACGCGCCGTTCTATCTCGGCCTGGCGAAAGGCCTCTATGCCAAGGAGAACATCGACCTGGAGATCCAGGAAGGCCGCGGCTCCGGCCCGACCGTGCAGGCCGTCGCCGCCGGCTCCGCCGCGTTCGGCTACGCCGACACGGGTGTCGTGATCCGCGCCAGTGTGCGCGGCGCGCCGGTCCAGATGGTCGGTGTCCTGGTGCAGACCAGCCCGATGGGGCTGATGGGCTTCGCCGAGAAGAACATCAAGCAGCCCGCCGACCTGAAGGGCAAGACGCTGGCGATGACGCCGGGCGGCGCGGTCGACCAGATGTTCGCGGCCTTCGCCAAGGCAACCGGCCTGAAGGAAAGCGACTACAAGGTCGTCTCGGGCGACGCCACGACCAAGCGCAATGCCGTCATCAACGGCCAGGCCGACCTGACCACCGGCCACATCAACGACCAGAACCTGTTCATCGCCGATACGACCGGCAAGCCGGTGAGCGTGATCCGCTACGCCGACCACGGCGTCAATCCGCTCAACAACGGCATCGTCGTGCGCAAGGAGCTGCTCACGTCAAACGCCGATCTGGTCAAGCGCTTCATGCGCGCCTCGACGGAGGCCGTGGAGCAGAGCAAGGCGAATCCGAAGGAAGCAATCGACGCCCTGCTCAAGGCCAACTCGAAAGCCGGCAAGCCGGAGCTGCTCCTCGCCGGCTGGAAGGAGACCGTCCCCTTGCTTAACTCGAAGGCCACCGCGGGCCAGAAGCCGTTCCGGATCGCCGATGCGGACATGAAGGAGACAGTCTCCCTGCTCGTCGAATATGGCGGCCTCGAGCCGGCGGCCAAGGGCAAGGAAGCCGACTTCTACACCAACGCCTACCTGCCGTGACCGCGTTGGCCGGCCATAGCGGCGACTCGCTGATCGCGTTCGCGAACGTCGAGAAGACGTTCGCGACACGCGACGGGCCGGTCCACGCCCTGCGCGAGGTCTCCTTCGACGTCGGACGCGGCGAGTTCGTGTCGATCGTGGGACCGAGCGGCTGCGGCAAGAGCACCCTGCTCAAGATCGTCGGCGGGCTGGCGACGGCCTCGCAGGGCAGCATCACGCTCGGCGGCAAAGCGGTGGTCGGCCCGCCTGACGGCATCGGCATCGTGTTTCAGAGCCCCGTGTTGCTGCCGTGGCGCGACGTGCTCGAGAACATCATGCTGCAGATCGACGTGCGCCGGCTGCCGAAATCCAAGTACGAGGAGCGGGCGCGGGCGCTGATCAAGACGGTTGGCCTCGCCGGCTTCGAGCGCAAGCGGCCGTGGGAGCTCTCCGGCGGCATGCAGCAGCGCGTGGCGATCTGCCGCGCGCTGGTGCATGATCCCGACCTGCTGTTGATGGACGAGCCGTTCGGGGCACTCGACGCGATGACGCGCGAGACGATGAATCTCGAGCTGCAGCGGATCTGGGCCGCGACGAAGAAGACGGTCCTGTTCATCACGCACAGCATTCCGGAGGCGGTGTTCCTGTCCGACCGGATCGTGGTAATGACCGAGCGGCCGGGGACGATCGGCGCGATCTACGATGTTCCGCTGGACCGGCCGCGCCGGCTCGACGACATGGGCGATCCCGCCTTCATCAAGCTCGTGCAGACGGTACGCAGGCATTTCCATGCCGAGGCGACCGTCGATCTTTGAAAGGCAACACGTGAACGCTCCCAGCTTCCGCATCACCGATATCGAGTTCCGCGAGCGGCCGGTCCGTCTGCGCCTGCCGTTCCGCTTCGGCGTGGTGACCCTGACCCATGCGCCGCAGGCCTTTGCCTTCGTGCGCATCGCCCTCCCGGACGGCAAGTCGGCGCAAGGGGCGTCGGCGGAAATGCTGGCACCAAAATGGTTCGACAAGAACCTGGCGCTGACCAACGAGCAGAATTTCGACCAGTTGCGTGCGGCGCTGTCGATCGCGCGCGGCCTCTATCTCGACGGCGCCAGCCGCACCGCCTTCGGCCATTTCGAGGCGCACTACGCCGATCAGGTCGCCGCCGGGGCAAAGCGCGACCTCAATCCGCTGGTGTCGTGCTACGGACCGGCATTGATCGACCGCGCCGTGCTGGACGCGCTGTGCCGGGGGCTCGGCGTGTCGTTCTATGAGGCGATCAAGCGCAACCTCGCCGGCATCGCGCCGGCACGGCTTCTGCCAGAGTTCGCGAAGTTCGACATCGACAAATTCCTGTCCACGCGCGCTCCGCGGGCTCAGATCGCCGCGCGCCACACGGTGGGCATGGTCGACCCGATCATCGCCGCCGACATCAAGTCAGGCCAGCGCGTCAACGACGGCCTGCCGGAGACATTGGAGGAGATTGTCTCGGCCTACGGTCACACCTGGTTCAAGCTGAAAGTCGGCGGCGACGTCGCCAAGGACATCGACCGGCTCTCGGCGATCGCCTCGGTGCTGGACCGCGCCCCGGCGCCGTACCGCTGCTCGCTCGACGGCAACGAGCAGTACGAGGACGTCGACGGAGTGATGGCGCTGTGGCGCAAGATGCAGGAAACGCCGGCCCTGCGACGTCTGGTCGCGTCGGTCGCCTTCATCGAGCAGCCGATCAATCGCAAGACCGCGCTCGACCGCGACGTCTCCGCGCTGTCGTCGGCGAAGCCGGTGATCATCGACGAGTCGGACAGCGACCTCGGCGCCTTTCCGCGCGGCCGCGCGCTCGGCTACTCGGGCGTGTCGAGCAAGACGTGCAAGAATTTCTACAAGTCGATCCTGAATGCCGCGCGCTGCGCGATGTGGAACCAGGAGGGTGGCGGCACGACCTATTTCATGTCGGGTGAGGACCTGACGACGCAGGCCGGCCTGTCGGTGCAGCAGGACCTGGCGCTGGTATCGCTGCTTGGCCTCGACCATGTCGAGCGCAACGGACATCACTACGTCAACGGCATGGCGGACCTTCCGGAGGGCGAGCAGCGCGCCTTCCTGGCGGCGCATCCCGACCTCTATCACCGCGCGGAAGGGGCAGTCCGGCTCAAGATCACCAATGGCATGCTCGCGATCGGCTCGCTCGGCGGGACGGGCTTCGGCGGCGGCGCGCTGCCCGAGATGGCGACGATGGACGCGATGCCCGCGATGGCGGCCTGACCGTGGCGGAGGCGCTCCGCGGCAGTCACGAGGATGCGCCGCGCCGGGGGCGGCGCGCTGCGAATGGCGCTCGACGCGACCCCGACGCGACGAAGGCGAAGATCCTGGCTGCCGCGTGGCACGAATTCGCACAAAAGGGCTTCGCTGGCGCCCGCGTCGATGCGATCGCGACACGGTCGGGCGCCAACAAGCGGATGATCTATCACTACTACGGCGACAAGGAGGGGCTCTTCGTCGCCGTGCTCGAGGCGGCCTATGACCGCGTGCGCAGCGCGGAGCTGGCGCTGGACCTCCAGCACATGGAGCCGGCAGCCGCCATGCGGCGCATGATCGAGTTCACGTTCGACTCATTCGTCAAGGACCGCAGCTTCATCCAGCTCCTGAACAACGAGAACCTCTACAAGGCGCGCCACCTCAAGAAGTCGACGCGCATCACGCGCATGCACTCGCCGCTGATCGGCATGATCGACGACATCCTGAAGCGGGGCGCCGCCTCAGGCGTATTCCGCGGCGGCATCGATGCCGTGCAGCTCTGGATCTCGATCGCGGCGCTGGGCTACTTCTATTTCAGCAACATCCACACCCTGTCGACGATCTTCGAGCGCGATTTCGCGGATGCGGCGGCGCTCGCGGAGCGCCGCGCGCACATCATCGGCCTCGTCCTTGACTCGCTGCGCGCCGATCGCTGAGCCGCATCCGGCGTGCGCGGCCCAGTTCAGTCGTCGTCATCATCATCGTCGTCGCGCGACTGCGACCATGGCCGGCGCGGACCGTCATCGTCATCATCGTCATCGCCGTACCAGCTGCGGGACGAGCTTGTGTTCGAGGGGCGCCGTACCGGACGTTGCCAGTCCTCCCGCCAGTAGAAGTATCCACCCTCATCCGTGCTGTACGAGCGACTGTAGCTCGAGGTGCTGCCGGAGGAGTCCGAGGAGCTGTTGCTCGACGTGTTGGAGGACTGGTTGCCGGCCTCGGTCGCAAGCGGCAGTGCGAGGAGAGCAGCCACGGAAAGAGTCGCGATCGCCAGCCGTTTCATGCCTTGGCTCCATTTGCCACGCTTCGACATCCTGGGTTGAACGGGCGACCTTGGCGTTTTCTTCCATCGATGGGGTCGGGGGAGACGGGGCCCTTGACGCCTCCGCTCCCATCGGTCATTTTGTAACCATATAGTTACTTGCGCAAACAGCGCGGGGTCAGGGAGAGAGACATGGCGGATCGCCGGCTTGGCATCATCATGAATGGCGTCACGGGACGGATGGGGACGAACCAGCACCTCATCCGGTCGGTGCTCGCCATCCGCAACCAGGGCGGCGTGCGCCTCAAAGACGGCACGCGCGTGTTGCCCGATCCGATCCTGGTCGGGCGTGACGCCGACAAGCTGCGTCGGCTGGCCGAGGCGCACCAGGTGGCGCGGTGGACGACCGATCTCGACAAGGCCCTGGCGGACAAGAACGACCGCGTGTTCTTCGACGCCGCCTCCACGCAGCTCCGCGCCGGGCTGGTCCGCAAGGCGATCGCCGCCGGCAAGGACATCTACTGCGAGAAGCCGGTCGCGGACTCGCTCAAGGACGCTCTGGACATCTATGCGCTGGCCGAGAAGGCGGGCGTGAAGCACGGCGTCGTGCAGGACAAGCTGTGGCTGCCCGGTCTGCTGAAGCTCAAGACGCTGATCGACAGCGGCTTCTTCGGCCGCATCCTGTCGGTGAAGGGCGATTTCGGTTACTGGGTGTTCGAGGGCGACTGGCAGCCGGCCAACCGCCCGTCCTGGAACTACCGCAAGGAGGATGGCGGCGGCATCATCCTCGACATGCTGTGCCACTGGCGCTACGTGCTCGACAACCTGTTCGGCGAGGTGAAGTCGGTGCTGTGCCACGGCGCCATTCACATCCCGGAGCGCGTCGACGAGAACGGCAAGCGTTATAAGGCCACCGCCGATGACGCCGCCTACGCGATCTTCGAGCTCGCGACCGGCGTCGTCGCGCAGATCAACAGTTCATGGACCACGCGCGTGCGCCGCGATGACCTCGTGACATTCCAGGTCGACGGCACGCATGGCTCGGCGGTCGCCGGCCTGACGCGCTGCTTCTCGCAGCACCGGGTCAATACGCCGCGTCCTGTCTGGAACCCCGACGTGCGACAGCCGATCGACTTCTACGAGACGTGGGACGAGGTCCCGGACAACGTGCCCGCCGACAACGCCTTCAAGGCGGAATGGGAGCTGTTCATCAAGCACCTGTTCGACGGCACGCCGTTCCCGTGGAACCTGAAGGCGGGTGCCAAGGGCGTGCAGCTCGCGGAAGCCGGCCTCAAGAGCTGGGCCGAGCGCCGCTGGATCGATATTCCGGCGCTGTGAGATAGGGAGGCGATACTGCGATGGCTGCGCTGAACCTTCCCGCCGCCGGGGGCCGCCTGGAGGCGTTCCGCACCCGCGCGCCGCGGAATTTCCCCGAGCGGCAGAACGTGACGTTCAACCGCGTCGCCTATTCGGCGGCACACGTCGTCGGCGATCCGTTGGCCGACAAGGATCCGTGGATCGACACCGCGATCGACTGGGACAAGACGATCGCCTACCGCAAGCATCTGTGGGGCCTCGGCCTCGGCGTCGCGGAGTCGATGGACACGGCGCAGCGCGGCATGGGCCTCGACTGGAAGACCTCGCTGGAGCTGATCCGCCGCAGCCTGGACGCGGCCAAGGGCATCCCGGGCGCATTGATCGCCTGCGGCGCCGGCACGGACCACCTGGCGCCCGCATCCAACCTGTCGGTCGATCAGGTGATCCGCGCCTATGAGGAGCAGATCGAGGCGATCGAGAAGCTGGGCGGCCGAATCATCCTGATGGCGAGCCGGGCGCTCACCGCTTCGGCGAAGTCGCCGGACGACTACAACAAGGTCTACGACCGCATCCTGCGCCAGGTGAAGGAGCCGGTGATCATTCACTGGCTGGGCGAGATGTTCGACCCGGCGCTGGCCGGCTATTGGGGCCACAAGGACCACTACGCCGCGATGGACGTCGTCGCCGACGTCATCGCGCGCAACGCCAAGAAAGTTGACGGCATCAAGATCTCGCTGCTCGACAAGCAGAAGGAGATCGACCTGCGCGCGCGCCTGCCCAAAGGCGTGCGCATGTACACGGGCGACGACTTCAACTATGCGGAGCTGATCGCGGGCGAGGGCGCGTACTATTCCGACGCGCTGCTCGGCATCTTCGATGCGATAGCGCCCGCGGCCTCGGCGGCACTCGCGGCACTCGCCTCGCAACGCGTCGCCGAGTTCCACGATATCCTCGGGCCGACCGTGCCGCTGTCGCGCCACATCTTCAAGGCGCCGACCCGCTTCTACAAGACCGGCGTCGTGTTCATGGCGTATCTCAACGGCCACCAGGACCACTTCGTCATGGTCGGCGGCCAGCAGAGCGCGCGCTCGCTGCTGCACCTGGCCGAGTTGTTCCGCCTCGCCGACGCCGCCGGCCTGTTGCGCGACCCGGACATGGCGGCGCACCGCATGAAGCAGGTGATGGCGGTCCAGGGCATCGCCGCCTGATGCGCGACTTCTCGCGCGGGACCGCGTGGCTCTCGATCAACCAGGCCACCACGCGGGCACAATGGACTCTCGAGCAGGCGATCGCCGGCTACGCGCGCCAGGGCGTGTGGGGCATCGCGGTCTGGCGCGACAAGCTGGCCGAGTGCGGCATCAAGACGGCGGCTTCGGCGCTCAAGGCGGCGGGCATGACCGTGACCGGCCTGTGCCGCGGCGGCATGTTTCCTGCGGCGGACAAGGCGGGGCTGCAGACGGCCATCGATGACAACAAGCGCGCCGTCGACGAGGCGGCCGCGATCGGCGCCCAGTGCCTCGTGCTGATCGCCGGCGGGTTGGCGAAGGGCTCGAAGGATATCGCCGGCGCGCGCAATCAGGTCCGCGACGGCATCGCCGCCCTGCTGCCCCATGCCCGGGCCGCGAAGGTGCCCCTGGCGATCGAGCCGCTGCACCCGATGTATGCGGCCGACCGCGCCTGCGTGAACACCATGGCCCAGGCCAACGACCTGTGCGACGCGCTGGGTGACGACGGTCTCGGTATTGCCGTCGACGTCTATCACGTGTGGTGGGATCCGGACCTCGAGCGGGAGATCCGCCGCGCCGGCAAGAAGCGCATCCTCGCCTTCCATGTCTGCGATTGGCTGGTGCCGACAACCGACCTGCTGCTCGACCGCGGCATGATGGGCGACGGCGTCATCGACATTCCGAAGATCCGCGGCTGGGTCGAGGATGTGGGCTATGACGGGTTCGCCGAGGTCGAGATCTTCTCGGCGAACAACTGGTGGAAGCGCGATCCGGACGAGGTCGTGCGCACCTGCATCGAGCGCCATCGCAGCGTGTGCTGAAGCCGGTCCGGGCCATCCGGGCAGGCGCTCAACCCAGCCCTGCGCGCGCCGCGCTTGACCCGGCGCGGCCTTCGGGGGTCTATGGGACGCAATGGAGGGGACGCTCACACGCGAGAAGGAGGCCGGCCGCGGCATTGCGCTGATGGTCCTCGCCAGCGCGCTCATCACGCTGAACGACGCGATCGCCAAGTGGCTGACCGCCAGCTATCCGGTCGGGCAGATCCTGTGCCTGCGCGGCGTGTTCTTCATGGTGCCGGTCGTCTACCTGGTGTGGAAGGGTGGCGGCCTGAAATCGCTGCGGGTCCACAGCGTCGGCGGCCAGGTCGTGCGGTGCGGGCTGTTCGTGATGGCTTCCGCCTTCTTCGTCACCTCGGTCGGATTGATGCCGCTGTCGACGGTCATCGCGCTGACCTTCGCATCGCCGCTGATCATCACGGCGCTGGCGCCGTCCATGCTGGGCGAGCAGGTCGGCTGGCGGCGCTGGACAGCGGTCCTGGTCGGGTTTTCCGGTGTGCTGCTCATTGTCCGGCCGTTCCAGGAGGGATGGGAGTGGGTGGCGCTGCTGCCGATCGCGGGCGCGGCCGCCGGCTCGCTGCGGGACATCACGACCCGGCGCATCACGGCGTATGAGAGCTCCGCGTCGATCCTGTTCTATGCCGCGCTGTCGGTGATCGTCCTCGGTCTCGCGACCGCGCCGTTCGGCTGGCAGCCCCTGACAACGTTCGACCTGGCTTTGTTCGCGATCCAGGGCACCGCCATGGGCATCGCCCATTACCTGATGGTGGAGGCGTTCCGCGTGTCGGAGGCGGCGCTGGTGGCGCCGTTCAAGTATTCAGGCTTCCTCTGGGCGCTGCTCTATGGTGCGACGATCTGGGGCGAGTATCCCGACGCCATGACCCTGGCTGGCGCCTCCGTGATTCTGGGAAGTGGGCTCTACATCCTGCACCGCGAGCTGCGCGTGAAGGCGAAGCGCTAGACGGTCGCGATCGGCGTGACCGGAGAGCCCACCGCGCCCGGCAGGCGCAGCGGCGGCGCGGTCAGGAAGAAGCGCGTGCGTCTGTTCTCGCGCAGCCAGCGCGCGAGGGCCGTCAGGTACCACATCTCGCCAAGCGGCAGGCCGAGGCGAAACAGGCAGTGATCGTGGATCGGCATCGCCGCGTGGCGGCCGGCCAAGGGCGCCGCAGGCAGGGCTTCCACCGCATAGTTGTCGGCGACCAGCGCCGCAATTCCGCTGTCCGTGATCCATTGCCGCAGGGCTGCGTCGCGCCCTTCGAGCCGCGCACAGGTCGCGTCGAGCGCCGCGGGATCGGGACGGCCCTTCATGTCGAGCAGCATCTGCGCGAAGCCTGTGTGAAGACACAGGATGTCGCCGGTTTCGACCTGGACGAATTGCTCGGCCATCCGGCGCATCAGCGTGTCGTGGCCAACCAGAACCCCGTCCTTGCCGAGGCCCGTCAGGTCGACGAGGACGCCGCGACCCTGGATGCCGTGCTCGGCCATGCGGTGGATGCCGAGCGCCTGCGCGCCCGGGCCGGGAGGCGGCGTCCCGGGGGCGCGTGGAATGGCGCCCGGCGAGACGACGTCGGTGCCGGCGCGGAAGCCGTTGTAGAAGACCATCTCGGGCGTGCCGTCGCCGTTGGTGTCGAACATCTGCCCGACATGGGCCAGGCTGTCCCATTGCGTCGAGTACTGCAGGTGGATCAGCGCCGCGTCATCGCAGACGACATCCACGTGGTCGGGGTCGAGGCGTTCCAGCGGATAGTTGAAATTGGCTTCGTCGCCGCGCCAGGTATGGCCGAGCTGCGGCGGATGGCGCCGCGGGTTGATCGCATTGCCGCCGGGATAGTCGAGCGGCAGGCTGAGGCAGAAGGTGAGTCCCTCGCGGATTTCGGTCGCTGCGCGTCGCACGCGATCCGGGGTCAAGAGGTTGAGGCGGCCGAGCTGGTCGTCGGGACCGAAATCGCCCCAGTTGGAGCCCTCGGGCCGCTGTGTCCATCTTGCCATTGCGATCCCCCGTTGCCGTGCGGACGCCAGCCTGTACGGCTTTGGCCGCCTCCGCAACCACTCGCATCTATGGCAGGGAGAGGGCGATCTCGAGCACCAGCTTCTGGCGGATGGCGCGCGCGAAATCCTCGAAGCCGTTCGCCTCGACGATGAAGGCGCCGTCGCCGCCCTTCACCTCGCGGTCGTAGTGCTCGTACAGCCCGATGTCGCTGCCGTCGCCGGTGATCGGCAGGCCGTTGACGACAATACCCGCTGCGACGGCAAGGTCGCGTGCGGCTCCCGCGCCGATCGCCCCTGAGTTGTTGATCCCGTCGCCGGAGACGTCAATGACACGGCGCATCGCCTCGCAGTGGCAGGCCTCGAACTGGTCGATCGCGAATACGATCGCAGTGCCGAGCGCGGTGGAGCCGCGGCTAGTCCGCGCGATATTGTCGAGCATGCCCGCGAAGCGATAGGAGGACGCTTCGTCTTCCACCATCGTCCAAGGAATAACGACCTTCGCGGTGTCGCTCCACTCGACGACAGCGACTGCCATGCGCCCGAAGGGCTGGTTCCACACGGCGTTCACCACGGCGGGATCGCGAAACGCCTTCGCGAAACCTTCCTTCTGGAGGTCGTACTCCTCTGTGTCGATGCTTCCGGAGACGTCCACAAGAAGGACAAGAGCCGTCCCGACGGGAACAGGCTGCGCCTTTGCCGTTCCCATCGCACACAGCACGATACCGATGGCAGCGAGAATTGATCGCATACCGCCTCGCGCGTTACCTGGCGTCCGCGTTCTCGCGGCCACGTTGAATCAGCGAGAGGCAAGCCGGAAGGTTCCCGGCCTAGGCAATACTCTTTGGTTTAGCTGGCCCGCGACTTTCTATGCACACCGGCCAGATCAGGCTTTGCTGTCGCCAGCGGTATCAGCTCACGCCGAGCCGACGATGCCCGGCATTTATCAGCCGAACATCCGGTCGATATCGCTCTGGGAAGCCGATTTGCCGTTCAGCAATTCCGGAAGCTTCGACTCCTCGCCGCCCGCGACGCCATTGAGGATGGCGTCGATGTCGGCCTGGCTCTTCTCCTGGCCGGCCCGCGCGGGACCGTTGAGCAGATGTGCATCGGGGCGCTCGTCGGCCGGCTCCTCGACGGCCTTGCCGGTCTCGATTCCCCAGATCTCGATCATCGCATTCACGCGCTCTTCCAGGTAGCGCAGCGTGTTGACGACCTTGGTGATGCGCTGGCCGGTCAGGTCCTGGAAGGAGCAGGCCGTCAGGATCTCGGTCGCCTGCGAGGAGACCTCGGCGGCCTGGTCCTTGGCCACCGGCGCGACAGCGTCGGCGAGCTTTAGGATGTTTTCGGCCGCGTTGAGGATGTCGGACGTGGCGCGTTCCGTCGAGCGTACGATCTCGTCCAGTTCCTCGGTCGCGAGGTTGATCCGGTTGCTGCCGCTCGGCGCGCCGTCCTTCATGCGCAGCGAGGCAAGCTCGTCGCGTGTGCGCTGGATGTAGGCACCCATCTCATGCAGCTCGCGCCGCAGGATGGCCAGGTGCGACCCGTCGTTGGCCTCGACCTTGCGTGTCACCCAGTCACGGATGGATACGCTCAGCCTCCGCACCTCCTCGATCGCGACGACGCGCTGGCGCTGGTCGCGCATGCGCAGGAAGGTGCGGCCGCGCGGGGTGCTGGCGAGCGCCTCCTCGATCTCGAGGAACTCGGCTTCGTTCAGGGCGGGTTGCTTGGGAGCCATGTGGTACTCCGCGCGTCAGGCGATCGGGCCGATCACCGATTCCATCTTCTGCTTGAGCGTCGCCGCGTTGAACGGCTTGACGATGTAGTTGTTGACGCCAGCCTGCTTCGCGGCGACCACGTTCTCGGTCTTGCTCTCGGCCGTGACCATGATGAAGGGCATCGCCTTCAGTTTGGTGTCGGCGCGGACTTCCTTGAGAAGCTGGAGTCCGGTCATCGGTTCCATGTTCCAGTCGGAGATGACGAGGCCGTAGGACTTGCCGTTGCGGAGCTTTTCCAGGGCATTCGAGCCGCTCTCCGCCTCGTCGACATTCTTGAATCCGAGCTGTTCGAGCAGGTTCTTCAGGATTCGGCGCATCGTGCTGTAGTCGTCGACGACAAGAACGTTCATGCTGTGGTCGGCTGCCATCGTCCTCACCCTAGTGTTACGCGGAACCTAGCGTTGAGGCGTTAAAGTTGAGTTAGCTGTCGTCGCGATAGTGGCGAGTCCAAATATTCGGCTTTCTAGAATTTTCGGCAAATTGCCGAAAGCGTGTGCGGTGCGGGCGGTTCCGCCACGCTGGGCGAGGGACGCGGGGGGCCTGCCTCCGCCCCGGCTGCCACCCTCGGACGGCGGGGGCTCTCATGGACGTACGTCGGACGTTCGCGCCTACCCGTTTGTTGCCGGCGATACTCCGGTGGAGATCAAGCTCAACCTGGGGTCTTTGGCAATAATGACCCGGCTTCGGGATGCCTGAGGCGACGATATCCGAGCCGCTATAGAGGGCCTATGAACGCCGTACTCCAGGAAATTCTGTCAACGCGCACCGTCACCAATGGCCAGCAGACCTTCCCGCTGCAGGCGCATATCGACCAGACGGAGGCGGGATTGCTCCGCCGCGTCGTCAGGGCGGCGCGCCCCAAGGTTTCGCTCGAGGTGGGGTTTGCATACGGCATCTCCGCGCTTTGCATCTGCGATACGCTCGCCGAGATCGGCAGTGGCTCGCGGCACATCGTGATCGATCCCAACCAGTCGACCAACTGGAACGGCATCGGCCTTCGAAACCTGCGAAAGGCCGGATACGGAGACATGATCGAGCTGCGCGAGGAGCGGTCCGAGTTCGCGCTGCCGCAGCTCCTGAAAGAAGGCGTCGAGATCGATTTTGCGTTCATCGACGGCTGGCACACATTTGACCATGTCCTCGTCGACTTCTTCTACATCAACAAGATGCTGCGGGTGGGCGGCATCGTCGCTTTCGACGACACCGACTTTCCGGCGATCGACCGCGTCGTGAAGCACGTGGCGACCTATCCCTGCTACGAGCTGTTCGGCACCAATCTCGACGATGCACAGGCACCGGCGGCGAACGGTCCTGCCGGGCATGAGCGCCGGCGACCGAACTGGCTCGATCCGGCCTTCCTCAAGCACGCGCGCGATCGCGTCCTGGTGAAGCGCAAATGGAACCGCGCTCTCGTCCAGCGTGCCTGGCGGCGCACGATGAGCAGCGGCACGCCGAGCGGCGTCGCATTCCGCAAGATCGCCCCCGACACCCGCAGCTGGGACTGGCACCAGCCGTTCTGACGACCGGGCTCAGAGCGGCAGGTCGTGGACCTGCTTAGCCTGGGCCGCCGATGCTCTAGGTGCTGCCCGTTGATGCCGCACGCCGCGCAGGGCGCTGGTGCCGATGAAGAGCGAACGCCCGATCGCCGGCCCCGCGCGAGATGGAGATGTAGAACTCGTAGCGGTCCGGGCGGTATAGGGTATGTAGAAGCTCGACCGGGCGGCCTTTCTGGTCGCGCACCGTGCGCAGTGCGCTGATCAGCGCAGATCCCACCGGCACACCCAGACAAGAGGCGATGTTCGCATCCGCCAGCCGCGCAGTGACGGTCTGGTCGGCGCTGGCGACCTTGAGGCCGGCGCGCTCAAGCAGGCTCAGAAACGGCTTCGTCGACAGCTCGCGCCGCGTGTAGGTGCGGCCGAGATCCTCGGGGACGTAGTTGATGGCGTAGGAGAACGGCGTCCCCTTGTAGCTGCACAGACGCACTGTCCGCTGTACGCGGGCGTCGAGCGGCAGCGAAAGATGGCCGGCGACGCTGGCGGTCACCGGCACGAGGCCGAACTCCAGGATCTTCGCTTTCGTGCGCAGGCCGAGCGACAGCAGGTTGTCCATGAGGCCGCGGATACTGGCCTTGATCGGCCGCGCGGCCGAGTCGGGCATGGCGAACGTGCCGCGACCCATCCGGCGCAAGATCAGTCCTTCGCGTTCGAGTTTCTCCAATGTGGCACGGATCGTCACCCGCGACACCTTGAAGATGCGACACAACGCGGGCTCGCTCGGCAGCATCTCTCCGGCCGCGTACACGCCCTCCAGGATCCGCTCGCGCAGCATCACATAGATCTGGTGATAGAGAGCCAGCGGCATTTCGGCCTTGCGGTTCTTCGTCAACCCCGCTCGACGGACCATGGGCTCGGGCATCCTTCCTCGACACCGCGCCTGGTATCCTAGAGCGGCAGCGGAGAATCGCACATGACCCGAACTTGCTGTGGGTTGCCATCAGGTGAATGCCTTACCCGCTTTGAGACTCGGCCCGGATCGAGACCCATGCCGTATGCTCAACCGCAATCGCGCACGGCCCGATCCCGCATGCAACGTGTGGCGGACCCATCGCCGGAGGGGCGGAGTTGCGAATTCTGGATTTCCGTCGCGGCGACGACGACGACAACCGTACAAGCCCGTACGGTCGCGGCATGCGGAGCGTCGTCTTTTCGGCCTTGCTCGAGTTCAACTACCTGCAGGCGCCGATCGGCTTCCTGGCCCTGATCGTCGTGCCGGCGCTGCTGGTCGGCATCGCGCCATCGGTCGTCGTCACCTATGGCCGGATGATCATCGATGCATCGGCCATGGCAGGAACCAGGCCGATCGTTGCCGTCGCCTTGCTGGCCGTCCTGGCAGGTGCCGCCTTGTGGATCGGATGGCCGTTGCTTCGAATGGCCATCGACAATTTCTGGCATCTCCACTACACGCTCGTCTTTCCGATTTTCGTTGCGGTGCGCGAGCTCGTCCGCGTTGTTTTCGAACGGAGGTACGGCCGCTCGATCACGCCCGAGCAGCATGATCGCGGGCGCAGGATCGGGACCGTTGTTGCCGCAGTGCTGCTCGCCGGCGCTGGCCTCGCCCTGGCAAAGAGCATCGAGGTTTCGATCGGCCTGCAGATCGTTGACGTCGAGCGCGTCCGGTTCTGGGCCGTGGCGAGGGCGGCGCTGGGCAACGCGGCGGTGGTCTTCGGCCTGTCCATGGCCGCGGAGAGCCTGTACTGGATATGGCGCGAGCTCTCGCTCAAAGGGCCGGTCCTGAACTGGATGCCGGCCCCGCCGAAGGCCGACGCCTCAATCGTCCGGGTCGCGCATCTGTCCGACCTGCATATGGTCGGGGAACGATACGGTTGCCGCATGGAGGCCGGTACGCTCGGTCCGCGCGGCAACCGGCGCGTCGGCAGAGCCTTCCGCAAGCTCGCGGCGATACATGCGCTGACGCCCCTGGATCGTGTCATGGTGACCGGCGACATCACCGATGCCGGCACCCGCGCCGAGTGGACGGAATTCCTCGATCTCCTCCGGGACTGTCCCGAGCTGCGGGCGCGGCTGTCGCTGGTTCCGGGCAACCACGATGTGAATATCATCGACCGTACCAATCCCGGTCGGCTCGACCTTCCCTGGAACGCTGGTCAGTCGCTCCGCAAACTCCGCACTCTTCTGGCCATCGATGCGATTCAGGGCGACCGCAGCCATGTGGTGGACCATGCGTCCGGCGCGCTCGGGCCGTTGCTGAGGGATTACCTGCAGGAGCACGAACGCGCCACGCTGCTGCAGGCGCTGGCGCAACGCGGCACGTTGCGGGGGCGGTGGGAGATGGCGAAGGTCTGGGAGGCGGTCTTTCCGCTGGTCGAACCGCCACCGACGAGCGGCGGATACGGGGTCATCCTGCTCAATTCCAATGCGCGCACGCACTTCTCGCTGACAAACGCAATCGGTGTGGTCAGCCCCTCGCAGCTCAGGGCGCTGGAACTGGTCCTGCAGAACAATCGCCATCAGGCCTGGATCATCCTGCTCCATCATCATGTCGTGGAGTATCCGGTGCCCTCGGTCAGCCTGCGAGACCGCATCGGTCTCGCGCTGGTCAACGCCCCCGCGGTCCTGGCGGCAATCGCGCCGCATGCGTCACGTATCCTGGTGCTTCATGGCCACCGGCACAGGGATTGGATCGGTACCTGCGGCGATGTTGTCCTGTGCTCCGCGCCGTCCGCGACCCTAGGCGCCGACCGCGCGGACAAATACCGGGGCAGCTTTCATGTTCATGATCTCGCCATCGGCACCGGCGGCAGCATCCGGCTGATGAAGACCGAGCGGGTGAGAGTCGTCTAGCCCGCCGTGACGCGATGTCGTTCGGCTGGAGCGTCGGCCCGGCCGGAGTTCGCGGCGGAAGGTTCCGGCTCGCGCGCCCTGAACCAGGTCACGTAGAGCGTCGGCAGGAAGATCAGCGTCAGCACCGAGGCGACGAGAAGGCCGCCCATGATGGCAAACGCCATCGGTCCCCAGAATACGGTGGGTGCGATCGGCATCAAACCGAGGACGGTCGAGCCGGCGGTCAGCAGGATCGGCCGCACGCGCGACGTGCTGGCGCTGACCACGGCATTCCAGACCTGCGTCTCCTCTGCACGGTCGGTCTCGATCTGCGTGAGCAGGATGACCGCGTTCTTCGCGATCATGCCGAGCAGGGACAGGATGCCGAGGATCGCAACGAAGCCGAGCGGCCGGTTGAATATCAGCAGCGCCGCGACGACGCCGACGATGCCCAGCGGCACCACCGCAAGCACCAGCGCCACGCGCTGGAAGCTTTTCAGATGGAACATCAGGATGGTCAGGGTCAGCAGGAGCATGAGCGGCACGACCGCCATGACCGAGGCGCGCGATTTCGCGCTTTCCTCGGCGATACCGCCGGTTTCGATGCGGTAGGGCGGGCGCAGTCCCGCATCCAACGCGGCGATAGCCGGCGCGATCTGAGACACGATTGTCTCCGGCAACGTGCCGGGGGCGACGTCGGCGCGGACCGTGAGGGTCGGTACCCGATTGCGCCGCCAGACGAGCGGCAGCTCCTGCTCGAAGCCGAAGGTCGCGAACTGGCTCAACGCCACGGTACGGCCGCTCGGCAGCGGCACCTGGAGGTTCCGCAAGGTATCGACCGAGACGCGCTGGTCCGCGGTGGCGCGCGCCACGACATCGACGAGATAGATATGGTCCCGCACCTGGGTGACGACGGCTCCGGCGACGGCGGCGTTCAATGCGGCAGCGAGGCTTTGCGAACTGAGCCCAAGCCGGCGGGCCTGATCCTGATCGATTCGGATGCGCAACTGCCTCTTCGGTTCCATCCAGTCGAAGTTGATATTGCGCGCGCCGGGATCGCCGGCGATCGTCTGCGCCACGCGCAGCGCGATCGCCCGCAGCTCCTCCGGATCGGGTCCGCTCACGCGATACTGGACCGGCCATCCGACAGGGGGCCCAAGCTCGAGCGGGTAGACGCGGCCCACGGCGTCTGGAAATTGCTCCGCGAACACCTTTTCCAGACGGGCATGGAGTCGATCGCGTGCGGCCACATTCTTGGCCACAATTACGGTCTGCACGAAGAACTCGTTCGGACCCTGCACGTCGAGCGGGAGGTAGAAGCGGATCGCGCCGCGGCCGACATAGCTGCTCCACCACGCGAGGTCGGCATCGCTTTTGAGAACCGCGTCGAGCCGTTGCGCGGCGTCCTCGCTCGCGTGAATCGACGCGCTGTGCGGCAGCGTGAGGTCGGCGACAAGCTCCGGCCGGTCGGAGGCGGGAAAGAACTGCTGCGGCACGAAGCGGATCAGAAGGACGGCGAGCACGAAGGCCGCAATCGTCAGCGCCAGGGTGAGCCACCGCCTGCGCATCGCCGTTTGCAGGAACGGCACGTAAAGCCGCTCCAGAAGACCCGGGCGATCGTCGGCCTGCCGCTTTGGCGGGCGGACGATCGCCTTGCCGATCAGCGGCGCGAAAAGCACGGCAACGAACCAGGAGACGACCAGCGCGATCGCGACGACGGCAAAGATCGAGAACGTGTATTCCCCGGCTGCGCTCCTTGCAAAGCCGATCGGCACGAAGCCCGCGATGGTCACGAGGGTGCCGGCCAGCATCGGCGCCGCCAGCTTGCGGTAGGCGTAGGTTGCGGCGGCGTCCTTCGAATCCCCGGCGGCGAGGCGGCGGATCATGGCGTCCACCGTCGTCATCGCATCGTCGACCATCAGGGTCAGCGCGATGATCAGCGCGCCCAGCGAGACGCGATGCAGGTCGATCCCGTAGATCGACATGATCGAGAAGACGATGGCGAGGGTCAGCGGAATCGTGCAGGCGACGACCGCGCCCGGTCGGGCGCCGAGGCTGAGGAAGCTGACGACGATGATGATGATGATCGCCTGCCAGAGCGACGTCGTGAACTCCCTGATGGCGGTGTCGACCGTCACCGCCTGGTCGGCGACCAGGATCGGCTCTATGCCGACCGGCAGGTCGGCGACAATGTCCGCCATCGTCGCCTTGATGTTCCGGCCTAGCGCCAGGATGTCGCCCGCCTCGCGCATCGCAATCGCGATGCCGATCGCCGGTTGCCCGTTCACGCGAAACATCGGCTGCGGCGGGTCGGAGTAGCCGCGCCGTACCTCCGCGATGTCGCTCAGCCGGATGAGGCGGTCGCCGACCGGAAAGTTGACGGCGGCCACGTCCGCCTCGGTCTCGAACGCACCGGAGACGCGCAGCGAAAGCCGCTCCTGCCCCGTCTGGATCACGCCGGCCGGCTGCACGACGTTCTGCGCGCGCAGCGTCGCGACGATGGAGGAGTAGTCGAGCCCGAGGGCGGCGAGCCGTTCGGTCGAGAACTCCAGGGAGATCTGCTCGTCCTGCGCGCCCATAATCTCGATCTTCGCGACGTCGGGCACGAGCAGCAGGCGAGACCGGATGTCCTCCGCATAGTCTCGCAGCTCCCGATGCGTGAAGCCGTCCGCGGTCAGGCCGTAGATGATGCCGAACGTGTCACCGAAGTCGTCATTGAAGCCGGGCCCGACGACACCTGGGGGCAGGGTGTGGCGGATGTCGCCGACGCGCTTGCGCACCTGGTACCAGAGATCGGGCACCTTGCCCGGCGGGGTCGAGTCCTGGAGGTCGACGAAGATGGTGGTGACGCCGGGGCGCGTGTAGCTGCGCACCCTGTTGATGAAGGGGGTCTCCTGCACGGCGCGCTCGATCCGCTCGGTGACCTGCTCCAGCGTGTCTTCGAGCGTGGCGCCCGGCCACGCAGCCTGAACGACCATCGAGCGGAACGTGAACACCGGATCCTCGGCGCGGCCGAGCTGCAGGAACGCCAGCGTGCCCGCGACGATCGCCGCGAGCATCAGATAGGCGATCAGAGAGGGCCACCGGATCGCCCACTCCGACAGATTGGGTCCGATCACGAGGCGGCCCCGAGCAGCCGCACCTTCTGCCCTGGCCGCAACGCCTGCACGCCCGCCGTGACCACAACGTCGCCCGGTTCAATGCCGCGCGCGACGACGACGCGGCTCTGGTCGAACTGCGCGATCTCGATCGGGCGCAGCGCCACCGTCATGCTGGCCGGATCGACGATCCAGACGGCCGGCTGCCGTTCTGTCCCGGTCAGCGCGCTCGCCGGAACCGCGATGTCGGCGCCGCGGTCGATGCGCATCCGGCCGGTGACCGTTGCGCCAAGTCGCATCTGCGGGGGCAGGTTGGACAACCCGACGCGGACCTGGAACGTCCCGGTCGCCGGATCCGCCCGCGGCGAAACCTCGCGCACGCGTCCCGTCGCGGTGACGGCCGGGTCCATGGTCAGGGAGACTTCGATGACCGGATCGGCGGGCGCCTGATCCTTGACCTGCGGCGGCACCTCGAAGACCGCGTCGCGGCCATCCTGGCGGGCGAGTTGCACGATCATCTGGCCGGCGCGCACGACCTCGCCTGGCTCGGGCCCGCGCATCGTGACCGAGCCCGCCGCATCGGCGGCGAGCACGGTATAGCTCAGCCGGTCCTCGGCGATGCTCAGCTGCGCATGCGCGGAATCCAGTTGGGCCTGCGCCGTCTGCTGGCCCTGCAAGGCCTGGTCGTAGCGCACGCGCGTGGTCCAGCCGCCTTCGAGGAGCTGGCGCTGGCGATCGTAGTTGTTGCGCGCCTCGTTGAGCTGACCGGAAGCGGCCGCCACCGCGGCGCGGGCCGCGCGCAATGCGTTCTGTTCGTTCTCGGGATCGAGTCGTGCGACGACCTGTCCGGCCTTAAGCTCGTCGCCGACATTGACGAGCCGTTCGACCATCCGGCCGTCTATGCGGAAGGCGAGGTTCACCTCCGTCTGTGCCTGGACCGTGCCGGTGAGAGAAACCGTTTCGCCGCCGGGCTGCTTCTCGACAGTCACCACGCGGACGGGACGGATATCGGGCGCCGGCGGGGCCGCGGCGGGGCCGCAGGCCGCCAGCATCAAGAGCGCGAGACATGACAGCCTCGGCGGCCGTAGCGGGTCATTCCCGCGGGGGAAGGGGATTGCGGGTGCGTTTCGGTCAGTCATTTTGCCATGGCCAAGGTGTATGACCGGGACGATGCAGCGCGCGGCACTCTTCATGAAGGCGCCCGCGCCGCAGGCCTCTATCCATCGCGGGTCGCGACCTGACCCGACTTGCGCCGCCCATATGGCGGCGCGTGCGCGTCCTAGTAGTCGACGGGATCACGGATCAGCGGACAGGTCATGCAGTGCCCGCCGCCGCGTCCGCGACCGAGTTCCGCACCGACAATCGTGATGACCTCGATGCCCTGCTTGCGCAGCATGGTGTTCGAGTAGGTATTCCGGTCATAGGCAACCACGACGCCCGGCGACAGCGCGACGTAGTTGTTGCCGCTGTCCCATTGCTGGCGTTCGGTCGCATAGGCGTCGCCGCCGGTCTCCACCACGCGCAGCTTCTTCAGATTGAGCGCCTCGGCGACGACGTCGATGAACGGCTTCTTCTCCTGCGTGACCTCGATGCCGCCCGCCTTGCCGCCGGGTCGCAGCGAAATCGCCTTCATCTTGTAGACGATCTCCGGATACAGGGAGACCACGTCCCGGTCGCAGAAGGTGAAGACCGTATCGAGATGCATCGCTGCCCTAAGCTTCGGCATGGCGGCGATGAGCACGCGATCCGCGGCGCCTTTTGCGAACAGGCTGGCGGCGAGCTGGGTGATCGCCTGTCGCGAGGTTCGCTCGCTCATGCCGATCAGGACGGCGCGATTTCCGATCGGCATGACGTCGCCGCCCTCCAGCGTCGCCAGTCCGAAGTTCTCCTCCGGGTTTCCCCACCAGACCTTGATGCCGGCATTAGCGAAATCCGGATGGAATTTGTAGATCGCGGTCGTCAGCAGCGTCTCCTCGCGCCGTACCGGCCAGAACAGCGGATTCAGCGTCACGCCGCCGTAGATCCAGCACGTCGTGTCGCGGGTGTAGAGGGTGTTCGGCAAAGGCGGCAGGAGGTATTCGGAGACCCCCGTCGCCTCGCGGACCATCGCGAGGTACTCGGAGCCGCCATCCGGAATATCCGTCGCCGAGAGGCCGCCGATCATGAACTCGGCGAGCTTCCGCGAGTCGAGCCCGTCAAGGAAGGAACGCGTTTCATCGACGAGCCCGAGGCCGACCTCGTTGGCCACGATCTGGCGATCGAGCAGCCACTTCTTCGCCTCGGGAATGTTGAGCGTCTCCGCCAGCAGGTTGTGCATCTCGACGACCTCGACGCCCCGCTCGCGCATCTTGTTCATGAAGTCGAAGTGATCACGCTTCGCGTTCTGCACCCAAAGGACATCGTCGAACAGCAACGTGTCGCTGTTCGTCGGGGTCAGCCTCGTATGAGCGAGGCCGGGGGCGCACACCATGACCTTGTGCAGCTTGCCGACTTCGGAATGGACGCCATAGGCCGGCTTGGAAGAAGAGGCCTTCTTTGGCGAGGAGGCTTCGGCGGCACGCGGTTTCGTTGTCGTGTCGGTCGACATGATGCGGCTCCCTTCAAATCGTGATCCAGCCGGTCGCGAGGCCGTAGATGGCGACCAACGCTCCGAGCGCCACAATGACAAACAGAATGGTTTCGATGGGGGTGAAGAGCTTCCGGTTCTGCTCGCGCCTGGCCATGAAGTAGAGAATGGTTCCGGGCGCGTAGATGACGGCCGAGAGAAGAAGGAACTTCATTCCGCCGGCCCAGAGCAGGAAGGCCGTGTAGATCGTCGCCAGGATGGACCGGATGAAGTCGCCGCGATGGTCTTCGGGCGCAACCTCGTACGTCTCCCTCCTGTGCGTCAGCATCAGGGCGTACGCCGCCACGAGGAAGAACGGGATCAGGTTCATCGCGCTGGCGAGCTTCAGGACGAAGGTGAACGCCTCCTGCGAGAAGTAGGTCATGATCAGGAAGAACTGGACGATTCCGTTCGTCAGCCACAGGGCAGTGGACGGCACCTCGTTCTCGTTCTGGTGCGCAAGGAAGCTCGGGAAGCTCTTCGTCTTCGCCGCCGTGAACGCCACCTCGGCGGCCAGCAGCGACCACGCCAGATAGGCGCCCAGCACCGAGATGATCAGGCCGACGCTGACGAAGACGGCGCCCCAGCGCCCGACCACCGCCTCGAGCACCCCGGCCATGGAGGGATTGCGCAACTCCGCGAGATCCGGCCGGAGGAGGACGCCGTAGGACAGCACCGTCACCAGCACGAGGATGCACAGCACCCCGACGAAGCCCAGAAGCGTTGCGATGCCCACATCCTCCCGGCGCGAGGCATACCGCGAATAGACGCTGGCGCCTTCGATGCCGAGGAACACGAACACCGTCACCAGCATCGTGCTGCTGACCTGGTTGAAGATGTCCCCGAAATTATAGTCGCCGCCACCCCAGAAATTCGCTGCGAACACGTCACGCTGGAAGCCCATCGCCACGAAGACGATGAACAGGAGGATCGGGATGACCTTTGCGACGGTCACGACCGAGTTGATGAACGCCGCTTCTTTCACGCCGCGCAGGATCATGAAGTGCACGGCCCACAGGATGATGGATGAGACGACGATCGCCGTGACGGTGTTGCCGTCGCCGAAGATCGGGAAGAAGAGGCCGAGCGTCGACTTGATCAGGACGAAATACGTGACGTTCCCGATCGCGCATCCTACCCAGTATCCGACGGCGGACAGGAAGCCCGGATACTCGCCGAATCCGGCCTTTGCATACGCATAGACGCCGGCGTCGAGGTCGGGCTTGCGCCGCGCGAGCATCTGGAACGTGTATGCCAGCATCAGCATGCCGCCGCCGGCGATCGTCCACGCGATCAGCGCGCCGAAGGGCCCCGTCGCCTGACCGAAGGTCCGCGGCAGAGAGAAAATGCCGGCTCCGATCATCGAGCCGACGACCATGCCGGTCAGGACCGGCAGCGAGAATTTTTTCTCTGACGGCGATGCCGAAGACGTCTCGATCGCGGCTTGCGCTGTGGAAGAAGCCATGGCGGCGTCACCTCGCGCGAGGAAAATCCCGAGCGTACGGCCAAGGCGTACCGTGGCCGTCTCGTCGAGTGGAGTAGCAGACCGAACCTGCTGCCTACGATCCGGGCAACCTTGTAGGCGTATCCGATTAACCGCCTAATCCTTGCAACGACCTCAAGTACGGCTATCGGCCGATTGACCGAATCGTTGCGACTCACAATTCTGCGTTCATCGACGCCTAAGGCCGAGCTGCGTTCGCCTCGACAACGCGCCCTCCTGAAGAACCTTGGGCGTAACCCCCGCACGATCCAGACGATGGAGGAACAATCATGAGCGACCTGGTTTTCATCGCGTTCCCCTCCGAACAGAAGGCCGAAGAGGTGCGCGCGAAAGTCATCGAAATGCAGAAGGAGTATCTGATCGAGCTCGGAGACGCCGTCGTCGCGGTGAAGGATGCGGAAGGCCGGATCAAGCTCAATCAGTTGATGAACATGACCGCGACGGGCGCGCTGTCCGGCGCCTTCTGGGGCACGTTGATCGGCCTGCTGTTTCTTGCGCCGGTCCTTGGCGCGGCGGTGGGTGCCGCCTCCGGCGCGCTCGGCGGCAGGCTGTCCGATGTCGGCATCAACGACAAGTTCATGAAGGATGCCGCCGGTGCCTTGCAGCCGGGAACCGCCGGGCTGTTCCTGCTGATACGCAAGATGACCACAGACAAGGTTCTCGCGGATCTGAAAGGCGTCGGCGGCACGGTGATGCGAACGTCCTTCGACGAAACCAAGGAAGCCGCGCTGCGAGAAGCCCTCGCGTTCCATGCGGAAGCAGAGGCCAAAGCCAAGGCGGAAGCGAAGCCGGTTCCGGTCGCCTGATCCGCAGCGAAGCGAGTCTCGGTTCCTTCAGCGCTGTTGAGCGGGATTCGGCGGCGGGGCCGAATCGGTCTCCGCCGCCGCGCGGTGCATGCGGATGCCTGTATAGGCGAGCCCGATCACCAGCAGCGGGCTCACAAGATTGAAGACGGCATAGGGCAGGTAGCTGAACGTGGCGACACCGAGCGTCGCCGCCATGTAGGCGCCGCAACTGTTCCAGGGGATCAGCGCCGAAGTCGGCGTGCCCGATGCACCGACGGCGCGCGACAGAACGACGGGCGCCAATCCGCGTGCCGCGAAGGCGTTCTTGAACATCCGTCCCGGCAGGATGACGGAGATGTACTGGTCGGCCGTGATGATGTTCGTCCCGACGACGGCAGCGACCAGGGACGCGATCAGGGCTCCGGCGGACTTGGCCGCGTCGATGACCGGCGTGATCAGGCGGTCGAGGACGCCCGCCTTCTCGACGACGCCGCCGAAGGATAGCGCCGTTATGATGAGCCAGATCGTATTCAGCATGCTTGCCATGCCGCCCCTGGACACGAGTTCGTCGATGGCCGAGTAGTCAGTCGTCAGCACGTATCCGCCCGCCAAAGCGATCCATACACCTTTCAGGAGCGCCAGCGGATATGGAACGTTACCGGCCGCACCGGCGAATTCGATCACGCGCTGTGGCGCAACGAACACGGCGAGCACGCCGCCGACGAGCGCGCCGATGAAGATTGTCGTGAACGGGGGAACCTTGAGCAGCGCCATCCCGATGACGACCGCCAGCGGCAGGAACAGGATCGGCGACATGTGGAAGGCGTTCTCGATCGCGGCGACCTTTCCGCTGGCGTCGAAATCGCCCGGCCTGCCGAGCAGCCAGAACACGAACAGCGCGGCTGCGATCGCGATGGTCGAGGTCAGGGCCGTCTCCCGGACATGCTGATAGAGGTCGACGCCGGCGACGGCGGCGGCGAGGTTTGCCGAGTCCGAAAGCGGCGAGGTCGTATCGCCGAAATAGGCACCGGAGATCACCGCGGCGGCGGTGATCGCGGGGTCCAGCTCCATGTTCTGCGAAATCCCCATCAGGCCGAGCCCGATCGTGCCGACGGTCGTCCACGAGCTGCCTATACCGGCGGAGACCGCGGCACAGATCACGAGCGCGGTCATGTAGAAATAGTTTGGACTGAGAATCTTCAGGCCGTAATAGACCATCGCCACGAGCGTGCCGCTCATGGCCCATGTACCGATCAGCGCTCCGACGGCGAGGAGAATGAAGATGGCGCCGACGCCCGAGCCCACACTCGCGACAGCGGCCTCGCGCAGCGAGTCGAGCGAGTGGCCGCGCCGCCAGGCGAGAAACACGGCAACCATGGTGGCCAGGACGAGCGCGACCTGATTCGGCCCGGATGCACCTGCGTCGCCGAAAAGATAGAAAGACAGGGCAACCAGCAGGATGAGGCTGGCGACCGGGATGATCGCTCCGACAAGCGTCGGCGGCCGAGGCTGGTCCGGTTGAGCCATACGCATTCACTCTTGCTGCGCACGAGGCGTGCTGGCAGGCGCGAAAATGACGGATGCGGCCGCCAACAGAACTCAGGGGAGTCGTGTATATCGGCGCGAAATCGGGCTGAACTCCGGCGCCGGAGAACGCTGGGCGGAGGCTTTCAGAACGAGCCTAACAGCGAGCCGAGAGTGATGACGGCGATGAGCGCCAGGATGGGGCCGGCGATCACCGTCATGATGATGCCTGTGTAGCTCTCGCGATGCGTGGTGCCGCACAGCGCCAGCAGCGTCACGACCGCGCCGTTATGCGGCAGGGCGTCGAGCGTGCCCGAACCGAGCACCGCGACACGGTGCAACAAAGCCGGGTCGATGCCGTGCTCGGCGGCAAGCCGCAGGTAAGTCTCGCCGAGTGCGCCAAGCGCGATGGTCATCCCGCCCGATGCGGAGCCGGTCAGCCCCGAGAGCACATTGGTCGCGATGGCAAGGGAAACCAGCGGCCCGCCCCCGATCCCCAGCACCCAGTCGCGCACAGCCGCGAAAGCCGGAAGCGCTGCAACGACAGCGCCGAACCCGACGAGACTTGCCACGCTCAAGGTCGGCAGCACGGACGCGTTGGCTCCGGCATCCATGACCGCCTTCAACGAGGGCAGCCGCCGCCGGTTAAGGAGGACGAGGACTGCAATGCCGGATGCCAGGGCGACCAGGACCGACCAGACGCCGCCCACCGACGAAAGCGAGATCGAACCCCAGCGCTCTTCTGCCAGGAACGCGACATCGAGCCGCGGCAGCACGATGAAACTCATGATCAGGTTGACGATGAGCACGGTGAGGAGCGGCAGCATCGCGATGCCGGCGGCAGGCGGCGCTTCGCTGGGATGCCGGTCGCGCATCTCGATCGGGTCGAACTCCTGCGTGCCGGTGACCAGTTCCCGCACACGCGGATCATCGGCAGCGTCCGCCGTCGTCGCCTTCGGTCCCGTTCCGAAACCCTCGCCATCGCGGCGCGCCGCAGCCTGCGCGCGGCCGAGCCACCACAGCCCGAATCCCACGATGATCGCGGCGGCAATCAGCCCGAGACCGGGTGCCGCGAAAAGTGTCGTGCCGAAATACGGCATCGGAATCGCGTTCTGGATCGCGGGCGCGCCCGGCAGGGCGGACATTGTGAACGTGAAGGAGCCCAGCCCGATCGTGGCGGGCATGAGCCGGCGCGGGATGTCGGCCGACCGGAACAGGGCCAGCGCCATGGGAACGGTGACGAAGAATGAAACGAAGAGGCTGACACCGCCATAGGTGACGACCGCACCGACGATGACCACCGCCAGCACGGCGCGCTGCGCCCCCAGACGCCGGCTGATCGCGTCGGCGATCGCGTTGACCGAGCCGCTCTCGTCCATCAGCTTGCCGAATACTGCGCCGAGCAGGAAGATCGGGAAGAACTGCGCAACGAACCGGGACGTGCCGACCATGAATGTCTGCGTCCAATGCGCCAGGAGCGGCTCGCCGGCCAGTGCTGCGGCCACCAGGGCGGCGGCCGGCGCGAGCAGCAGCACCGACCAGCCCCGGAACGCCATTCCGATCATCAAGCCAAGGCCGAGGAGTATGCCGAGGAGGCCCATCGCTCAGCACTCCATCAGCAGGACGTCGACATCCGCGGTGGAGCGATGCCCGAGGTCGTCTGCATGGGCGTCGAGGAAGGCGCCCGCCGCCCGCCGTCCTTCCGCGCGCAGCATGTGGAGGAACTCCCGCTCCGCGTTCAGCTTCGACGAGTAACCGAGATCGGTCATCATGTCGGTCATGATGCGGTGCGTGCGCATGCCGGCCCAGCGCGCGCCCTCGCCCGATCCCGGATCGGCGACGCGACGCAGCAACGCGATCATGCGCAGCTCCTTCATCAGAGCTGCATTGAAGGAGACCTCGTTCAGGCGGTTCAGGATCTCGCCCGCCGATCGCGGCGTGCCGGGGCGCTCACGGGGGTTGATCTGCACCAGGATCGAGTCCTGGGCATCGCTTTCGCGCACCAGCGGCGTGATCGTGGGATTGCCGACATAACCGCCATCCCAATACGGCTCGCCGTCGATCTCGATCGCCTGGAAGAGCGTCGGCAGGCAGGCCGAGGCGAGCAGAACGTCGGGCGTGATCTCGGCGTTGCGGAAGATGCGGCCGCGGCCGGTGCGGACATTCGTCGCGGTGATGAAGAGTTTGACGGGGGACCGGCCCAGCCGCGCGAAATCTATGCTCTCGATCAGTATCGATTCGAGCGGATTGAACCCATGTGGATTGAGGTCGTAGGGGGACAGGAGGCGCGCCATCAGGTCGAAGCCGATGAAAACCGGCGAGCTGTCGAGCGTCCAGCGCCCGAGCGCGCGGTCCAGCGGCGTGCGCTGCAGCGGGCTGAGCTCCGCGGCGCGGGCCACGCGCTCCCAGAAGGCGTCCAGCGCGGCGCGCGCGGCCGGCGGGCCTCCGTAGGTCCAGCCGTCGGCCAGGACCGCGGCGTTCATGGCGCCGGCCGAGGTGCCGGAGATCGCCTCGACCCGCAGCCAGGATTCCTCGAGCAACCGGTCGAGCACGCCCCAGGTGAAGGCCCCGTGCGAGCCGCCGCCCTGCAGGGCCAGATCAATGAGAAGCGGATCGCGGGGCCTTCTGGGTCTGGCGGATGTCGGTGGCATCTGTCCTCGCTACGGCACGCGATCGCCGCGCCGTACGTTGACGACAGCGGCCTGAGACCAAGACAAAGCCTGCCGCGATGATCTTCGATGTCCGCTCCCGCACATCGCGGCAATTTCAAAGCTAGTGGCGGCGCTTTTCTGCCGCAACCGCATCGCGGGTCGTCAGAACGCTTCTACAGAATCGACCGTAGTCCGATCGCGCGTCCGGTCATCGCCGCGATCCGAGATCGCCGCCCGACAGCAGGTGGGCGATCCATCGCGACGATGGCTGCTGCGCGCAGAAACTGGCGAAGGCGACGAGGATCGGAACGCCGATGAACGCTCCCGGAAGGCCCCACAGGAAGCTCCAGAAGAACACCGCGAAGAGCACCATGAACGGCGAGATGGAAAGCGCGCTGCCTGTTACCCGGGGTTCGAAATAGCTGCCGATCAGGAACTGAATCAGGTTCATCCCGATGAAGACGGCGACGCCGAGCTGCCACGATCCGAACTGGGCAATCGCAAACAGAGTCGGCAGCACGGTGGCGATGAGCGGCCCGATGAACGGGATGTAGTTGAGCGCGAACGCGATCACACCCCACTCGAGGGCGAGGTCGAGGCCGATGACATAGGCGAAAGCGAACACGAAAAAGCCGGTCAAGACGCTCATCAGGCTGCGGACGAGCATGTACCGCTGCAGCTTGGTGGCGATGTCGGCGGCGCCCCGCAGGAGCGTCTGGCCGAGCTCGCCGTTCTCGAGCGTCTCCAGCTTTCGCCGCGATGCGTCGACCTCGAGCAGGCCCAGGAAGACGAAGACCAGCGTGACGAGCGCAAAACTGAAGGTGCTGTGGAGCCTGGCAAGGACGTCCTGGAAGACGCGAATGAGCCAGCCGAAATTGAATTGCTCCGCAAGCATGCCAGCCGCGTAGAGCTCATGCACCTCGAGCCAGTCCCTTGCCTGCACATAAAGCGATTGGAAACGCGCGCCATTGGCAATCAGCCATTGTCCGGCGCGGCTGACGCCCCACACGATGAGCGAGACCGCGGTTGCGACGGCAAGGATGGTAATCAGCATCGTTACGACCAAGGCGAGAAGCTTTGGCATTCGCTTCTGAAGCGCCCGCTGAATCGGCCATGCAACCGCGATGATGAACAGCGCGAAGGCGACGGGAGAGAAAATCGAACGCGCGGCGTAAAGCGCCGCGATCACGAGAATCACGGCGCATATGGTCAACATCGGGGACAACCGCTCGCCTATCGTCACCATCCCCCTCTTCGCCAATCGCCAAGCCACATGAACAGGCAGGGTTTCGCCACCGGCTGTCAACGCCTCTTCCGATTGCCAAGCCGCCTTCGCCAACCGGCTGCCCTATGGGTACACGCTGGCGGGCCTCCGGCTCGCGCCCTAGGGTAAATGCCGGGCTTTGCGAAGGCATAGTGCGGATTGCGGTCTTTGCCCAACCACGAAAGACTGCGAACGGCAGCGTGCTTTCGCGCGCAGCCCCCGCAAACCAGGGAGATAGGCTGTCATGCCGGTCGCTCTCGCGCGAAACGTCCTCTCCGCATCTCTCCTCGTTCTCGCATCCGCCTGTGCATCCGGCGGCGACGAGCGCGCGGCCGCACCAGCGCCGCAGCCTGAGCAATCTTCGGCCTGCGTCACGATCACGCAGTTCAGCAGAATGACGTTCTTCGCTGCGGATCAGAATCGCGACGGCGTCATCGACGAAGCCGAGTTTGCCAGCGATGTCGCCGCTGCCTTTGCCAGCGAGGATTGGAACAGGGACTACCATCTGGCGCGTACCGAGCTTCCCGAAGCACCCTCGGGTTCCTTCGATCGCGTCGATGCCGATCGTAACGGCGTTCTCTCGTTCAGGGAGCTGATGCAGGTGAAGCTGCAGGAGTTTCAGCGGGCGGATACGAACGGCGATGGCGTCCTGAGCCTGGGCGAAGTGACGCGCTTCAATGCCGCGCAAGGAGGATGCTGACATGTCGATGCCCTCGAAGGCCCTGATTGCATCCTTGGCGCTGGCCGTTGCGGGTTGCGAATCCGGCGGCGGTGGCCATGGCGGCGCGGCTCCGGCCAGTCCGGCTCTCGGCACCCTGGGCGGTGCGGCGGCCGGCGGCGTCCTCGGCTCCATGGTCGGCAGCGGCCGGGGGCGGACGGCGGCGATCGTCGGCGGCGCCGTTCTCGGCGGGATCGCGGGCAATCAACTCGTCGACCGACCGGTGGAAGAACAGCAGCGGCAGCAGGCTGAAGCGAGCCGGGATCGCGAGATGCAGCGGCAACTGGACTTCCAGCGCCAGAGCGCGCTTCAGGCCGACCAGGTCCAGCGCGACATCGAGGAGCGGCGACTGTTCGAGGAATGGCAGCGCGAACGCGCGTCGGGGTCGTTCAGCGGCTCCGCCGCCGCTGCGAGCAGCGCCGATATCTCGCAGGCGCAGCGCTATCTCACCGCCCTCGGCTACTACAATGGCCGGATCGACGGCGTCAATGGCGCGAGCACGCGCGCGGCGGTCGAGCGTTTCCAGACCAATCGCGGCCTGCCGCGGACCGGGACGGTGACGCCGGCCCTCCTTCAGGACATGCGAGGCGCCATCTGATTGCGATCGCGCGGGGCGGCTCAGGGCGCGCATGCTGCCAGTCTGGAAAGTCATGAGGGGACAGGAATGAAACCGCCATGATCTCGGCAACCGAAGTCGCGCCAGCCGATCAGGCCGCCGTCGTCTCGATTCGCGACAAGTGGGGATGGTTCCTCGCGCTCGGCGTGGTTCTCATTGCCGGTGGCCTCTGCGCAGTCCTCTTGCCGACCATGACGGCGATGGCTGCAAGCCTGGTGCTTGGCTTGACGCTGGTGGGTGTCGGCATTGTCAAGATCGTCGAGGCGTTCAAGGTCAAGGAGTGGTCCGGGTTCCTCTGGCAGCTGATGCTGGGTGTGATCGAGGTGGCTGGCGGCGTCTTGATCTATGCCAGCCCGTTCAAGCGGGCGATGGCGATCACGTTGCTGATTGCCGTCGTTTTCGTCGTCCAGGGCATCGTGCAGATCGGCCTTGCAATCAAGGTGAAGCCGCAACCGGGTTGGCGCTGGCTGTTCATCGCCGGCATCGCCGCGCTGTGCGCAAGCCTCGCGCTGATCCTGAAATTTCCGTTCACGCGCTACTACACCCCCAGCACGATCGGCGGCATTTCTCTTCTTCTGGCAGGCTGTGCCTATATCGCCATCGCGTTCACCCTACGAAAGATCCGATACTGATCGGCGCTCACGCGCCTGAATGTGCGCGTCGCAGCACGGTGGCCCAAGCCTGCGTCGCACCCCGGCTACATCAACTCCGCGCCAAAAATCGGACGTTTGCACGATGTTCATGTTCAGGCAGGCGGCGAATACTGATGCAGGGGTTCAATCAGGCATGGAGAAAGCAGTCATGCAGGCACGGGTGATGGGACTCACGATTCTCGGCCTCGCGATGCTCGTCGGCGTGAGCGCGCAGACTGCGCCAGCCATCGCCCAGGCGAACTCGCTCGAGAGCTGCCGGGCCGAGGCGATCCGCCGTGGCATGTCGGGCGGTGATGCATTCGCCAAATTCATGAGCGAATGCACGCAGGCAAGGTCAGGTACTCCGGCTCAGCGCGCGAGCTTCGACCAATGCCGGTCCGACGCCGTTGCAGCGGGTCATGTCGGCGAGGCGCGGTCCGACTATGTCGATCAGTGCATGGCGAGGTCCGGCGCGGCCGATGACTCGGCGACCCCCGGCACCTATCACAACTGCCGGACGCAGGCGCGCGCGCAGCGCATGTCGGGCGACGCCCTCAACAACTTCCTGAACGACTGCGTCGGAAAATAGGGCGGTCTTTCACGGCACGGAGGCGATCGGAGCGGACGCCGCCGTGCCGGGCAGGCAATGCGGGAGCGTCGGGCCCAGATCCCGGCGCAACGATGCTATTGCCCATGTGGCGCCGGCTTCGAACCGGACGCAATAGCCGCCCCTTCCAACCTGCGGGACTCAGCACTTTTTCAGCCGCTGGAGCGTCGATCCAGTCGGGCTGATGCCGCCATGTTCAGGGGAAATCTGGAGCGGGTGAAGGGAATCGAACCCTCGTCGTAAGCTTGGGAAGCTTCTGCTCTACCATTGAGCTACACCCGCGCTCCGTGCTTCTTATAGAAAATGGCGCGGAAACGCGCAAGACAGCGCCTCCCGGACCCGGGCGAGGGATGAAGAAGACGACAATCCAGCAGGAACTGCCCCTGGCGCCCGCCGCGCACCGGGGTGACGAGATCGGCGCGAGCGACCGGGCGCTCATTGTCACGGTGGGCCACTCGACGCGGCAGGTCGACGAGCTCGTGGCGCTGCTCGAACGTCACGAAGTAACGCTTCTGGCCGACGTCCGCGCCTTTCCGCGTTCGCGGCGCAATCCACAGTTCAACATCGACACGCTGCCGGCCGCACTCGCCGCGCGCGGCATCGCCTACCGCCATTTTCCGGAGCTCGGCGGCCGGCGCGCCGCGCGACCCGATTCGGCGAACATGGCTTGGCGCGAACCGGGCTTTCGCGGCTATGCCGACCACATGGAGACTCCGGCCTTCGCCGAGGGGCTGGCGGCGCTGGTCTCGCTCGCTGCCGGCGCTCGCCTCTGCCTGATGTGCGCCGAGGCGCAGCCGTGGCGCTGCCACCGGTCCCTGATCTCCGACGCGCTGGTCGCGCGCGGCGTCGCGGTCGAGCACATCATGGACGAGGGGCGCCGCCGCCCGCATGTCCTGCCGCCGTTCGCCCGCGTGGTCGGGACGCGGGTATCCTACCCGGCTGTGCTGACCGAATGAGGCGGGGCCGTACACGAACTTGTTATTTCTTGCGATCCGGCGGCCGATGCGATGGTCTGGCCTTCGCTACGACAGGCAGTGGAGAGCGATGAACGACCCAGCCGCCAAGCCTGGTCTTGACCCGCGCAAGTTCCGCGACCCGCGCGTCACCGCGAAAGGCGAACGGCGCGCGGTCGTTGCGCTCCGCGGCCTCGATACGCTGTGGTTCAACACCGGCACGCTGTGCAACCTGACCTGCCGCAACTGCTACATCGAATCGTCGCCCACCAACGACCGGCTCGTCTATCTGACCGCAGCGGAGGTGCGGACGTATCTCGACGAGATCGCGCGCGAGGGATTGCCGACGCGCGAGATCGGCTTCACGGGCGGCGAGCCGCTGATGAACCGCGAGCTGCCGCAGATGCTGGAGGACTGCCTGTCGCGCGGCCTGCGCGCGTTGGTCCTGACCAATGCGATGAAGCCGATGATGAAGGTCAGGGACGCGCTGCTGTCGCTGAATGCGCGCCACCATGACCGCCTCGTCATGCGCGTGTCGATCGACCACTATGCCCGCGATATGCACGAGCTGGAGCGCGGGCAGCGCTCATGGGCGCCGATGTTGGAGGGCCTCGTCTGGCTGGCCCGCAACGGGTTCAACCTGCATGTCGCCGGCCGCACGTTCTCCGGCCAGCCCGAGGCGGAGATGCGCAAGGGCTTCGCGCGGCTGTTCGCCGAGCACGCGATCCCGATCGACGCGTTCGACCCGATGCGCCTGGTGCTGTTCCCCGAGATGGACGCATCGGTCGATGTTCCCGAGATCACCGAGGCGTGCTGGGGCATCCTCAAGAAATCGCCGGATGCGATGATGTGCGCCAGCTCGCGCATGGTCGTGAAGCGCAAAGGCGCGGAGCGGCCGGTCGTGCTAGCATGCACCTTGCTGCCCTACGATCCGCGGTTCGAGCTTGGCCGCACCCTTGCGGAAGCGTCCGTGTCCGTGCCGCTCAATCATCCGCACTGCGCCAAGTTCTGCGTGCTGGGAGGCGGATCATGCTCGAAAGGGTAGGTGCGGTGGACCTTGGCGAAATCGACGGACCGCTGCTCGTCTTCGGAGGGCCGTACGGCAATCTGGAGGCGACGGCCGCCCTCTTCGCCGCCGCGACGCGGCTCGGCATTCCCGGCTCGCGCGTCATCTGTACCGGCGACGTCGTGGCATATGCGGCCGATCCGCAGGCCGTCGTCGATCTCGTCCGGTCGTCGGGTTGCGCGGTGGTGATGGGGAATTGCGAGGAGTCGCTCGCCGCGGAATCAGGCGATTGCGGCTGCGGCTTCTCCGAGGGCTCGGCCTGCTCGGTCCTGTCGGCGCAATGGTTCGCGGCCACGAACCGCGACATCGATGCCGATACGCGGCGCTGGATGGGCGGACTGCCGCGCCGGGTCGACTGCACGCTCGGCGGCCGTCGTCTTGCCGCGATCCACGGTAGCGTCTCGCAGATCAACCAGTTCATCTTCGCCTCGACCGATGCGGCGGAGAAGCGGCATCAGCTCGACCTCTCCGGGTGCGATGGAATCCTCGGTGGCCATTGCGGCGTGCCGTTCTCCCAGATCGTCGACGGCCGGCTGTGGCACAATTCGGGCGCCGTCGGCATGCCGGCAAACGACGGGACGCCGCGCGTCTGGTTCAGCGTGCTGACGCCGGGCGAGGGCGCGATCGAGCTGGAGCATTACGCGATCGAATACGATCATGCCGCCACCGCTGCCAAGATGCGCGCGCGGGGCTATCCGGCCGCGTATGCCGAGGCACTCGGGTCCGGCCTGTGGCCGTCCTGCGACGTCCTGCCGGCGCACGAGCGCGCCGCGCGGGGCCGCGCATTGACGCCGTCGCGGCTTTTCTGGCCGCGCATTCCGGGCCAGCCGGCCAGCCGGAGGCAGCTTGACATTGATCGCGTGCCGGCCGTATAGACTCGACTCGTGGTGATTTGAGCCGACCGGCTTGCGGGCCACGTTAAAGAAACCGCTAAAAGGTCGGAGGCGGTTGCGACAGCCCTGACCTGACGGTCGGGGTTTTTTGTTTGCAAAAGGGGCTGTGACATGGCCGACGGCGAGTTTCCCCGCAACCGCAAGGCCGATTCCAAACAGTGGCGTCCCCGCACCCGCGCGATCCGCGGCGGGCTGTCGCGCTCGCAGAACCGCGAGACGGCGGAGGCGCTCTACCTGACCTCCGGCTTCGTCTACGATTCCGCCGCGGAGGCCGAGAGCGCGTTCGCCTCCAAGCGCGAGACGCGGTTCGTTTACTCGCGCTACGGCAACCCCACGGTCGCGATGTTCGAGGAGCGGCTGCGCCAGCTCGAAGGCGCGGAGGCCTGTTGCGGAACATCAAGCGGCATGTCGGCGGTGTTCGCGGCGCTGGCGTGCCAGGTTCGCGCGGGCGACCGGGTCGTGGCGAGCCGCGCCCTGTTCGGCTCATGCCACTACATCGTGTCCGAGATCCTCCCGCGCTTCGGCGTCGAGACGCAGTTCGTCGACGGTGCCGACCTCGCGCAGTGGGAACAGGCGCTCAGCCGTCCGGCCAAGGTCGTGTTCCTGGAGACGCCCTCCAACCCGATGCTCGAGATCGTCGATTTGCGCCGCGTCTGCGAACTGGCGCATGCGGCCGGCGCGCGCGTCGTCGTCGACAACGTGTTCGCGACGCCGCTGCTGCAGAAGCCGATGGAATTCGGCGCCGACATCGTCATCTATTCGGCGACGAAGCATATTGACGGGCAGGGGCGTTCGCTCGGCGGCGCCGTTCTCGGCACGAATGCCTTTGTCGAGACGGACCTGAAGCCCTTTCTCAAGCATACGGGCCCGGCGCTCAGCCCGTTCAATGCCTGGATTCTCGTGAAGGGCCTGGAGACTTTGGACCTGCGGATCGACGCGCAATGCCGCAGCGCCGAGCGGATCGCGCGCTTCCTCGAGGCGCAGCCGGCGATCCGGCTGGTGCGGTATCCGACGCTTGCCTCGCATCCGCAAAAGGAGCTTGCCGCGCGACAGATGAGCGCGGGCGGCACCGTCGTGAGCTTCTCGCTCAAGGGTGGCAAGGCGGCGGCGTTCCGCTGCCTCGACTCCCTGACAGTCGTCGACATCTCGAACAACCTCGGCGATTCGAAAAGCCTCGCTTGCCATCCGGCCACGACCACTCACCAGCGGTTGACGCCGGATGAGCGCGCCCGTCTCGGCATCGACGATGGCGCCATCAGGTTGTCTGTCGGTCTCGAAGACCCGGCGGACCTTGAAGACGATCTCGCCCGCGCGTTGAGCGCGATCTAGGGCATCGGATCTCCCGGAGCGTCGCATTCGCCGAGCTTGGCCGACCGACTACTCAGGTGTTCTCCCGAGATTCTCACAGGGGTAGCCGTATCTAGGGGAACCTCGCAGGGGTTGCGGCGTTCAAGAGCTTAGCCGTGCTTGCGGCGGCTTTTTCGCTGTCAAGACCCCTGCAAGAGGAATCACCCATGAATAGCAAGCTTGTCATAGGCGCCGTTGGGTGCTTGGCGCTGCTCGGCGCCTGTTCGTCGACTCAAACCGCACAGACGCAGCCGGCCGCCGGTACGGATTTTTCGCGCGAGCTTGCTCGCCAGTACCACGGCTTCGCCGCGCAGCAACGCGTCGAGGCGTTCGATTACACGTCGTCCGGATTCTTCCGGGAGAAGGGCGACGTCGCGGCACGCGGCTCGGTTGTGCCACCGGAGACAATCGGCCAGCGCTTCACGCCGCGTGACCCGAGCCTGCGGCCCGAGCTTACGGCTGCGCGGACACGCCTCGATGGCTCCCTCAACAGTGCCGCCACGCAGCGGGCCGCCACGCCGCTGGCGCGCGCGCAGGTGCGCTACGATTGCTGGCTTGAGAGCACCGACGATCCGACCTGGGCGGTGCGTGGCGAATGGCTGACCCGGAAATTCCAGGAATGCCGCAGCGAGTTCGAATCGGCGATGGCCGATGTGGACGCCGCCATGCGTCCGCCGCCGGTCGCAGCCGCCCCGCCCCGCGAGCAATCGTTGCTGGTGTTCTTCGACTTTGATCGGTACGAGATCACGTCGCAGGGCGAGAACGTCATTCAGCGCGTCGTCGAAGCCTACCGTCGTGGCGGCTCGGCGAGCATCGTCGCGACCGGCCATGCCGATCGCGCCGGACCGCCGGATCACAACATGGCGCTGTCCGACCGACGGGCGCATGCGGTGCAGGCGGCATTGCAGCAAGCGGGCGTTTCGGTCCCGATCACGACCGTGGCCCGCGGCGAGGAACAGCCGTTGATTCCGACGGCTGACGGGGAGCGTGAACCCCAGAATCGCCGGGTGGAGATCAGGCTGCAGTAGCTGCAGAGTAGCTCCGGCCCGGTCCGGAGGCAGGGCGCGCCCCCACAAGGGGCGCGCCTTTGTTTTTGTGCGGCGTCCTTCCAATTCCGCTATGCTGGACAAAGCCCGCGCCAGACCTAGAATTGCGCGGGCGCCGCCGCTTTGGCGGTCGCCGAGCCTGCCTTTCGAGATGTATAGCGAAACGACCCACTCCATTCGCGTTACCGTGAAGCCGGTCTATCTGGAGGATCAGTCCTCGCCGGGCGAGAACCACTATGTCTGGGCCTATCATGTCCGGATCGAGAATCTCGGCGACGACACGGTACAGCTACGCAATCGGCACTGGCGCATCACCGACTCGTTCGGGCGCGTCCAGGAAGTCCGCGGTGCCGGCGTCGTCGGCGAGCAGCCGGTGCTGAAGCCCGGCGAGGCTTTCGAGTACACCAGCGGCACCCCCCTCCACACGCCGTCCGGCATCATGGTCGGGACCTATCAGATGGAGACGCCGGCCGGCGACCGTTTCGACGTCGCCATTCCCGCCTTCTCGCTCGATAGCCCGCATCAGAAGGTCCAGCTCAATTAGCGACAGGAAGACCGTGAAGATCACATCCACCGGCGTTTCCGCCGCGAAGTCCGTGGCGCAGCGGTCCGCTGCGACTCCCGCCAGGCCGAGCCGGGCGGAGGCCGAGGAAGCCGTCCGCACGCTCATCCGGTGGGCGGGGGACGACCCGTCGCGCGAGGGGCTCCTCAACACGCCCTCGCGCGTCGCCCGCGCCTACGAGGAATGGTTCGATGGCTACAATTCCGATCCTGAAGAGCTGCTGCAGCGCACGTTCAAGGAAACGGACGGCTACGACGAGATGGTCGTGCTGCGCGATATCCGCTTCGAATCCTTCTGCGAGCACCACCTCGCGCCGATCATCGGCGTCGCCCACATCGCCTATCTGCCCGACCACCGGGTCATCGGCATCTCCAAGCTCGCGCGGCTGATCCAGCTCTATGCCAAGCGGCTCCAGATCCAGGAAAAGATGACCGCGCAGATCGCCAACAGCCTCAACGAAGTGCTGATGCCGAAGGGCGTCGCCGTCGTGCTCGAGGCGACGCATCAATGCATGACGACACGCGGCGTCCATAAATCCGGGGTATCGATGGTGACGAGCCGCATGCTGGGTGCGTTCCGCGACGACCCGACGACGCGCCGGGAGTTCCTGGCGATGATCGGCAATCCGCGCAACGGGGCCGTCTCCGCCGGCTGAACGGGGCTTTGCGACGCTTGCACGGACGGGGCACGGGGGGAACGTGTGCTGGACCTGCGACCTGTTTTTCTGATCATCGGCAGCCTGCTGTCAGTGCTGGCCTGCGGCATGGCGCTGCCGGCGATGGTCGACCTCGCCTCCGACAACGAGGACTGGCATGTCTTCGGCGCGGCGGGGATAGCCACGCTGTTCGTCGGCGTTTCGCTGATTCTTATGAATCGAGCCGGCGGCACGCGGCTCAACCTGCGCCAGGCCTTCCTGCTGACGACGACGTCGTGGATCTTCATCGGCGCGTTCGCCGCCCTGCCCTTCGTGTTCGCGTCGCTGAACCTGAGCTATGCCGACGCCTTCTTCGAGGCGATGTCCGGGCTGACGACCACGGGAGGCACCGTGATCGTCGGCCTCAACGAGGCGCCGCCGGGGATCCTGCTATGGCGCGCTCTGCTGCAGTGGATGGGCGGCATCGGCATCATTGCCATGGCCGTCGCGGTCTTTCCGATGCTGCGCGTCGGCGGCATGCAACTCTTCCGGCTCGAATCCTCCGACAAGTCGGAGAAAGTGCTGCCGCGTGCGGCGCAGATCGCCTCCGGAATCGGTCTCATCTATGTGACGCTGACAGTGATCTGCGTAGCCCTCTACTGGATCGGCGGCATGACGGCGTTGGAGGCGGTGGCGAACGGCATGACGACCGTGGCGACCGGCGGCTTCGCCACGGCAGACGCATCCTTTGCCAAGTTCGACAGTGTCTTCATCGAACTGGTCGCCATCGTCTTCATGATGCTGGGCGGCATGACCTTCACCTTGTTCCTGCGCTTCCAGCAGGGCGAATGGCGGGCGCCGTTCAGGGACCTGCAGACGCAGTGGTACTTCGGCTTGTTTCTCGGATTTACTGTGGCAATCACGCTGTGGCACTGGCTGGTCAATGGTACCGCTTTCGGTTTTACGCTGCGCCACTCCGCGTTCAACGTCGCCTCGATCCTGACAACCACCGGCTTCGCCTCGACCGATTACAGCCTGTGGGGCCCGTTTCCGGTCGTGCTGTTCTTCCTGCTGACCTTCGTCGGCGGCTGCTCGGGGTCGACATCGGGCGGCATCAAGGTCTTCCGTTTCCAGATCCTGTTCGAGATCGGCCGCGCCTATATGCGCCACGCGGTGGCGCCCAGCGGCGTTTTCGTGCCCAAGTACAACCGGCGGCAGATCACGGAATCGGTCATGCAGTCGCTGCTGGCCTTTATCGCCCTTTACTTCGTGTCGTGGGCCCTGATCTCGGCGGCACTGGCGCTGTGCGGGCTCGACCCGATCACGAGCATCTCTGGCGCCGCCACAGCGCTCGGGAATGTCGGTCCCGGCCTGGGCGATGTCATCGGCCCGGCCGGCACGTTCGCTCCGTTGCCGGACAGCGCCAAATGGATCCTCAGCTTCGCGATGCTGCTTGGCCGCCTCGAGCTTGTTACCGTCCTCGTGCTCATCACGCGCGGCTTCTGGCGCGCGTAACCTGCGAAGGAAGTTTCCTTGAATCCCGATATCGTTCCGCTGGTCCGCCGCCTGGTCGCTCGCGACACGGTGTCCTCCCGCTCCAACGCCGCCATGATCGAGGACGTCCGTGCCTATCTCGCCGGGCAGGGCATCGTGGTACGTGTGATCCCCAATCACGACGGCTCGAAGGCCAATCTGTTCGCGACGATCGGGCCGGAGATACCCGGCGGCGTGGCGCTGTCGGGCCACACCGACGTGGTGCCGGTCGAAGGCCAGGACTGGACCAGCGATCCGTTCACGGCAACGCCGAAGGGCGACAAGCTCTACGGCCGCGGCACCGCCGACATGAAGGGCTTCATCGCGGTCGCGCTGGCGCTCGTGCCGGAATTCAAGAAGCGGCGGCTGAAGCGGCCGATCCATTTCTGCTTCTCGTACGACGAGGAGATCACCTGTCTGGGCGTGATGTCGCTGCTGAAGCTGCTCGGCAGGGAGCTGCCGAAGCCCGCCCTCGCGATCATCGGCGAGCCGACCAGCATGCGCGTCGTCAACGCGCACAAGGGCGTGTCGGCACAGGTCACGACGATCGTCGGGCGCGACGGCCATTCCAGCGCGCCGCACAAGCTGGCCAACGCGATCTCCCATATGGGGCGCTTCATGGGCTTCCTGGACCAGCTCGCCCGGGAGCTGCGCACGGAAGGCGACAGCAAGGCCATCCCGGGCCTCGATTTCGATCCGGCCTGGACGACGATGAACCTCGGCTCGATCCATGGCGGTCAGGCCATGAACATCGTCGCGCGCGAATGCCGGCTGGCCTGGGAGTTCCGCCCGCTGCCGGGTGTCGATGCGGAGGCGATCTACGGCCGCGCCCAGCGCTTCCTCGACGAGACGCTGCGGCCGGCGCTGCTGAAAGAGGCGCCGGAAGGCAGCATCACCACGGAGCGCATCGCCATCGTGCCGGCGCTGCGACCGGAGAAGAACGGGCCGGCGGAGGCGCTCGCCCTGCAGCTCACCGGCCTCAACGCCGCGATCACCGCGGCGTTCGGCTCCGAAAGCGGACATTTCCAGGATGCGGGAATCTCGGCGGTGATGTGCGGCCCCGGCGACATTGCCCAAGCGCACAAGCCCGACGAGTTCATCGTCGTCGACCAGCTCGCCCAGTGCGAGCGCTTCCTGCTGAAGCTCGCCGACTGGGCGGCGACGTGACGCCTACTGCGCCACGAACCGCGTCATGTTGGTGCGGATCTGGCGGTCGAGCTCGGTGTTTAGCTCGTTCATCGCCTGCTCGAGCATTTCGAACCAGATCTTCTCGCGGTCGTTGACGGTGATGTCCTCAGGCACCGTGCGCGAGCGCGACACGCCGGCGGTGGCGAAGCCGGTTTGGAAATTGCCGCGCTCCTCGCGGATTTCGATTGCGGCCTTCAGCGTCAGATCGTAGCGCTGCGTTTGGTCGGTGGTGAAGGCGCCGCGCACGCCGCGGGTGCGCGGGAGCTCGCTCTCGAGCACCCTGGCGTCCTGGATGACGAAGCGCGCATAGCGGTCGGGCGTGCCGGTGGCGGCCAGCCGGTCCGTCGCCCAGCGGCGCATCGCGCGCTCGGGCGGCGTCGGGAAGAGGTGGTCGACATTGGGCGGGCGCAGCGGTTCCTGGTACTCGTCCGCGATCTCGATGCGGGCGACATCGAGCCGGATGGCGCCGAGATGGGCGTAGGTGAGCTCGGGGAAGCGCGCCGCCGGCGGCGCCGACTGGCATCCGCCGAGCAACGTTGCGACCGCGAGACAGATTGCGATTGCGCTTGTCCTGATCATCTCTTCGCCCTGTGCCGCCAAATGCCGCCGAAATTTGGCAGGCTCAAGGCGAAGCTTCAAGAATTATGCGGCCTTTCATAGAGGGCCGAGACCTGCTCTTCGTCAAAAACGTGCTGCGTGTTGCAGAACTCGCACGTTACGACCAGGGCGCCGTCGACCTTCAGATCCTCTATCTCGTCCCGCGGGAAGGCGCGCAGCACCGTTTCCACCCGCTCGCGCGAGCAGCGGCAGGCATGGCGCAGGTCGTGGGGCCGGTAGATCTTCACGCCTTCGGCCAGGAACAGGCGGTCGACCAGCTTCCACGGCGGCAGCTCGGGGTCGACCAGCTCCGCCGAGGTGGCGCTGCCCATCAGGATCAGGGCGCGGCGCCAGCCATCCTCGGCCTCCTCGTGCGAGTCGGTCAGGGGCCGCGCCAGGTCGCGGCCCTCCGCGGAGCCCTGGGCGCCCTCGGGGGGCAGGCTCTGCACCATGATGGCGCCGGCGCGCCAGACCAGGTCGCCGTTGCCGTCCTTGTAGGCGCCGGCCGCGACCTTGAGGCCCGCCTTGAACTGCTCCGACTGGCGGAAATAGTGATGCGCGCACTCGGCCAGCGTCGTGCCGGTCAGCTCGACGATGCCCTGGTAGCGCTCGGTATGCTCCCCCTGGTCGACGGTGAAGGCGAGATAGCCGGCGCCGAACAGCTTCGGCACGGAGGGATGCTCGCCGAGATCGGCCAAGCGATCCGCGTCGTACTGCGCGTAGCCGCGCACGGCGCCGGCGCTGGTCACGTCGGCGAGCATCATGCGGATCGGGCCGTCGCCCTTGGTCTGCAGGGTGAAGACGCCGTCGTATTTCAAGGTGGCGGCGAGGGCGGTCGCCATCGCGATCATCTCGGCCAGCGTGCGCGCGACCAGCGGAGGGTAATTGTGCCGCTTGACGATGCTGTCGACGACGCCGCCCAGTCGCACCACGCGCCCGCGCGTGGCGAAGGGGTCGATCTGGAACGGCAGGACGATGTCGTCGGCGGAAATGCCGAGGTCTGTGCGAAGCGCGGTCATGGCGTCCCACTATATCGGAACGCCAGGGTCCGACCGCAACCCTCCCGCTGTCGCGCAGTACGTGCTAAGCGCGGCCGGTCAGGCCATGCACCAGGCCAGGATGCCCTTCTGCACGTGCAGGCGGTTCTCCGCCTCGTCCCACACGACCGACTGCTTGCCGTCGATGACGCCGGCCGTCACTTCCTCGCCGCGATGGGCGGGCAGGCAGTGCATGAAGATCGCGTCCGGCTTGGCGAGGCTCATCAGGCGCTCGTCGACGCGGTACGGCGCCAGCATGTTGTGGCGCTTCTCGCGCGACACGCGGCCACCGCCGTCATCCTCCGAGTCCATCGACAGCCACGTGTCGGTGACGATGCAATCGGCGCCGCGCACGGCCTTCTCGGGATCGGTCGTCGCCGTGATGCGTGCGCCCTCGCGCTGCGCCCAGTCGAACATCTCCTGCGGCGGCTGGAGCTGCTCGGGGCAGGCGAGACGCAGGTCGAAATGGAACCGTGCGGCCGCCTGGATCCACGACCCCGCCATGTTGTTGCCGTCGCCCGACCAGGCGACGACGCGACCGTCAATCTTGCCGCGGTGCTCCTCGAACGTCATGACGTCCGCCATCAGCTGGCAGGGATGCGTGCGGTCCGTCAGGCCGTTGATCACGGGCACGGTCGCGTGGCGCGCAAGCTCCAGCAGGTGCGCCGTGGAACTCGTGCGCAGCATGATCGCATCGCAATAGCGCGACAGCACGCGCGCGGTGTCGGCGATCGACTCGCCGCGGCCGAGCTGCGTGTCGTGGTGGCTGAGGATCACCGCCTCGCCACCGAGCTGGCGCACGCCGACCTCGAACGACACGCGCGTGCGCGTCGATGGCTTTTCGAAAATCATCGCCAGCGTCTTGCCGGCGAGCGGCTTGTATTCGCCGTTCGGCGGCGCGCCCTTCTTGTAGGCGACGCCGAGGGCGAGGATCTCGCGCAGGGTCCGGGTGTCGAACTTGTCGAGATCGAGGAAATGGCGCGGCTGTCCCGCAGTCTTCGTCGCCATGGTCAGCCTGCCTTGCGCTTTGCCTGCTGGCTGCGCAGGTCGGCGCAGGCCGCCTCGATCATGCCGACCGCCTCGCTGACATGCTGGGCCTCTATGATGAGCGGCGGCAGCAGGCGCACGACGTTGTCGCCGGCATTCGCCGTCAGCAGCCCGCGGGCGCGGAAGGCGGCGCCGACCTCGCCCTGCGGCAGCCGGCATTTCAGGCCGAGCAGCAGGCCCTGGCCGCGCACCTCCTCGAAGATGTCGCCGTTGCGCTCGATCAGCATGGCAAGCTGCTGGCGCAGATGGCTGGCGACCTCCTGGACGCGGTCCATGAAGCCGGGCGCCAGCATCTGGTCGAGGACGGCATTGCCGACGGCCATGGCCATCGGGTTGCCGCCATAAGTCGAACCATGCGTGCCGGCGACCATGCCGACGGCCGCCTTGGAGGTGGCGAGGCAGGCGCCCATCGGGAAGCCGCCGCCGATCGCCTTGGCGATCGCCATCACGTCAGGCTTCACGTCGGTCCATTGGTAGGCGAACAGCTTGCCGGTGCGGCCCATGCCGGTCTGGATCTCGTCGAAGAACAGCAGCAGGCCGTGCTTGTCGCATAGGGCGCGGAGGGCACGCAGGAACTCCGGCGGCACCGGGCGTATTCCGCCCTCGCCCTGGACGGGCTCGATCAGGATGCCGGCGGTCTCCGGTCCGATCGCCTTTTCGACGGCCTTGAGGTCGCCGAAGGGCAGTTGGTCAAAGCCTTCGACCTTGGGGCCGAAGCCTTCCAGGTACTTCTGCTGGCCGCCGGCGGCCAGCGTCGCCAGCGTGCGGCCGTGGAAGGCGCCCTCGAAGGTGATGATGCGATAACGCTCGGGATGGCCGGTCGCCGCCTGGTACTTGCGGACGATCTTGATGCCGCACTCCATCGCCTCGGCGCCCGAGTTGCCGAAGAACATGGTGTCGGCAAAGGTATTGGCGACCAGCCGCTCGGCCAGCTTCTCCTGCCCCGGGATGCGGAACAGGTTGGAGGTGTGCCACAGCTTCTGCGCCTGCTCGGTCAGCGCCTTGATCAGGCCGGGATTGGCGTGGCCCAGGCCGGTCACCGCGATGCCGCAGGCGAAGTCCAGGTAACGTCGGCCGTCGCTCGTGAACAGATAGGGCCCCTCGCCGCGCTCGAAGGCCACATCGGCGCGACTGTAAGTGGGCATCACGGGCGGAACGGGCCGGACCTCGGCGGCGCTCAAGGCACTCTCCTTCGTTGTGCTTCGCGGGGCTGCAACCTGGACGATCTGACCACCCGCTCCCGCGGAAAAACGCCAAGTATTGGGGCCGCCTCGTCCCGTGTCAATTGCCGTTCTATTAAGTATTGCCGGGCCTTACCGTAGACAAGACGGCCGCACCGGGGCGGCGGGGCACGTGCAGGGGCGCCATTGCCAGGCCGGCCGCGGGCGGAATAATGTTGAGTCTGCCCCGATTCGCGGGGCGGGGGGATGGTCCTTGAGCCAGGTCCTTGCGACCGGAACGGGCCCGGACGCGGCAGTCGCCGCATGACGGACAGCGAGAGATCGACCGCGCTTCGCGCCGGGCTGGACTTCATCCTGCCGGTGTGGGGCGTCGAGTACACGAGCTGCTTCACCGAGCTGTGCCTGCCCGCCTTGCTGGCGCCGGGGAATCTACCGGCGGTGCCCCTCGCCGACCGGCATGTCTTCCAGATCTACACCACCGCCAAGGACCGCGCCGCGATCGAGGCATCCGCCTCGTTCCGTCGCCTGACCCGGCTGATGCCGGTGGCCTTTCATCAGGTGCGCGTGCACCCGGAGAACAGCGCCAACCCGCACTCGATCCAGTCCGACTGCTTCCGGCTGGCAATCCGTGCTGCGGACGCGGCGGATCGCGCGATGGTGTTCCTCACGCCGGACATGATCGCGGCCGATGGCAGCATGCGCAGTCTGGCGGCCATCGGCGATCGGCCGGAAGTCCGCGCCGTGCTGGGGATTGGCGTACGGCTCATCAAGGAGACCGTCTCCCAGGCGCTCCTCTCGCGCCATCGCCGGCCCGACGAAGACTCGATCGTGATCGCGCCACGCGAGCTGGTGCGGCTGCTGGTCACCGAGCTGCACCCGATCTGCAAGGCCCATCTCTTCAAGGGTGAGACCGAGGACGTCTTCCTGGCGCAGCTCTACTGGCGGGCCGGGACGGACGGGCTGGTGGCGCGCTGCTTCCACCTGCACCCATTCCTGGTCTATCCGCGCGTGAAGAATGCGCCGTTCACGACGACGGTCGACGGCGACTACATCGAAGCGGCGTGCCCGAACCTCGCCGAGACCTATATCAGCGCCGATTCCGACGAGCTCTGCATCTGCGAGCTGAGTGCCGCCTCACGAAGACTCACGATGATGAAGCGCTCGCAGCCGGTGACAGAGTTCGTCCAATGGATGCGCGAGAGGACAACCCCGCGCCATCGCACGCTGATCAAGACGGTGATCCGGGTGCATACCGGGATGGACAACCGCGCGCTTTGGCAGCAGGCGGAGCGGGATGCAGAGGCGGGTGTCTCGAAGCTGATCGAACTCCTGCACGCGACCGGCGCCGCCGATGCGGGCGCCTCGGGCGGCTATGTCGATGCAGCCAAAGCAGCCGTGCCGCTTCTCTTCGTGACCGCGCTGCGGAACGAGACGGAGGCGCGCCGGTTCGCCGAGGTGACGCTCGCCAGCATCGTGGCGCCGGCCAATCTCGCGTCGCGCATCAACAAGGCTTATTGCCGCTACCGCATCGTTGCGACGGAAGCCGCCGCGGCGATTCTCAAGACTGCTCCGTCGTTCAAGGAACTGCTCGAGCATGTCCGCGTCGATCTCGACATCCGCGCGCCGGCGGTCCTGCAAGCCGATGATTTTGCCGACTTGCTCCGGACCGAAGCAGTTGCAGCAGCCAAGGCCTCGCGTGCTGCGGCAATGTTCATAGAGCCCGACACCGTCTTTGCCGACGACAATTTCCGTTTCATCCAGTTGGTTCTGACGAAGACGAACATACGGGCACTGCTCGCTCCGCGCCTGCGCATGCGTTGGGCGAGCGCGGCCCCCGTTCTTCGCCAGCGATACACGATCGACGGCATCCTCTCGATTCGCCCGGAAGTGCTCGTGCGGCTCGCCCTCGAGCATCTTCATCCGCTGGCGCGCACGCAGTTCGTCGATGGCGGCGAGGAGGCCGCGGATCCCGACACGTTCTGCTGGAAGGTCGGGGCGGAGGGCGCGCTGATGCATACCTTCGATCTGCATCCAACGCTTATCTATCCGCGCGACGGCGAGCCGGCGGCCAATCCCGTCGATCACCCGATCCTCGGTCCCCTCGGCTTCGCCGACGGCGAGATCGGGATGATCCGCGACTCCAGTGCCTTCGTGCAGTGCCAGATCAGCGACGACGATGCAGTTGCCCCCTTGCTTCCGTCGCGCGACACGGCCGCCATCGGCGCGTGGGCCGCCGCCAACCGCACGTCGTATGGGCACCGGATGATCGGCAATTCCATCCGGCTTTACGCGACCCTCGGGCGCAGCGAGCTGTGGACGGCCGCCGAAGCCGCGGCAGCGCCGATCGTTCGCGAGATCTTCGCTGCCGCCAGTGCGGCGGCGGTTCCATACCCGCGCCGGGCCTGATCCTCGCACCTTCCGGAAAATTGACTTGGTGGCGGTGGCGGCGATACGGTCGCGCTCAAATCAGCGGCTGACCCGCCGGCGCGGCGCGGCCTTTCGGGGAGGAGACAATGCACAGGATCTGGCTCGGGCTGGCGGCAGCGGCCGTTGTTTCGCACGGGGCTGCGGCGCAGGAGACCGTGAAGTTCGCCGACGTGATCGAGCTGTCCGGCGCGGGCGCGACGGTCGGCACCAACTGGAAGAACGGCGTCGACCTGGCGGTCAAGGAGATCAATGCCAAGGGTGGCATCCTCGGCCGCAGGATCGTCGTCACCCATTACGACAGCCAGACCAACCCCGGCATCGCCAAGGCGATGTCGACCAAGGCGGTCGACGAAAATCCCTACGTGATGCTCGGGCCGATCTTCTCCGGCTCGGTGATGGTCAACATGCAGGTCGCCGAGCAGGCGGAGATCCCGCAATTCACCGGCGGCGAGGCGGCCAGCATCACCCAGCAGGGCAACCCCTACATCTTCCGCACCTCGTTCAGCCAGGCGCTCGGCATGCCGAAGCTCGCCAATTACCTGCAGAACGAGGTCAAGGCGAAGTCGGTCGCGGTGGTCTGGATCAACAACGACTTCGGCAAGGGCGGCCGTGATGCGATGGTCAAGGAGCTGAACGCGCGCGGCATCAAGGTCGCGGCGGACATCTCCACCGAGCAGCAGCAGGTCGACTTCTCCAGCGCGGTGGTGCGCGCCAAGTCGTCGAACGCCGATGCGCTGTTCGCCTATCTGAACGAGGAGGAGAGCGCGCGCCTGCTGCGCGAGCTGCGCAAGCAGGGCTACGACAAACCGATCGTCGGCGAGACGACGCTGATGAGCCAGAAGGTGATCGACCTGGCCGGCGACGCGGTCAACGGCGTGCGCGGCCATGTTGGCCTGACGATCGATGCGCCCGTGCCGGCCATCCAGGACTTTGCACAGAAATTCGAGAAGGAGTACGGCGCCAAGAGCGACCATAACGGCCTCAAGGGCTACACCGCCGTGTATTTCGTGAAGGCGGCGACCGAGAAGGTCGGCAAGTTCGACCGCAAGGCGCTGGCCGCCGCGCTCAAGAACGCCTCGTTCAGCGCCAAGGACCATCCCGGCGTGCTGATGGACGTCAGCTTCGACGACAAGGGCGATCTCGACCGCGAGAGCTTCCTGGTCGAGGTGAAGGCCGGCAAGCAGGTGGTCATCGGCACGCTGCCGGCGGTGGGGAAGAAGTAGCGCAATCCCTGTCGATCGCGCATGCGGAGACACCCTCATCCCCCGCCTTCTCCCGCAAGCGGGAGAAGGAGCCCAAGCCGGATCGCGCTGGAAACCCTCTCCCGCTTGCGGGAGAGGGTAGGGTGAGGGGCGCCGCCTCAGGCGGCGCGTGCGCGCTTCGCGCGCACCTTGTACAGAACTTGCCATGACCGAACTCGCCCAGCTCGTCGTCTCCGGCCTCGCGACCGGCGCCATCTACGCGATCGCGGCGATGGGCTTCACCCTGTTGTGGCAGACCTCCGGCACGATCAACTTCGCGCAGGGCGAGTTCGTCATGCTGCCGGGCTTCTTCATGCTCGGCTTCCTGCTCGTGCCGAACATGCCGCTGCTGCTGGCCTTCCTGCTCACGGTGGTGCTGTCGGCGTTCGTGCTCGGCTGGGGCTTCAAGCGCGGCATCGTCGACCCGATGATCCGCCACGGCGTGTTGCCGCTGGTGATCGCCACCATCGCGCTGGGCATCGCGCTCAAGCACATCGTCAAGGTCACCTACAGCGTCGAGGCGCAGCCCTTCCCCAACCTGTTCCCCGAGGGCGTCTGGCGCGTCGGCGGGGTCGCGTTCTCGTACCACGACATCGGCGTGCTGGCGGTGACGCTCGTGCTGGTCGGCGCGCTGCAGTTCTTCATCGTGCGCACGACGACCGGCCGCGCCATGCAGGCCGTGGCGCAGAACCAGGACGCGGCGCGGGTGCTCGGCATCGACGTGCCGCGCATGATCCTGCTGACCTTCGTCATCAACGCGGTGCTGGCCGCGACCGCGGCTCTGCTGGTGACGCCGATCTACCTCGCGAAGTTCGATCTCGGCGAATCGCTCGGCCTCAAGGCGTTCTATGCCGCGATCATCGGCGGCTTCAACCAGATGCGCGGCGCGCTGGTCGGCGGGCTTCTGGTCGGCGTGCTGGAGAACCTGTCGGCGGCCTACATCTCGCACCAGTACAAAGAGGCGGTCGCGCTGCTCCTGTTCGTTGCCGTGATCCTGTTCCGCCCGGAAGGCCTGCTCGGCAAGGCCGAGGAGCGACGGGTATGAACCGCGCCGGCTGCGCCAACACCCCCTCTCCCATGGGGAGAGGGAGGGGCCCGTCGCGAAGCGACGGGAGGGTGAGGGGCACTTTCTCCGCGAGCGCAAGTGCCGGCCAATACTCGCACGCGCGGAGGGAATGCCCCTCACCGCGCGCTTCGCGCGCACCCTCTCCCGAAGGGAGAGGGTTACTTGGCGCCCTCCTGTCCATGGAGCGCAGCGCATGAACCGCGCCGGCTGGATCGTCGCGCTTGTCGTGCTGGCGGTGCTGCTCGTGCTGCCGCTCGGGCTCAGGAATTACGGCGTCTATCTGCTGTCGCTGTGGGCGCTGTATGCGATCGCGGCACAGGGCCTCAACCTCACGCTCGGCTATGCCGGTCAGGTGTCGCTGGGGCAGGCGGCCTTCCTCGGCATCGGCGCCTATACGTCGGCGCTCATGATGAAGGCGGGCTTTTCCTTCTGGCTGGCGCTGCCCTGCGCCGCGACGCTGTGCTTCGCGATCGGCCTGCTGCTCGGCTTCCCGGCGCTGCGCGTGCAGCACCACTACCTCGCCTTCGCGACGCTCGGCTTCAACGGCCTCGTCTACCTCCTGATCCGCAACGAGGAATGGCTGACCGGCGGCACGTTCGGCATCCGCCGCATCGCGCGGCCGGAGTTGTTCGGCCATTCGTTCCGGCCGCCGCTCGACTTCTACTATCTCTGCCTCGCGGCGCTCGTCGTCGTGACGCTGGCCCTGTGGTGGATCCTGCGCTCGCCCTGGGGCCGTGCCTTCGCGGCACTGCGCGACAATCCGATCCGCGCGGAGAGCCTCGGCATCGACATTCGCGCCTACACCCTGCTGGCCTTCGCGATCGGTGCCGCCTGTGCCGGCATTGCCGGCGCCTTCTATGCACCGCTGGTCCAGTTCATCGATCCGTCGCCCTTCGGCCTCACCGCCTCGCTCGCCTTCCTGCTGATGGTCGTGGTCGGCGGGTCGGGCCGGTTCTTCGGGCCGTTCCTTGGGGCCGCGCTGGTGACCCTGCTGCCGGAATGGCTGCGCTTCGCCGAAAGCTATTACCTGCTCGTCTATGCGATCCTGGTCGTGGTGCTGATGGTGTGGTGTCCGGGCGGGATTCTGGCGATCCCCGACAGGCTTCGCACCTTTCGTTCGGCTCGGGTAGGGGCGGGTTTAAACCCGCCCCTACGGAAGACGACGTGATGAGCGCGCTTCTGGACGTGCGCGGCGTCAGCCGCAGCTTCGGCGCGATCCAGGCGGTGCGCGAGGTCAGCTTCTCCTGCGCGCCGGGGGAGATTTTCGGCGTGATCGGGCCGAATGGCAGCGGCAAGACGACGCTGTTCAACTGCATCCTCGGCCAGATCAGGCCCAGTGCCGGCCAGGTCCTGTTCGCCGGCGAGGACGTCAGCGGCCTCGCACCGCTGGCGCTGGCGCGGCGCGGGGTCGGGCGCACGTTCCAGTCGCTGCAGGTCTTCGGCGGCCTGACCGTGCGCGACAACCTGATCGCCGCGGCGCAGGAATTCGGCGGGACGCTCGCCGGCCGGCTGCTCGCAGCGCCCGATGCCGGACTCGGCACGCGCGCGGACGAGGCGATCCACTTCTTCAATCTCGGACGCGTCGCCGGCCAGCGCGCGGCGGAGCTCAGCTACGGCCAGCAGAAGCTGCTCGACATCGCCATGGCGTTCATGGCCGATCCGCGCCTCGTCATGCTCGACGAGCCCGCCGCCGGCGTGAATCCCGTGCTGGTGGAAGGTCTGCGCGACCTGCTCGCCCGCCTCAACCGCGAGCGCGGGGCCACCTTCGTGGTGATCGAGCACAACATGGATTTCGTGATGAGCCTGTGCCACCGGGTGATGGTGCTCGCCGAAGGCCAGGTGCTCGCGATCGGCACGCCCGCCGAGATCCGCGCCAACCCCGCGGTGGTGGAGGCGTATCTTGGCGCCTGACTCCGCCCTCGTCCTCGACCGCGTCGTCGCCGGCTATGGCGCGCTCACGATCCTCAACGGCCTGAGCTTCGCGGCACCGCGTGGCGCGATCACAACCCTGATCGGCGCCAATGGCGCCGGCAAGTCGACGGTGCTCAAGACCGTCTTCGGCCTGGTGCGGTCGCGCGAGGGCGATATCCGCTTCGAAGGCGCATCGATCTCCGGCGCTTCGCCCCGTGACCTGCTCCGCAAGGGCCTCGTCTTCGTGCCGCAGGGTCGCAACCTGTTCCCCACGCTCACCGTGCGCCACAACCTCGAGCTCGGCGGGATCACCTTGCGCGACAAGGCGCTGCTCGGTCGCCGCATGGACGCGGTGTTCGCGCGCTTCTCCCGTCTGGCCGAGCGCGCCGACCAGCAGGCCTCCACGCTCAGCGGCGGCGAGCAGAAGATGCTGGAGATCGGCCGCGCCCTGTTGCTGGAGCCGAAAGTGCTGCTGGTCGATGAGCCGTCGATCGGCCTCGCGCCAAAGGTGATCGCCGAGGTCTTCGCGATCCTGCGCGACCTTGCGCGCGAAGGCGTCACGGTCGTCATGGTGGAGCAGAATGTGAAGAGCGCACTCGCCATCTCCGACCGGGCGGTGGCGCTGGAGCAGGGCCGTGTCGCCATCGAAGGTCCGGCACAGGCCGTGCTCGCCGATCCGCGCATCGGCGCGCTGTTCCTCGGCGGGCACGTGGCGGCAGGTCCCGCCGCGTAGGGTTGGGTTTAAGCCCGCCCCTGCGGCAGAAGCGGGATCACGGCCGGAGCTTGTAGCCGGTCTTGAACATCCAGTGGCACAGCCACAGCAGCGCCGCGTTGACGACGGTCATCATGACGATGCCGAGCAGAAGGTTGCCGTCGTGGTGCCCGAGGAAGCCGTAGCGGAAGCCGTCGATCATGTAGAAGAACGGGTTCCACAGCGCGATCATGTGCCAGGGCTCGGGCAGCCGGTCGACCGTGTAGAACGTGCCTGACAGGAAGGCGAGCGGCGTCACGACGAAGTTCGTGACGGCGGCGATGTGGTCGAATTTCTGCGACCAGATGCCGCCGGCGATGCCAAGCAGGGAGAGCAGCAGCGAGCCGGCAACGCCGTGGAACACGATGAAGAACAGGTTGTGCACGTGGATGGTGACGAGCGGCACTAGGCATACCGCCACGGTGATCCCCACCGCCACGCCGCGCACAACGCCGCCCAGCGCGAAGCCGGCCGTAAGCTCCGCGGCCGAGAGCGGCGGCATCAGCGAATCGACGATGTTGCCCTGCACCTTGGAGATGACGATCGACGATGACGTGTTGGCGAAGGCGTTCTGGACCATCGCCATGATGATCAGGCCGGGCGTCAGGAATTCGGCGAAGGAGACACCGGCGACCTGCCGCACCGCGCCGCCCAGCGCCAGCGCGAACACGGCCAGCAACAGCAACGTGGTGATGACAGGTGCCGCGATGGTCTGGGTGAACACCTTGAGGAAGCGCCGTATCTCGCGCGCCAGCAGGGTCCACAGGCCGAGCCAGTTGACCGTGCCGTAGCGGCGTGGTGCCGGCGCCGTGCGCGCGGCGAGACCTGCGGAGGCGGAAGGGGACGAGTCGGGGGACATTGCCCGGAAATTAGGCTCCAGTTCGCGGGCATGCAATCCGCCGCTTGTGCATGGCCGCACTGCGCTGGACCGCCCGCGTCACCCGACGGATACTGCGGCGCTCATGCCGCCTCCCCGCAAGCCGCCGCGCGCGATCACGCCCGAGTACCTCGACAAGGCAGCCCTCTTCTATCTGGAGCGCTACGCCTCGTCGGCGGAAAATCTCGCACGCGTGCTGATGCGCCGGGTGGAGAAGGCGGCGCGCGCCGGGATCAGCGACCGCGAGGAGGGGCGTACGCTCGTGGCGGCGCTGGTCGAGCGATACCGCGCGCGCGGGCTGCTCGACGACCGGACCTATGCCGAGGGCCGCGCGAAGAGCCTGCTGCGCCAGGGGCGGCCGCGCGCCATGATCGCCCGCCGCCTCGCCGCCAAGGGCGTCGGGTCCGAGGCGATCGAGGCGGCGATCGGCAGCCTCGTCGAGGATGCGGGCGACCCGGACCTGTCCGCGGCCATCGTCTTCGCACGCAGGCGTCGGCTCGGCCCGTTCCGCCTCAAGGACCGCGCGGCGTTCCGCGACAAGGACCTCGCGGCGCTCGGTCGCGCCGGCTTTTCCTACGACCTTGCGCGCAAGGTCGTCGCCGCGGAGACGCCCGAGGCGCTGGAGGCCCTGCTGGCGGAACAGGTCTAGGGCCTAAGACGGCGCCGGGGCTTCGTCCGGCTTCGGCAGGTCGCGACGCTCGGCGGCTACCTGGATGATCCGCTCGGGGAAGGCGATCTCGATACCTTCGCGGTCGAAGGCCTCCTTCAGCAGGACGTTGAAGCTGCGCGAGATGGTCCACTGCCGGGCCGGCAGAACCTTGAAGCGGGCCAGGACGATCATCGCAAAATCGGTGAAACCGTCGACGCCGAACAGCTCGATGTCCTCGAGGATCATGGGGCTGAATTCCGGATCGGCCCTCATCTTCGCGCCGATCTCGCGCATGACGCGCTGGACATGCGCGATGTCCGAGCGGCGCGACACGGCGATCCGGAACACGGCGAACGCGAAATCCTTGGTGCGGTTGCTGATGGTCTGGACCTCGCCGAACGGAATCGTGTGGAGGGTGCCGTCGAAGTCGCGCAGCCGCATGACGCGAAGCGACATCCACTCGACGACGCCGCCCTTGTCGCCGATGCCGACGATGTCGCCGACCGCGATCGAATCCTCCAGGACGATCGACACACCGCTGAACAGGTCCTTCATCAGCGCTTGGGCGCCGAAGCCGACGGCGATGCCGACGACGCCCGCACCGGCCAGCAGCGGTGCGATGTTGAGGCCGATCTCCGACAGGACGATCAAGGCCACGAAGACGGCCAGCACGCCGAGCAGGACCTTCTGCAGCAGCGGCATGAGCGTGCGGATCCGCGCGGCGCGGCGCAGCTCGCTGTAGCTGCCGCCGATCGCGCGCGCGAGATAGCGGTCGAGGAACGCGTTGGCGAACTCCCACGCGACGAGCGCCGTCGCGACGGTGAAGCCGATCGAGACCAGGCTGCCACCGACGCGCCGGCCGATCGGCGTCGTCAGCCATTCGAGCGAGCCGAAGCCCCAGGCATGGAAAACGGCGAGAGCCGCGAAGCCGTAGACCACAATGACGATGACGACGTTGACGACGTGCAGATACTGGTTGGCGCGCACTTCCAGCGTCGGGAAGCGGCGGCGCACATCGTCGGTCAGGCGGAACACGAGTGCCACCAGCCGCCGCAGAAGTCGCGCGAGCGCCCAGGCGACGAACAGGATGAAGAAGGTCTGCAGCGTCGCATAGGCGACGAACTCGAATCCGCCGTCGGGCCGTATCAGCCAGATGAAGCAGACGGTGAGGATGTAGACCACCGCGAGCACGTGCCACAGCTCGGATAACCGGCGCCGCAGCAGGCCGGGCGATCCGTGGCCGAGGATCGCCTGCGCGAGGCTGGCGCGGTTCTGCAGGACAAGGACGACGAGCAGCAGCGAGATGACGACGCCCAGAAGCTTGAGCAGGAAGACGTAGCCCGAATTCGGCATGCCGATCAGCAGTGCCGCCGCCGCCGCGAAATAGCCGTAGACGGCGATGTTCGTCAGGCGGCGCTCCCAGATGTAGAGGTAGTTCGCCGTCTCGTCGCTGAGCGGCACCAGGCGAAACCGTCCGAATCGCGGAGCCAGTATCGTCGCAGCAACGAGGTTGATCGCGCGCGCGATCAGATTGGCGTTGATCAGCGCCGTCGCGACGAGGGCGGCGGTCCGGCTGGGTGTCACGGCGCCCAGGATCGCGAAGGCCGTAAGGGCGAAGACGACGATCGGGATCAGCACGATCAGCGCGTGCAGCACGATGTACGGCGTGCGCGCCCAGCCCTCGCCGATGTCCCGCGTTTCAAGCCGCCGGCGCGGGCCCGCAAGCGCCCAGGCCGCGAGCCACTCCGCGAGCCATGCGCCGACGAGGATGAGAGCCAGCTTGCCGAAGATCTCGGTCTGGCGCTGACGCGACCACTCGTTCTCCACCTGCTGCCTGACCCACCGGAACAGGTTGGGCGCGTCCGCGACGAAGGCCGCCGCCTGAAGGATGCCGGCGCCGAACTCGGCGACCTGTTCCGACAGCCCGCCAAGGAAGCGCGCGGCGACGCGATCGGGGATGACCGGCTCCGGCGGCGCGGTCTGCCGCTCGGCGTTGATCAGCGCCTTGAGCTGATCGACGAAGCGCTGCCGCTCCGCGTCGTTCTCGAGCATGCCGACCAGTTTTTCGAGTTCGGCGGTCGACACCGGCGCGGGCGCCGCGGCCTCCTGCGCGCGAGCGCCGGCGAGCGCGAAAGTCATCGCGCAAAGAATGAAAAGTGTTCGGAGAAGGATTCGAATCGACGGCATCACGGTGTTTGGCTGGCGGGATGATCGTTGGCGGCCCGACCCTCACCCTACCCTCTCCCGCAAGCGGGAGAGGGTTTCCGTGTGCGCTGCGGTCCGGCCCCTTCTCCCGCTTGCGGGAGAAGGCGGGGGATGAGGGTCGCGCCGCCGCGCCAATGCGTGACGTACTAGCTAACCGTTTGCGGCAGACGAATCCAGCCCGTTCGGGCATGGCGCGCCGGGAAGGTGTCCGGGTGCAGCAGCTCGGCCAGGATCTCGAGCGAATCGGCCAGCCGCGGACCGGGCCTGTTGAAATACTGGTTGCCGTCGAGGACGAAGACGCGGTCGTCGCGCACGGCGCGCAGGGCGCTCCAGCCCTGCCGCGCCGTCAGCGCCGCCATCTCGCGCGTGCCGCGCGCGATGTCGAAGCCGCAGGGCAGCACCAGAATGATGTCCGGATCGGCGGCGACGAGATCGCTCCATTCCATCCATGGCGAATGCCTGCCGGCCTCGCCGAACAGGTTGATGCCGCCGGCGAGCGTCACCAGCTCCGGTACCCAGTTGCCGGCGGCCATCAGCGGTTCGATCCATTCGATCGCGGCGACGCGCGGTCGCGTCGGCAGCCCCGCGGTCCGGGTAGCTACCGCGTCGATGCGCGCCTGCATCGCCGCAACCAGCGTGTGGCCGCGCTCAGGCAGACCCAGCGCATCGGCCACGCGCTGGATGTCGGTGAACACGTCGGCGAGAGCGTTCGGCGCCAGCGATACGATGCGCGGCCGCGCACCGGTCCATGTCGCAAGCGCCGCTTCCACATCGGACTGCGACACGGCGCAGACCTCGCATTGCGTCTGCGTGACGATCACGTCGGGGCGCAGCGCCCGCAGCCGGTCGGCATCGACGCGATAGACGGACAGCGCCTGTTCGAGCAGCGCCTTCACCTGACGGTCGATGTCGCCGCTCGGACGCGTGATGTCGAGCTTCGGCGCGGTCACCGCCGGCAACGCCGCGACGTCATGCGGGAAGTCGCATTCATGGCTGCGCGCGACAATCTGGTCGCGCGCGCCGAGGGCGGCGACGATCTCGGTGGCACTGGCGATCAGCGAGGCGACTCGAAAACGTGTCATCGGCGCATCCTGTGCCCATGGCCGCCGCGGCGCAACGGTTCAGGAAACGTTAACGCCATCCGGGGACATTACTTCGATGATGGGATCGTCGCCTCCGACCGCCGCCCTGGGAACGCCTGCTGCCGCCGGCGCCGATGCGCATTGGCTCACGCTGCAGCGCGTTACCGTGTACCCGCGCATCTTCGCGGCGATCTACGCCATTGCCGCGATCGCGTGGGTGTCGCTGTCGGTCGATTTCATCGACGCCAAGGGCAAGCCGCTCGGCTACGACTTCATCACGTTCTGGGCGGCCTCGCTGCTGGCGCTCGCGGGCGAGGCGGCCGCTTCGTTCAACCTCGACCGCATCTACGCGGCGGAGCGCGTTGCGGTTCCGGCGAACGAAAGCGTCTTCCTGTGGCACTACCCGCCGACTTTCCACCTCGTCATCCTGCCGTTGGCGCTGGTGCCTTATCTCGTCGCGTATTCGGCATGGATCGCGACGACGTTCGCGGCATATGCGCTGGTCATGCGGCGTCTGGCGCCGCGGCCGGAGACGCTGTGGCTGCTGCTCGCCTTTCCGGGCGCCTTCATCAACGCCTTCCACGGTCAGAACGGATTCATGACCGCAGCGCTGTTCGGCGGCGGGCTGATGCTGCTCGACAAGCGGCCGGTGGTCGCGGGCATCGTGTTCGGTCTGATGAGCTGCAAGCCGCAGCTCGGCCTGCTGCTGCCGTTCGCGCTGCTGTTCGGGCGGCAATGGACCGCGTTCGCCGCCGCGGCGGCGACGAGTTTGGCCTTTGCCGCTCTCAGCACGGTCGTCATCGGGCTCGATGCGTGGCTCGCCTTCTGGCGCAACATGCCGGTGGTCGGGATCCTGCTCGACAGCGGCGCGCTGCCCTGGGCCAAGATCCCCAGCCTCTATGTGATGCTGCGCATGGTCGGCCTGTCGGCGGCACCGGCCTATGCCCTGCATGCGTTCCTGGCGCTCGGCGTCGCCGCCGCCGTCATGCATGTCTGGTGGCGGTGCCGCGGCTCGCTCCTGCTGAACGGCGCGGTGCTGGTCGTCGGCACCTTGCTCATCCCGCCCTATCTGTTCGACTACGATCTGGCGCTGCTCGCGATCCCGATCGCCATCCTCGGCTGGGACGGGGTGAAGCGCGGCTGGCTGCGCTACGAGCGCGAGGTGCTGGTCGCCGCCTGGCTGACGCCGCTGGCGGCGCCGGGCATCGCCGAATGGCTCGGCGTGCCGCTCGCCAATCTCTGTCTCGTGGCGCTCTTCGCGGTCGCCGTCCGGCGCGCGCTGACGTTCGGTCAGGTCCGCCCGATTTGACTTTGCCTGCTGCGGCTCGGCATATAAGCCGCAACGGACAATTCGCGGGAGGACGGCATGCGCAAGGGGTGGTTTGCGTTGGCGGCAGCGCTCTGCGCCGCGGTCGTGGCGGCGCTTCCGGCGTCGGCGCAGACCAAGGTTTCGGTGGGCGCGCTGCGCCTGACCTCCTCCGGGCCGGTCTTCATCGCGCTGGACAAGGGCTACTTCCGCGAGCAGGGACTCGACGTCGAGCTGAAGCTGTTCACCGCCGCGGCGCAACCCCCGCTCGCGGTCGTCTCGGGCGACGTCGACTTCGCGATCACCGGCCTGACCGCCAGCTTCTACAACCTCGCCGCCAAGGGCGGCGTCAAGATCATCGGCGCGCAGAGCCGCGAGGAGCCGGGCTTCAACCTCGTCGCCTACATGGTGACGAACGAGGCGTACGAGAAAGGCTTCCGCTCGCTGAAGGATTTCGCGGGCAAGTCGGTGGCGACGACCACCACCGGCTCTACGTTCCACTATTCGCTCGGCAAGCTCGCGCAGAAATACGGCTTCGACGTCAACACGGTCGTGCTGCGCCAGCTCAACGCCCTGCCGGCGATGCAGGCGGCCTTCAAGGGCGGCCAGGTCGACGCGACGTTGATCCCGGTGAACGGCGCCCGCGCGCTGGAGAAGGAAGGGGCGGGGAAAATCCTCGGCTGGGTCGGCGACGAGACGCCGTGGCAGCTCGGCGCCCTGTTCACCAGCCCCAAGAACATCGCCGAGCGCCGCCCCGTCGTGGAGGCGTTCGTGCGCGCCTATCAGAAGGCCGCAGGCGACTATCACAAGGCATTCAACACCCGCGATTCGTCGGGCAAGATCATGCGCGGCGAAGGCTTCGACGACATGATGCGCATCATGGCGGCGGCGATGCAGCAGCCGGCCGAGCTGCTCGAGGTCGGCCTGCCCTATGTCGATCCGATGGGCCGCCTCCTCGTGGACGACATCTATAACCAGCTCGCCTTCTGGCAGAGCCTGAACCTCGTCGACAAGAGCGCGAACGCGAAGGACCTCGTCGACCTTTCCTTCGTGCAGGGCCATTTCAACGTGCCGAAGTGACGCGGCCGCTCGGCGCGGGCTGATCGTCCCTTGGAGCTGGTCGTCGAGAATGTCAGCCACCGCTACGGCGATGTCGTGGCGCTGGAGAAGATCGATCTCGCGGTGCGCGAGGGCGAGATCCTGGCGGTGATCGGCCCGTCGGGCTGCGGCAAGTCAACGCTGCTCGGCATCATGGGCGGCATCCTGCAGCCGAGCGAGGGCCGCATCCTCGTGAAGGGCACGCCGCCAGCCGACTCGCTCAACCCCTTCACCTACATCTTCCAGGACTTCGCGCTGCTGCCGTGGCGCACGGTGGAGGACAACGTGGCGATGGTGCTGGAACACCACGCGCTGACGGCGGCGCAGCGCAAGGCGCTGGTAGACGACGTGCTCGCGCGCACGCGACTGACCGAGTTCCGCGGCGCATTCCCGAAGCAGCTTTCGGGCGGCATGCGCCAGCGCGTCGGGATTGCCCGCGCGCTGGTCGTCCGGCCGGCGATCCTGTTCCTCGACGAGCCGCTCTCGGCGCTCGATGCGCAGACGCGCGACCTGCTGATGGAGGATTTCCTCGGCCTGTGGCTGGCGCAGCGCACGACCGCGGTCTACGTCACCCATAACCTGAACGAGGCGCTGCGGCTCGCCGACCGCATCGCGGTGCTGTCGCGCCGGCCGGGACGGCTGCGCGAGCTGGTGCGGGTCGACCTGCCGCAGGCGGAGCGCGCGACGCCGGCGGGGCAGGCGCATCTGGCCGCGCTGAGCGGCAAGCTATGGGAGCTGATCAAGGCCGAGGCGCAGGAAGCGGAGCGCGAGGTCCGCGAGAAAGGATCGTTCGATGAGTGAAATGCAGACGCGTCCGATCGAATTCCGCGGCGGCGGCTTCGTCATCCAGCCGCGCTGGACCGCCGCGATCGTGTTTTTCGCGCTGCTGCTGGCGCTGTGGGAGATCGCCTCGCGCGCCGGCTGGGTCAGCGCGCTCGCCCTGCCGCCGCTCTCGTCGATCGGTCAGGCGCTGATCGACCTCGCGCGGTCGAACGCGTTCTGGCGCAACATCACCGACTCGCTGTTCCGCATCGTCCTGGGCTGGTCGACGGGCACGGCGGCGGGGCTCTGCGTCGGCATCGCGATGGGCATCTGGTCGCTGCCGCGCGCGGTCGGACTGCCGGCCGTCGCCGCCCTGTTCCCGATCCCCAAGATCGCGCTGCTGCCGCTCTTCATCCTCTGGCTCGGCATCGGCGAGGCCTCGAAGGTCACGACCATCGCGCTGGGCGTGTTCTTCCCGACGGTGATCGCGACCTATAGCGGGATCGACAGCGTGCCGCGCAACCTGATCCGCATGGCGCAGAGCTTCAGCGTGCCGTGGCCGGCGATCGTCTGGAAGATCATCCTGCCCGGTGCGTTGCCGGCGATCCTCGCCGGCTTCCGCATCTCCGCCTCGATCGCGCTGATCCTGCTCGTCTCGGCCGAGATGATCGGCGCGCAATACGGCATCGGCCAGTTCATCCTGACCGCCGGCAACCTGATGCAGACCGATCAGCTTCTGGCCGGCGTCGTCATCCTGTCGGTGCTCGGTCTCGTCATCGGCATGGCGCTCACGCGGCTCGAGCGCTGGGTGTTGCGGTGGCGCTAGACTATTCGACGAAGACGGTCCGCCGCGGCGCGGACCGGCCGACGCGGCTGGACGCCGATCTCTGCGTGCTCGGCTCCGGCGCTGCCGGCATCTCGGCGGCGATCGAGTCGGCGCGGCTGGGCCGCAAGGTCGTGCTGGTCGACGGCGCGCCGCAGCTCGGCGGCCAGGCGGTCGGCGCGATGATCGGCACGTTCTGCGGTTTCTATTCGAACGGAAAATCGCCGCGTCCGGTCACGTTCGGCATCGCCGAGGAAATCCTGCGCGACCTGCGCGCCGGCGGCGACGCGCACGACATTGTCGGCCGCCGCAACACGATCATCGTGCAGTACCGCGTCACGGCGCTGCAGCGCTGGATCGAGGAGGCGGTGAGAAAGGCCGGGGTCAATGTCGTGCTCGGCGCGGTGCTGACCAACGTCCGGCGCGACGGCCGCCGCATCCAGGCGCTTGACCTCGCCACGCGTCACGGTCCCGTCGAGGTCGAGGCGCGCGGTTTCGTCGACGCATCGGGCGATGCGGCGCTCGCCTGGACGGCCGGGCTCGACTGCCGCGAGCCGGGCGAGCAGCCGATCTACGGCACTGCGATGTTCACGCTCGAAGGCTTCGACGAGACAGCGCTGACCGGCTTCGACCGCGCCGAGCTGCGCGCGCGTCTCGCGGCCAAGGGTGCGGCCTACGGGATCAGGCGCCATGACGGCTTCATCTTCGCGGTCCCGGGCACCGGCGAGGCGCTGGTCAACTCCACCCATATCGAAACGCCGCTCGATCCGGTCGGTGCGAGCCGCGCCGTGCTGGAAGGCCATGCCGAGGTTGACCGCCTCGTCGGCTTCCTGCGCGCGGAGTTTCCGGCCGTCTTCGCCGGGGCGCGCGTGCGCAGCTATGCGCAGCCCGGCATCCGCCAGACGCGGTGGATCGTCGGCAGCTACCATCTTACCGCCGCGGATGTGCGCGACGGGGTGCGCTTCGACGACGCGATCGCGCGCAGCGCCTGGCCGATCGAGCTGCACAACCGCGCGGAGGGCGTGCACTGGGAGGAGTTCGGCGACGACCACATGCACTACGTCCCGCTCCGCAGCCTGACCCATGCCCAGGCCGACAACCTCGTCGCCGCCGGCCGCTGCATCGACGCCGACCCGGTGGCGCTCTCGGCGGTGCGGGTGATGGGGCCGTGCATCGCAATGGGCGCCGCGGCGGCGCATGCGCTCGACCTTGCCGGCGCGGGCTCGGTCCATCAGCTCGATATCGGTGCGCTCAGGCGCCGGATTGCCCGCAACCTGGGCATGGCAGAGACGAACGGTTGAAAGCGGCCGTTGCGGTCGCTAGAAAGCGGCCATCGCATAGCACAGCCATCGACGAGTCATCCCCCATGTCCAATGAACGCACCGCCCTCCAGGCCGCCGAGAAGCTTCGCGTGATCCTCGGCGAAACCGGCGCAACCGCCACCGTCATGACGCAGCCGCGCGGCGATTCGTTCGCGATCGTCGTGTTCTGCAACGACGATGCGCTGACGCGGGTCAACGGCAAGGCCCCGAAGGGCCTGCTCGGCTTTCCGGTCGAGGTGAAGCCGCGTCCGCAGCGCGGCTCGACGCCCGGCATGCGCATGAACAAGCATCACGGCCGCATCGTCCTGCGCGACAAGTAAGCCTGCCCGGGGGCGGGCCGTCCGGCCCCCGGAGCCTTCACGCAGCCTTTATCCACCGGGCGCGGCGTGTGGCATACTATGGGCCGCGCCTGAAACGGAGTGCTGATGGCGGAAGACGGCCCGATTCTCGGCAAGATCAAGCAGAAGCTCGTCGAGTCGAAGCGGAAATGGGCGGACGAGGGGCGGCTGCTGACCGGCCGCACGGCCGATCCCGCGGCCGAGCGCCTGCCGCCCGGTCAGCGCGAGGTCAAGAACTGGCCGGTCCTGGACCTCGGCGTCCAGCCCAGCGTGACGACGGCGAACTGGCGGCTCGACGTCGACGGCCTCGTCGAGAACAAGGTCTCGTGGTCGTGGGACGATTTCCGCAACAGGGCGACGGCGCAGATCACCTCCGACATCCATTGCGTGACCGCGTGGTCGCGCTTCGACAATCGCTGGGAAGGTCTGCGGACGCGCGACCTGCTCGACATCGTCCAGCCCAGGCCGGACGCGAAGTACGTCGTTCAGCACAGCTACGACGGTTACACCACCAACGTGTCGCTCGACGATTTCGCCGGCGAGGACGTGCTGCTGGCGTGGCGCTGGGAAGGCGAGCCGATCACGCGCGAGCATGGCGGCCCGGTGCGGCTGGTGCTGCCCGGTCTGTATTTCTGGAAGAGCGCCAAATGGCTGACGCGGCTCGAGTTCGTCGCGATCGACAGGCCGGGATTCTGGGAAGTGCGCGGCTATCACAACCACGCCGATCCGTGGAAGGAGGAGCGCTATGGCTAACTGGCGACTGGCCCTGCTTCACCGCCGCAGGCTGCTCAAGCTGTTCCTGCTGACGGCCTCCACCTTCGCGGCGGTCGCGGGCGTGGCGGGACGCTTCCGGCCGGCCGAGGCGACGACGTTTGCGGGACGGCAGAAGAGGACGACGATGAGCGCCTATGATTTCGACTTCACCGCGATCGAGGGCGGCGACCTGCCGCTGAAGGCGTGGAAGGGCAAACCGATCTTGGTCGTCAACACGGCCTCGTTCTGCGGCTTCACGCCGCAATACGCCGATCTCGAAAAGCTGTGGCAGCAGTACAAGAGCCGCGGCCTGGTCGTGCTCGGCGTGCCGTCCAACGATTTCGGCCAGCAGGAGCCCGGCTCGGCGAAGGAGATCAAGGCCTTCTGCGAAACCTATGACGTTTCCTTCCCGCTGGCCGGGAAGGAAAAGGTGCTCGGTGCCGACGCGCACCCCTTCTACCGCTGGATCGCGGCGGAGCTGGGCGATGCCGGCGTGCCGCGCTGGAACTTCCACAAATACCTGATCGACGCCAACGGCGACATCGCCGGCGCATGGCCCAGCCGCGTGACGCCGACCTCGAAGGACGTCACGGCGGCGGTCGAGGCGGCGCTGAAGGCGTAGTTCGAAACCGCGCGTGCGGAGCCACCCTCATCCCCCGCCTTCTCCCGCAAGCGGGAGAAGGAGCCCGAGCCGTAGCGCCTCGGAACCCTCTCCCGCTTGCGGGAGAGGGCAGGGTGAGGGTCGCGCCGCATGAACGATCTCTCCGGTTCCCTCCGCGACGCCTTCCTCCTCGAAGATGGGGTCGCGTATCTCAACCACGGCTCCTACGGCGCCACGCCGCGCACTGTGCTGGCGGCGGCCGAAGAATGGCGCCGCCGGCTGGAGGCGCAGCCGGTGCGCTTCATGCAGAGCGAGCTGCCGAAGCGGCTGCGCGCGACGGCCGACCGGCTCGCGGCATTCATGGGCGCGCGGGGCGAGGACCTGATCTTCGTCGACAATGCGACGAGCGGCGTGAACGCGGTGCTGCGCTCGCTCGACTTCGCATCAGGCGACGAGCTGCTGACGACGACGCATGTCTACGGCGCCGTGCGCAAGACGATGCAGTACGTGGCGTCGCGCGCCGGCGCGGTGGTGGTCGAGGCCGAGCTCCCGTTCCCCGCGCGGGACGAGGACGAGATCGTCGCCGCCATCGAAAGCCGCTTCTCGCCGCGCACGCGCCTGCTGGTGATCGACCACATCACCTCGCCCACCGCGCTCGTCCTGCCGGTTGCGCGCATCGTGCGGTCGGCGAAGGCGCGCGGCATCGCGGTGGTGATCGATGGCGCGCATGCGCCGGGCATGGTCGATCTCGACATCCCTTCGATCGGCGCCGATTTCTACACCGGCAACTGCCACAAATGGCTGTTCGCGCCCAAGGGCTGCGCCTTCCTGTGGGTGGCGCCTGATGCGCAGGCGGGCGTCCATCCGCTGGTGATCTCGCATGGCTACGGATCAGGCTTTCTCGCCGAGTTCGACTGGACCGGCACGCGCGATCCGAGCAACTGGCTTGCGGTCAATACGGCGCTCGATTTCGTCGACACGATCGGGGCCGATATCCTGCGCGAGCGCAACCGTGCGCTGATGCTCGAGGCGAAGGCGCTGCTCACGCAGCGATGGTCGACGCAGGCCGGCGCGCCGCCCGCCCTGCTCGGCACGATGGCAACGATCGCCGTGCCGACCGGTCGCGGCCGCTTTGCCTCGGCGCCGGCCACCTTGGAATCCGCGGCTGCCATCCACGGCTATCTGTGGCAGGACCACCGCATCGAGATCCCCGTGCCGGTCTTCAACGGCCGCATCTGGGTCCGCATCTCGGCGCAGATCTACAACCGCATCGGCGACTACCAGAGGCTGGCCGACGCCCTGGCCGCTTGACGCGCGGGGCGCGGTTCTTCACAACCGCGCCGGGGAGGCGCCATGCCAGACCGCTACCTGCTCGCCCTCGACCAGGGCACCACCAGCACGCGCGCGATCCTGTTCGATGCGGACGGCAGCCCGCGCGCGTCGGCGCAGGTGGAACTGCCGCAGATCTATCCGCAGCCCGGCTGGGTCGAGCACGACCCCGAGGAGATCTGGCGCGCGACGGTATCCGTGCTCAAGCGCGCGCTGGCCAATGCGCATGTCGCGGCGAGCGACATCGCCGCCATCGGCATCACCAACCAGCGCGAGACGACCGTGCTGTGGGACCGTGCCAGCGGCAAGCCGATCCACAACGCCATCGTCTGGCAGGACCGCCGCACCGCCGAATGGTGCCGGCGCATGGCCGACAAGGTCGGCGACGACGAGCTGGGCAACCGCACCGGCCTGCTGTTCGACGCGTATTTCTCGGGTTCCAAGATCGCGTGGCTGCTCGACAACGTCGCCGGCGCGCGGCCGGCCGCCGAGGCGGGCAAGCTCGCCTTCGGCACGATCGACACGTTCCTCCTGTGGCGCCTGACCGGCGGCAAGGTGCACGCGACCGACGCCACCAACGCCTCGCGCACCATGCTGTTCAACCTGCGCACCCAGGATTGGGACGAGACGCTGCTGAAGGCCTTCGGCATCCCGGCGTCGATCCTGCCCAGGGTGCAGGACAGCGCCTCCGAATTCGGCGCGATCACAAGCGGCATCATCGGCGCGTCCATCCCGGTCGCGGGCATCGCCGGCGACCAGCAGGCGGCGACGGTCGGGCAGGCCTGCTTCAAACAGGGCATGATCAAGAGCACCTACGGCACCGGCTGCTTCGTCGTGCTCAACACCGGCGACAAGTTCGTGCGCTCCCGCAACCGGCTGCTGACGACCCTGGCCTACAGGCTTGGCGGTAAGCCGACCTTCGCGCTGGAGGGCAGCATCTTCATCTCCGGCGCCGCCATCCAGTGGCTGCGCGACGGCTTGCGCCTTATCAAGGACGCCGGCGAAACAGATGCGCTCGCGCGCGGCATCAAGGACACGCGCGGCGTCTACCTCGTGCCCGCCTTCACCGGGCTGGGCGCGCCGCACTGGGACCCGGACGCGCGCGGCGCCATCGTCGGCCTGACCCGGGACAGCGGCATCGCCGAGATCGTGCGGGCGGGGCTGGAGGCGACCGTCTACCAGACCCGCGACCTGATGGCGGCGATGGCCGAGGACGCAATCGAGCCGGCGGCGATCCGCGTCGACGGCGGCATGGTCGTTAACGATTGGGTCATGCAGTTCCTGGCCGACCAGCTTGGCATGCCGGTGGAACGGCCGACCGTGACCGAGACGACCGCGCTGGGTGCGGCGTACCTGGCCGGGCTGACGGTCGGGGCGTTCGGCTCCACCGACGACGTGGCGCGGCGCTGGCAGCGCGAGCGCCGGTTCGAGCCCGCCATGCCCGAGGACCAGCGCGCCCGGCTCTACGCGGGCTGGAAGGATGCGGTGCGACGGGTCCGCGCATGACCCGCCTTTCGCTCGGGGCTGGCGCCGTGCTACGGTCCTGTCATAAAAGCTTCACGGTCCCGTCGCGCGGCCGCAACGGCGTGCGCCATAAGTGAGGCCACCACTTTAGGGGAGGTTATGAATGATTTCGCGCAGACTATTGCTGGGTGCCGCCGCTTCCGTTGCCATTGCGTGCAGCGGGGTCACAGCGGCTCAGGCCCAGACGGAGATTCAGTGGTGGCACGCCATGGGCGGCCAGCTGGGGGAGGCTCTGAATGAGCTGGCCGAGGGCTTCAACAAGTCGCAGAAGGAATACAAGGTCGTTCCCGTCTACAAGGGCACGTACACGGAGACGATGACGGGCGCGATCGCCGCGTTCCGCGCGAAACAGCCGCCGCATATCGTTCAGGTATTCGAGGTCGGCACGGCGACGATGATGGCCGCGAAAGGCGCCGTCTATCCGGTCCATCAGCTGATGGCGGATGCCGGCGAGAAGTTCAATCCGGACGACTACCTGGGCGCGGTCTACGGCTACTATTCGACGACGGATGGCAAGCTGCTGTCGATGCCGTTCAACTCGTCGACCCCCGTCCTCTATTACAACAAGGACACGTTCAAGAAGGCCGGCCTCGATCCGAACAAGCCGCCGAAGACCTGGAAGGATGTCGAGGACTACTCCAGGAAGATCGTCGCCTCGGGTTCGCAGTGCGGCTTCACGACACAGTGGCAGACCTGGGCGCAGATCGAGAATTTCGGCGCATGGCACAACATTCCCTTCGCAACGAAGGAAAACGGTTTCGGCGGCACCGATATTCAGCTGACGATCAATGATCCGCTGCGCATACGCCATGTAGAGAACTTGGCGAAGTGGCAGAAGGACAAGCTCTTCGTCTATGCGGGCCGCGAAGGCAAGCCGAACCCGAAGTTCACGACCGGCGAATGCGCGATGATCATGGGCTCGTCCGGCTCGGCGGGCGGCTTTGCCCAGGCGATGAAGGACGTTCAGTTCGGCATCACGATGCTGCCGGTGTATGAGGACGTGAAGGGCGCGCCCCAGAACTCCATCATCGGCGGTGCCACGCTGTGGGTGCTGAGCGGCAAGCCCAAGGCCGAGTACAAGGGCGTCGCGAAGTTCTTCACGTATCTCTCGAGCCCCGAGGTGCAGGCGAAGTGGCACCAGGAGACCGGCTACGTGCCGATCACCACGGCCGCCTATGAGCTGACCAGGAAGCAGGGCTTCTACGAGAAGTTCCCGGGACGCGACGTCGCGGTCCAGCAGCTCGGCCTGAACAAGCCGACGCCGAACTCAAAAGGGCTCCGCATCGGCAACTTCGTCCAGATCCGCGACGTAATGGATGAGGAGCTCGAGGCCGTGTGGGCTGGCCAGAAGACCGCCAAGCAGGCGCTCGACACGGCCGTCGAACGCGGCAACAAGCTGCTCGCCGACTTCGCGCGGGCCAACAGGTAGTCTCGTCCACGGCGGCCGCTCGCGCATCCGCGCGGGCGGCCGTCGGCTCCACCGCTCCATGCATAAGCGCGTCATCTTTCAGGGCAAGCTCCTGCCATATCTGCTGGTCGCGCCGCAGATTGCCGTCACCCTGATCTTCTTCATCTGGCCCGCAGCCCAGGCGGTCAAGCAGTCCGTCTTCATCGAGGGCGCGTTCGGCGGCAATGCGCAGTTCGTCTGGTTCGAAAATTTCGAGGCGCTGTTCACCGATCCGCTCTACCTGCACTCGGCGCGCGTCACGGTAATCTTCAGCACGGCCGTGACGTTCTTCGGGCTCGCGCTGTCGCTGCTGCTGGCTGTCATGGCCGATCGCATCATTCGCGGGGCCAGCCTCTACAAGACATTCCTGGTGTGGCCCTATGCGGTGGCACCCGCCATTGCCGGCGTGCTGTGGGGGTTCATGTTCAATCCCAGCGTCGGCATCTTTACCTACCTTCTCAGCCGCGCCGGCTATGACTGGAACTACGTGCTGAACGGCGGGCAGGCCCTGCTGCTGGTCATCATCGCGGCGGTGTGGAACCAGATCAGCTACAATTTCTTGTTCTTCCTGGCCGGCCTCCAGTCGATCCCGAAATCGCTGATCGAGGCGGCGGCGATCGACGGCGCCGGCCCGGGTCGGCGTTTCTGGACCATCATCCTGCCGCTCCTGTCGCCCACCGCTTTCTTCCTGCTGGTGGTGAACGTGGTCTATGCCTTCTTCCAGACCTTCGGCATCATCCACGCCGTGACGCAGGGCGGCCCGGCCAAGGCGACCGAGATCCTTGTGTTCAAGGTCTACAATGACGGCTTCCGGGCGCTCGATCTCGGCGGCTCGGCGGCGCAGTCGGTGGTGCTGATGATCGTGGTCATCGGCCTGACGGTCGTCCAGTTCCGCTATATCGAGCGCAAGGTCCACTACTAGGGGCAAGGCATATGGTGGAAAATCGCCCCTGGCTCACTTTTGCTTCGCATGCCGTGCTGCTGCTCGGCGTGCTGATCGTCGCTTTTCCCGTTTACATCACCTTCATCGCCTCGACCCACGACCAGGCGACGATGCTGTCCGGCGTGACGCCGCTGTTGCCGGGCGCGCATTTCGTCGATAACTACCGCACCGTGCTGGCCAGCGGACTTGGCGCGTCGTCGAGTTCGCCGCCGGTCGCCCTGATGATGTTCAACAGCACGGTCATGGCGCTGGCGATCGCGATCGGCAAGATCGTCATTTCGATCATCGCGGCCTACGCGGTCGTGTATTTCAAATTTCCGCTGCGGATGACGTTCTTCTGGATGATCTTCATCACCCTCATGCTGCCGGTGGAGGTGCGCATCCTGCCGACCTACGAGGTGATTGCCGGACTCGGCATGCTCGACAGCTATGCCGGGTTGACGATTCCGCTGATCGCCTCGGCGACCGCGACGTTCCTGTTCCGGCAGTTCTTCCTCAGCGTGCCCGACGAGCTGACCGAGGCAGCGCGCATCGACGGTGCCGGCCCGTTACGCTTCTTCTGGGACGTGCTGCTGCCGCTGTCGCGCACATCGATCGCAGCCCTGTTCGTGATCCAGTTCATCTACGGCTGGAACCAGTATCTGTGGCCGCTGCTGGTCACGACCGACGAGTCGTATTACACGGTCGTCATGGGCATATCGCGCATGGTCAACGTGGTCGACGCCGCCGCGAAATGGAACTACGTGATGGCGGTGGCGCTGCTGGCGATGATTCCGCCGGTGATCGTCGTCGTCGTCATGCAGCGCCAGTTCGTCAAGGGGCTGGTCGAGACGGAGAAGTAGGAAGGGCAGAATGGCCAGCGTCAGCATCCGCAATGTGAAGAAATCCTACGCCGACCTCGAGGTCATCCACGGGGTCGACTGCGAGATCGCCGACGGCGAGTTCATCGTCATCCTCGGGCCTTCGGGCTGCGGCAAGTCTACCTTGCTGCGCATGATCGCGGGGCTGGAGCTGATCAGCGGCGGCGAGATCGCCATCGGCGGCCGCGTCGTCAACGACCTGGAGCCCAAGGACCGCGACATCGCGATGGTGTTCCAGAACTACGCGCTCTACCCGCACATGTCGGTCTACGACAACATGGCCTACGGTCTGCGCATCCGCGGCATGTCGAAACAGGAAATCGAGGCACGCGTCCAGAAGGCGGCGAAGATCCTCGAGCTCGGCCCGTACCTGCAGCGCAAGCCGCGCCAGCTTTCCGGCGGCCAGCGCCAGCGCGTCGCCATGGGCCGCGCCATCGTGCGCGAGCCGGCGGTGTTCCTGTTCGACGAGCCGCTCTCGAACCTCGATGCCAAGCTGCGCGTGCAGATGCGGCTGGAGATCAAGCGCCTGCACCAGAACATCCGCACGACCTGCGTCTACGTCACGCACGACCAGGTCGAGGCGATGACCCTGGGCGACCGGCTGATCGTGATGAACTCGGGCCGGGCCGAGCAGATCGGCAGCCCGATCGAGGTCTATGAGCGCCCGGCCACGACCTTCGTCGCCGGCTTCATCGGCTCGCCGGCGATGAACATGCTGGGCGGCGTCGGCGCCGCCGGCAACGGCCTCAGGATCGGCTCGGGCGAGGGTGTCACGTTCAGGCTGCCGCAGTCGTTCGCCGCCGAGGCAGGCCGCGAGGTCATGCTCGGCATCCGGCCGGAGCATGTCGAGCTGGCGCCTGAGCGGCCGATGTTCAACCTGACCGTCGATTTCGTCGAGGCGCTCGGCGCCGACACGCTCGTCCACGGCCATCTCGGCCAGGATGCGCCGCTGACCGTGCGACTGCCCGGGATCACGCGGGTCGCGGCCGGCGACTCGGTCCCGCTGACGGTCCCGCCGGAGCGCGTGCACCTGTTCGACGCCCGCACCGGCGCGCGCGTCAATTAGAGCCTCCATGCAGGACGTCGGCATTGTCGCCGCGCTCTACCGTTATCCCGTCAAGTCGATGCAGGGCGAGGCGCTGCAAAGCGTCGAACTGCGCTGGACCGGCCTGAACGGCGACCGCCAGTACGCTTTTTATCGCTCCGCGGACGGAAGCCGCTTTCCCTGGCACACCGGCCGCGAAGTGCCGGACCTGGTGCGCCATGTCGCGCGCTACGACGATCCGGCCGACCCGCGCAAATCGCCGTTGCGCGTGACGACGCCGGACGGCGCGTCCTTCGACGTCGCATCGGAGGATCTGCGCGCGCGGCTGAGCGAAGCGGCGGGCGAGGATTTGCGCATGATCCAGGTCGGCCGCGGCACGTTCGACAGCGGTGCCGTGTCGGTGATCTCGACGGCGACGGAGGCGAAGCTCGACCGGGCGTTCGGCTCGCCGCTCGGCCTGCGCCGCTTCCGCCCCAACATCATCGTCCGTGGCGACGGCGCGGAAACCGACTGGCTGGGCGGCACGCTGGTGTTCGGCGACCGCGCCGATTCCGCGCGGCTGCGTCTCAACCGGCCGATCGAGCGCTGCGCCTTCATCACCATCGACCCCGACAGCGCGGCGAAGGACGTCTCCGTCATGCGCATGGTGGTGCGCGACTTCAACAACGAGGTCGGCGCCTACGGAGCCACCGATGCCGCCGGCACGATCGCGCTCGGCGACCGCGTCCGCTTCGTCCGCGGCTAGGAGTCGCGCAGGCCGGGGCTGATGCGGAGCAGCAGGCGCACGAGCTCCGCCTGGCGGCGTGTCCCGGTTTTGGCGAACACATCGGCGAGGTGCGTGCGCGCCGTGGCGCGCGCGATGCCAAGGCGTTCGGCGGCTGCGTCGAGCCCCTCGCCGCGCGCGATCTCGCGCGCCAGCGCCGCCTGCGCCCGGGTCAGGCCGAACATCGCCTGCAGGCGCTGGTCGGGCGGTGCGGCATCGCCGTCGGCATCGGCGAGGAAGACGAGCGCCGCCGGCTGGTCCCTTATCAGCCACGACGCCTCGCCGCGCATCGGAACGACGACGATCCCCAGCGGCGCGCGTCGCGGGCGCGGCAGCGAAAGCGAGCCGCCCTGGCCCGCGATCAGCGCGCGCAGGGCAGCGGTCTGTGCCGCGAATGGCGCGGTCAGCAGGCCGCGGTCGGTGCGCAGGCCGTCCTTGTCCTTCAGCAGGTCCTCGGCGGCGGCGTTCGCGAACAGGACGCGCGCGCCGCGATCGACCAGCACCACGCCGTCGCGCAGGCGATCGAGCGCCTCGTTGCGCTGCCATGACGCGGCAAGACGACGTTGGACCTGAAAGGCGCGCTTCAGATGCGGCGCGAGAATCTGCAATACCTCGAACTCCGCCGATCCGAAGGGACGGCTCACATCCCCGCGCCCGACGGCGATTGCGGCGGTGCACGCCGGGGACTGCTCGATCAGCAGCGCCGCGGTCTCGACGACGCCGTTGGGAACGGACCATTCGTTGTGTATCTCGGTCCGCGCCCATTCGTCGTACGACATGAGCATGCGGCCGGTCAGGACGCGCCCCGGCGTGCCGCTCACGACGGCGGGAAGGAACGGGTCGACCTGCCAGTAGTAGTCGACATAGCTGCGCGCGGCGTCCGGATCGAATCCGATCGGAACGATCTCGGCTCGGCCTTCGGCGTGGTTGAAGCTGATGAACCCGGCCGTGCTTGCGTTGGTCGCCGCCGTCACGTTCGCGATCACCGCCGGCCATAACGCGGCGTCAAGTGCGGCGTCGTAGATCGATGCGATCAGTCCGGAAAGCTTGCCCTCGTCCAACATGCGCGCCTCGGCGTGTGCCCCTGGGTGCGCCAGACTGCCGTGGCAAGCGCCCGAAGTCGAGGACGGCGGTCCCCGGCCTTGTCCTAGCGCCGCGCCTCGGTCGCCATCTTCACCGCGAGCCCGGCGAGCACCGATCCCATCAGCCAGCGCTGCGCCAGCAGCCAGCCCGGGCGCGAGACCAGGAACAGCGCGATCGAGCCGGCGGCGACGGCGATCAGCGTGTTGACGCTGACGCTGATCGCGATCTGCGTGAAGCCCAGCGCCAGCGACTGGCCGAGCACGCTGCCGGCCGCGGGGTCGATGAATTGCGGCAGCAGCGACAGATAGAGCATCGCGATCTTGGGATTCAGCAGGTTGGTCAGGAACCCCATCGCGAACAGCTTGCCCGGCCCGTCCTTCGGCAGCGCGTGCACCTGGAACGGCGAGCGGCCGCCCGGCCTCACCACCTGCCAGGCGAGATAGAGCAGGTACGCCGCGCCGGCGAAGCGCAGCGCGTCATAGGCATACGGCACCGCGAAGACCAGCGCCGTGATGCCGAATGCCGCGCACAGCATGTAGACGACGAAGCCGAGCGCCACGCCGCCGAGCGAGATCAGCCCGGCCAGCCGCCCCTGACAGATGGAGCGCGAGATCAGGTAGATCATGTTCGGCCCGGGCGTCAGCACCATGCCGAGGGAGACGAGCGCGAAGGCAAGGAGGTTGGTCGTGTCGGGCATGGTGATTCTCTGATTACGATATCGGAGCGGGGCTGGAAACCCTCGCCCCAACGGGGAGAGGGTGCGCGCGCAGCGCGCGGGTGAGGGCGCGCGCGATAGCGCGCTTGGAACGATGTCGGACATAAAGCGCCCCCTCACCCTCCCACGCCTCCGGCGTGGGCCCCTCCCTCTCCCCGTTGGGGAGAGGTGTGCGGGCAGTCAGCTCGCCGCCGCGTCCGCGAACCCACCTCCATGGCTCGACCGGACCGGCGAGGCCGGCGAGCCCGTTGGGGGTGAGGGCGAGGGCCTGCAGCCGCGCCGGGTTCTCGCCGGGCATGACGATGCCGTGCGGCGTCGCCGGCACGAAGCCGAAGCGCTGGTAATAGGCGAGGTCGCCGACCAGCAGCACGCGCTCGTGCCGCGCCCACGCCGCCATGTCGAGCGTGCGCCGCACCAGGGCTGCGCCGATGCCAAGCGAGCGCGCGTGTCCCGCGACGGCGAGCGGCCCGAGCAGCAGACCTGGTTTGCCCGCATGGCCGATCAGCACCGGCCAGTAGCGGATCGTGCCGACCACCGCATCGCCGGCGTCGCGTGCGACAAGCTGCAGACTGGCGACCGGGGCTACGCCGGCCCGGTAGCGGTACGAGACCTTGGACTCCCGGAACGGCCCGAAGGCGGTGTCGAGAAGGTCCTCGATGGCGGGGCCGTCTTCGGCCCGCTGGGTCGTGATCGTGAACATGGAATCCTCAACAGCAAACGACGAATGACACGGGGGTGGCGGGCTGTCCGCCCGACCCGTGCCGCCGCTTCTTGTCGAGGAAGTGGAGAGCGCCGGAGACGCGCGATTACGCCCGGATCGCCGCCTTCCGGCGGCTGTCACGGCGTCGTCGTCGCTGAATTCCGGTCACGATGAACATCATGGGCTCCGGGCGCGGAGACTATGCAGGAGCTTGGCCGCCGTCAATGGCGATCACAGGTCGATCTCCGTCCAGATGGGCTGGTGGTCGGAGCCGTCCGCCGCCTCGTCGATCCAGGCGCCGCGGATCCGGTCCGCCAGGGCGGCGCTGACGAAGCAGTAGTCGATGCGGTGGCCGGCGCTGGGCGTGACGCTGTGGCATGTCACCCCCTCGTCCTCCGCATGGCCGGCGGCCACCCAGGCGTCAACGAATCCTTCAGGATTGTTCATCCGCCCGCGGCCGGGCGACACCGGGCCGACGATGCGCTCGTACAGGGGAGAGGTCGCGAACATGTTGAAGTCGCCCATCAGCACGGCCTCGCGCGGCATCGCCGGCGGCTTCTGGCCTTCGGTCCATTCCTCGGCCGGCGTGCCGCACCACGCGCCGCCCTCGACCGGCGCGCGGCGGTGGATGTCGAGGATGGCGTCGACCTGCGGCAGGCGCGTTGCGTCGGACAGGTGCGTCAGGTGAATCGAGTAGAAGCGCAGCGGGCCGTGCCGCGTCGCGACGACGCCTTCCAGCGCGCAGCGCTGCAGGCTGAGCTGCCTGAGCGTGCCGAATTTCGGCAGCATGAAGTTCCGCGAGCTGAGGATCGGCGTGCGCGCCAGCAGCATGTTGCCGAACTGGCGGCGGCGATGGACGGGGCGCCCGTCCGCGCCGGTCGTGCTCGCATCCATGTCCATCCCCGGGCCGTAGACCCAGTGATAATCCGGCAGGCGCCGCGCGAGCTCGCCGGCCTCGTCGACCATGCCCGAGCGTACGAAGAATCGCTCGACCTCCTGCAGCGCGATGACGTCCGCCCCGTTCACCGTGGCGGCGATGCGGTCGAGGTCGTAGCGCCCGTCCTTGCCGCGGCCGAACTGGATGTTGTAGCTGACGAGCCTCACCGGCATTCCCCCCTTACGAGTCTGGTGCGCGCCGACTATAACGGCGCGGCCCACTCACGCCTGCCGGAAAAATGAACCACGCCGCTTCTCCCTCCTCGATGCCGCACAGCCTGTCGCTGCTGCTTCTGCTCGTGCTCGGCACCAACTGGGGCCTCGGCTTCACGCTGGGCAAGTTCGGCGTGACCGGCGGTCTGCATCCGCTGGCCTATGCCTTCTGGCAGTGCACCGGCGGCGGCCTGGTGCTGCTCGCGGTCACCGCCTTTCGCGGGCAGATGCCACCGCTGTCCTGGAGCCATGCGCGCTACTACCTGCTGTGCGGCGTCTCGAACATCGCGCTGCCGAACTTCTTCGCGCTGACGGCAATGGCCAACGGCGTGCCGGCCGGCATCATCGTGCTGCTGGTGGCGCTGGGACCGCTGCTGACCTATGCGATCGCGCTGCCGGCGGGGCTCGAGCCGGTGAATCTGCGGCGCGCGATCGGCATTCTCGTCGGTCTTGCAGGGGCCGCGCTGATTCTGGTGCCTCGCGCGAGCCTGCCGTCGCCGGAGCTGTACGGGTGGGTGATGTTCGCGTTGCTGACGCCGTTCTGCTACGGCGTCAGCAACGTCTATCTCGCCTGGGCGCGGCCACCGGACGTGCCGTCGCTGGCGCTCGGCAGCGCCATGCAGCTCGCTGCCGGCCTGTCGCTCCTGCCCATGGCGCTCATCCTTGGAAAGATGCACGTGCCGTGGCCGCCGCTGTCGACGGCGGAGATCGCCAACCTGTCGCACATCGCCGTCTCGGGCATCGGTGCGATGTTCTTCTTCGAGCTCATGCGCGTGCGCGGGCCGGTTTATGCCAGCCAGGTCGGCTACATCGTCTGCCTCTCGGGCGTGTTCTGGGGCAAGCTGTTCTTCGGCGAGCAGCACAGCATCTGGGTCTGGCTGGCGATGATCGTGATCTTCATCGGCCTCGCCCTCGTCACCTGGCCGCCGCGCAAGGTTGTCGCGAAGCCGGCGTGACGCGCCGGCTCACCGCGCCGGCGGCCGGTTGCCGCCGGGTCGCGGCGGCGACGCGCGCTCCGGGTTGAGCGGCGGCAGCATGCGCGTGCCGCTCGTGGGCCTGGCTCGGCGCAGACGCTGCCGTGCCGCACCGACCTCGCGCCGCAAGCGCCGCGCGGAGAACGATGCCCGCGCTTCGCCTGGTGCGGCATAGAGAGCGGCTTTCAGATTCGACAGCTCGGCGGCGAGCGCCGGATCACGCGACGCCGCGGCGAGTGCATCGAGCGTCGCCGGCTTCGCCAGAGGCGGGAAGCGATCGAGCCATGCCAGAAGCGCGCCCAGCACCTGACGGGCATCACCGGCATGCGTCACCGCGCGGAAGCGATGGAACCAGTGCGCCTCCGACGCGAGATCGCGCTGCCGACGCGCCGCATTCCATGCCGCGACGGTTCTGACGACACGCGGCGCCAGCCACGCCAGTGCGCCGAGCAGCACCAGTCCGGCGGCGAGGAACGGCCACCATCGCCGGGCGGCGTCGAGAAGCGACGGGCCCCGCGCCGCGCCGGCGGCCGCGCCGTTCGTCGCTGCCTGCGCCGCCGTGGGATCCAGCCTGACGACGAAGGTCACTGTCTCGGCGCGCGCCGTCTCGACCGTCTGCGCATCCGCGTTCCACCACGCGATGGCGACGGCCGGCAGTTCGTAGGTGCCGGGCCGTTCCAGCATGTAGGTAACGCGATCGATGCGCGTGCCGGTGGATGGCCCGCCGCGGTCGCCGGGCTTGTCGTCAAGCTGCGGTTGATCGGGATAGACCGACAACCCCTCGATCGCGGCGAAGCGGACCGGCGGCAGCAGCATCGCCGGCAGGTCCGCGGCCTCGACCGTGATGGTGCGCGCGAGGCTGTCGCCCACCTTCAGGTCGCCGGGCTGCGGGTCGACACTTTGGCGCAGAGTCAGCCGCGTCGACGCAAGAAACGGGTCGAGGCCCTGTGCCGCGTCCGGGATGGTTGCGGTAAAGGCGAGGTCGGGCAGCGGAAGGGTGACGGGCGGCGAGCGGCGCGGCGGATCGATCGCATAGGTGAACGTCACGCTGCGGCCGGTGATCGCGTAGGCGCCCGGCTCCTGCGGGTAAATCGCGTACTCGTGCATCACGCCGGCATAGGTCGTGCCCTGATGCTCCTCCGACAGGTTCGTGCCGCTGCCGAGTGGTCGCGTGACCGCGTTGTTGAGCTGGATATCAGGAAACTCCGGCGGTCCCGTGAGATAGTTCGGCGCGAGCACCGTGATCTCCAGGGTCACGGGGCGGCCGACCAGCACGCTGTCGGGCTTCAAGGTCGCACGCACGATCGGCTGCGGCGCGCCGCTGTCCTGCGCTGCCGCGATACCGGCGGAACAGAGGGCGAAGAGCAGGGCGGCCGCAACGCGTCTCATCGCGCCGGCTCCGTGCGTGGCGGCGAAGCGGCCTGCTGCGCAAACTTCACCTTCAGGAAGTCGCCGGGCGATGTCTGGACCTGCCGCATCCACGCTTCGGCGGCGCCGGGCGTGGTGACGTCCTCGGGCTGCACCTCGGTGCGCTTGCCGCCTTTCTGCTTCGGATCGATCTTGACCTCGTCGGCGCCGAGGTCGCCGGATTGCTCCTTCTGCTCTTCCTGCCGCCGCTTCTTCTCCTGTTCCTCGAACGCGGCGCGTACGATCGCGAGGTTCGCCTTCGCGGCGGCATCGTCGGGATCGAGGCGCAGCACATGCTCGTACGCGGCGATGGATTTCTCCCAAGCATGGTTGTGCGCCTGCGCGTTGCCCAGCGCGAACCAGCCGTCACGCGTGTCGACTTTGGCGAAGGCCTGCGCGGCGGTGAGGTAGTCGAGGCTCCGGTACGCCGCCACACCCTGCCAGTACGGATCGGCGAAGAGGTTCTGCGCCGCGCGATAGTCGCCGCGGTCGAAGGCGATGCGGCCCTGCTGGTCCGGTGTCAGCCAGATATCGGCGAAGCCTTCGGCCCGCGCCGGTGCGGCAGTGAGCACGAACAGGGCAAGCGCCCACTGCACCGTCCAGCCGCGCCGGAACCAGAGCAGCGCCAGCAGTGCCGCGGGGAAGACCAGCCAGTAGCCGTCGTCGCGCCAGCGCGCCGCGGGGTCCTGCGCCTGCGCCGCCTGGAAGTTGTTCGCGATGCGCCGCTCCACCGCGCGGATGTCGGACTGGTCGACCGTCGCGCGCACCGTCGGCACGTCGATGCCGGCGGTGGCCTCTCCCGAGTCGCCCGCGGTCATCAGCAGCAGGACGACATCGCTGCTTCCGGGGAAGGCGGCGTGATCGTCCGGCGACAGGCCGTCGGCGACGAGCAGCACCGTGCCCGGAACTGCTTCCTTGGCCAGCATCTGCCGGGCGAGCGCGAGCGCCGCGGCGGCGTTCCGGCCCTCGACCGGCATCAGGCCGGTAGCCAGTGCGGCGAGGAAGGGCTCGATCACCGCCGGATCGTCGGTCGACGGCATCACCAGATGCGCCGTGCCGGCATAGGCGACCAGGCCGGTGCGCGCGCCGCCACGCGCCGCGAGCAGGTCGCGGACCTTCTGCTTCGCGCGCTCGAGCCGGGACGGCTTGAGGTCGGTTCCGGCCATCGACTGCGAGACGTCGAGGGCGATCACCAGCGGTGCCCGGTCCTGGGTGAAGGGCGGTGGCTCGCGCCGCCAGGTCGGACCGGCGGCACCAACGATGGCGAAGGCCAGCACGGCGGTGACAAGATAGGCCGGGCGGAACGCGCGGCTGTCGCCGCCGCCGACCAGCAGATGCTTCAGCAGATGGGGTGCTATCGCGTGCTCCCAGCGGCGCCCCTCGCGCTCGCGCCGCAGGACCAGCCACAGGAACAGCGCCGCGGGCAGCAAAGCCAGCAGCCACCACGGCCGCAGGAAATGGAAGGCCAGCTCAGGCATGCGCCGGCTCCCGCCGTGCTGCCCGCGCAGCGCGGCGCGTCAGTAGCAGCCAGCCCCACAGCGCCAGCAGCACCGCGATGGCGGCGCCCAGCGGCCAGTGGAACAGCGGCAGCTTGGGCCGCCACGACACGGTCTGGAGCTTCGCCGGCGCCAGCCGGTCGATCTCGGCGTACACTTGGCCGAGCGCCTGCTGGTCCTCCGCGCGGAAGAAATGCCCGCCGGTCGTGCCCGCGACCGCGCGCAGCGCGCCGAGGTCGACGCGGTTCTCGCCGGTCGCGTTCGGATCGCCGACGCCGATCGTGTGCACGACGACACCGTGCTGCCGCGCGACCTCGGCCGCCTTGGCGGGCGGCACCCGGCTCGCCGTGTCGTTGCCGTCGGTCAGCAGGATGAGCACCTTCTGCTCCGCCTTGCTCGCCTCGAAGGTCTTGATGGCGAGCCCGATCGCATCGCCGATCGCGGTCTGCTGCCCGGCCATCGCGACCTGCGCCTCGTTCAGAAGCGCGGTCGCCGTCGCCAGGTCCTGCGTGAACGGAACCTGCACGTACGCCCTGGTACCGAACAGGATCAGGCCGACCCGGTCGCCTTGGCGGTGCGCGACGAAATCGCCGACGACATGCTTCACGGCGGCGAGGCGCTGCTGCATCGCGCCGTCGGGCGCCTTGAAATCCGGCTGGTCCATCGAGCCGGAGATGTCGACCGCGAGCATTAGGTCGCGTGCCGATACGGTGCGCGTGACCGGCTCGCCGATCCATTGCGGCTGCGCCAGCGCCAGCACGAGCAGCGCCCAGGCCAACGGTTCCAGCACGAGCTGCGCGCGTGTCCGCCGAAGCACGACGGCGCCGCGCGCCGGGTGCTGACCCGCGGCGGCGGCAAGGCGCTCGAAGAACGGCACGTGCACCGCGGCCACCTGTTGGCGGTGCGGCGGCGAGAGCCACCAGACCAGCAATGGCAGCGGCAGCGCCAGGAGCGCCCACGGGAAGGCGAGCTCAACCATGGTGCCGCCGGATCCATTGCCGCACGAGGGCTGCCAGCGCAGCCGGGTCGCCTGGTTCCGCGTTGGGGCGGTAGGGCGCGTCGGCGAGGACGCGGCCGGCCCCGCCGGAGAAGGCCGTGCCGCCATAGCTGCGGTCGAGGAAGGCGAGCCACGCGGCCCCCTGCAGCGGCGTAACGACCTCGCGCGGAAACGCGGCGAGCGCCGTGCGCCTGATGAGCGCCGCCAGCGCCGCGGCCGCATGCGGGTGCCGCGGATCCATCGCGGCGAGCTCCGCGAGCGCTGCCCGGCGATAGGCGTTGCGGCGGTGGCGGCGGACGAGCCAGACGGCGGCAACCACGGCGCCGATCACGACGAGGGCGATCAGGATCAGCGATGCCGGCGTCTGCGGCCACAGGCTCGGCTCCGGCGGCACGACGACGTCGACGAGCCTGGCCAGCGGATCGGCCGCAGTCGGGTTCATGCCACGGCACTCCGTCCCGGGCGGCGCTGCGCCGCGGCGCGACCGAGCAGCCGGCGCACCTGGTCCGCCGTGTCCTCCGCCGTGCTGACGGGGGCGACGGGCACGCCAAGATCGCGCGTCCACGCGAAGACATCGCGCAGCCGCTCGTGGCTCATCTCGACAATGCTGTGGCGGACGCTCTCCTTGCCGAGGTCAAGCTCGACCTGAAGCTCGCCGTCGCTGACGACCAGATGCCCGCTGTCGACCAGCTCGCTTTGCGACGGATCGTGGATCAGGGCGGCGATCACGTCGTTGTGCTGTGCCATGGCGCCGACGAGCCGCCGCGTGTCGCCGTCGGCGCCGTCGAAATCGCTGACGATGACGACGACGCTGTCATGCGGCGTCTGGCGGGCGGCGCGTTCGAGCGCGCGGTTGAGCATGCCGGGCTGCGGCACGATGCCTTGGTCGACGCCGAGCGCCTGGTTTTGCCGCACGATCGTGCCGAGCAGGCGCAGCACGGTCGCGCGGCTGCGTTGCGCGGGCACCTCGGCGATGTCGCGGTCGTCGAACACGATGCCGCCGACACGGTCGCCGGCTGCCAGCACGCGCCAGGCGGCCAGCGCGGCCACCTCGGCGGCGGTAACGGATTTCATGGCGAGCCGCGTGCCGTAGAACATCGCCAGCCGCTGATCGACGACGATGATCGCCGCGCGATCGCGCTCCTCGTTGAAGACGCGCACATGCGGCCGCCGCACGCGCGCTGTCACTTTCCAGTCGATGGTGCGGACGTCGTCGCCCGGCAGATAGGCGCGGATCTCCTCGAAATTCAGGCCGCGGCCGCGCATGCGCGAGGCGTAGCGGCCGGACAGCAGGCTGTGCACCGGCTGCTTGGGCAGGAACGAGACGCCACGCGCCCGGTGGGACAGCGCGATCAGCCCATCCAGGTCGACGTAGACGCCACGCACGGCGGAGGCGGGGCCTGCCATCGTTCGCGGCCTAGGGAACCGCGACGCGCTTCACGATCTCGTCGATCGCCTGGTTGGGCGTGACGCCATCGGCATGCGCCTCGTAGCTCAGGATGATCCGGTGGCGCAGGCAGTCGTGCACGACCGCGCGCACATGGTCGGGGGTGACGAACTCCGCGCCGTCGAGCCAGGCACGCGTCCTCGCACAGCGGTCGAGCGCCAGGCTGCCGCGCGGGCTCGCACCCACCTGCAGCCATTTGTCGAGCGGCGCGCCGTAGCGGTCCGGATAGCGCGTCGCGAAGACGAGATCGACCAGATAGCGCTCGGTCGCGTCCGACAGGTAGATCGCGTCAATCTCCCTGCGCGCGGCGAAGATCGCCTCCTGCGGGATCGGCGGCGGCGGTGCGGCCCGCTTGCCGGACTGCGCACTCTCGCTGCGCACCAGGCGCGTGATCGCCACCTCCGACGCTTCGTCGGGATAGGTGATGATCACGTGCATCAGGAAGCGGTCCATCTGCGCCTCGGGCAGCGGATAGGTGCCTTCCTGCTCGATCGGGTTCTGCGTCGCCAGCACCATGAACAGGTCCGGCAGCTTGTGCGTCTGGCCGGCGACCGTGACCTGTCTTTCCTCCATCGCTTCCAGCAGCGCCGACTGCACCTTGGCCGGCGCGCGGTTGATCTCGTCGGCCAGGATCAGGTTGCTGAAGATCGGACCCGGCTCGAAGCGGAATTCGCCGCCGCGCTCGGTCTGGTGATAGATCTCGGCACCCGTCACGTCCGAGGGGAGAAGATCGGGCGTGAATTGGATGCGCGACAACCCGGCGTCGAGGTTCCGCGCCAGCGTCTTCACCGCGCGGGTTTTGGCGAGGCCCGGCAGGCTCTCCACCAGCACATTGCCGTTGGCGAGGAGGGCCATGATCAGGCGCTCGATGAACGCGTCCTGGCCCAGCACCGACTGGCCGATGCGCGCTTTCAGCTCGTGAATTGCGTCGCGCGCCCGGATGTCCTGGGCGATGGCCTCTGCCATCGGGTTCCTCCTACGGGAAAACGGTCTTCCAGTCGTTCTTCATGTCCACGATCGTCCAGCCGCGCTGCCGACCCTCGTCGAGCGCCTTGTCGAGGCGGCCGATATGGGACTGGCGGTCATAGGCGTATTCGCGCGCCTCGTCGGTGTGGTGCACGATGCCCATGAAGCGCAGACCCGGGCCTGCCGCGGTCCATTGCAGCATCTGCTGGTCGCCGTCGGAATTGCCGAAGGCAAGGATCGGCCGGCGGCCGATGAAGCGGTTGATGCCGACCGGCTTGCCGGGGCCGTCGTCGATGAACTCGACCTTCGCCTCCTTGACGAGCACGGGCTTGCCGTCCGATCCCATCTGGAACTTCGTGACGCCCGACGAACCGACCACCTGCTCCGGCGGGATGCCGTAGGCGCGCTCCGCGAACACGCGCATGAACTCGACGCCGCCGCCCGATACGATGAAGGTCTTGAAGCCGTTGGCGCGCAGGTAGTCGAGCAGCTCCAGCATCGGCTTGTAGACGAGCGAGTCGTACGGCCGGTTCAGGGTAGGGTGCCTTGCCGTCTTCATCCATTCGGCTACGGTCTGGGCGAAGTCGTCGGTCGTCATGCCGGCATGCGACGCTTCCACGATCTCCAGCAGGCCTTTCTCGCCCGCCGCCATCAGCGCGTGGTGATCGCCCTCCAGCGCGGCCTTGAACGGCTGCTGCTGCCGCCATTCGGGATGCTGCGGCGCCAGCGCCTTCACCTGGTCGAGCGCGAAGGCGAACTGGAAATAGATCGGCTGCTCGCCCCACAGCGTCCCGTCATTGTCGAACACGGCGATCCGCTCGGCGGGCGGGACATAGTCCGGCCCACCCGCCCGCGTCACGGCCTGGACGAAACCGACGATGCTCTGCTTCGCCGGTCCCGCGTTCCAGGACGCGAGCGGATCGGTCTGGGCCGCGGCGCCGTGGACCGGGAGCCAGGCGAAGGCGAGGATGACCAGATAGACCCACGACCGCTTCATCCTCGCCTCCTTTCGCGTCTAGCCTGTCTCGGACGTTACTGGACTGAGCCGGATGCCTGCTCCGTGCTTTGCTGCATCCGCTCGACGATCTGGTCGACGCTGAAGCTCGCCGGCCGCTGGCGCGGCGGGAAGTCCTTGAAGGTCGCCAGGAACTGCGCGACCCCCGCCTGTGCCGCGACGAGCAGGAATGCATGCTCAAGGAGCCAGTCGTAGTAGGTGTTCGAGGTGACATCGGCGCGTTCATACGGGTCGGCGCGCAGATCGAACATCTTGGGGACACGCAGTGGCGTGAACGGTTCGGCCCAGACGCGCAGTGTCCCGGGTGCGCGCTGCTCCTCGAAGACCATCTTCCAGTTCTCGTGGCGCACGGCGACGAGGCCGCCATCGTCATTGAAATAGAAGAAATTCTGGCGTGCGCTGCGCTCCTGCTGGCCGGTGAGGTAGGGAAGCTGGTTGTAGCCGTCGAGATGGACCTTGAAGGTCTTGTTGCCCGCCGTGTGACCCCGCAGCAGCTTGTCCTTGATGTCCGGATCGCCTGCCGCCGCCACCAGTGTGGGCAGCCAGTCCAGTCCGCTGAACATCTCGTTCGAGATCGACCCGGCCTGGATGCGGCCCGACCAGCGGATCATCGCGGGAACACGGTAAGCACCTTCCCAGTTCGTGTTCTTCTCGCTCCGGAACGGCGTCGTCGCCGCGTCCGGCCACGAGTTCTGGTGCGGGCCGTTGTCGGTCGAGTAGACCACGATCGTGTCGTTGGCGATGCCAAGGTCGTCGAGCTTCTTGAGGATCTGGCCGACATGCCCGTCGTGCTCGACCATGCCGTCGGCGTACTCGGTCTTGGCGGTGAGGCCCGGCGGGCTGCGACGGTCCTCGCGGACATGCGTGCGGAAATGCATGCGGGTCGAATTGAACCAGCAGAAGAACGGCCGGTTCGCCCGGACCTGGCGCTCGATGAAATCCATCGTGGCCGCCGACGTCTCGTCGTCGATCGTCTCCATCCGCTTCTTCGTCAACGGGCCGGTGTCCTCGATCTTGCCGTCGGCCGATGACTTGATCACGCCGCGCGGCCCGAAGCGCTTGCGAAACGCGGGATCGCGCGGATAGTTGCGGTTCTCCGGCTCCTCTTCCGCGTTCAGGTGATACAGGTTGCCGAAGAATTCGTCGAAGCCGTGCGCGGTCGGCAGGAACTCGTCCTTGTCGCCCAGGTGATTCTTGCCGAACTGGCCGGTTGCGTAGCCGAGCGGCTTCAAGAGCTCGGCAATCGTCGCGTCCTCTTTCTGCAGGCCGAGAGCGGCGCCCGGAAGGCCGACCTTGCTGAGCCCGGTGCGCAGCGTGACCTGGCCGGTGATGAACGTCGACCGGCCGGCGGTGCAGCTCTGCTCGGCGTAATAGTCGGTGAAGATCATGCCTTCCTTGGCGATGCGGTCGATGTTCGGCGTCCGGTAACCGACCACGCCCAGGGAATAGGCGCTGATATTGGCCTGGCCGACGTCGTCGCCGAAGATCACCAGGATGTTGGGCTGCCGCTGGCCGGCCGGCGGCTGTGCCTGGGCAGGTTGCGCCGGCGCCTGCTGGGCCCGCGCCGTGCCGATCAATGTCGACGCGGCCATCAGCGAGCTGGTGCCGAGCAGGAGATTGCGGCGGTTCACGCCGGTCTCACGCGGCTGGCGGTCCTTCTGCGTTTTGGTGCTCATGGCTCTCTCCCTTTCCTGATGACGCATCGAAAGCCGATATGGCTCATGGCGCTGTCGATCATCTGCGGCTGCCGCGCCGCGGGGCGGTAGCGCTGGCAGTAGCTGGGCGCGCAGAGGAACGATCCGCCTTTCACGACCTTGCGCGGGATCTGGATGGTGGGCTGGCGCGGGTCGAAGCTGCCGTCGCGCGCGGGGCCGTGCGGGTTGAGCGGAACGCAGCACGGCTTGTCGGCGTCGGTGGGATGGCGCGCGGCGTACCAGTCGCTGGTCCACTCCCACACGTTGCCGGCCATGTCGCAGAGCCCGTAGCCGTTCGTCGGAAACGCACCGACCGGCGACGTGCCGGCGAAGCCGTCGAGCATCGCATTCTCGTGCGGAAACGCGCCTTGCCAGGTGTTCGCCATGATGCGGCCGCCCGGCGTGAAGTCGTCGCCCCAGCAATAGTCGGCACCGTCGAGGCCGCCGCGCGCGGCATACTCCCACTCCGCCTCGGTCGGCAGGTCCTTGCCCGCCCACGCGGCATAGGCCTCCGCATCCTCGTAGGCGACATGGACGACGGGATGGTTCGCGCGGCCGCTCACGTCGCTGGCCGGTCCTTCCGGATGGCGCCAGCAAGCACCCGGCACGTAGGCCCACCAGTTGCGGAGGTCACGCAGGTCGACCGCATGCTCGGTCTTTCGGAACACCAGTGCACCGGGCTGCAGCAGCCCGGGCAGCGCGCCGGGATAGTCGGCGGGATCAAGCGGCCGCTCGGCGACGGTGACGTGCCCGGTCTCGGCGACGAAGCGCGCGAACTGCGCATTGGTGACGGGATGCGTGTCGATCCAGAACCCGTCCACTGTCACGCGATGAACCGGACGCTCCTCGGGATAGTGCCGATCCGATCCCATGCGGAACGTGCCGCCCGGAATCCAAACGACACCGGCGCCAGACCTGGGATCATCGATCGCTTGTCCGGGTGCGTCGGTCACTACGTCAGTCATCGTTCCGAGCGGCTCGTGCTGTGTCAAAAAAGGGGAGCACAGGGTAGCGGGCATGCCGGGTCATGCCTGTGGGCCGATTACCGGAGACGGTGCTGGAAGATGCTGTAGACACGCGCAAGCTGAGCGCAGCCGGCAAGCGTTGCCGCAGGCATCTCAGGCGCGTCGCGATCTTCCCTACAGCCCTGGCCCGATTTGCCGGTTGATCCGCGCGGGTCTACGGAACCGCTGCGCGCAACAGCAATGCTTGGTGCCTTCGTGACATCAAACCGCATGTCGATGATTTCGGCCCTATGCGCCGTGGGCTCGGCCTGCGCGCAGGACGTACCGCTTCCACCGGGCGGGCTGCAGGCGCTCGACGGCACCTATCGCGGCACGTCGGCGCTTGCGTTTGGCAGCGAGCACTGTCCGGAGACGACGCCCTATGCGCTCATCGTCCGGAACGGGCAGGCCGACGGCGAAGTGTTCTCGGCGCGCGACCCGACGGTGGTGCGCACCCGCTTCCATGTCGCGATCGACAGCGACGGCAGGATCGATCAGCCGATCTTCGTGGGCGGCGACGAGGCGGCCTTCAGCGGCAGGTTCGTCCGCGACCGCTTCGAAGGAACGCTTGTGACGAACGACTGCCGCGACCTGATGACGCTTGTTCGCGTACGGGAATAGGGCGGCGGCCGCCCGGTTCTACAAGCAGTTTCCGGCCGGGAATCAGCACTTCCCCGATAGCCTTGCACGGTCCTGCACCCGCAGCATGCAGGCCGCTTCGTCGAATCATCCGGTAGCAGCGATGCAAGGAAGCAGCCATCGGGTTCGGCCATCGGGCCAGCGGACCGGCCGCGTGCTGCGGCTGCTGACGCTTCTGCTTGTTGTCCAGGGCTGTGCGACCGCCGATCCGCCGTCCCCGGCAGGAATGCGGGAGCGCGCGCAGACGCAGGCGAGCGGCGATCTGAGCGTGACCGTTTCCCTGCCCACGGCGGCGGAGGCGGCGTCGATCTATGGCGTCGACCTTGCGGAGCATGCGATCCAGCCTGTCTGGATCGAGGTGCGCAACGATACGGCCTTGCCCTACTGGTTCCTCGGCTCCGGACTCGATCCCAACTACTTCTCCGCATCCGAGGCCGCTTATGCGTTTCGCTCGTCCGACGAGGAGGATCGCGCGCTGCGGCAGCGTTTCGACGCGCTGCGGTTTCGCAACCCGGTCCTGCCGGGCGCGACTGTCTCGGGGTTCCTGCTGACCAACCGCGACGAAGGTGCCAAGGCCCTGCAGGTCGACCTCGTGACGAAGGGAGACGCGAAGAGCTTCAGCTTCATCGCGACTGATCCGACTTTCAAGGGCGTGTCGTCGCTGGTGAAATTCGACAGCCTCTACCGCGAAGATCAGATCGTCCGGACAGACAGCGAGGAGCAGCTCCGGGCCCTGCTCGAGCAGCTTCCCTGCTGCACGACGAACAAGGACGGCTCGGAGAACGGCGACCCGCTCAACCTCGTTGCCATCGGGTCGCGTGCCGACATCGCGGGGGCGGTAGTCCGCCGTCAATGGCACCCGACGGAGGTCATTTCGTCCGGGTCGCTCTGGCGTACCGTCACGGCGTTCTTCGAGGGCTCGCGGTATCGTTATTCGCCGATCAGCCCGCTCTACGTCTATGGCCGGCCGCAGGACGCGGCGCTGCAAAAGGCGCGCGCCAGCATCCACGAGCGCAATCATGCCCGCTTCTGGCTGACGCCCATCCGGTTCCGCGGCGAGCCTGTCTGGATCGGGCAGATCAGCCGCGACATCGGCGTCAAGTTCACGCTGAAATCGCCGACCATCTCGACCCACGTCATCGATCCCGATGTGGACGAGGCGCGCCGCTACTTCATCGAGGATCTCGCCTACTCGCAGTCGATGTACCGGATCGGCTACGTCAAGGGAGTCGGGCCGGTCGGCATGGACGCCCCGCGCATGAACCTTGTCGGCGACCCTTGGTACACCGACGGTCTCCGCGCGGTCATGTTCTTTGCACCCAGGCCGCGTGCGCTGAGCGACATGGAGATACTCGACTGGGAGCGCCCCGGCAGATTGTCCACGCCCCCGAAAGGGCAGAGCGCCAGGCAGGAGCAGGGCGATGGGCGGCCCTGAGACCCCCCGGCGCGCGAAGGCGCTGAGAGCCGGACTTCTGGCGGCCCTGCTGGTGCTGATCTCGGCCTGTGCCTCCCCGGAGCCGTTCGAGCCGCGGCAGCTCGCCGATGACGGGTTTCTGCGCGCGCGCGCCGTCACGAGGACCGAGGACAATATCCGCGTCTCCGCCGCGTTTCCCAGCGCCGAGGAGACGCAATCCATTTTCGGCGTCGACCTCAAGGCGCGCGGCATCCAGCCGCTCTGGATCGAAATCCAGAATGGCGGGCCGCGGTCCATCTTCTTCCTGCCGACAGGGCTGGACCCGGAGTATTTCTCGCCGCTGGAGGTTGCCTTTCTCTACAAGGGCGCCGTCGACCATTCGGGCCTGGGGAGGCATCTGCAGGAACTGCAGTTCGACACGCGGAGCGCGATCCCTCCCGGTGCCACTGTCTCAGGCTTCGTCTACGTCAACGCCGTCGCGCCGAGCCTGTATGCGCAGGTCGATCTGTTCGGCTGGCAGTGGAGCACGCGCATTCCGCTGATCGTGCAGGTTCCGGACGCGGAAGGCGGCTGGCTCCGCGTCGAGGCGATCCGCGCGCTGTACATGCCGGCGGAGCTCGTCGAGATCAATGACGAGGCGCGGCTGCTCGCGGCGCTGGAAAGCCTGCCCTGCTGCGCCAGCGACCAGGCGGGTGGGCGAGCGGGGTTGCCTCTCAACCTCGTCGTGATCGGCAACATGGACGAGACCGCCGCCGCCTTCGTCCGCCAGGGCTACCGCTACAGCCGCGCCAGCCCGCTCTACGCCTTCGGGCGCGCGCAGGACCTGTCGGCGCGCAAGCAGAGCCGCTGGGTTTCGCCGCAGCCGCACGTGGTGCGGTTCTGGCTGACGCCGCTGCGCTACCAGGGCGATGCGGTCTGGGTCGGACAGGCCAGCACGGCGCTCGGCGGACGCTTCGCGGAAACGGACGAAGAAGCAGAAGCCGTCGATCCCGCCGTCGACGACGCGCGCAACGACGTGCTGCAGGACCTGTTCTATTCGCAGTCGGTCGCGAAGATCGGATTCGCCAGGGGCGCGGGGCGCCTCGCCGCACCCGGTGAGGCGATGGCGGACGGATATCGCACCACGGGAATGCGTGCCGTGATGGTGCTCAAGGGCCGGGCGGTTCCCCTGTCCGGGATCGACCTGTTCGAGTGGGGGACCATCCCGGCCTTGCAGCACGCCGATCCGTCGGAACGTCGGGCGGGAGGGACGCCATAGCGCGCTTTGCGGACCTTCGAAGGGCGGCAATCGCCTGTGTGGGCGTCGCGGCGATTGCGGGCTGCGCGTCCAAGCCGCTGGTGCCCTATTCCGCCGATTCACCGCCGCTGGTCCTCGTCCCGGTCGCGCTGTCCGGCGGCGGCGATGGCCGCGCGCGCTTCCGCGAGATCTTCTGCCAGGTCACCGAGACGCGGGGGCCGGAGCTGCCGGACTTTCGGCCCTGCGACGAGGCGCTGGCAAGGTTGCCGAACGAGGGCGCGCCCACGGGCAAACAGGTCGATCTCGGTCCCAGCCGCTCTCCGCTCAGGGTCCTCTTCGTTCCCGGTGTCGGCTGGAGCTGCTTCGAGGACTTCATCGAGGCGAAGGGCACCGCGGTCGACCATGTCGCCCGCTTCGGCCACGAGGCCAGCCTGCTGCGCGTCGACGCGCTTTCAAGCAGCGGCCGCAACGCGCGCCAGATCAGGGACGCCGTCATGGCGATGCCGGATACAGGTCGCGGCAAGCGCGTCGTTCTCATCGGCTATTCGAAGGGTGCGCCCGACATCATCGAAGCGATCGCCGCCTATCCGGAGCTGCAGGACCGCGTCGTCGCGGTCGTCAGTGCCGCCGGCGCGGTCGGCGGGACGCCGCTTGTCCATGACGCGTCCCAGGAGACGCTGGAGCTGCTGGTGCATTTTCCCGGCGCCAAATGCGACGAAGGCGACCGCGGCGCGCTCGAGAGCCTCAAGCCGTCCGTGCGCCAGCAATGGCTTGCGAAGAACCCGCTGCCGCGATCGGTGCGCTACTACTCGCTCGTCGCCTATCCGGACCCCACGCAGATCTCCAACGGCTTGCGGATGAGCTACGACAAGCTGAGCCAGGTCGACCCGCGCAACGATTCGCAGATGATCCATTACGACCAGGTCATTCCGGGCGGCACGCTGCTCGGCTACCTGAACGCGGACCACTGGGCGGTCGCCGTTCCGATCGGCAGAAGCCATCCGGTCATCGCGTCCCTGTTCGTTGACAAGAACGCCTTTCCGCGGGAAGTGCTGCTGGAGGCGCTGCTGCGCTACATCGAGGAAGACCTGTCCAGCGCGCCGTGATCAGGCGTTGCTAGATTCCGAGCGTCCTTCGGGTCCAGTCCAGGACCGTCTCGCTGTTCAGGAACGCGATCACCTTCGGCTCGATCGCATCGGTCCGGTCGTGTGGCACGACCGCCGTCGCGACGACCATGTCGCAGCGGTCGTTGAACGCGACGGATAATGCCGTCTTGCCCGGCGGGTTGGGTCCGGTCAGGGCATAGGTCCGGCTGCGGCCGTTCATCCACGCCACGGCAACAGGCCGGCCGGCGCCGCGCGGCAGGCTCTCGCGGGTGACGAGGTCGATGTCGCCCATCCGGTCGAGGGCCTCGTCGTCCGCGATGCCGGTCACGCAGTTGCAGCCGCCGAGTTTGGCCCGGACGTACAGGTCGATATCCGTGCCGCAATCCGCCGCCCGGCAGTGAAAGGCCCGGCCTCTGCCCCACGGATCGGCCGGAAACGGCCACTGCACTTCGGTCCAGACGGGCCGCACGGCATCCGCCGGCGCGCGCGCGAACAGCGCTACGGCAGCGACGACGCAGCCCAAAGCAACGGCGGCGACCGCCGCGGCGGCGAGAAGGTTTCTGGCCGTCCGCATGATGCCGCCCTGCCGCGACGCCTAGTTCCTGGCGAGCTGCGTTCGGGCGTAGACCACGTCGGGCCGGTTTGCTTCCGGATCGTCGGCGAGCGCGGCGGCCTTGGCGAAGTACCGCTTCGCCGTCGCCGCATCGCCGAGCTTTTCGGCGGCCTTCGCGGCGCCGATCGTCGCGCCGAGGCGGTTCGGCTCCTTCGCCAGCGTTCCCTCGAACGCGGCGAGCGCCTTGTCCGGCATGCCGCGCTCGAGCAGCATCGCGCCATAGAGCTCGCGCGCCGGCGCCAGCGGCCCCGGTGTCACGATGGACTTTTCTGTCCGGTCCTCGGCATCGGCCGCGGCGCTCATGGCCTTGAGCGCCTCGTCCGGCTTGCCTTCGGCATTGAGCACCCAGGCGGTCGCGACCTGCCACTGGATGTCGACCTGCTCCGCCCAATAGGCGTCGTTCTGCTGCTGCAGCTTGTCCCGCAGCTCGGCGAGCTTCGCGATGTCGGCCTTGGCGGCTTCGGGATTGCCGGATCGCGCGGCGCCGAGCGCGCGGGCGAAATGCGTGATCGCGTCGACATAGGCGAACCGGCTCGGCCGCGGCAGAAGGTCTGAAGCCGCCTTCCAGTCGCCCCGCTCGACGGCATAGCGCGCCTCGCTCGCTGCGACCGCGTAGAAGCCGGTGCGGACGTTCGGATTATATCCGCCAATAGCGATCATCTCCTCGACGACCGCGAGGGCCTGCCTGTCCTGCGCGACCTGGAGATAGGCATAGACCTGGTAGTCCATCGCGTGGAGCTGTTCGTGCGGCTCCTTGCCTGCCTTCGCCGCGCGCGCCGACGCGCCGTTCGACTCGATCGACTCCTTCCAGTAGCCGACGCGCGTGAAGACATGCGAGGGCATGTGCTGGGCGTGCGGCGCCGCCGGCGCGATCTCTGCATAGCGCCTGGCAGCGTCCAGGCCCTTCTCGGCGATCGGCGGATAGTCGTACAGGTGGATCAGGTAGTGGGCGACGCCGGGATGGCGCGGCTGGCGCTTGAAGATCGGCTCCAGGATTCCGGCTCCCTTGAGCTGGTAGGCATAGGTCTTGTCGTTCGGCGACGCCGCGACGTTCAACGTGATCGCATAGAAGATCTGCGCTTCGTCGTCGTCAGGGTAGCGTGCGGCCAACGCCTCCATCGCCTGGAGATAGGTTTGGATGCGCCGCTGAAACGGGACCGACTCATGGTCGCGGTAGAAGGCGAGCAGCGCGTCGATGTAGTTGCGCTCGCGCTGCGTCTTGGCGCCGACGGCCTTGCCCTTTTCGAGCGCGGCGAGGCCGGCTACGAGGTTGTCCTTGGGCGCGGGGAAGTGCGGGTTCAGCAGAAGACTCAGGGCGACGCCCCAATAGGCGATGGCGCATTCGGGGTCCGCCTTGAGCACTTCCTCGAAGATCTCGCGCGACGGGCCGTACCAGAACGAATGCTGGTAGCGCATGGCGCGGTCGAAGCGCCGCTGCGCGACCTCGTTGCACGATGTCGCAAAATGGACCTTGCCGAACTGTTCGTCGGTGCCGTCCTGGGATGCCGCGGGTGCCGCCCATGCCAAGGCAGCGGCCATCGCCGACACGACGCATAACGTCCTGGTCATGATGTCCTCCCCTGTGTGTCGCGCCGCGCGCAACTGACGGCGGCGCGTTCTTCATCGCATTGGCCGCCACACCTGGCGCGTGGGCCAAGGGATGATCACCGGCACTCTAGCAATCGGGCAGCGGTCCGCGCTGTGCGTTAACTCACACGCCAAGGCACGTGCGTCTGAACCCCCGCGGCGCTGCGCTTCGTGCTCTAGCCAGAGTGGTGAAGGCAAAACAAGACACCGCCCCTAGCGTTCGATCGCGCGTGACGCACAACCTGCCGCCGTGATGACGGCCCAAGCAGGCTAAATCGCCCCTTCCGTGGCCAGCCTTCGCCCGCCTTGCACGTCGTGCCGGTTACCGGGCACCATGGGCGCGCAGGCATGAGCGCGTCGTCGACGCCGCTGTCCGCACGGCAGCGGCCGGCGCTCAAGAGGGAGATGGACCGAAGGTGACGGGATGTTCTGCCGCCTCGACTCCGCGGTCATTTTCCTTCGGACCGTTCGTTCTTGTTCCCGAGCAGCAGTTGCTCATGGAAGGCGAGACGCGGGTTCGTATCGGAAGCCGCGCGCTGGAAATCCTGGCCGCACTGGTCGAACGCCCCGGCGAGTTGGTGGGCAAGGGCGAACTGTTGTCGCGTGCCTGGCCGAATTCGTTCGTCGAGGAAAGCAATCTGAGGGTCAATGTCGCCGCCCTTCGGCGAACGCTCGGGGAAAGGCCAGGTGGTCCCCGGTACATCGCGGCGGTGAGTGGCCGGGGCTATCGGTTCGTTTCACCCGTCCGCGTCTTTGAACCTGACGCCATATCGCGCGATGGCGCCCCGGCTGTTTCTCGCGCGCACAACCTGCCAATCGTAACGGCGCGCATCATCGGACGCGGAGATGCCATCGAGACGATCCTGCGGCAAGTCGAGGCGTCGCGGTTCGTAACGATCGTCGGCGCCGGCGGCATCGGAAAGACGACCGTCGCCCTTGCCGTTGCCGAGCGTATGCGCGCGCATGTCGAGCACGGGGCCTGGTTCGTCGATCTTGCCCCCTTGAGCGATCCGGCATTGGTGCCGGGTGCGATCGCAGCCGCTCTCGGCCTCACCGTGCATTCGACCGATGCGGGCGCCGCACTGGGCGCCTTCCTGCGAGATCGGCGGCTGGCGCTCGTCCTCGATAATTGCGAACACATCATCGATGGCGTTGCGTTCTGCGCCGAGCGGATCCTCGCCGATGCGGCCGGTGTGCGTGTCCTTGCGACCAGCCGGGAGCCGCTTCGCGCAAGGGGCGAGCACGTCCATCGCTTGCCGCCCCTGGCCACACCGCCGGACTCGCGTGGCCTTGGAGCGGCCGACGTCATGGCCTTTCCTGCCGTCGAGCTCTTCGTCGAACGTGCAGCCGCGAGCTCCAGGGACTTTTCCCTGAGCGATGCGGATGCCGCGGCCGCCGCCGAGATCTGCCGCAAGCTCGACGGCGTGGCGCTTGCCATAGAGCTCGCCGCGACACGCATCGACGCCTTTGGCATCCGGGAGATCCTCGACCTGCTTGACGACCGGTTTCGCCTGCTGAAGGGGGGCCGAACCGTTCAGAAGCGTCATCAAACCCTGACCGCGACACTGGACTGGAGCTATGACCTCCTGTCCGAAAGCGAGCGCACTATCCTGCGGCGCCTCTCCGTTTTCGCGGGGACCTTCAGCCTCGAATCGGCTTGCGCCATCGCCGCCGACCTGGGTCGGGCCGAGCTGCTGGACGGTCTGGCGAATCTCGTTGCCAAGTCGCTCGTGTCGGCCGAAGCGGGAAAGGTGACGACGCACTATCGTCTGCTCGACACGACCCGCGGCTATGCCCTCCAGAAGCTGACGGAAAACCGGGAAATCGACGGGCTTCGTCAAAGTCACGCCCAGCACCTGCGCGACCTGGCGGAACGGGCCGAGTCGGAATGGGGGACGCGGTCGACGGCCGAATGGTTCGATGATTATGGGCGCAAGGTCGACGACCTCCGTAGCGCGCTGAGCTGGGCGTTCACCGACGGCCGCGATGTCTCGATCGGCGTGGCGCTGACCGTGGCCGCGATTCCGTTCTGGGAGCACTTATCGCTCGTCGAAGAGTGCCGTGCCTGCGTCGAGCGCGCGCTCGAAGCGTCCACGGATGGATCGCTGCGCAACCGCGACGAGATGAAGCTCCGCACCGCGCTGGGTACCACGCTGCTCCATACACGCGGTCCGCTTGTTCAGGTCAGGCTGGCCTGGACGAGGGCGCTACGGCTTGCCGAGCAACTCGACGATACCGAGTACCAATTGCGATGCCTGTGGGGGCTCTGCGACTATCACACCTGGACCGGCGACCATCATTCGGCGCTCGCGATCGCGGACAGGATCCGCGCGCTCGCGATCGACAAAGGGGACTTCACGGCCGGCATCAATGTCGACAGGCAGACCGGAACCGCCTTGCGTTATCTGGGAGAGCTGCCAGAGGCGCGGCGCCGCCTCGAGCGCATGATCGGCCTCTATGTTCCGGCGGTGGTCCGTTCGGACATTGCACGATTTCAGCTCGATCCACGGTTGGCGGCACGGGGCACCCTGGCCAATGTTCTCTGGCTCCAGGGATATCCCGAGCAGGCTGTCCAGATGGCACGGCGCCAACTCGAGGGCGCGCAGGCCGCGGACCACGCTCTCGCGCTCTGCAACGCCCTCGTCCATACCGCATGTCCGATTGCCTTGTTCGTCGGCGACCTGGCCGCTGCGGAACGATTCCTGGCATTGATCCAGGACCACGTGGCGGAACACGCCATGACCGTCTGGAACGCCATGGGACGATGCCTGCGCGGGGAGTGGCTGCTCAAACGTGGCGATGCGTCCGGACTGGCCGTCCTCCGCGAGGCCCTCGACGAACTCTCTGCCGTGGGCTTCCGCATGCGTTATCCGGCACATCTCGGGACCTTCGCCGAAGGGCTGGCCGCGCACGGCGAGGTCGACGCGGCTCGTGTCGCGATCGAGGACGCGATCGCATTGTCGACGGGCAACGGGGAAGTCTGGTGCATGCCGGAATTGCTGCGCATCAAAGGCGACGTGCTGTGCCTCGCTCGCGCGGCGGAGGCGACCCGCGCCGCCGAGGATCAGTATCGACAGGCGCTCGATCTGGCGCGTCGCCAGGGCGCCCTATCGTGGGAACTACGCGCCGCGATCAGCCTTGCTGAGCTCCGGCGTCAATCGGGCGGACGCGAGCAGGCGGAAGCGCTCCTGTCGTCCACGTACAACCGCTTCGAGGAAGGCTTCGGAACGCGCGATGTTCAGAGGGCGCGATCCCTGCTCGATGATATGCGAAGGGCTCGCCCTCCGGAGAGGGCGCTTAGATCCGCTGCGGGCGAAGAGATCGACCCCAGTAGATCATGAGCAGGGTTGGGGCGAGCGCACCGATCATCGCAAAGGTCATGAAGGCGCCGGCGTACTGGGTGCCGTCGGCCGCGAGGACATGGAGTAATGCCGGTCCCAGGCCCGACCCGAGCGTAAAGGCGAAGTAGTTGATCCCGTATATTTTTCCAAAGTGCTTTTTCCCGAAGCGCTGTGCCAGCAGATAGCCGATCGCATCGCCCTCGGCCCCCGAGGCGAGCCCGAAGCAGATGGCACTTGCATAGGCCGGCAGCGGGCTATCGGAGCTGGCAAGGATCAGATGCCCCACGACAGGGGCGACGAAGACGATGCTGGTCAACGGGACGGGCGGAAACCGGTCGAGAAGCGCGCCAAATCCAAGGCGCGTAACGATAAAAGCCGCGCCAACGACACTCATGACCAGAGCGGCATCGGCTGCGGGAACACCTCGATCCACCAGGATGACCGGCAGCGAAACGGATCCGGCCGCCGCCGCGAGCTGATTCAGCAGGAACGCGCCGAGCATCAGCCAGAAGCTTGAGGTTGCCATGGCCTCGCGCAGCGAATGGCCTTCGGTCTCGCGTGATTGCTGTGCGGGGGGATCCCGGATTGCAAACAGGGCGACCAGAAGCAACACAAGCATCGACGCGGTTCCGGCCGCCACAAAGGCCGCACGCCAGCCCCACATCGAAATCACCAGCGAAAGGATCGGAGGGACGGATGCGATCCCCAGCCCGACAAATGAAAGCATGACGCCCAGCGCAAGGCCGCGCCGCGCGTGGAACCATCCGACCACGACATGCGTGTAGGGCACCCCGGTCTGTGCGCCGCCCAGGATGCTTGCCACGACGACGGCGGCAACGAAGCTCGAAAGGCTTCCCGACGTCAGCCCGATCCCGATGAGGCCGGCCCCTGTCGTTATGGATGAAACGATGAGCACCCGGTGGGGCCCGAACCTGTCTGTCAGGGCGCCAACCAGGGGTGACATCAAGCCGTTGATCAGGGCGATCGGGGCCACAACGGCGGCTATGGAGGTTCGATCCCAGCCCGTGTCCTCGGCAATCGGCACGATGAAGACACTGAAGCCATAAATAAGGACGATCCCGATGCTGAGATACATTCCCAGACCGGAACCCAAAACCAGCACGATCTTTCTGGCTGCAGGCTTCATCCGCTATCCGCGCAGCGGCCCCCCGGCGTGTCGCGTGCTTCCCCCAGGATATCAGGCGGACTGGTCCCAATTCACCGAATTTAACCACACTTAACTGTCCGCTCCGTCCCGCCCGCCCAATGATGAGGTGTGTCCTGATTGGCGCACCGAACGACGAGAGGGCGGCCCAAATGAGACTTCAGGGAAAAGTGGCATTGGTCTCCGGCGCGGCGGGCGGCATCGGATATGCCGTCGCGGAATTGTTCGCCAGGGAGGGCGCGAGGGTCTTCGCCGGTGACATCGCGTCACCTGCATCGCCCTATCCCGAGGGTGTCGAGGAGATGAGGCTCGACGTCACCAGCGAAGACGATTGGGCGAAGACGGTCGCAACGATCGTCAAGAAGCGAGGCCGGCTCGATGTGCTGATCAACAACGCCGGGATCATCGCCTACGAGCCGCTGGACAAGCTGGAGATGAAGGATTGGATGAAGATGATCGCGGTCGATCAAACAGGCGTTTTCCTCGGCATGCGCGAGGCAATTCGCGTCATGCGAAAGCATCGGCATGGCTCGATCGTCAACATCTCGTCGATCTGGGGCAGTGCGGCGGTCGCCGGTGCCCATTCCTACCACGCCGCAAAGGGAGCGGTCCGCAACATGTCGAAGAACGCGGCGATGACCTATGTCGCCGACGGGATCCGTGTGAACTCGGTGCATCCGGGCTTCATCCACACGCCGCTGACCGACGCACAGGCGGCGGAGCTCAACGAGGCCGTGATCGCTTCGACCCCCATGAAGCGCGGAGGAAAGCCGATGGAAGTCGCCTATGGCTGCCTTTTCCTGGCCTCCGACGAGTCGAGCTACGTCACCGGCACCGAACTGGTGATCGACGGCGGTTACCTGGCGCAATAGCGGCCTCGAGATAGGACGCGAAGGAGAGATGACAATGAATGACGAAAGCGAAGTGCACGCCGTCGATATGAAACGGCGCGACATGTTGCGGGCCGGTGGTGCCGCGATGGTCGCCGGCATGGCGGTGGCGGGCCTGTCCACGGCGGCGGCCGCCCAAGTCGGGGGCTCGGCCTCGACGGCGGCGCGCAACGTCGCGCCGCTGGGTGCGCGCCTGCAGGGCGTGCAGCATTTCGGACTGACGGTCCAGAACATGGATCGCGCGTTTGCGTTCTATACCGAGGTGCTCGGCGGCACGGAGGTGATGCGCGACGGGGATTTCCAGGGCGAGCGCATCCACAACACGCTGCTCACCGATCAGGAGATCGAGGCGCGCCAGCGGCGCGTCAATCCGCGCACGATGGGCGTGCCGGACCTGAAGGGCGGCGCGCAACGGCTGGACGTGCGGTTCATCCAGTTCGACAACGTCGTGATCGAGCTGCTGCAGTATCGCGATGCCCAGCAGCCGATGGGCAGCGGAAGCAGCTTTGCCGAGCCGCTCGACCATATGAGCCCCGCCTTTCCGCGCATGATGCACATCTGCTTCCACATCCGCGACGATGTCGACTTCAACGTCTTCATCCGCGACCTGGAGGCGGAAGCGGCCCGCCGCGGCATGACGCAGGTGAGGGCCGACCGCGTGATCACGGTGACGACGGATCAGGAGCGTCTCGCCGCGCCGATGGAGGCCAACTCGAATCCGATCACCGAGGGCCGCTCCACCGGCTGGCGGCTCATCTACTGCAAGGGCTGCGAGGGCGAACAGCTCGAGTTCGTCCAGGCGCTCGGTCCGGTGAAGAAGACCTTCGACGACGCGCTCGAGGCGCGCCGGCGCCTGGCGGCCAGCCGGTGATCGGGAAAGGAACGCGCGCCATGTTCATGATCCGACAGCGTGCCGTGCTGGCCGGCTTCGTCGCCCTCGCCTGTCTCGCGGGCGCGGATCCGGCCCTGGCGCAGGCCGGGCCGCGACAGGGCGACAACCGCATCCCCGAAGGCGCCTATTCGATCGTCGCCCAGGTCCGCGCCAAGCCGGGCAAGGAGAACGAATTGCGCGCGGCGACGCTGCCGCTGATCGCGAAGGTCCGCGGCGAACCGAACAACCTCGTCTATTTCCTCCAGGAAGACCGCGAGGCCCCGGGGCACTTCATCTTCTACGAGATTTTCGCCAGTCAGGCCGATTTCGAGGCCCACAACGCGACGCCTCACGTCCAGGAATGGTTCGCGAAGCTGCCCGAGCTCGCCGATGGTGGGGTCAAGGTGATGAGGATGGGGATTCTCGCCGGCCCGCGCTAGCGGGGCGTCCCGGTGCATGCATGTCGAAAGGGAAAATCATGGGTGCCTGCGATGCGGGCCTGACCAGGCGGTCGCTCCTGATCGCAGGGGCGGGCGCAATAGCCAGCGGACAGGCCTGGGCCAGAGTGACAGACGCGCAGCCCATCGTTCTGGGTCAGGTGGGACTCAGTTTCTACGCAGTCGTCGGCGCGGTCGTGCAGGACGTGCTCGAACGCCTCGGGCATCGCGTGGAAGTCCGGCAGGGCCCGCATGAGGAAATGTTCCCGTTGCTGGCCGACGGCCGGATCGACCTGATGGCGGCCGCGTGGCTGCCCGAAGGACATGGCGCGTACTGGGCGCGCTATGGCGCGCAGGCGCAGGAGATCGCGAGGCTGTACGAAGGCGCGAGGTTCTTTTGGGCAGTGCCGAGCTACGTGCCCGTGGACGCCGTCGCGTCGATCGGGGATCTGGCCAAGCCGGCAGTCGCGGAACGCATGACGAAGCTGATCCAGGGAATCGGCCCCGGCGCCACCATCACGGCCGTCTCGCAAAAAGCCGTGGAGGACTACGGTCTGGGGCGGCTCGGTTATTCATTGCGGCCGGGAACGCCGGCCGAATGGACGGGCGCTTTCAACCAGGCGGTCGCCGAACGGCGCTGGATCGTCTTTCCCACCTGGGCTCCCCAGTATCTCAATCATGGCCGACAGCTTCGGGCGATCGCCGATCCGCGTGGCGTGCTCGGCGGCGTCAATCACGCCTCCCTCGTCGGGCCGCGCGCCCGTTTCCAGGCGCTTCCCGAAGCGACGCGCAAAGCATTGGCGCGCATCGCGCTCGGCCTCGACGGCGTCACGGAGATGGACTGGCGCGTGAATGTCGAAAAACAGACGCCCCATGAGGCGGCACGGAGCTGGATGCGCGCAAACGAAGGCCGCGTGTCCGCCTGGCTGAAAGCATAGCGTCGCCCCTCCGTCACCATGGGGTATGACGGCTGAAATGCAACGAGCAGAAACCACCTTCGCGGCGTTCCGGTTTTATGGTCAAATCCGGGCTGGAGATGCGCGCCCGCGGCCCCGATGCCGGCGGGGGTTTTCGTTCAGCGGCCGCCTAGCGGTTGATCAGCCACAGCACCAGAGACAGCACGACGCTGACCAGAAGGCCGGTCACGAGCGGGATGTAGATCCGCGCGTTCTCGCGCTCGATCACGATGTCGCCCGGCAGCCGGCCGAGCCCGATCTTGCTCAGCCACAGCCACAGCAGGCCGGCGACGAGGAGGACAATGCCCAGTGTGATGAGGGTGCGCGCCATCGGCCGGCCGCAAGCCTACCAGCCGCGCGGGGGCCTGAAACAGCGAAACGGGCGGAACGGGTGAAACAGGCGAAACAGCGGAACGCCGGGGGAGGCGGGGCCCATCCGCGTGAAGCAGATGAAGCAGTGAAGCACCCGCTTCCGACGCCTGCCGGATCAACGGGTTAGCTGCTTCACCGGGGGTGAAGCAGTCAGGCGTGCTCGCGGATGAAGCCGCGGACCTGCGGCAGGATCTCGCCGCGCCACTTCTTGCCGTTGAAGATGCCGAAATGGCCGACGCCGAGCTGCAGCAGGTGGCGGCGCTTGGCGGCGGGCAGGTTGGCGCACAGGCCGTGCGCGGCATAGGTCTGGCCGACGCCGGAGATGTCGTCGAGCTCGCCCTCGACCGTCATCAGGGCGGTCTTGCGGATCGCGCGCGGGTCGACCTTGCGGCCGCGCGAGCGCATCGTGCCGAGCGGCAGCGCGTGGTCCTGGAAGGCGGTTTTGACGGTCTGCAGGTAGAACTCGGCCGTCAGGTCCATGACCGACAGGTACTCGTCATAGAAGCGGCGGTGGCCGGCGGCGCTCTCGCCGTCGCCGCGCACGAGGTGCTGGTAGTGGCGCACGGTCGAGCCGAAATGGCGGTCGAGGTTCATGGTCATGAACCCGGTGAGCTGCAGGAAGCCCGGATAGACGCGGCGGGTGAAGCCCGGATAGGTCGCCGGCACGGTGGTGATGACGGCATGCTCGAACCATTCGATCGAGCGCGCGGCGGCGAGCTGGTTGACTTGGGTCGGGTTGACGCGGGTATCGATCGGGCCGCCCATCAGGGTCATCGAGCGCGGGGCTGCCGGGTCGTTGGCCTCGGCCATCAGCGACACGGCGGCCAGCACCGGCACCGAGGGCTGGCACACGGCGATCACATGGACGTCGGGGCCGAGCTTCTGCAGGAAGGCGATCAGGTAGTCGATGTAGTCGTCGAGGTCGAACGGGCCGCGCTCGGTCGGCACCTCGCAGGCATTGACCCAGTCGGTGATGTAGACGTCGTGGTCGGGCAGCAGCGCCTGGGCGGTGCCGCGCAGCAGGGTCGCGTAGTGGCCCGACAGCGGCGCCACCAGCAGGACCTTGGGGTCCTCGCGCGTGGTGTCGCGCTGGAAATGGAGGAGGTCGCAGAACGGCATGCGCGCCACGGTCAGCAGCTCGACGCCGACCGGCTCGTTGTCGATCACGGTGTGGTCGAGGCCGAACTCGGGCTTCTTGTAGCGTCGCGTGCTGCGCTCGAAGATCTCCGAGCCGGCGGCGATCGCACGTCCGAAGCGGGTGTAGGAGATCGGCAGCAGCGGGTGGCTGAACAGATGCTGCAGCGTCTCCGCGACGGCCCGCGAAGGCGACATCATTGCGTGCTGCAGATCATACAGGTGGTAGAGCATGAAGACCCATTACCCCAAGAAGTGCCAAACAGGCTACTCCCAATGGGTTAATGAACCAACCCCATAGCGTCATCGCGGGGTCGCGCCGTCGTAATCGACGAGGTGGATGAAAGAGCCGAATACCGCGCCCTGGCAGGCGCCGGTGGTGCCCAAGGGCTTGTGTTGCGCGTCGCAGGCCTCGAACAACGGGGTGTGGCCTTCTTCTGTCACGGTTGCGTAGTGAAACTCATGGCCGCGGTAGGCTGTTCCCCGCGCGCCGAACGGCGTCGGGCGTGCAAGCTTAACGGCGCGGTAACCAAGCGACAGCCGCCGCGCGGCAAAGCTGGTCGCCACCGGCAGCAGCCCGGCCATCGCGCGCGGGTCGCCTGCCGCATCGGTCAGGGTACGGCCGAGCACCATGTAGCCGCCGCACTCGCCGTAGACCGCCGCGCCGCGGGCGGCTGCGGCGCGAAGGCCCTCGAGGAAGGTGAGGTTGGCGGCGAGGCGGCCGGCATGCAGTTCAGGGTAGCCGCCGGGCAGGAAGACCGCGTCGGCCTTGGCGTCCGGCGCTTCGTCGGCGAGCGGGGAGAAGGCGACGATCTCGGCGCCCGCGCGGCGCCAGCCATCGAGCATCGCCGGGTAGGCAAAGGCGAAGGCATCGTCGCGCGCGACGGCGATGCGCTGGCCCAGCGGCGGCATGGTCGCGGGCCGCGCATCCTGCGCCGGCGCGCGCGCCGGCCGTGCCAGCGCGACCAGTGCATCGAGGTCGAGCGCCGCCGTGACGAGATCCGCCGCCCTGTCGATGAGCGAGTCGAGATCGGGCTGCTCGCGCGCCTGCACCAGGCCGAGATGCCGCTCGGGCAGAGCCAGGCCGGCGTGGCGCGCGATGGCGCCGAGGCGCGCGATGCGGGGCAGCGACGCGGCGACCGCCTCGTCGAGCAGGCGCGCATGCTTGGCACTGCCGACGCGGTTGAAGATCACGGCGGCGACGTCGACGTCATCGCGATGCTGGACGAAGCCACGCACCAGGGCGGCGGCGGAGGCCGCCTGCGCGCCGGCGTCGACGATCAGCACGACGGGCCAGCCGAGCAGGCTCGCCAGATCGGCGCAGGAGCCGGTGCCGCGCGCGTCGACGCCGTCGAACAGTCCCATCGCGCCCTCGCACAGGACGAGGTCGGCCTGCGCCGCCAGGGCCGCGACGGTGGCGGCGATCGTCGATGGCCGCATCGCCCAGGCGTCGAGATTGAGGCAGGGCACGCCACTGGCGGCCGCGTGAAAGGCTGGATCGATGTAGTCGGGTCCGGACTTTGCCGCGGCGATGCGCACGCCGCGCCGCCGCAGCGCCCGCAGCAGGCCCATCGTCACGACGGTCTTGCCGCTGCCGGACGCAGGCGCCGCGAGCACGAGTCCGCGGGCGCTCACAGGAATTTGCGGATCGTTTCGGCCGCGCGCTCCGGCGACGTGTCGTGCATGAAATGCGCGAGGAACTTGCCGTCGCGACCCATCAGGTAGATGAAGCCGGAATGGTCGACCGCGTAGTTCGGGTTGGTCGCGGGATCGCCATGGACCTTGTAGTAGACGCGGTAGGCCTTGGCGGCGGCGGCGATCTCCTCGGGCGTGCCGGTCAGGCCGACCATGCGATCCGAGAAGTGGGCGACATAGTCCTTGATCACGGCCGGCGTGTCGCGCGCCGGATCGACGGTGATGAAGATCGGCTGGACGTTCTCGGCTTGCGGGCCGAGCCGATCCAGCGTCTCGGTCATCATCGACAGGCCTAGCGGGCAGATGTCGGGGCAGTTGGTGAAGCCGAAATTCACCAGCATGAGCCGGCCGCGGAAATCCGCGTCGGTGCGCCGCTGCCCGTTCTGGTCGGTCAGCGTGAACGCACCGCCGACCAGCGCCTCGCCGAAACTGCGGCTTTGACGCACCGTCGCCACTGGCGAGTCGTCGAACAGCAGGCGGTTCGCGATATAGCCGAGCCCGACGCCTACCAGCACGGTCGCGACGATGACGGCGACCCGCGTACGCGCCGGCATCATTGCGGGGGCTGGCCGCCCCGCTCGCGCCGCCAGCCGCGATTTTCCATGCACTGGCGATAGACGTCGCTGCGCACGCCGCCGCCGCGCAGGTCACGGTTGTCCGGAGCGGTGTCGATGATCCCGATTCGCCCGGAATCGCGATCCTCGAGGGCGAAATCGTAGCCACGACCGCGCGAGGCGCATTCGTCCTGATCGAGGCGCAGGTCTTCGGGCTCGCTGCCGGCCTTGACCCAGCGCGTGGAGGGCGAGGCGCAACCGGCCACGAGGGCCGCGAGGAGCAGGATGGAAAGGTGCTTCATAGGCATCAGATAGTGGTTGTTGGCCTTGCTGTCAGCCCGAATCGGTGGGGGTCACCCGGCGTCCCGTTGCCGCCGGATTCGGAGTGGATCGGGGTCGAGGGCCCGCCCGGCCGCGGCGCCCAGCCAGTCGAGACCGCCCCGCAGCCT